>ERZ857982.3753-NODE-3753-length-9886-cov-2.751500_pt1 | contig 9886 bp, 12 predicted proteins | sample MGYA00519955_ERZ857982 | MGnify/ENA primary metagenome ERZ857982 (study PRJEB31778, sample SAMEA3449416) | human gut metagenome | biome: human gut; feature: human-associated habitat; material: faeces | place: United Kingdom | collected 2010/2012 ... | reverse complement strand
GCTCACAAGCTGGGCATCCCCGTGGTGGCTATCGCCGATACCAACTGCGATCCCGACGAGATCGACTATGTGATCCCCGGCAACGATGACGCCATCCGCGCCATCAAGCTGATCGCTTCTGTCATGGCCAACGCCATGCTGGAGGGCAAGCAGGGCGAGCAGATGGACGAGGCCGCTGAGGCCCCCGCTGCCGAATAAACCAAGACTCTGCGGGAGCGCAAGCTCCGATACTATATAAATTGGAGGAAAAAGATTATGGCTTTTACCGCTAAGGATGTACAGAAGCTGCGCGAGATGACCGGCGTAGGCATGATGGACTGCAAGAAGGCTTTGACCGCTTCCGACGGCGACATGGACAAGGCCGTTGAGTTCCTGCGTGAAAAGGGCCTGGCCGCCTCCGCCAAGAAGGCTGGCCGTGTTGCCGCCGAGGGCATGGCTTACGCCGCTGTCATCGACGGCGTGGGCGTGGTCGTTGAGGTCAACGCCGAGACCGACTTCGTGGGCAAGAATGAGAAGTTTGTCAACTTCGTCAAGGGTGTGGCCGCCGTGGTGGCCAAGGAGAAGCCCGCTGATCTGGACGAGCTGATGACCAAGGACTTCGGCAACGGCCGCACCGTGCTGGAGGAGCAGCAGGAGATGGTGCTGGTAATCGGCGAGAATATCAAGATCCGCCGCTTTGCCTTCTATACCGACGGGATTTCCGTGCCCTACAACCATGCCGGCGGCAAGATCGGCGTGCTGGTCAACCTGGACACGAACCTGACCGCGGAGCAGGTCAACGAGGTGGGCAAGGATATGGCCATGCAGATCGCCGCGCTGAATCCCCGCTTCCTGGATAAGGGTGAGGTGGATCAGGCGACCCTGGACGAGGAGAAGAAGATTCTGCTGGTCCAGATGGAGAACGATCCCAAGATGGCTTCCAAGCCCGAGAAGGTCAAGGAGGGCATCGTTACCGGCAAGCTGGGCAAGTTCTACAAGGAGAACTGCCTGCTGCAGCAGGAGTTCGTGAAGGACAACTCCATGAGCGTGGAGCAGTATATCGCCTCCGCCGCCAAGGCCGCAGGCGGAAAGGTGACCTTCAAGGACGCCATCCGCTTTGAGAAGGGCGAGGGCATCGAGAAGAAGCAGGAGAACTTCGCTGAGGAGATCGCCTCCATGGTGAAGGGCTGATTATTAAGCCAGCTGAATCAGGAGCGGGTGCGAAAGCACCCGCTCCGCTTGTTTCCGCCTGAAAGCCCTTTGAATTCCGGTGATTTTCCTTGTATTGCGGGGGGAAAACTGGTATAATACTCCTATCTTTTGGGTTATCATCACAGGGAGACGAATATGCTGCACTATTTACAGGGATTGCTTTCCGCGCTGGACCTGACTTCACTGCTGGACGCGGTGTTGCGGGTGGCCGCGATTTTTCTCTGCCTGACAGTCCACGAGACTTGCCACGGTCTGGCGGCCCTGGCTCTTGGGGACCCCACGGCCAAATCCATGCACCGCCTGAGTCTGAATCCTCTGCGGCACATCGACTGGATCGGCCTGCTGATGATGTTCGTGGCAGGATTCGGCTGGGCCAAGCCGGTGCCGGTGGACCCCCGGTACTTCCGAAAGCCCAAGCAGGGCATGGCATTGACCGCCCTGGCGGGACCCGTCTCCAACTTTGTGCTGGCGGTTTTGGCAATGCTTATCAGTAAGGTGATTTACCTTTACGCCCCTTATTCTGCGGCGATGGACGTGGTGTTCAGCTTCTGCCTGTACACGCTGGCGCCTCTGTCCATCGGTCTGGGGTTGTTCAATTTGATTCCCATCCCGCCGCTGGATGGGTCCAAGGTGCTGGCGGCGTTTCTGCCGGACCGGCAGTACATCACGCTGATGCGGTATGAGCGGTACGGCATTGTCGTGCTGTTGGTGTTGTCCTTTGTGGGCATCGGCAGCAGTTTGATCTCCCGGGGCATCCTGGGCATTTACAGTGCCCTGTTGTCCCTGATTTTTGGTTGAGGTGAACGGTTTGCAAAACCCCGTATTCAAGCTGGAAAAGGTGGTCCGCAGCAAATCCGAGGAAGAGATGCAGGACTTTGAGGGCCCTCTGGACCTGATTCTATATCTGCTGGGCAAGAACAAAATGGAGATCCAGGACATCTCCATCTCCCTGATCTGCGACCAGTACATGGCGTGGCTGGCCCGGCGGCAGGAGATGGATCTGGAGGTGGCCAGCGAGTTCGTCACCATGGCCTCCCAACTGGTGTACATCAAGACCCGGATGCTTCTCTCCATTGAAGATGAGGAGGCCCAGAGCGAGATGGATGCCCTGATCGCCTCTCTGGAGGAGCGGAAGCGCAACGAGAACTACGCCAAGGTGAAGTCCATGGCCGCCCGGCTGGAGCCCATGGGAGAATTCGGACGGAATATCCTCACCCGTCCGCCGGAGCCGGTGAAGCGGGGAAAGATCTACGAGTACGACCAGACACCGGCGGACCTGGTCCTGGCCATGGCCGAGATCCAGGGCCGGGCGGAGCGGTCCCTGCCGCCGCCCCGCTCCGCCTTCCAGAGCATCGTCCAGCACGAGCCCTATCCCGTGGAGAGCAAGGCCCGGGAGATTCTGAGCCGGCTAAGGACTCACGGCGTCACTCGGTTTCTGCTGCTGTTTCGGGGCAGCCGCAGCCGCAGCGAGGTGGTGGCCACCTTTCTGGCGGTGCTGGAGCTGTGCCGGGCCCGCATCCTGCATCTGGCAGGGAGTGAGACGGACTGCACTGTCCGGCAGGAGCGGGAGTTGCCCCAGGATCTGAAACTGTGAGAGAGGACCGTTCCAAGATGGAGATGAAAGAGATCGAATCGGCAGTGGAGGGTATCCTGTTTGCCTCTGGGGAGCCGGTGCAGACCGACCGGATCTGCGTGGCCCTGGAGATGGACCGCCCCACGGTGGAGCAGGTGCTCCAGAAGCTGATGGACTACTATGCCTACGAGCGCCGGGGCATCCGGCTGCTGCGCATGGAGGATACCTGGCAGCTGTGTTCCGCGCCGGACTACGCGGATGTGATCCGAAAAGCCTTTGAGATCCGCAAGCCCGCCAAGCTCAGCCAGCCGGCGCTGGAGGTGCTGACCATCATCGCCTACTACCAGCCCACCACCCGGGCCTATGTGGATCAGATCCGGGGTGTGGACAGCGCCTATACCATCGGCCTGCTGCTGGACCGGAAGCTCATCGAGGAGTGCGGCCGCCTGCAGGTACCCGGAAGGCCCCGCCTGTACCGGACCACCAAACAGTTTCTCCGGGCCTTCCATCTGACCAGCCTGGATGACCTGCCGGAGCTGCCGGACCTTGGCGGCGAGGGACAGATGCGGATCGGCGAGGACGGACAGATCATGGACCCGGCGGACACGGCAGAGATCACCGGAGCCGACACGCCGGAGACGGCCGGCGCCATGGAGGAAGAGGCGCCTTGAGAATCCGCTCCGCCAGGGCGGTCAGGGGGGTGATGGACGTTGCTGGGACTTTGGATCACGTTGGCGGTGCTGCTGGCACTTGCGATTTTTCTGTGGCGGCTGCGGCTGGGACTGTATGTGGTCTTCGGCAGGGGGCAGGCCGCGGCGGATTTGACGATTGGTCCCTTCCGGGTCCGGCTGGTACCGTCCAAAGAGACAAAAAAAACGCCGCAGGAAACCAAAAAAACGGGAAAGCCTAAAAAGGAGCCGAAGGACCTGGCAGAGGCGGCAAAAAAAATCCCGAAGCCCAAACTGGAAGATCTTCAGGACGCCGCAAGGACGCTGTGGCCCGCCGCCAAAAAGGCTCTGCGCCGCACCCGGCGGGGTATCCGCGTAGACCCGCTGCGCCTGTCCGCCACCCTGGGCGGGGCGGAGGACCCGGCGGCAGCCGCAGAGTTGTACGGTGGACTCCACGCCCTGGTCTGGACCGGGATGCCGGCTCTGGAGAAGCTGGTGGTGATCCGGGATCCCGGGATTCATCTCGGAATTGATTTTGACGCGCAGGAGACCCGGGCGGAAGGAGAGCTTGGCATCTCCATCCGGCTGGGGACGCTGATCGCCGTAGGAACGCAGCTGGCGGTCCCGGCCATCGGCTGGCTCCGGCGGTTCATGAAGCGGCGGCGGATGCCGCCCGCATCCAAAGCAGCAGACAACAAGGCGGCAGAACACCCCGCCGCGTGACGAGAAAGGATGGCATCCATGGACGAGACAATGGACAAGAAGAGACCCCTCAGCGATTTGATGCGTTCCACGATGGACAAGATCCGGGAGATGGCGGACACCAACACCATCGTGGGGCAGCCCATCACCACGCCTGACGGCGTGACTCTGATCCCCATTTCCCGGGTCAGTATGGGCTTCGGCTGCGGCGGCGCCGACTACGGTAAGACCCAGCCCAAGGACTTCGGCGGCGGCAGCGGCGCAGGCGTGAAGATTGAGCCTGTGGCGTTCCTGGTGATCCGGGAGGGAACGACCCGGGTGCTGCCGGTGGCGATGCCGCCCATGACCACGCTGGACCGGGTGGTGGAGATGATGCCGGATCTGGTGGACAAAGTGGAAAAATATTTCGACAAGAAGGAAGAAAAAGAACCCGTCTGAACGGGGTATACTACCATCACCAAACAAATGAGGTGATGGCATTTGCAAACCCTGCTCCGGCGGCTTGCCGCTTTGGGGATCGCTCTGGCGGCCCTGTTCAGTCTTTTTCCTTGTCAGACGCACGCGGTCAGTACGTCTGCCTCCTCCGCCATTTTGATGGACGTGGACAGCGGCCGGGTGTTGTATGAGCAGAACGCCGACGCGAAAATGCTGATCGCCAGCACTACCAAGATTCTGACGGCCCTGGTGGCTATCCGGGAGGGAGACCTGAACGATGTGGTCACGGTCTCCCGGGAGGCGGCGTATACAGAGGGCTCCTCCATGTATCTGAAGGTGGGGGAGAAGCTGACGCTGGAGACACTGCTGTATGGACTGCTGCTCTGCTCCGGCAACGATGCGGCCGTGGCCATTGCCGAGCACATCAGCGGCAGCCAGGAGGACTTTGCAAAGCTCATGAATGCAACGGCCCGGGAGATCGGCATGGAGCACTCCTCCTTCGCCAACCCCAACGGGCTGGACCATGAGGACCATTACTCCACGGCCCGGGACATGGCGCGTCTTGCCTGCGCGGCGGTGGAAAATGAGACTCTGGTACGGATGGCCTCCACCCGCAGCGTCACCATTGGCGGGCGGACCATGACCAACCACAACAAGCTGTTGAACCAGATAGAGGGGTGTATCGGCCTGAAGACCGGCTATACCATGGCGGCAGGCCGGACGCTGGTGAGCTGTGTGGAGCGAAACGGCCAGCGGCTGGTGGCGGTGACTCTCCAGGACGGCAACGACTGGGCGGACCACGCGGCCCTGTATGACTACGGTTTTTCCACCTATCCCGCCAAGCTGGGGGCCTCTCTGGGCCAGACAATCCAGCGGGTCCAGGTGGAAAACGGCATGAGCGCCACGGTGCCCCTGGTGGCGGCGGACAGCTTCGCCTGGCCGCTGGCGGAGGGGGAGTCCCTGGAGCTGGACGTGGAGCTGGCCGGATCTCTGCGGGCCCCCATCCGGGCCGGCCGGCGGGCCGGGGAGGCGGTTTTCTCGGTCAATGGAAAAGAGGTGGGCCGGGTGGCGCTGCTGTATGGCGCCGACGTGGCGCCCCGGATGGAGAGCGCCCTGAGCATTCTGAAGCAGGGGTTGCCGGGATAGAGAGAGGACAACATGGAAGAACGACTGCAGAAGCTGCTGTCCGCCGCGGGGGTTTGCTCCCGGCGGACGGCAGAGACATATTTGATCGCCGGAAGGGTGACGGTGAACGGCCAGACCGCCCATCTGGGCCAGCGTGCAGACCCGGATCGGGACGAGATCCTGGTGGACGGCCGTCCCCTGGCGCCCCGGGCGGAGGCCGTGTACATCCTGCTGAACAAGCCGCGGGGCTATGTCTCTACCCTCTCGGACGAGCGGGGGCGGCGGACAGTGGCGGAGCTGGTAGGACATGCGGACACGGGCTTTCTGGAGCGCGTCGTGGAGTTCAGCCTGGGTACACGGCATCGTCAGCACTGCGGAGGTCTTATAGCTTTCGGGCCCGCCGCTGCTGATCTCCACCTCGAAGATCTTCTTATCCAAGGGTCATCCCTCCCTCTGTCTGTTCCTCTCTCTGAATTTCATAATTGGCAGGATCCGCCCCAGGCACATCCCAGCCCGCCATGCTTCCGATCTCCATGGCCTGCCGCTGGGCGGGGGTGACGCCGCGCCGCTCATTCAGCTCGTCTGCCAGCTCCACGTTGCGCTCTTTGTCTCCGGTATCCCACTGGGAGGGATAGTAGCCGGACTCGCCCCGCCGGATGCAGATGAGTTGGCCGCTGGAGGCCAAGGTGGAGAAGCACAGCTCCGGCAGGCCCTCGGCGACCTTGGGGGCGAACCGCTCCTGCTCTGTTTGGATGCTCCAGTTGTCCCACTGCCACAGGTGAACATAGAGTTCGCCGCCATCAATCTCGATTTCTCTCTGCTCAAAGCCCTCGCCCCAGCCGTCGGATGCCTGGCCGGTGAGGTAGTCCTTTAGGGAGGAAAGTTCCTCCGGGGAGAGTTCCCCAACTACCCGGCATTCCGCCACGCCCCAGAGTTGGCCGTTGCGTTCCTCTGCGTTGAACTCCGCGGACCGCACTTTGACATTCAGGCTGTCCTGTTTATCGTACCAGCGCATAACGCCCCGTTCTTTCTCCTCCGGCATCCGGTTTCTGACCAGGGCGCCCCGGATATGGTCCTCGTAGTCCAGCAGCGTCCGGCCATCCCACTCCTCGCCCTCCTCGGACGTATCGCCCCACTCGTCCCGCGGGTAAAAGTCGGCGGTCAGGGGCAAATACAACTTGAGAAGAGTTGGCTCCGGCGGCTGGACGGAAAATCGATCCTCCCCGATGGCCACCCCCAACTCCCGGCCGTTGTCCCATTTCACGTGGAAGGTGCCCAGATCATCGATATGATCCAACGTCCCCATGGAACCTTCCGGGAGGGGATGGGGATCGTCCGCCATTTCAATCAATCGAATCCGGCTGCCCTTGGGATACTGCTCCCGCATGAACTCCAGCCACTCTCTCGGTACTTCTCGCACTTCACATTCCTCCCATCGTTATGTCCTCTTGGGGCGCTGTCTGTTTCAGCTCCTGCCGGATAGTCTCCGCTGCATCGGAAATGGCCGGGTCATCCCGGAAACTCTCCAGCCTGCGGTAGTCCTCAAAGAACTGCTGTTCTCCATCACAAAATCGAACCAGATCCACTGTGGCGATGCTATCCTTGGTGACGCCCAGCCTTTTCTCAGGCCGGTCGCTGTCTTGGTAGAGCTGTATCGCCCCATCCAGTGTCAAAGCCCTGTGGCTCTGCTCCTTCGAAGTGTTGCAGTCAGTCATCACGAACCAGGAATAGGTGTGAGGCTTGCTGGGGTCCGCAGCATCCCGCAGGGCCTGCTTTCCGGCCTCAGTGAGACCATAGTTGCAGGTGCGGCGGGGGTTCTCCTCGCCGGCAACATCCAGAAGAATGTCGTCTACCGCTTTTTTCACCGCTGGATCGTCTGTCAGGGTCTCGTACCGGAAGCCGGTGGTGTTTCGGTAGGGCAGTTCTTCTCGAATAGTCTGGAGATACCGCTGGGGATCACAAAATTCCTGCTGCTCGCCGCTGGCATAGGTCACTCGGCCCACCAGTTTCTCCTGTCTGGCCATCTCCTGCTGGCGTAGGTCGTAGCAATACAGATACCCTTGATAATCCCCTGGTCTTGGGGTACACCGCAGGCAAAATCGGTAACGTTCTGTCTCCGCAACAAACCCGTAGACGCGGTCGTTTTCTGAGATCTCACCTCCGTTGTGCCAGCAATAGGTGTTCATGGCTGCCAAGTTCTTCAGCGGACCGCTTTGCCGCATAGCATCCACAAATTCCTGCAGAGCTTCCTTGAACTCTGGGGTGTTGAATCGGTCTTCGTTGTGGGGCCACCAAGTGTGGTGGAATCCCTTCCCGCCGGAGCCGAAGTCCATGCGGAGGTGGCCCACAGTGCCCAGTACCTCGTCCCGCTCATCGTTGGAATAGAAAAGGCCCGCCTCCTCACGGGATGCAGGCCTTAAAGGGAACTTTTGATCTTTCATTTGCTTTCCTCACTTTTCTGATTGCTGCCTGCGGTGCGCTCACATGGACAGGGAGATGGAATCTGCCTTTGTCTGCTCAGAAGCTTCCGGCTGTGTCTCCCTTTGCGCCGGTGTTTCCTGCAGATCCTCCAGCTCTGCGGCCCAGCAACTCAGGCCGGTCACAGTGCCATCCAGATTCTGCATGATCTGCTGCCGGATAGCTGTGAATGTTTCCTGCCCGCTTGTCAAATTCAGCTCACCCTGTACTCTGCTGCTGTAAGATTCGAATCGTTCCAGCAGCTCGACGGCTTGATCCATGATTTGATAGATTTCACTCTGGCCGTCCTTGGCATCCTGCGATGGCTCGGCGGTTATGCGCTGGGGCGGGTCCTTCTGGTAGGCACCCCACCCGGCCTTTTGATAGTGAGAGCCCGGTTCCTCCATCATGCTGCGGAGGGAATACCAGACATTGCCGTAGTCGATACGCCCCTCCAGCACCGTCCCTTCCGCCTGGCTGCGGATATGCTGCACGATCTCAGCATAGGAATGGGGCTGGCCATCTGCCAGCAGCGCCTTGGCTGCCTCTATTTGAAATTCCTTCTTGCTTGTAATCTCATACTTCATCTTGTCTGCCTCCTTCTCGTTTTGTAACCACAACCAATACCACAACTCGCGGGGAAAGTCTACTGCAAACTACAGGGAAAAATCAGGTCATCTGCATCTCCATCTCTGGTTTCGGAGACTCCATGATCTGCTCCAGGTATTTGGGATCCACTACGACTTCTGATTCTTTCCTGCCGTTGAAAAAGGCAAGAATGTGTTCCTTTGAAATCTGAGCCTCATAGACGGTGCCCTCCTCACCAAAGCGGTGGGCAAACCACTCTGCCGTATCCCGGTCCAACGTCCAGGACAGTGCTTTGATGTTTTTGGCATTATAGGAAGTCACACCGCGGTAGACGGTCACAGGATCCTCCAGCGACTGATAAACTGCGTACTCCTCCTCGTCCATCAGAAGTTCCGGCGGGACAGAATGGAATAGAGCCAGCAGTTCTCTTTTGCTCACATTGCGGTCTTGGTTTGGGCACTCCTCCAAAATCCACGCATGAGCCAGCAATTGGCCCAGATCCTCCTGTGAGAGGACTGGGGCAGAAAATTTGAGAAAAGTCAGATAATAGGGCTTGTTAAGGAGGAAAAATACCTGACAGGCGTTTTCAGCACTGTCGATCTGTTTGCCCACCATCTCCTTCCATTTGGCATAGTCTTCTTTGTTGTTGAGCAAGTCGACCACAGTGATATTGCCATCCTCATTTTGAGCAGCGGTAACCCCGGTACTTGTAAACGGGTGGCTGACGATAGCTGGTGAAAATGAAGTTTCTGCGATTGGCATATCAAGGAGTACATGGGCGATCATCTTCACCTTGGGAAGATCGGTTTCCTTCCGCATCAGGAGAGTCCCCCCATCCCCATGGACTCATCCTGCTCTCGCTGGTATTGTTCCGCGGGCTCCTTCCGCATCAGCTCATCCAGTGACAAAGTTCCCTGATAGGCAATGTAGCCCCGCTCTGTGAAGATTCCCTGTTCTTGCTGGATGCGTTGCTGGCCGTACTTCTCATAGTCATAAAAGGCGTCCAGATTGCTGTCGTAGTCGAAATGGCCGGAGTCCTGGATCATATATCTGCCGTACTCACCTGGCGTATGGACATTGGGGACGAAATCGAACAGGTCCAGATTCTCCGCCAGGCGGCGAATCTCAGCGGCGCTCTCCGGATTTG
>ERZ857982.3752-NODE-3752-length-9892-cov-2.606994_pt1 | contig 9892 bp, 5 predicted proteins | sample MGYA00519955_ERZ857982 | MGnify/ENA primary metagenome ERZ857982 (study PRJEB31778, sample SAMEA3449416) | human gut metagenome | biome: human gut; feature: human-associated habitat; material: faeces | place: United Kingdom | collected 2010/2012 ... | reverse complement strand
GTGCCTTTACGGCCAAGGCAGGACGCGGCGGTTTTGGTGGGGGTGGCAAGCGCGATGCGCAGCGCCGCGCCCAGCAGGAGCGCTTCCGTCGCGCCGTTGCTCAAAAGGGTGAGACGGATGCCGAGGCCGTCGAGGAAAAGTCCGTCGGGATGCAGGAGCCGACTCGCACTCAAGAGCATGCTAAGATCCAGGAGCCCAAGCGTCGCCGCGGTGCGCATTTTAGGGCCGAACAGCAGGATGTTATGCGCGAGGCCGAAGAGACTGCCGAGGTTGCGGACGATTCCGAGAAGCCGGCCAAGAAGGCCTCAGACTCGTGTCGTCCCGGTCGCGGCTTTGCAGGTCGCGCGTACCCCGTAAAGCGTCAGGAGAAGGTTAATCAGGTTCCGGAGGTGAGGGCCGAGAAGGCCGTGAAGCCTGCCGAGTCGGAAGTTCGTGAACAGAAGCCTGTTGATGAGCAGGTTGCGTCCGATACGGAGACTCAGGGCCAGCAGCCTACTGATGAGCAGACGGAGCAGGGCACGTCGAGCAAGCCTCGCCGCCGTCGCCATCGTGGGGGCCGCAGTTCCCATGCCGAGACTGCAACCGAGAAGACCACGCCGCAGAACGAGGATGCGAAGGCCGAGGTTTCTTCGGGGCAGCCTAAGCGCCAGCCGGCGAAGGAGAGCAAGTTCGATCGTCCGCAGAAGCAGGCGTCTATGCCGAAGCACGAGCGCAATTCCCAGGGCGATTCTAAGCGCAAGTCTCAGAAGAAGCCGGAGTCTGCCGCAGCAGATACTGCTGCCCAGCAGCCCAAGTCGTCCGCCCACGGCGAGGTCTCGGCGTTTGCCCTTGCCCGCGTTTTAGGCAGGCAGCTGCTCAAGGTTGTCCCTACGCCTACGGCGCTCTCCAAGATCAAGGAGCAGCAGACACAGATCGTAAAGGTCGAGGGCAAGGACGGCAAAAAGGCTCCGCAGCGCACTCAGCACAACGAGATGTCCAACCGCAAGATTGCCGAGGAAATCGCAATCATCCAGGCTTGGATCGAGCAGAACCGAGGTGCCGATACGCCGGTTGCCTCGCGCCGCCAGCGTGCCTACCAGATCTTTAACGACGAGAAGGCTTTTGACGGCAAGCACGGTGAGCGCCTGATCAGGCGTATGACCGAAAAGGGCATCAGCATGCAGGCGATCAAGGTCGCCCCCAATCGCCCCGTGCACTTTACGGGCTTCTTTACGCTGGGAGCCGACAAGCCGTTCATTATGGTCGAGAACCTGGACACCTACGACGAGATCGTCAGGCTGCTGCGTGGCCGCAAGCACGCCAAGCTCTTTGGCATCAAGGTGGGCGGCGTGATTTTTGGCGGCGGATGCAAGGCGAGCGTCTCGCATGCCCTGGACGATTATCTGGCCGAGATTGGCTATCGCTTTAACTACGTCTACTACGTGGGCGATATCGATCGCGAGGGCGCACGCATTGTCGAGCAGGCTCGCAATGCCAATGTGGTTGAGATTCGCCTGCATGCCGGCATGTACCGTGCCATGCTCGCCGAGCATAAGCGTCGCGTGAAGGCCGGCGGCGAGTGCGAGCCCGCGGCTGCCAACCAGGGCGTGCCGCAGAACCTGGCGGCGACGATCAAGGATCTGCCCATGGTTACGCGCGTGCAGTTCCGCAACGTGCTGCGCGAGGGCGGGCGCATTCCGCAGGAGATTCTGATGACCGCAGACTATCGGGATGGCGACTCGGGAAGCTTCGACCGCATGCTCAACAACTAGGGCGTTCGGCCCCGGGAGAGCGGGGACACCGGCTTAGGTTTCCTGCTCTACAGTCCTGCTCACGACGGAGGCCACATTAAGTGGCCTCCTGTTCGTGCGGAACTCGCGATAAACCTAAGCCGGTGTCCCCGCTCTCCCGGGGCCTGTGGTTACCTGGTTGTTGCATGCGGCTCGCTTTTCGGAACTGGGCTGATATTTTCTTGATGTTAGGCGCTCTTGGTCCTAATGGGCTTGGGGCGCCTTCGCGTTTCCTCAGCCCCGCACCCTTGCGGGTTCGAATCCCTCCGCTTGCCCACAAGAAAGCGCTCCAGGTTCATAAGGGCCTGGAGCGCTGTGTTCTTAAGGGCTGGGACGGAGGGATTCGAACCCCCAACAGCCGGCACCAAAAACCGGAGTTCTACCGTTGAACTACGTCCCAATGTGTGGTGTTGCCCAAAAGCAACTCGTTTAGTTTACCTAATCTGCGAGGGCATCGCAAACGCCATCGAGCAGGCGTACGGCGAGTGTCTGCGCGTCGCTGGCCGTGAAGGTGCCGTTGTAGCGCGTCATGCCCGTGAGCTCAATGCGAATGCGAGCCGGCTTCTGCTGCGCGGCGACATTGGCGGTGCGGATGCGCTGGGCCAGGTTGTGGCACTCGGCGAGGGCAATCGTGGCGCGCGGTGCGGCGTCGGCGGGCAGCTCGTCGCTTGCGATTTCGAGCACCAGGTCAACGTCGGTTGGGACCTCGGAGTCGCAGAGCATCATGCCGCTGTTGTCGGTCGTTGCCGTGGCGATATTCCACATGCGCGACGCAACACTGCGTGCGATGGGGTCCTCGCCGATAACGGCAATCTGGAAGCGCTCGAGCACGTTGGCGGCGCGAGCAAAACCGATGCGGGACTCGGCTTCGGTGACCGAGGGCTTGCCCTCCCACACATGGTGCAGGCGGTTGATGTAGGCGTAGGTGTCCTGGAAGGCCATGCCGTCGGCAAACAGGCCGACATTTTCCTGGAACTGCTGCAGGGCGGCCTCGGTATGCGGACCAAAGTAGCCGTCGTCTTCGCCACAGGCAAAGCCCAAAACGTTGAGAGCGCGCTGCAGGGCCTGCACATCGGCGCCATGGAAATTGGGCATGCGCAGATAGAGGGTGCGGTCGCCCAGCTTATACGAAGCGTCTACAAGGGCGCTCCAACAGGGGATATCGACGGCATGACCGGCAGCAAGGCCGCTGTCGAGCCTGAAGGTGCTGACGGCCTGCTCAGTGGTGGCTCCAAAGTACTTGTCGGTGACTTCGGCGGCATCAATCGTGTAGCCGAGCTGCAGGAGACGAGACTGCACGTCCTCGACGGCTGCTCCTTGCATGCCCGTTGTAATAGGTTCCATGAACGAACCCCTTTCGGCGTACCATTCGTACTATTTGAGCGTCTGTCGGATAGACAACGCAAAGGGATGCATAAACATGCACTCAACAGTGTAGCAAGTTGTGCCTAAATACGCTGCTGACAGGTTTTATAACCCCCGTTAGTTAAGGCGCTCCACAAAGAAATCTGCCATGGAGAGGAACAGCTCGCGTGCGTGCGGATCAAGCTCAACGTTCTCGATGGCCGCTTTGGCCTTAGCGGTCAGGTCGAGCGCGTAAGTGTGGGCGTAATCGATGGAGCCGGTCTCTTGGAAGATCTCCACGGCGCGTGCGAGCTGCGCGGGATCATCGGTGCCCGAGGAAAGAATCGCCTCGACCTCGTCGTGGTAGCGCTCATCAGAGAGGGCATGTACGGCGACAAGCGTGCGCTTGCCCTCGGTGATATCGCTGCGGAAGTCCTTCTTCTTGGCCTCGTCGGTGCCCACGAGGGAAAAGGCCACAATGTCGATGCCGCTCCCCACGATTTGCCCGGCAAGCGTTTCGTCCATGCGCAGCCCGCAGGTGGTTGTGGAGACCCGGCAGCCCGCCTTGCGCGCCAGCGCCGCGAAATCCATGAACCGCGGGTGCAGGAACGGTTCGCCCCAGCCTTGCAGGTGCACGCGCCCGCTCTCCTGCATGAGCGGCCACAGGCGGGCGAAAGTCGCGGCTTCCATGTGCCGCGAGCGCCAGTATCCGGCCTGCGTGGTATGCGGGCAATAGACGCAGCGCCCCGGGCAAACGGAGGTGACTTCCACCTGTATGCAGTCAAGCAGGCGGGGTTTGCCGAACAGGCTTTCCCGGAACAGCTGCCAAACCGAAGGTTCCTGAAAACGGGGGTTGCGCAGCGGATCGGCCGCGCCGCCGTCTTTTGCCATGGGGTTCTCCTACATGCCGAACAGTTTTTTCAGGGACCCGAGCAGACCGGCTTCCTGAGGCCGTTGCACCGCCCATGACGTTTCCACGTGGGGCCGGAGGATCGTCGCGTTCCACTTGCGTTTGAAGAACACGATGCCCGGATTGATGCCGAGGCCAAGGTTCAGGAGCGTATGCCCGCGCCGGATGCCTTCTGCGGCGAGGGCGTCCAAAAGGGCGTCCGCCGTGCCGGGCGGGCTTTCCGGGGCGCGGAAGGCGAACAGGTAAAAAACGGTTCCGAGCGCCGTGTAATCGCCCACGGCGAAGCCCTGCAACGCGCCTTCACAGTCCCGCGCCGCGAACAGCAGGGCGTCGGGCACGGCCTCCACATACGGGCCGATGTGCCGGAAAAGATGCCGCGTCCCCGGTGCGAAGGGCCGCGAACGGATATACTGTTCCACCAGTTCGGCATGATCCGGTTTCCAGCCTTCCCGCGCAATGAGGATGTCCCGGCGGGCGCGCCGGAGCTGGTTGCGGAGCTTTTGGCCATAGGCCATGTCCGCCGCATCCGTGGGGAGGGGGATGCCCCAATAGGCGTCGGGTTTGGTGGAAACGGCCCATTCCGGGGCGGCATCGGGCCGGAAGGGTGCGAGGACGGTCAGGGACTCGATGCCGGGCAGGGAGGAGGCTTCACCCACCGCCGCGTCGAGGCGGGCCGCTTCCGGGCGGCTGCGCTCCTGTTCCGCCCCGCCTTGCTTCAACCCGGCGTCATGCCCGACAAGCACCAGCGCCGGGCCGCTGCGCCACGCGAGGAAGCCCCCGCATTCCAGCGGCTCGAGATCGGAAACGGCGCGCACGTATGGGACAAGCTGCTCGGGCACGGCTGCCTCGGCGGCAAACGACGCCCAACGTGATGGTGGCATGGCATTCTCCGGGAATCCGCGCGCCGCGCGCTCAGGGAAAAGGTTGATGGGGAAACAGGCAGGGCCCGCCGGCGTTATCGCACTCCGCCGGGACGAAAAACTTTTTATGACTATCCCCCTGCGGAGGGAACCGATTTCATTCACGACCCCGATCTTCTTCAAAGACTGTGGCCTGCGGGAGCCCTTTTTCAGCCCCTTTACCCATTCCGAGGGCTCGATTTCACCAAATGGCGGAAAATGGCGTTCCCCCATAGGGGGTCCGGGGGGAATTTCTCCGGCGGGGCCCGTGGCCGAACCCCGGATTTCCCCGGCTAACCGCCATTCCTGCCCCTGATCGCGGCGCGGAGCCTGTGCCGCCACGTGGGGTACGCCTGCCGGACCGTGAAGCCGTCCTCTGCGAGCATATCCCGCAGTTGCAGCATGTGGGCCGACCCCACGAAAACCGCCGCGCGGCCTTCTTCGAGGAACGGGCGCATACGCTCGCGGAAACGCTGGTTCCTGCCGTCGATGATCTGTTCCGTGCGCGAGGGGAATTCGGTGCTCGTGCCGAGCATCCCCTCAAGATCCCCGTCGAGGTACGAATGGATGTTGCGCCGGGCGTAGCCTTTCCATGAGCGGCAGCCTCTGAAGAAGGCGGTCACCCGTCCGAGGGGAACGGACTCCAGGGACGCCACCTGTTCTTCAAGGCTTTCCATGCCGATGACGGATTTGCCCATTTCGAGCGCGGTGTGCCACGCGCAGAGATCCACGGACTGGTTCCAGCCCTGCCGTTCGAGATACGCCGTCCACAGCGAGAAGAATGCATACCAGTGCCGGGTGGTTGCGAGCAGTCCCCGCACGTCGGCGGGGTTGGGGTTCGCCGCGTTGAAGAAGCGGGCGAGCTTTCCGGTGGGGCCCTGCACGACCCGTTCGAGCAGCCTGATTTCCGGCTCCTCAAGCAGATCGATCAGGGGCGGGTGCCTGCCGTCGGGCGTCTTGCCGATGCGGGCCACCTCGTCCAGCGAGTCCGCGTCGAGCGGGCCCTCGAACAGTACGGTGTCCACCCGCTCGAACAGATTGCGGAAAGCCGCCTCGAACGAATAGCAGAAAAAGTGCGCCGTGCCGCCTATCCATGAGGTCCTGCCGTTTTTCGTCAGTTCCCAGAGCATGGCGAAGGGCCGCTGCTGGGGCAGCGAGTCGAAAATCTGGCGCTTGGAGAGATCCGACGGCGATTCGAGGAGGATGCGGACGAGGCTGCTTATGGTTTCGCTGCCCGTCTCGCGGGGCGTTTCCCGCCAGCTCGCCATGACGTAGGGCAGGGCGGGGCGGCCTCCCCACTTGGTCTTGAAGCGCCGGATGCCGTCGTTCACGCCGAGGCCGAGGTGGACGTATTCCTTGTCCGCTTCCCTAGCGGAGCGGAGCATGTGCGCGAAAAGCAGGTCCGCCGCGTGGGGCGTGTAGTGCGTGCGGGAGTGCGCGCCGATGAGGTAGCTGCAAAAGCGGCGGGGCGCGTCGTCGAGGAGGAGGCTCGCCGCGAGGTTGCCCTCGGCGTCCACGGCGTCGAGCAGGCGCAGCCCCGGCGTATCCAGCACGGCCCCGGTGCGGGCGAACAGCCCGCGCACGTTGGGCGGCAGGACGGCCCGGTTCATGAACTCGGCCCACAGGCGGCGGTGCGCCGGGGTGAAGTCGCGGCCCTCGCGCACGGTCAGCTTTTCAGCGGCGATTTCCACCGGGCGGCGCAGGCGGGCGGGCACGGGCGCGTCGCACGGCAGGATGTAGAACGTGTCCCTGTCCGTGACGTGCCCCGCGAGGCGGGCGGGCAGGTCCGGGCCGATGGCCCAGCAGTCCACGCCTTCGAGCCGCTTGGGGACACGCCGCAGGGCCGCCGCGAGCGCCCGCTCAAAGGAGTCGTGGGCATACTCGCCGGACAGCGGGTACCCGATGGCCATGAGCCAATCGTCAGCCGTCAGAAAGAGGTACTCCCCCTCCAGAAAGGCCGTCCCTTGCGACATGGCCTGCATGAACGGCGCGGAATGCTCGGGCACGCGGGCCTGTTCAAGGACTGAGGCAAGATCGGGCATGGCGTCCTCCCGGTTTTGCGGAAACGGTCCCTTACCGGATACCAGATTTCCTGCGGACCTGTCGAGGGCCGGAAGGCGCTTCGGCGTATGGGATGCGGGGCGATCCGCCGGGCGGGGAGGGCCGCGTTGGTCACCGGGCCGGGGTATGGAGCGGGGGGGCACCGATCCCTTTCAGGAATGCCGCAGTGCGTGTGGGGCGAAGTTGAGGAAGAGATACCAGTAATGCCGTGAGGAATGCAGCGGCGCGTGGTGCGGGGGCTTTGCTGATAATCGCCCCGGGAGTGCAGCAAATGCCCCGCGCAGGCGGGGCGAAGCATCCCGAAGATGCGGAAACGGCCATGCGGGTGGCAAATGCCCCATGCAGGCGGGGCGAAGACTAAAACCGGACAGGCTCATATCGAGGTTTTTTCATGCCGCCGCGCGGATGGGCGAAGCTCACGGCAATGCCCCATGCCGTGATGGGAGTGCGGCACGGGTGGGGATGGAACGGAAAAAGTAATGTATCCTTGCGGGTAAAAGCGGTACGTGGGCGTGAAGGGCTATGCGGGGGATACGTGCCGGGGCGGGCGCGCTCAGGAAAATCATGTTCCCGCAGCCTTGACAAGGGAGCCCTAAATGGTAATGAATTTCGTATTCAATTAACGAAGCGCGGCGGCATGCCGTGCGGGCACACCAACGAAAACCAAAGGAGATAGTTATGTCCCTGATCAATAAGGAAGTAAGCGAATTCAGCGTTCAGGCTTTTCAGGACAACGCCTTCAAGACCGTGACCAAGGCCGATATCCTCGGGAAGTGGTCCGTGTTTTTCTTCTATCCGGCGGACTTTACGTTCGTGTGCCCCACGGAGCTTGAGGATCTCGCTGAAAAATATGAAGATTTCAAATCCATCGGATGCGAGATCTATTCGGTTTCGTGCGACAGCCATTTCGTCCACAAGGCGTGGCACGATGCCTCGAAGACCATACAGAAAATCAAGTATCCCATGCTCGCCGATCCCACCGGAGCGCTGGCCCGGGATTTCGACGTGATGATCGAATCGGAAGGCATGGCCGAGCGGGGCAGTTTCATCGTCAACCCCGAAGGACGCATCGTGGCTTATGAAGTCATCGCCGGGAACGTGGGCCGCAACGCGGACGAACTGTTCCGCCGGGTGCAGGCTTCCCAGTTCGTGGCCTCGCACGACGATCAGGTGTGCCCTGCCAAGTGGCGTCCCGGCGCGGAAACCCTGAAGCCCAGCCTCGACCTCGTGGGCCTGCTGTAATGGACGCCGGTCGGGCCGCCGACCTGTACGACGCGGTGGTGGTGGGGGGCGGCCCGGCCGGGCTGGCCGCCGCCCTCTACCTTGCCCGCGCCCGGTACAGGGTGCTTGTCGTGGAAAAGGACACCTTCGGTGGGCAGATAACGATCACCGCCGAAGTGGTGAATTATCCCGGCGTGGAAAAGACCGAAGGCCATTCGCTCACCGAAACCATGCGCCGTCAGGCCCTGCATTTCGGCGCGGAGTTCCTGCTGGCCGAAGCGCAAGGGATCGACGTGGACGGGGATTTCCGCATCGTGCGTACGAGCCGGGGGGCTTTCCGGTGCTTCGCCGTACTGCTCGCCACCGGGGCCCATCCCCGCAAGGTGGGTTTTGAGGGCGAGGAAACGTTCCGGGGCCGGGGCGTGGCCTACTGCGCCACGTGCGACGGCGGATTCTTCACGGACAGGGATGTCTTTGTGGTGGGCGGCGGATTCGCCGCCGCCGAGGAAGCCATGTTCCTCACCCGGTACGCCCGTTCCGTGACCATGCTGGTGCGCCGGAGCACGCTGTCCTGCGCCGAAAGCATCGCCGAGCAGGTGCTCGCCCACGAATCCGTCCGGGTGCGCTTCAATACCGTTCTGGAAGCGGTGGAAGGCGACACGGCCCTGCGCCGCGCCGTGTTCCGCGACACCGTGACCGGGCGGCTGGAAACGTATGCGCCGCCCGAGGGCGAGACCTTCGGGGTATTCGTCTTCGCGGGGTACGAGCCCGCGTCGCGGCTGGCCGAAGGCCTTGCGGAGCTGACCGGGCAGGGGAACATCGTTACCGATAGGGAACAACGGACGAGGACGGAAGGCGTCTACGCCGCCGGGGACGTGTGCGACAAGCGGCTGCGTCAGGTGGTCACCGCCGTTTCCGACGGGGCCGTTGCCGCTACCTCCATCGAGCGCTATGCGGCGGACATGCAGCGCAAGACGGGGTTGCGCCCGCAGCGCCCGGCAACCGCCCCGGCGTCTTCCGGAGCCTCGAAAGCCTCAGCCCCTTCCGGAAATGCCCGCGAGACAGAAGGCGGGTTCCTCACGGCGGAGCAGCGGGAACAGCTTGCGGGAGTCTTCGCCCGCATGGAACGCCCGCTCATCCTGAAGGCGGAACCGGACAGCCGCCCGGTTTCGGAAGATCTGCGCCGGATGCTCATGGAGCTTGCGGCTTTGACGGATAAGCTGACCGTGGAGTGGACGCCGCCGTCTGACGGGCCGGAACGCCCCTGCGTGCGGGTTTTGCGGGCGGACGGGACCGATACCGGCATTGCCTTCCACGGCGTCCCCGGCGGGCATGAGTTCAATTCGTTCGTCGTGGGCCTGTACAACGCGGCGGGCCCCGGGCAGAGCATCGATCCCGCCCTTGCCGAGGCCATCGCCGCCATCGACAGGCCGCTGGATCTGCAAATCGTGGTTGCCCTGTCCTGCACCATGTGCCCGGAACTGGTCATAGCCGCGCAGAAGATCGCCGCCTCCAATCCGCTGGTGACCGCCAAGGTCTACGACGTGAACCACTTCCCGGAACTGCGGGAACGGTACAAGATCATGAGCGTGCCTTGCCTCATCATCAACAAGGCGAAAGTGGCGTTCGGCAAGAAGACGCTCGGCCAGTTGTTGGAATTGCTGGCAGAACCGGAGGCCGGGCAGACT
>ERZ857982.3749-NODE-3749-length-9898-cov-3.174845_pt1 | contig 9898 bp, 10 predicted proteins | sample MGYA00519955_ERZ857982 | MGnify/ENA primary metagenome ERZ857982 (study PRJEB31778, sample SAMEA3449416) | human gut metagenome | biome: human gut; feature: human-associated habitat; material: faeces | place: United Kingdom | collected 2010/2012 ... | reverse complement strand
ATGGGCCATGATGTGGTGCTCCACCATATCCTGGATCTCCTCCACCGTGGGAGCGCGGTTCATCTTCTGGCACTGCAGCTCCACGGACTCGGCAATGCGCCCGATCTGCACGGGAGTCATGCGGTCCGCCTCGGTCACAGAGTTGTTGGCCTTGGTGATGGCCCGCTCGATCTTCTGAATGTCAAAAGCAACCTCCGCTCCGTTGCGCTTGATGATCTTCATGTGTAACGTCCTCCCTCTCCTCAGATTTTTCTCTCTCCACAGGAAAAGCTGCCTCAATGGGCAGCGGTCGATCAGCCTCTTAATCATATACCATATCCTGTGCTGATGCAAGCCCAAAGCCCTAAATATGGGGAAAATGCCTGACGAAAATCCCCGGGATATTTTGTCCATTCTGTACAATGGACACAAGATATGGGAGTATTGACCCCTCTGTCACCTACAATATATAGTATGACAAGACAGTTTGCAGCTGCAAATGCAACAAAAGAGGCCGCCGGGAGGATATTTTCCCGGCGGCCTCGCTCATTTGATAAATTGTATCACGCCGCAGCCAGCGTCCGGTTGGATTTCCAGAAGCGTACCATGAACGCCAGCGCCATGACCAGACACACCACCTCGGAGATCACCGGTGCAAACCAGATGGCCTCGCCGCCCCACAGGGCGGCCAGCGCCAGCAGGGCTCCGGCCTGCAGCACCAGCCCCCGGCCGGTGGAGATGCAGATAGCCGGACGGGGCTGCTCCACCGCCGTCAGGAATCCGCCCATCAGCACGTTGAAACCAACCAGCAGATAGCACAGGCCGTACCGCCGCAGAGCGCCCACGGACACGTCGCTGAGAGCGGCGTTGTTGTCGCCCAGGAAGATGTGGACGATCTGCGGGGCGAACAGCTGCACCGCGCCGAAGCACAGCACCGTCATACCTGCCAGCGTCACCAGGCCGTATTGCAGCAGGCGGCGGCAGCCCTTCCGGTCCCGCTGCCCGTAGTGATAGCTGACCAGCGGCTGAGACCCCTGGGACACGCCCAGCATGATGTTCAGGATCAGTGTATTGATGTAAGCAATGATGGTATAGCTCACCAGACCGTCCTGGCCGATGCAGCGCAGGATGGTGCGGTTGAACAGGAAGATCATCAGGCCGTTGCACAGCTCCGTGGCCCCGTCGGCCACGCCGATGGGCAGCAGCCGGCGGTAAATATGCCGGTCCGGCCGGAAGCGCACCAGGTGGAAGGTGGTGTGCTTTCCCAGAAAATGGGTCAGATACATGACGCAGGTCAGCAGCTGGGAAAGACCCGTGGCAAAGGCCGCGCCCCAGGCGCCCCAGTCCAGCACGAAGATGGCCACATAGTCCAGCACACAGTTGGTCAGGCAACCGGTGATCACCGTGATGATGGCCAGGGTAGGCCGTCCGTCGGTTTTCACCAGGATCTCCATGTTGTACGACACGATGAAGCACACGGCGAAGGGCGCCAGTCCCCGCAGATAGTCCTTGGTGTACTCCAGTGTTACGTCCTTGGCGCCCAGCAGCATGGCGAAGGGCTCCAGAAACACCAGCACCAGCCCGGTGATCACCAGGCCGATAACCACCAGCACCGCCAGATTCTGGGAAAACAGACGGTTGGCGTTTTCCCGGCGGCCCTCGCCCAGATAGATGGCGATGATGGTGCTGGTGCCCACGGCGAACAGCACGGCAATGGAGAACATGACATTCATAAAGGGAACGGCCAGATTGACAGCGCTCATGGCGTATTCGCCCACGCCCTTGGCCACGAACAGGCCGTCTACAATGGAGTACAGGGAGAACACCATCAGAGAGGCCACCGTGGCGGCGGAGAAGTGGAGGAACTGGGAGAGCAGACTGCGCTTGTTCAGCATTTTGGATGATTTTCCTTTCCTTTCAGCGGCGTACCGCAAATTCTACTGCCATTATATCCGAAATTTTCCAGCCAGTCAAGTCCCGGGACGCTTGAAAACCGGCGCAGAGTTTAGTATAATAAATAAAAAGAGAGTTTGGGGAGGTTTTTACCGTGAAAATATATGTCATGGATGCATTCGCCGCCAAGCTGTTTGGCGGCAACCAGGCAGGGGTAGCCCTGCCGGAGGGGGACGTCAGCGACGAGACCATGCGCCTGATCGCCGCCGAGCTGAAGCATTCGGAGACGGCCTTCGTCCGCCTGCGGGAGGACGGCAGCGTGGACCTGCGCTATTTCACCCCGGCGGGAGAGGTGGAGCTGTGCGGCCACGCCACCATTGCCGCCTTTGCCCTGCTGCGGCGGCTGGGGCGGCTGTCCGACGGACGCCACATTGCCCGCACTAAGGCCGGGGAGCTGCAGATCTCCGTGGACGGCGACGTGGTGTGGATGGACATGGCCCCGCCCCGGTGGCTGGGGGAGCTGACCCGGGTGGAGTGGGAACCCCTGTACCGGGCCTTCGGACTGACCGGTGCGGACCGGCCCCGGGATCTGACGCCCCAGATCGTGTCCACGGGCCTGGCGGATATCATGATGCCGGTGCGGGACCGGGAGACGCTGCTGCGGGCCCGGCAGAACGAGACGCTGGTGGCGGAGCTGTCCCGGCGGCAGAAGGTCACGGGGGTGCACATGTTCTGCCTGGGGGACGACACCTGCACCGCCTGGTGCAGCAATTTCGCCCCGCTGTATGACATTCCGGAGGAGTGCGCCACCGGCACCTCCAACGGAGCCCTGACGTATTATCTGTACCGCTGCGGCCTGGTGCAGCCGGACCGGGAAAACGTGTTCCTCCAGGGGGAGCATATGCGCCGCCCCTCGGAAATACGCAGCCGCCTGACGGTGCAGAACGGAAACGCCGCCGTTCGGGTAGGCGGCCGGGCCGTGCTGAGCCTGGCGGGAGAAATTTTCGCAGAATGACCTTCAGCTTGTCAAAAAAGGCATTGCCTTTTTTGACAAGCGAACAAGGCCCGCAGGCTTTTGCCTGCGGGCCTTGTTCAGGATTCCGCTTATTTTCCCAGCCATTGGCGCAGCTTTTCCCACAGCTCCACGGACCGGAACCGGAGCTGATAGCCCTGGTCCTCCTCCGCCATCAGGGACAGGTCGTCCTCGGCCAGCCCGGCGTCCCGTCCGGCGTCCTGCCAATCGCAGGCGGCGGCGGTGCACAGCGGCGGAAACACCACGCACCACCAGTTCTGTCCCCGGCCCTCCCCGATGATGACCCGCAGGGCCAGGTATTTCCCGGCGGGCAGAGAGAAGCCGTCATAGTCCTTGGTGGGGAATTCCGCCGGCTCCAGCCGGGCCCGGACGCCGTCGCCGCAGCCCGCCGCCGCCAGGACCTGTTGGGCTTCCCGGGTCAGCTCCGGCAGGGCGGAGGTCAGGACCTCCTGGGCCTGGGCCATGTCCGCCGACTGCTCCAGGAGCTCCTGGGCCCGGGCCAGCACCCGGTCCCGGACCCGCAACTTCAGGGCCTGATCCTCCGGGCTGTCGGAATTGGCGATCACATGGAGCCGGATGACCTTTCGCCCCAGGTCCTCCTGGCGGCTCAGGGACGCCGCGCCCCACAGAATGGCGGCGGCCAATGCCATCAGCAGCGCCAGCTCCCAGATGTGGAGTCTTGTATTTTTCGCATTTTTCATAAGTAAACACCGTCCAGACTGTAGATTTTTCTTTGGTTTCCTACAGTTTAGACGGCGTTTTTTATTTTTATACCGGGATTTACAGCCGGGGGGCAAAAAAGGTCAGGGGATAGGCCTTTTGCAGCTCCCGGGCCGCCAGACGGGCGGTTTCCTCCTGGCGGAACAGGCCCATGACCGCCGAGCCGGAGCCAGTCATACACGCTGCGTCGGCACCCAGCTCCGAAAGCTGGCGGCGGATGGCGAAAACCTCACTGTCCGGCGGCAGGGCCTGTTCAAATACATTCCCCACCAGGCGGCAGACTTGCGCCAGGTCGCCGTTTTTCAGTGCGTCCACCATTTTATCGGAATCTGGGCGTTCGGTGATGGAAATTTCGCCCAGCTTCCGATACATGGCGGCGGTAGAGTTGGCCACCGGGGGCTTCACGATAACGAACCAGCACATAGGCAGTGCCGGAAGAACGGTAAGCCGTTCGCCCCGGCCCTGGGCCAGAGCCGTACCGCCCCGGATGCAGTAGGGAACATCGCTGCCCACCCGGGCGGCCATAGCTTCTAACGATTCGTCGGACACATCTGCGTGAAACAAACGACGCATTCCCCGCAGCACGGCGGCTGCGTCGCTGCTGCCGCCGCCAAGACCGGCCTGGGAGGGGATTTTTTTTTCCAATCGGATAGAAATCCCTGTGCGGGGGATATTCGTCTCCTGGAAAAAGACATCCGCCGCTTTCCAGGCCAGGTTGTCGGGGCCGGTGGGCAGATCCGTGCCCGGGCATTCTATCGCAATACCGCCTGCTTCGGAGAAATCCAGCGCCACAACGTCATACAGGGCGGCGCTCTGCATGATGGAGGTAATGTCGTGGTACCCGTCCGGGCGGCGGGCTCCCACGTCCAGGGTCAGGTTCAGCTTGGCCGGAGCCAGCTCGGTGATGCCCATCATTCGTCCTCCTGTTCGTCAAAATATGCCTTCATATTGCGTTCCACCGGCAAAATCAAGGCAAATGCCCCGATTATTTGCAGAATAATGGCGATGTACAGCAGGATCTGCTGGCCGCTGCTTCCCATCAGCCGCACGGAACGCATGATCATAAACGACAGAGCCGCAAAGGCAAGGCCGAACTGCCACAGCAGCTTCAGCAGCAGACGGTCGGCAAATTCCTGGCGTTCTTTCGTCAGCGGGCCCAGGGGGCTGCGGTATTTGCGGCCCGGCAGCAGCCGCCCCGCAAGGCCGCACAGCACCATGATACACGGAAAGACGTATGCGGGCCACCAGATAGAGAACATAATATTACCTCAAATATCGTAAAAATTGTCCCGATACACGGCGGGATGTCCCGCTCCTGTCCCGGTAAAGCGCCGGGACAGGCCGGGACAAGGGCGGGTCAGTGCATGCGCTTCAGCGTTTCCACCACCATGGCGTATACCCGCTGCACGGAGGACACGGACAGGGACTCCCGGAAGGTGTGGATCTCCTTCAGGTCGGGGCCGAAGGACACGCAGTCCAGACCCGGCAGCTTGGCGGAGAACAGGCCGCACTCCAGACCGGCATGGATGGCCTCCACCTTGGGGGCGTAGCCGTACTGGTCGGTGAACACCTGGACCATCAGGTCCCGCAGGGGGGACTGGGGCATGAACTCCCAGCCGGGGTATTCGCCGTGGGTGCTGACGGAGCCGCCCAGGCTTTCCGTCAGGCAGCGGAGGCGGTCGATGAGCATCTGCTTCTGGGTGGCGACGCTGCTGCGGACGCTGAAGGAGGCGTGGACCGCATCGTCACCGGTGGTGAGGATGCCCAGATTCAGAGAGGTCTGGACCAGGCCGGGCATGTCGGCGCTCATGGCCTGAATGCCGTTGGGCAGGCAGGCAAGCAGGCACACGGCGCTGCGGCTGGAGGCCTCGTCCATGGGCAGCAGAGAGGACTCCGCCGGACGGGCGGAAACGGTGATGGCGGGGTCGTTGACCCGGTATTCCTTTTTGAAGGCGGCGTCCATTTCGGCGCAGACGGCCTGGACGGCGCCGGCGTCGGCGGCCACCAGGGCCACGGAGGCGGTGGGGATGGCGTTGTCCTTCAGGCCGCCGCTGACGGAGATCACCCGCAGGGGCGTTTTCTGCTCCAGGGCGCACAGGACCCGGCCCAGCAGCATGCTGCTGTTGGCGCGGCCCTTGTCGATCTCCGCGCCGGAGTGACCGCCCACCAGGCCGGTGACGGCGATCTCCTGCACCGGGGCGCCGAACTGCTGGCGGCGGATGGGCAGGCAGCAGTCAGCCCGGGCGCCGCCGGCACAGCTGACGGTGAAAACTCCCTCGTCCTCGGAGTCCATATTCAGCATCCGGCGGCCCTTCAGCACGGAGACGTCCAGCCCCTCGGCGCCGTACATGCCGGTTTCCTCGTCCACGGTGAAGATGGCCTCGATGGCCGGGTGGGACAGGGAGGTATCGTCCAGGATGGCCAGGGCCATGGCCACGGCGATGCCGTCGTCGCCGCCCAGGGTGGTGCCCTTGGCGGAAACGGTGTCGCCCTCCAGCACCAGGTCCAGGCCCTCGACAGCCATGTCCTTGGTGCAGCCGGGCTCCTTTTCGCAGACCATGTCCATGTGACCCTGGAGGATCACCGGCTCCGCCGACTCATAGCCGGGGGCGGCATCCTGGAAGATCACCACATTGTTCAGCTGATCCTGGACATACCGCAGGCCCCGGGCCTTGGCAAAGTCCACCAGCCAGTCGCTGACGGCCTTGGTGTTGCCGGAACCGTGGGGAATGGCGCACAGCTCCTCGAAGAAGTGAAAGACACGCTGGGGCTCCAGATGATTCAAAACGACCATAATGCATGCTCCTTTGTTTGAATTTCAAGGTCAGTATATCCTATTTGCCCGGGATTTGCAAGGGGCGGGGAGAGACAGGACTTGCTATTTCCAATACAGGATGTTATCATAGGGGCGTATTCATACAGGATGTATTCTTTATGCGTGAAGCTTCCGGAGAAAAATTCTGATTTTCTCCGCTGCCGGTGCCGATCATCGCCACCGATAGCGACGACCTGACGCTGAAGCAAAGAGAGCATAAAAATTTGTCATTGGGCGACCAGTCCGCAGACTGGCCGCGGCAATCCGTTTTTGCATCAAACGACTATTTCACAGTCTCCTTGATGAGGTGCAACCACTGGTTGCTAACTTTTCAACCCTGCTTGGTGGACTTTTCGTGCCCCATTTGGTAAACTGAACACAGAAAATCTGCGAGGGAGGATCCCCCCCATGACACTTGGAGAGAATATCGCACGCCTGCGCACACAGAAAGACTGGTCGCAGGGCGACCTTGCCGACGCACTGGGCATCTCGCGCCAGAGCATTTCCAAATGGGAGACCGACACCTCGATCCCCGAACTGGAAAAGCTCATAAAGCTCTCGGAGCTTTTCGGCGTGACACTTGACCAGCTGGTGCACGGCGAAGACGCGCCGGAGACGGAATCTGTGCCTGCGTCCTCTGCCCCGCAGGCGGCACCCAAGCGGGAAAAGCGCCATACCATCGCCGGAACAGCTTTATTGTGTACCGGTGCGGTCATTTTGGTTCTCTGGCTGCTGCTCACCGGTGATCTGCTGACGGGACTGATGTTCGCGTCACCGTTTCTCATCTGCGGCATCATCTTCCTTGCGGTGAAGCGGCACACTGGTCTCTACTGCGGCTGGGCGGTCTATCTCTGCGTGGATTTATACCTTCGCTGTGCGACCGGCCTTTCATGGATGGCCATCTTCGTGACGCGCTTCTGGACGGCGGAGCTGAACTATGTGCGCCTTGCCATCGCGTGGGCGCAGTTCCTCGTCATGGTCCTGATGATCGTCTGCACGATGCGCTCCTACCGGACGCTTCGGCTGCCCGCGACGAAAAAAGAGGTCACATGGCTTATTGCCGGATGGCTTGCTGCGCTGGTGGTGCTTCCGCTTTTGATGAGCTGCGGCATCATGCCGCTGTGGAGAGATAATCTGCACAACGACAGCGATTTCTCCCTTTATTCCTTCATCAGCGTTCTGTACAGCTATGGGCGTTTGGCGCTGGTCAATGTTTTGCTTGTGCGCACATTTGCCGTCTGGCGCGTGAAGCGGGAAGAGAAGAAAGCAAACCGCAATGGGGCGAAGACTTAGGAGAGCATGACGCATTGTCGGTTGTCCAATGGGTTTGGGACTACCCCGAAATCAAAACCTCCGGCTTGGCCGGAGGTTTTGATTGTTATTCCGGCACACGGATGTAGGACACAGGGCGGCCGTTTTCAAATGTGACGGTGAAGCCCGTGCCGGGCTTTACGGAGTAGTCATACCGCCCACCGCCGAACCAGGTCATCATCAGCCCCGCCGTGACGCCGCCGTGAATGACGCACACCGCATCCTCCCCGGCTGCCAGCACCCGGTCCATGGCGGCCCGGTTCCGGGCCAGCACCTGGGGCGCGCTTTCCCCGTGGGGGCAGGGGTTGTGCTCCACGTCGGCGATCCACGCCTGATACGCCGGCGTGTCCTTCAGCTGCTGATAGCTTTTCATCTCAAAGTCGCCGAAGTCCATCTCCCGCAGGCCCGGCAGCTGCACATGGGGTACGTCGCCGTACAGCGCCGCCAGGGTCTGCTCCGTCCGCAGCAGGCCGCTGGTGTAGTACCGGGCGGCCCGGGGATAGGCCGCCGCGTTTTCGTGCAGGGCCGCCAGGGACTCCGGCAGGGCCGGAATATCCGCCGCGCCGTAGTACAGGTCCCGGCGGCTGCCGTCGGTCTCCCCGTGGCGCAGAAGGGTCAGCTTCATTTCAATTCCTCCGTCAATCCGCAAAATACCCGGTACACATGACCGGCGCTTTCCGCCAGCTGCCGCAGCAGCCGCCCGTGGCGCTCCCGCCACGCCCGCTCTCCGGCGTCTATGGGCACCACGCCGCTGCCGATCTCCCGGGCCACCACCACCTCCGCCGCCAGCAGCAGGGGCAGGGCCTCCGCCGCCTCGCCGCGCCGGGTCAGGGCCTCCAGGTGGACATAGCACCGGGCGGGGGCGGGAGCGTCTGCTGCCAGGTCGCAGATGTCCGCCGCCGTCAGGCGGTATTTTTCTGCGGCAAACGTACACTTTCCCTGGTACGCGCCGCCGATGATCAGATCCATGCCGTCACCTCCACAGAATGGCTGCCGCGCAGCCGCACAGCTCGCCGAGCGTCAGGGCAAAGCCGGAGATATCCCCGGACATGCCGTCCAGATTCCGGTAGCCGTACCACACCGCCAGGCCATAGCCCGCTGCCGCCGCCAGGGGGGCGAAGCTGCCCCACAGCCACAGGGGCAGTCCCGCCGACAGCACCAGCAGCACCGCAAGAGCCGCCAGATAGCCGCCCCGGCGATCCTCCGCGCGCACCTGAATCAGCTCAGGGTCGTCGAGGTAGGTGTTGATGGTCACGCACGGCTTGCCCTGCTTTTTGACGAAATCCACGAGGCTCTGCGGCACGCGATCCTTGAAGATCACGCCGTCCGGGTTCCAGTTGTTGAGCATCAGCCGCAGAACATCCTCGTTCGTGCCGCGCCGCATCATCAGAAAATAGCCGTGGTCGGTGACGACCCCTTCCAGCCCCGAGAGCAGCACGCCCGCAAAGCCGTTGCCCGCGTAGGTCTCCTGCGGGCTGTGGGTATCGACAAAGGCGATGATGCGGGAGGAATGGCTCACCAGCGCGCGCGCGGACATATTGGGCACATAATGGAGCTGCTCGATGGCGTCGAGAATCCGCTGCACCGTCTGCGGGGAAACGCGGTCGTAATTGCCGTGAACGACATTGGAAACCGTCGTCAGGCTGACGCCGACAAGGTTGGCGATATCCTTCATCGTGGCCATAGGTAAGCCCTCCTGATTCTCTTGATGATTTATTATATCATGTTGAGCGCTAAACTGCAAATGCGCAGGCGGATGAAGGCCGGGCAATCGCTCAGGCATCAAAAAAAGCCATTCTTCCCCCGAAGGAGAGAATGGCTTTTTCTGCAAATGGACGAATAACTGAAATCCCAGATGATGCGATTCCGATCAGGCTTGGCGAATCCGTCAATATTTGAGCTTCTGCGTGGCCGCCCAGCCCTCGTTGATGGCCTCCTGATGGCTCGTGGCATACGGGCCGATGCTCTGCGCCTTCTCCATGGAAATCGGGAAGTGGACGCACAGGTGACCGTTGAAGTTGTTGTTGGAGAGGTGCTGCGGGGAGTGCGGCACGTCGTGGGTCGAGCCGATGTAGGTCTTGCCATCCGAGAAGGTGACCCAGACCGCCTTCGGCGTCCACGTCGTCTTGCCGCCGAACGCCTTGAGC
>ERZ857982.3746-NODE-3746-length-9903-cov-2.914805_pt1 | contig 9903 bp, 9 predicted proteins | sample MGYA00519955_ERZ857982 | MGnify/ENA primary metagenome ERZ857982 (study PRJEB31778, sample SAMEA3449416) | human gut metagenome | biome: human gut; feature: human-associated habitat; material: faeces | place: United Kingdom | collected 2010/2012 ... | reverse complement strand
CGTAGAAAATTTTACCGAAAATTCCCTTTCCATAATAGAGCTGGCAGACTGCATCATTCATGCGGATCTCCCCGCTCCAGCTTCCATCCGGGATCTCTCTTCCATACAGTCTGCGGAATGTATCATCGGAAATGTTTTTGATCTCACCACTGAAATATTCCGGCAGTTCTTCTCTGCTGTAGCCACCCTCTGTGACAGTTCCATTTACCGCAAGTGATCCCTCAAGCAGCATTTCTTCCGCATTGCTTCCGATCATGATCTGATAGGTTCCCGTTTCCACTTCCCAGCTGTCTGTCCGTGTATCATAAAAACGAAATGTCTTATCGTCAAATAAAATCCTTACTTCTTTTTCTTCTCCCGGAGCCAGTTCCACCCGCGCAAAACCTTTCAATTCACGCAATGGACGGAACACGAAATCAGATTCTTTTCCGACATAAAGCTGTGCGATCTCTGTTCCTGCCACAGTTCCGGTATTTTGGATCTTAAATTTCACACCTTCCGGATCCACTGTCAGATCACGGTAGGTAAATGTGGTATAACTGAGTCCGAAGCCAAACGGGAAACGCACTTTTTTACCTACTGTTGTGTAGTAGCGGTATCCCACATAAAGTCCTTCCCGGTATTCGCTGCTTCTCTCTTTGCTCGGATAGTATTCGTATGCCGGCGTATCTTCATAATGAAGCGGATAGGTCTCATTCAGTTTTCCGGACGGGCAGACTTTTCCGGTCAGAACGTTAAGCATCGCTGACGCACCCGCCTGACCGCCGAGGTAACCGTGCACAATTCCTTTGACATACGGATACCACGGCATTTCCACGGAAGATCCCGCTGAGAGGACTACGATCACATTTTTGTTTACTGTGGTAAGCTCATTGATCAGTTCATCCTGTGCCACAGGCATATGCATATGGGCACGGTCGAGTCCCTCCGATTCGCTGATCTCGTCAAGGCCTCCGAAAAACAGTACCACATCCGCATTTTTTGCTGCTTCCACGGCTGCTTTTACCAGTTTTGCATTTGGTTTTCTGTTTCTGATATACCCCTGTTCATAGGCTGTCATCGTAAGTCCGCTGTCTTTTATCTCCTCTAATATGGACTCCGGCGGCATTGCCGGATTCACTAAGGAAGATCCTGCTCCCTGATATCGCGGAGTCTTTGCAAAGTCTCCGATCACAGCCACTTTTGTCCCCTGTTTTAATGGAAGGATCTGCTCCTCATTTTTTAAAAGGACGATGCTCTCCTCGGCCGCTTTGCGTGCAAGTTTATGATGCGCTTCCTTATTGAAAGTAGTTCCTTTTCCATCCACAGTCGCCTGATGCGTCGCAAAAATGACACGGAGCAGTTCATCTAAGCGCTGATCTAACACACTCTCCTCTAATGTTCCGTTTTTGACGGCATTTACGATATCATGCATTCCGGATTTTCCGGTGCCCGGCATCTCAAGATGACTTCCGTTTTTCACTCCGAGTGCGTGATCATTACTTCCACCCCAGTCGGATACCACATATCCGTCAAAACCCCATTCATCGACTAAGATTTCCTGTAACATATGGCGGTTCTCATTGGCATAAACACCGTTTACTTCATTATAAGAAGACATGATCGACTTCGCTTTTCCTTCTTTTACCGCAATCTCAAATCCGGTCGTATAGATTTCGCGGAAGGTTCTCTCATCCACAACGGAATCATTTGCCATACGACGCAGTTCCTGGCTGTTTGCTGCAAAATGCTTCGGGCAGGCTGCGATTCCTTTGCTCTGGATTCCCCTTACATAGGCTGCCGCCATTTTTCCTGCATGGTACGGATCTTCGGAAAAATATTCAAAATTTCTTCCACAGAGCGGGCTTCTCTTGATGTTTAATCCCGGTCCTAAGATCACATTGACATCCATGGTCACGGCTTCTTCTGCCAATGCCGTTCCGATCTCCTCGCCTAATGTTTCATCCCAGCTGTTTGCAACCGAGGCTGCGGTCGGAAAACAGGTCGCAGGGAGACTTGCATTTAATCCCAAGTGGTCTCCGGCTCCCGCCTGTCTTCTCAATCCGTGCGGTCCGTCAGACATTGCCATGGACGGGATTCCGTATTTTTCAAAATCCACTGTCTCCCAGGTGTTTTTGCCGGACATCATCAGGGCTTTTTCTTCGAGTGACATCTGTTTTATGATAGATTCGTATTTTAAACTCATGATTGATCCTCTCTTTATTTGTGATCTGCACATCTTTCACTTTCGTAATTTCAGCATAGCACAAACAAAAGATGAAGAGGGAGTATTTCACAAATGGGGGCATTTTTTGCATAAACTGTCAAAAATGCCCCCGAAGAGCTTTCGCTCTCAATCATGCTCAATCATAGTCATCATAATAGTCATCATCGTAGTAGTCATCATCATCGTAGTCATCATCATCATCCGCAATAACATTCACGGTATATACTACTTTTTTACCCTTTGCCTTACCACTTGTACATGTACAGGTTACCCGTACTGTTCCTGTCTTTTCCGCATAAAACTCAACGTCCGTTCCGGTTGTTTTTCTTTCTGCAAACGAGACAATACTTGTATCACTGATCTCCCATTTTAACTGACTGTTCTTTATTGAGGATCCTTTTTTGACCTCTAAATCAAAATCATCCCATGCTTCTACATATTTGACCGATTCTCCAACCTTTGCCAATGAATAATCACTCTTTTTCTTCGTCACAGTTACAGTTATCGTATCACCATATTTCTTCTTACTCTTTCCCTGTACATAACACCTGATTTTTGCTTTTCCTGGTTTTACTGCAATGAAATCCATTTCATCGCCTGTGCGGTCACGATCCTCAAATTTTACATATTTTTTTCCTGAAATAATTTCCCAGCGGATATAATCGTCCTCAGCATCTATTGGAGTTACTTTCGCTCTGATTTCAAACTCCTTTCCCTGAGAAACCTTTTTTGCCGACTGCGCTATGGAAACCTTCTTCGGTTTCCAGTTATAATCTGCCTGTGCTGAAATGTTTCCCGTACCAATTACCGCCATCACGACCAAAAGTACAATTAAAACCTGTTTTGCTGCTCTCTTCATAAACAAATCCTCCTTTTTTCATGAGAGTTTCTCATTTCTAATTGTTTTGCTTTGTACTTTGATTATATCATGCATTTATTAGAACATTATTAATACGACAAATTTTTTATAATCATTATTGATTTCCATATGTCTGCTTTTATCAAAGCGGCAGTTTTACCTGAAAAACACTCCCACTGCCAGCCTCACTTTTCACTTGGATTTTTCCTCTGTAAAACTTCACAATTTCATAAACCATGGCAAGCCCAAGTCCACTTCCCTCGCCTCCTCGCGATACATCAGTCTGATAAAACCGCCGGAAGATCTTTTCCTGCTCTTCTTCTGCAATTCCTATCCCATCATCCGTTACAGACAAAACAAGTTCCGTTTCTTCTTTCTTTAATTTCACAAAGATATGCCCATTCTCTTTCCCATAACGATAGGCATTGCTGACAAGATTAACGAGAATTCTTGATAAAAGTTCACGATTTCCATAAAACACTGCCTGCTCCGTCTCATAATCAAGCATAATTTCCTTTTCTCTTATCAGCTTCATATCAGAGCAAATAGATGCCACCAGTTCTTCCATATCAACAGCTTCCTCTGCATATTTTCCTGATTTCATTTCCAGTCTGGCAAAGTCCAGCATATGATCAATAAGTTTTGTCATTTTCCGCGCCTGACGCCTGATTACCCGCAAGGCATCTTCATATTCCCCTACGCTTCTTTCTTTTTCAAGTGTATACTCACACTGTGCTGAAATGACAGCCATCGGTGTTCTTAGTTCATGTGAAACGTCAGATGTAAATTGTTGTTCCTTTTCAAATGTACTTTCCAGTCGTTCAAACATCTCATTAAATATATCCGCAAGCTGGTGCAGTTCATCATTCCCTTTTCCAAGATTGATCCTGCATTTCAAATCATTTTCTTCTCCAATCTTTCTTGCAGTCCCAGCTATTTTCTGAATTGGATTTAATGTACGTCCAGCAATAAAATATCCTCCCGCAGATGCTATTACGACCAGAACCGGCAGAAGAACCAGTGCAATCCGCATAATCCCAAAGCTCTGACGCTCTCCCTGTTCCTCTGATACCACTCCACGAAGCCATAATCCGTTAAGTCCTTCTGCTGTGAGTTTCCGGTCAAAAATATAATACCCCGTTCCATCCTTCATTACTTTTTGAATCTCGGAATCCACAAATTCCAGATCTGCCACTTTTGCAGCTATTGGATTTTCTCCATAAATAAGCCTTGACTTTTCATCATACAATCCTGTATAGACTTCATTTACCTTGCTCAGAAAATCGTCGTCAATTTCCAGATACCCTTTCCGGTAATCAATCAAATAATCAATATCCGCATCTGTACGGATTTCATCCATCCCAGAAAAATATTCAATCTCATCCACATTATTTTCCACTGTCTCCACCAGACTATCCTGTATTGTTTTTATCAAAATCTGACGGCTGACGACAAAAATCATCAGATATGCAAATAGTACTATTACCACCAATGCTGCAGTAAACCAGATTGTTATTTTCAGACGGATTGAGAATCTCCCCATATCTTAAATTTCCTCTCTCATTATATATCCTCTTCCACGGACTGTATGAATCAGCTTTTTGTCATATCCATCATCAATTTTTTTTCGAAGATAGCTGATATAAACATCCACTACATTCGTGCCCCCTTCGTAATCAAAATTCCAGACATGATCCTCTATCATCTCACGAGACAGCACACGCCCCTGATTGTACATGAAATATTCCAGCATGGCATATTCTTTAGCCGATAATGTGATCTCCTTTCCCCCCCCGCATTACCCTGTGGGAAGTGCAATCCAAAGAAAGATCCGCAATATGCAAAACATTGTCAGTAACTCCGAAAGATCCCCTCATCATTGCGCGCAGACGTGCTGACAACTCTTCAAACGAAAATGGCTTCACAAGATAATCATTTGCCCCACTGTCTAATCCCTTTACTCTGTCCGAAACAGCATCCTTTGCTGTCAGAAATAGCACCGGTGTTGTCTTTCCCATTCCCCTCAGCGCACGCAGCACTGTAAATCCATCTGCTTTTGGCATCATAATATCAAGAATCACTGCATCATACTCCGTACAGGAAAGGATATCTATTGCTGTCCTGCCATCAAAACAATGATCCACACTGTAACCATCCTCAGTCAGTTTTTGAACAATAATGGCATTTAAATCCTGTTCATCTTCCGCCAAAAAAATTCTCATGTTTGTTTTCTTCTCCTTTGTTTTTTACCGCGTCATTATAATCCCCTTTAAATCCAATTGTTATATAATGAAAGTAACGAAACCAACATTTATAACATTCACGAAAGAAGATATTTCTTGCAGATACTATACAACATTCATTTCTCATATACAACCTGTAAAAAATCTCCTTACGCACAAAAATGCCCCCGAAGAGCTTTCGCTCTCCGGGGGCATCCTCTCATCTGTTATCCCTCAATGGATATGTATCGTTTTTCCGGAACTTTCTTTGCTTCTTCCTTCGGGACATCCAGTGTTAAAATACCATTTTCGTATTTTGCGTGGATATCGTTTTCGGTAACACTCTCGCCTACATAGAAGGTACGGCTCATACTTCCGGCGTAACGTTCACGTCTGATGTATTTGTCTTTCTTATCCTTCTCTTCCTTGTCGAGACCCTTCTCAGCGCTGATGGTAAGGTAACCATCGTTTAACTCAAGCTGGATCTCGTCTTTCTTAAATCCTGGAAGATCAACGGCTACTTCGTAACCTTTCTCGGTCTCCTTTACATCTGTCTTCATCATGTTCTTTGCATGTTTACCATACAATGTTTTATCAACATCCGGAATCTCTGGGAATGAGAAATCCATCCAGTCATCAAATAAGTTTTCTCCAAAAATGCTAGGCAGTAACATAAGTCATCTCTCCTTTTTCTACCGGTCCACTTTCTGTGGAACCTCCCATGTTTTTTACCTTTGTTTTGGAACCTCAGACGAAGGAACTCTGGGGAATCATCTTCTCTTTTTGTTCCCTCTTCCTTTGTTCTGACTATGTTATACCACCACTTATTAGCGCTGTCAAGAGGTGAGTGCTAATTTTCTGTGAACTTTTTGTGAAATCATATTTTAGCTGATATTTTTATCAAAAAAGTCCATTATATCTCGCTTTTCAAACGTTATTCCGTTGTTTCCGAATCCCCAAAATCCAGTATCTAAGCACCGGGATCCGACGTATCACTTCATATAATAAGATTGAAACCACAAATCCACCCACCAATTCAATACCATAGACTACAGTCAATGGCAGCTCCTTTCCAGCCAGAAGATAATTGATCACTAAAAGTACCGGGATATGTAATACATAGATACCGAAACAGCATTTTCCCATATAATTCGTAAAATTATTGGAAAAATCAAGCCATTTTGGACCTGCACCAAGCACGAGCAAAACCATAAAAAATGCATACAGGTTTAAATCCCATCTTGACAGTACATCTTTGTCCGTATATGCCATTCCATAACATCTTACGATATAAAATATGCCGCTTACAGCTGCACAAATGCCCAATAGGAGCACTGCATTTTTTATTTTTTCCATGACACTTTCATGCGAAAACAGGTAATATCCGGCTAAAAATGCCGGAATATAAATGCCGTTCCGGTAGGACGTGATAAGCAGCGCTGCATTTTCCTGCAATTTTCCGGATCAGAAGCAGAAATAGTGCTGCCACAAACAATACATGGCAAAACCACAGTGCCCCGATACCACAGCATAAGATGATAATGACTCTCACAAAAGCCGGTACACTCTCCGGCATATTGCCACGCGCAGTGTGAAGATAGATCACATATCCACCGAGCCAGCCAAATGCCAGAACACCAAGTGTCGACGGCGCCAGAATCTTATCCACCCTCTCTTTCAAAAACTGTCTTTCTGTCCTCTTTTCCAGTGCATATCTTGCACTGATTCCGGCGACTACAAACAGCAGTAACATAAACCACGGGTATACAAAATACTGGTAAATCCCCGCAAATGTAACTGCTCCTTCATACGGTTTTAAACCGGCAAACATCGCCTCGGTTCCAATATTATTGTAATAAAAATAAACATGAAAGATCACAACAAAAAAAATCGTCAGAAACCGGATATTATCCAGATAATGTTTTCTCATAAAAATCTCCATTTCCTCCTGCAGTGTTTTCCTCACTTTTTTGTGTCTTAGTTCTTATCCTTTTGATTTGCCATTTTTAATGCCTGCTGCACGAAATCTATCATATCATCTGCTTTGACCAGGGCAATCCCCTGTGCTTCATCACCTAACACCATGATCGTATCTCCCGCTTTGATCTGAAAAACTTCTCTCGCCTTCTTTTCTATTTCGTCCTGACTTTCCTGTTTTGCCTTGACTTTGTTATTTTACCTTGACTTTCTTATCCAGTCCCTTTGACTGCAGCAGCTTCTTATATGCTTTCACTTTACCCTTCGGCACTTTGACCACGGTTTTCTTCGTGATTCCCTTAAACGAACCGCTCGCAAGCCCTTTCTTCGTCAGCTTTGCCGACTTGATCGTAAGTGTCTTTAAGTTCTTACAGCCGCCAAACGCATTTTTGCCGATCTTCGTGACATTTTTGCCGACTGTGACCGTCTTTAATTTTGTACATTTTTCAAATGCGCTCCTGCCGATAGATTTCACATTTGTACCGACTGTGATATTCGTCACTTTCTTATTGTTGCGGAATGCCTTGTCTGCGATCGAAGTGACTTTGTAAGTCACTCCGGCGTATCTGGCTGTTGTAGGGATCTTTACGTTTCCCTTCGCATTGCTCTTTGGCTTGACATATTCTACGGTCGGATTCTTTTTGTCAGAACCTGTTACTTTGTACTGATTACCGGCAGCATCTTTAAATTTTGTGCCTTTCTTTTTCGGAGCCGGTTTCGACTGGCCGGTGTTTTCTGTGGTTTCCGTATCCGGCTGCTCCGGCTTTTCTGTAGATCCTGTACCCGGCTGCTCTGCCGGTGTCACTTCTTTCACCGGAATTATAACGCTTGTTTTGTCTGTGATCTCATTTTGTGCTGCCTCATCTGAGAAATATTTCTGACAGACGCTGCAGACATAATATTCGATATTTCCGGTTTCTTTTTCGGTAGCTTCTTTTGCAGGAACTTTTTTCATATTATGACCTGATGCTGGAATTTCTGTTACATCCGTCTTAGCATCACATCGTATGCAGTGTCTCGACTTACTTCCAACGTTTTTGCATGTTGCTTCTGCATCCACTGTAAAATCCTTTGCAAAATCATGCCCTAATGCATCAATCACCGGGATACTGCTGATCTCATTCTCCCCCTCTTTATCACAAAACATCTTTCCGCAGACACTACAGGTCCAGTATTCATCTTCGCCTGCCGTTACACAGTCTGCTTTTCGATCCGTCTTGACCAGGGTATGCGTAAATTTATTTTCCTGTTCATTTGAATAAGTTATAGCGACTACATTCCCGTTTTCGTTACAGCTATCATATTCCTTATTCTGATATACTTTCTTACCGCCTAATACCGGATAGAGGTCTGTCCCGATGGTCTGTCCCCAGATCGTTTCTGTCCGGTCAGCCTGTAAGAGATAAGCAACTTCGCCATTTGCAAACTGTTCCTTTGTTTTTCCAACTGTTCCATCCTTATGATCAATTTCGGTATCAGACAGGTAGTAACAGTTTGTTACTGTAGCACCATAATTATCTCCACATATATCACCAACATGATAATCGCCACTAACACCACCTGTATTATAACAGTTTATGATTGTTCCATCATTATCTCCGCATACACCTCCATTATAATTAACACCACTTACATTGCCTGTATTATAGCAGTCTATGATTGTTCCGGTATTATATCCGCACACACCTCCGAAGTCATTCGTATAATCATCTGTTAATTTATTGATCATACCTGCATTATAACAGTTTGTTATTGTTCCATCATTATATCCGCATACACCTCCAACACCACCATTTACACTAAAATAAGAATCCAGCACTCTTACATTGGAAACCTTACCCCCACTTCCTACATGACCAAATAATCCTACACAACCTGCCATTCCCATTTGATTCAAATACAATCCACTGATCGTATGGTTTTGTCCATCAAAGATGCCCGAGTAAGAATAATACTTATCATCACCAGCCCACATTCCAATCGGTGTCCAATCCGTAAATGATCCATCATTCAATGTTCCATCAGACTTCAGAACATTTTCATTCACAACAATGTCCGCTGTAAGAACAGCATTTATGTTGCCGGATGTATAATTCTCATTATTTATCTTATTCGCAAACCAGTATAGCTGATCTGCATTGCTGATTTCGTAAACAGTCTCTTTCTCGCCGTCATCGTCAATGTCATATTTGTCAGTTGTTTCAACAGCAGGCTGATATACAGTTGCATTGCATTTCGGGCAGTTTCCGAAACCATTGCTGTTGAAAGTTATTTCAACCCCCTCATGCTTACACTCTTCCTCTTCCGTGGATTGCTGTTCAGTCTTTCCAGCACTATCATTTGCCTGCACTGCAATTTCTGAATCATTTTCCTCTGCTCCTGCTTGAATCGGTGCCATACCGAATACCATGCAGACAGATAGCATTACTGCCAGACCTCTTTTTATCCGGCTTATCTTTTTTCTCATAAAATGCCTCCTCTCTTATAGCTGTGGATTAAACTGCTTTTGGCTCACAGCCGTATGGCAGTTCGTGTATCCTATCATCTGCGTCTATCTTATATGTCATTGATAGAAAATTCTCTATCATATATCCAGAAATATTTTACCATACCCCCCCCATTTTATTCAATGTTCATGT
>ERZ857982.3743-NODE-3743-length-9916-cov-2.970186_pt1 | contig 9916 bp, 8 predicted proteins | sample MGYA00519955_ERZ857982 | MGnify/ENA primary metagenome ERZ857982 (study PRJEB31778, sample SAMEA3449416) | human gut metagenome | biome: human gut; feature: human-associated habitat; material: faeces | place: United Kingdom | collected 2010/2012 ... | reverse complement strand
TCACCTGGCAGCGGGTGGCGGCGGGGGCCATGGCCGCCCTCCATGGGGCGCAGGACGGACAAAAGTTCATGGCCCTGCTCCTGCTGGCCGGGGGCCTGAGCGGAGGTGGGACTGCCCCCGGTCTGTCCGCCGCCCTTGTGTGTGCCGCCGTCATGGCTGCAGGCACCGCCCTGGGGGGCAAACCCATCGTGGAAAAGGTGGGCCGGGAGCTGACCCCTCTCACCCCCAGGGACGGCCTGGCCGCCGACCTGGGGGCTGGGGTGTGCCTGCTGGGGTGCTCCCTGTTAGGGCTGCCCGTGTCCACCACCCACACCAAGGTGGCCGCCATCTGCGGCGTGGGCCTGACCGGAAGGCGGGCGGGCGTGGCGCTAAAGCCCGCGCTGGAGATCGCCGGGGCCTGGGCTCTCACCTTTCCCTTCTGCGGGGCGCTGTCCTTTGCCCTGACCCGGCTGATGCTGGGCTGAAGCTCAAACCTGTCGCTTTTCCGGCCGGAGGACCAGCTTCTCCTCCTCCACCGCCAGGCACAGGGTGTCCCCCTGGTTTAATTCGTGGGACAGCAGCAGTTCCGCTGCCGGCTCCTCCACTTGGCTGCGGATGGCCCGGCGGAGGGGCCGGGCACCGTTGTCCCCGTCAAAGCTCTCCCGGGCCAGGAGGGCCACCGCTTCCCTGGGAGCGCTCAGTCCCACCCCCAGCGCCCCCAGCCGCCCGGCAACGGCGGTGAGCAGCCGCCCGGCGATGTCCTCCGTCTCCGGCTGGCTCAGCCGGTCAAAAAGGATGACCTCGTCCAGCCGGTTGAGAAACTCCGGCTTGAAGCGTTTTTTCAGCTCTGCCAGGATGTCCTTCTCTACCCGGCCTCCCCCGCTGTCTCCGGCAAACCCCATGGCCGGCCCACGGTGGACCAGCTTTCGAGCCCCGATGTTGGAGGTCATCACCAGCACTGTGTTGCGGAAGTCCACCTTCCGCCCCAGCCCGTCTGTGAGCACCCCGTCCTCCATCACCTGTAGAAGGATGTTGAGCAGATCGTCGTGGGCCTTCTCCAGCTCGTCAAACAGCACCAGGCTGTGCCGATCCGCCTCTTTTAAAATCTCCACGATGTTCACCATGTGGGCAGAGAAGGTAGACAGGCTCTGCTCGATGCTCTGCTCGTCGCCGATGTCCGCCAGCACCCGCTCATAGACGGACACGGCGCTCCGGTCCGCCGCCGGGATGTGGAGGCCGCACTGGGTCATCAGCGTCAGCAGGCCCAGGGTCTTGAGGGTTACGGTCTTGCCGCCGGTGTTGGGACCGGTGATGACCAAGGTGTCAAAGGTGTCCCCCAGCTCGATGTCGATGGGCACCGCCGTCTTGGGGTCCAGCAGGGGGTGGCGGGCCTTGCGCAGATGGATAGCGCCGTCCCGGCGGACCTCCGGCCGCACGGCGTTCATCTTGTAGCTCAGCTGGCCCCGGGCGAAGATCAGGTCCAGGTGGACCAGGGTGTCGTAGTCCCACTGGATGTCCTCCCGGTGGGCGGCAGCCTCGGCGGAGAACTCCGCCAGGATGCGGTCGATCTCCTTCTGCTCCTTGGCCTGCAGCTCAATATACTCGTTGTTGGCCTGGACCACCCCCATAGGCTCCACGAACAGCGTCGCTCCGGTGGAGGAGATGTCGTGGACCAGCCCCGGCAGGTCGCCCTTGTGCTCCGCCTTCACCGGCACCACGAAGCGGCCGTCCCGCTGGGTGATGATGGTCTCCTGCAAAATTTTCCCATAGCTGGGGGAGGAGATGATCTTTTGAAGGATCTGGCGGCTCTTGGCCTGGGCCGCCCGCATGTGGCGGCGGATGTCCGCCAGCTCCGTGCTGGCGGCATCGGCGATGGTGTCCTCGTCCGGGATGGCCCGCTTGATCTTCTCCTCCAGAAAGCGGTTGCCGTGGAGGGAGAGGAACAGGTGGTCGATGGCGGTTTTCTCCGCCGCCTCGTCGTTGAAGTACTCCTTCGCCCGGCGGGCGGCGGTCAGCAGATCCGCGATGGTCAGCAGCTCCCGAGTGTTCAGGGCGCCGCCCCGGTCCGCCCGGTCCAGGGCCTCCGCCACCGGCTTCACGCCGGAAAAGGACGGGCTGCCCCGCAGGCCGATGAGATTTCGGGCCGCATCGGTCTGGTCCAGCAGACGCAGCACCTCCTCCACTTCCGTCTCCGGCCGGAGGCGCAGGGCCCGCTGCCTGGCCTCGGCGCTGACAGCCTGCTCGCTCAGCAGCTCCAGCACCCGGGGCAGCTCCAGGGTGCGGATGGATTTGTCAAATAGGTCACTCATGGTTCGGTTCTCCTGTCAAGGGTTTTCACTTCATCGTCCCTGTCGTCAGCTGCTTCATCTGCCGGTTCCTCCAGCACCCAGGGCAGGGTCATGGAAAGCCAGCACTGGAAGCAGGGCTCCGGGAAGTTCCGGAGGAACGGTCCCATATCTGTGGCGAACCCGGCGGTGACGCCGGGGGCAACGGGCAGCTCTCCCTCCCCCGCTTCCAGCAGGCGGCCTGCAATGTGCCACATGGGCATATACCACCGCCCGCCCTGGCGGGGACCATACTCGCCAATATCTCCGGGCCTGCGGAGGTTAAGCCCCAGGGGTTCCAGAAACGCTGCTGCTTCTGGCGGCAGGACCCCAACTGCGGCAGCATAGTTTCGGCAGTAGGCGCAGCCGCAGCCCCCGGTAGCGTTACCGTAACGGCCATACCAGGCCCGGGTGGCCTCCACGTCCACCTCCAGCCGGTAGGAGCCGAGGACAAATTCTGTCATATTCCGCTCCGTTTCGTATAAATCAGCAAAAGAAATACAAAATGTATCTTATTTCGACAACTCTTCCGGCGGCTGGAGGCTCTTGTAAAATTCCAGCGTCCGGAATCCCCGCTCCAGCTGGGCGGCCACGAAAGCCTCCGCCGCCGCGGAGAGTCGCTCCAGCGCCGGGCCTGTCAGCCGGAACGAGTAGAGCCGCTTGGGGTCCCCGTACACGATATGCCGCAGGGCCGCCAGGGAATCCGGGCACAGGGGCATGGAGAGGGCGCTCTCCTTCGCGCCGCAGCTCCGGCACCGCAGGATGCCCTGTACCACGTCCAGCAGGGGCTGCTCCGGGTCCGGCCGGCCGCAGTAGGCGCAGCTGTCCGCCAAAGGTTCATATCCCGCCAAGCACAGCAGTTTGATCTCAAAGGCGGGCTTCACCAGTGCCGGCGGCTTCTGTAAAGCGGAGAGGGCGTACAGCCCGTTCAGCAGATGGGGCAGCAGTGCCCCGGCAGGGACCTCCGGCGCCGTGACGGTCTCTGTCAGCTCCGCGAAGTAGCAGCCCAGGGCCAGCGCCTCCAGATTCGTCCGCAGGCCGTTGAACAGCTCCGCCGTGGCTCCTTCATTGGCGTAGTACCACTCGCCCTTCTGATAGAGGGTCCACTCCGAATAGACCAGCTGCTGAGCGCAGGCGGCGTACTTGCAGCTCTTCCGCCGGACGCCCCGGGCGATGACGGAGATCTTGCCCCGGTCCGCTGTCAGCAGCGTCAGGATCTTATCCGCCTCTTTCGTCTCCGTCTCCCGCAGGACCACGCCCTTTGTCACGATGTAGGCCCGCTCGGCCAACGCGCTCCCTCCTTATGTACGGAGAGCGTCCGCCCTCCGTTCTATGCGCTGATCCCGCCGCCGGACTCCTGGTCCAGAGCGGCCTGATACAGCAGGTACACCAGCGGTTCGCCGGTGAGGCAGAAGCACTCCCAAAGCCTTTGTGTGTCCATTCCGCAGACCTCCTCCCAGGAGTAGTCTGCGAATGTTGTCGGATTTTTATGGCTGGAAATCTCTAGCCTCCCTCGATCTCCATGGTCCGCATCTCTCCGGCGGTGATGTTGTTTTTCGCGCCGTAATCGGTCCAGTACCGGCCGGAGGCCCAGACGAACATCCGCCTGTTCAGCGGCATCCGCACCGACAGCACCTCGCTCCGTCCCGCCCGCATACCAGCGGCCAGGCGGCGCAGGCCCCGCCGCACCAGAAAGGAAAAAGGCGTATTCAAGATCGCCTCTCCCGAGCCGATCTGCAGCGCCATCCCCCAGGGAAATCCATATCGTTTGCAGAAAAAGCGCACCATTTCTACCGCAGGCCGGGTCTGCTCCGGCTCCAGAAAGCCGCAGTTCACCAGTACGTGGATCCTGGGGCGGGCCGTTCCCCTCCATACTGCGAGTTCCTTCAGGGTCCTCATCAGCACCGCCGGTATGCCGTCTGCGTACAGGGGGAACACCAGCAGCAGATCCGTACAGTCCTCTGGGGAGAGCGGTCCACCCCTCAGCGCGGTATACTGGTCCGCCGTCTCTCCCCAACACGGAAGAAACTGTTCGATATACCTCCGGGAGTTGGAACGGGGCGCCCGGGGACTCCCATTGACGATCAGGAGCTTTCCCATGCGCGTACCTCCTCCCTAATGGCCCCGGCCAGCTCCTCTTCCCGAAGGAAGCGGACACTCCAGCTCCGAAACAGCATATTATGGGCGTTGCGGGCCGCCAGCAGACGGAAGAGCGCCTGCTCCTCGTCTCCGGTATCTCCATAGGCCAGAATCACCGCGTCTTTCTCCGCCACCGCCCGCTGTATATGGTGCGTCTCTCCGTGGTGTATCCGAATAAACGCCTGCTGGATGGGAATGGCCCGCTCCAGCATGGTCTTCATCGGTACGTCATAGGACCCGCAGAAGAGACGGCTGACATAGATCACATGGTCGCTGTGGGCAATCAGGGGATATACGCCTACAGCGTCGTCCCGGATCACGCACCGCCCCGGCGTTCTGACCCAGCAGCTGAAGCAGCCCATACAGTCCGCGATTTTCAGCTGGCTCAGGTCCACATAGTGCCAGTCCTCCCGGACCGGCAGTCCGGTTGGCAGTGCCGTGTCGCTCAATACCAGTCTCATATTCTCACTCCCCGCACGGCAGCCTGCGGAATACCGGAGACCGCACGCTTCCTCCTTATTCGTCCCGGTAGCCGAAAGACCGCACGTAATTCACGTTGTCCCGCCAGTTCTCCTTGACCTTCACCCAGGTCTCCAGATACACCTTGGTGCCCATGAACTTCTCCATATCCTGCCGGGCCAGGGAACTGATCTTTTTCAGCATGGCCCCCTGCTTGCCGATAATGATCCCCTTGTGGCTGGCCTTCTCACAGTAGATGGTGGCGTCCACGTCGATGACGCCGCTGTCCCGCTCAGAGAACTTCGTGATCTCCACCGCCGTGCCGTGGGGGATCTCCTTGTCCAGGCACAGCAGCAGCTTCTCCCGCAGGATTTCCCCCATCACCTGCCGCTCCGGCTGGTCCGTCGTCATCCCGTCCGGGAACAGCTGAGGGCCTTCCTGGGCATACTTCCGCAGTTCCTTCATCAGATCCTTCAGGCCGCTGCCGGTGTGGGCGGAGATGGGGATGATCGCATCAAAGCCGTCCCATGCCTGGTTGTAAGCGGCGATCACCGGCAGCAGCTCCGCCGGTTCCACAGTGTCAATCTTGTTGACGCAGAGGATGCAGGGGATCTCCTCCTCCCGGATCCGGTCGATGAGTGCCTGCTCCGGGCCGCCCACATGGGGGATGGGCTCCACCAGCAGCAGGGCGCAGTCCACGTCGGAGAGGCTGGAGGTGACGACCTTCACCATGTAGTCCCCCAGGGCGGACTTGGGCTTGTGGAGGCCGGGCGTGTCCAGCAGGATATACTGGGTGTCCTCCCGGTTCACCACGCCGTAGATGCGGTTCCGAGTGGTCTGTGCCTTGTTGGAGACGATGGCCACCCTTTCCCCCACCAGGGCGTTGGTCAGGCTGGACTTGCCCACGTTGGGCCGTCCGCACACGGTAATCATGGCGACGTTTTTGATGTTTGACATAGGTGATCCTCAACTTTCTTTGAGCATTTTCGCGGGCGATCCCGCCCCGCCTGTTTCACAGTATCACACGCCCGCCGGAAAAACAACCGTTCCGGCGGCATTTCTTCGGGGAGATGCGGGAATTTCAGCAAAATTGCGGCGCTTCCGCTCTTGCCAGGGGCCTATGGAGCTGGTATACTGATAGAGATTTTGTCGAATTTACTCCGGGAGGTGCATATATGTCAGCCTCGGTCCTCACTCTCTTCACGGAAACCACGCTGGACGGCTTCCCCCTGTGGGTGGTCCTTCTGATCTGCGGCGGCGTCTTTCTGGCCGGCTTTATGGACGCCATCGCCGGGGGCGGCGGCATTATCTCCGTCCCTGTATACCTGATGGCCTTCTCCGGCCTGCCCACCCACTTTGTTTTGGGCACCAATAAGCTCTCCTCCTGCATCGGCACCGCGTTTTCCACCGCCCGCTTCATCCACCAGGGGTACGTTCACTGGCGGCTGTTCCTGCCTGCCGCCGGGCTGGCGGTGGCAGGCTCCGTCTGCGGGACCCAGCTGCAGCTTCACACGCCGGATGTGGTGCTGAAGTATCTGCTGCTGGCGGTGCTGCCGGTGGTGGCCTTCTTCACCCTGCGGACCAAAACGTGGCCGGAGGAGCCGGCCCCCATCCCGCCCCGGCGGCAGGCGGCCATCGTCTGGGCCGCCGCGCTGCTCATCGGGACGTATGACGGCTACTACGGCCCCGGCACCGGCACCTTTCTGATGCTGGTGTTCATCCACTTGGGCAAGATGGACACCCGCCACGCGGCCGGCGGAGTGAAGGTCATCAACCTGGCCTCCAACATCGGCGGTGTGTGCTCCGCCCTGATGGCGGGGACCGTCGTTCTGGGTGTGGGGCTGGCGGCCGCTCTGGCCTCCATCCTGGGACACTATCTGGGCGCCGGCCTGGCCATCAGGAACGGCAGCAAAATCGTCCGGCCTGCGGTGGTGGTCGTGCTGCTCCTGCTGCTGGTGAAGGTGATCTCGGAGCTGCTGTTTCCGAACTTCTGGAATTGACGCCCCATAGACAAGGGCCTCCGCATACAGCGGAGGCCCTTTTTGCGCGGTCTTACCGCTCCAGCAGCTTTTTCAGGTACCGGCCCGTGAAGCTCGACCGGCAGGCGGCCACCTCCTCCGGCGTGCCCGTGCAGACGATGGTGCCGCCGCCGTCTCCCCCCTCGGGACCCAGGTCGATCAGGTGGTCGGCACATTTGATAACGTCCAGATTGTGCTCGATGACCACCACGGTGTTGCCGCTGTCCACCAGCCGCTGGAGCACCTCCAGGAGCTTGCGCACATCGTCGGTGTGGAGGCCGGTGGTGGGCTCGTCCAGGATATAGATGGTCTTGCCGGTGGCGATTTTGCTGAGCTCCGTAGCCAGCTTCACCCGCTGGGCCTCACCGCCGGAGAGCTCCGTGGAGGGCTGGCCCAGCTTCACATACCCCAGGCCCACGTCGCACAGGGTCTGGAGCTTGTTGCGGATTCTGGGCAGAGGTGCGAAGAACTCCACCGCCTCATCCACGGTCATCTCCAGCACATCGGCAATGTTCTTGCCCTTGTAGCGGACCTCCAGGGTCTCCCGGTTGTACCGCCTGCCCTTGCACACCTCGCAGGGCACAAAGATGTCCGGCAGGAAGTGCATCTCGATCTTCAGCACACCGTCGCCGGAGCAGGCCTCGCACCGGCCGCCCCGGACGTTGAAGCTGAACCGCCCCGGGCCGTAGCCCCGGCTCTTGGCCTCCTGAGTGGAGGCGAACAGGTCCCGGATGTCATTGAAGAGGCCGGTGTAGGTGGCGGGGTTGGACCGGGGTGTCCGGCCGATGGGGCTCTGGTCGATGTCCACCACCTTGTCCAGATACTCGATTCCCTCGATCCGGTCGCACCTGCCGGGGTGGACCTTCATCCGGTTCAGCTCCACGCCCAGCTTCTTGAACAGGATCTCATTCACCAAGGAGCTCTTGCCGCTGCCGGACACGCCGGTAACCACGGTAAAGGTCCCCAGGGGGAACTCCACGTCGATGTGCCGCAGGTTGTTCTCCGCCGCGCCGATGACCTTCAGGCTCTTGCCGTTGCCCGGCCGCCGGGTCTCCGGCACGGGGATCCTCTTCTTGCCGGAGAGATACTGACCCGTCAGGCTGTTGGGGTTGGCCATGACCTCCTCCGGTGTACCGGCGGCCACCACCTCGCCGCCGTGGATGCCGGCGCCGGGACCGATGTCGATCAGGTAGTCCGCCGCCCGCATGGTGTCCTCGTCGTGCTCCACCACCAGCAGGGTGTTGCCCAGGTCCCGCAGGTTCTGCAGCGTCGCCAGCAACTTGTCGTTGTCCCGCTGGTGCAGACCGATGGAGGGCTCGTCCAGGATATACAGCACCCCCATCAGGCTGGAGCCGATCTGGGTGGCCAGGCGGATCCGCTGGCTCTCGCCGCCGGAGAGGGTCCCCGCGCTGCGGCTGAGGGTCAGATAGCCCAGGCCCACGGACTGGAGGAACCCCAGCCGGGACTTGATCTCCTTCAGGATCCGGTCTGCGATCAGGTGCTGCTGGTGCGTCAGCTCCAGCCGGTCCACCCATTGGAGCTCGTCCACCACGGACATCCGGGTCAGGGCGTCGATGTCCTTGTCCCCCACGGTCACCGCCAGGGACTCCTTCTTCAGCCGCTTTCCCTTACAGGTGGGACAGGGGCACTCGGCCATCAGCTCCTCCAGCTCCCGCTTGCTGGCATCGGACTGGGTCTCCTTGTAGCGGCGCTCCACGTTGTTGCAGATGCCCTCAAAGGGCTGATACAGCACGCCCTTGCCCCGGGGCTGGTCGTAGTGGAGCTCCAGCTTCTCCCCGCCGGTGCCGTAGAGGATGATACTCCGCACGTCCTCCGGCAGGGTCTCCCAGGGGTCGGTGAGGGAGAAGTGGTATTTCTTCGCCAGGGCGTCGAAGTACATCCGGGAGATGCCGTCCCCCCGGATGTTGTTCCAGCCGCTGGCCTGGATGGCCCCCTCCAGGATGGAGAGGGACTTGTCCGGCACGATCAGTTCCGGGCACAGCTGCCGGGCGCAGGCATTGTCGGACACGCCGCCGGTGAACTGCGCCGGGAAGGCGCTTTGCAGCCGGTGCAGCAGCTCGATGCGGTCTGCGTTCACCTGCCGCCACTCTGCCTGTAACTCCGGGTATTGCTGCACCGCCGGCTCCTCCGGGTCCCACAGACGGGTGAGAAAGAGGATGCGCGGCTTTTTGCGCACCCGGGTCAGCCGGGCTTCAAAGTCCTGCGGATAGCAGCGTGTGGAAAGCGCCCACTGCTTCAGGCGGCTCTTTGCACTGCGCTCCGCATCCAACGGCGAACCCGGACAGGTAACGTAGTAGTTCAGACCCAGCGGCCGCAGCTTTGCGGAGATATCTCCTGGGAACTGCCGGTTCTTCTCAGCCGAAAAGGAGCGCTTGAACACCACATCTGCCCGGCTGAACAGCGCCTGCACCGCCGCCGGGTCGTTGTAGAAGTAGCCGTCCATCAGATCAAACACCACTGTGCGGCCGTCAATTTCAGTTTCCAGCAGCGCCTCCCGGGCAATGGGGCTGCCCTGCCGCGCGTCCAACACCCGCAAAGTCAGTTCCCCGCGCTTTGCCAGCAGGGTAAAGCCTGCCAGAATGCCGCTGACATGGGCAGCGCCCTCCCGGGTGGCAAGTTTTACTGTGACCTGCATTTTATACCTCCTATCTACGAAACAGCCCGGTGCGCCGCTCACCCATGGGGATCACGTCGCAGAACACGCAGCGACTCTTGGTGGACAGCTGCACATCCCGGTGATAACAGCCGAAGAACCATTTTTCATAGGTCAGCTTCAACAGAATTTTGTCCAGAAACTGGTGCAGCTGGTTGGTCTCGCCGCTGGCCAGCACCGTAAAATCCAGGAATCTGCTTGGCGCGTCGTGGGTGAGCACATAATCCACCTGATCGCCGCAGGCTTCCAGGTTCTGCTCGCAGGCCGCATATTCTTCATCGGAGGGCATCTCCTGCTTCCACCAGTTCACGCCCGGCTCCCGT
>ERZ857982.3737-NODE-3737-length-9943-cov-5.587278_pt1 | contig 9943 bp, 8 predicted proteins | sample MGYA00519955_ERZ857982 | MGnify/ENA primary metagenome ERZ857982 (study PRJEB31778, sample SAMEA3449416) | human gut metagenome | biome: human gut; feature: human-associated habitat; material: faeces | place: United Kingdom | collected 2010/2012 ... | reverse complement strand
GACAAAGAAATTGTAACACCAGGGCAACTGCCAAAGAAGCAGAAAAGCGATGGTTACATATAATAATATAGTACTGAAACGTCTCATTACTCAATCTTTTAATTTTTAGTCTTTAATTTTTAATTGCTCCTAGTCCTGCTTTCCGGCCTTGAATCGTACGATAGAAAGCCACGAGAAAGAAGCTGTCAACAAAGTATAAACCACTAAATAAGGGAGGAACTTGTTATATGCTTCCGGTGTGGGCGACAGAAAGAAGATTCGGAGTAATAATACTGCGAAAATGAGATTCAGAATACGACGTTTCCATGCCGGTTCAAGGCAGATCCAGGCCACAAGCAGGTAGCCGGAAATCCCGGCAAGATACCACGTTAAAGCGGTGAGCAATATGTGGTTCTTCAGTTCATGGGCAAGTATTCCATTCAGGTATACTTCCATCAACAGGAAATTGGAAGCGAAGCAGACAAGTAGCAACACTAATCCCGAAAGTAGCATATTACCTGTCATCTTCAACTCCGGATAAGGCAGATGGAGAGTCAGTTTCAGGCATTTGCGCTGCATTTCGGGAACAAATTGCACAATAGCCATCAAAATTCCCGCAATCAGAGGGATATATTGCAACATATCAATGAAGATGACATCTCGTTGCAGCATCACTTCCCACACATGAGCAGCCCCTTTCATTTCTACCACCCGGTTGATGCGGAGCATACAGTAGCCTGTAAAACCAAGTGTGGCGAGCACGGCAAGTAGAAAATACCACCGTGTCTTTATCCATTCTTTATAAAATATAGCGTACATTGTTTTTATCAATTATCAACGATTCTAGTATTTGCTTGTCAGGCCGATAAATGCATCCTCCAAATTTACCTGTTCACTATGAAAATTAGTGTAAGGCACTGACATTGATTTCAGTTTTGCTTCTGTCTCTGTCGGTTGCAGGAAGGAGAAAGTTTCCAACTGGTTTCGCATGACAGAAGGATGATAGAAATCATCAGACGCAGGAAGTTCATAACCTTCGGGAATAGTGAAAGTGTAGCGACGTCCTTTTTCCAGTAATTCGACGATTGGTTTCTGAATCAGTATCTTTCCGTAGTCCATGATAATACAGTCATCAACGAGTCGTTCCATATCCTGAATGATATGTGAGGTCAGGAAGACGGTTTTCCCTTCCGAGCGGGCATAGTCACGGAGATAGTCGACAAACAAGCGGCGGTAACCGGGATCGAGTCCGAGTGAGAAGTCGTCCAATACTAGAAGTTCCGGGTTTTGTGCAAGGATAAGTCCGAGGGCAACTTGTGAGCGCTGTCCGCATGACATACGTGAGATACGTTGTCCGGGAGCGACTTTCAACTTATTCATCAGTTCATAGTACGCTTCCTTTTTCCATTGACCGGGGTAGAAAGCTGCGTAGAATTTCTCTATCTCGATGATGGTCATGAATTGATATTGCACATGACCTTCGATGAGCAGTCCGATATTGCGACGCAGAGCCGGTGCCATTGTCTGAATCTCCTGTCCGAAGATGCGACATTCCCCTGAACGGGGTTTCAGGTAACCGCTCAAGATATTGATAGTGGTGGTCTTGCCTGTACCGTTCTTTCCCAACAGTCCCAGGATGCGTCCTTTGGGTACTGTGAAACTAAGATTTTCGTAAATCAACCGTTTGCCGTAATAGTGCGTCAGATTGTTACATTCGATAATATGTTCCATTTGATTTTATCTGTTATTCTATTCAAAAGAAGAAAAGGAAAAGAATGGGAATCAAGATTCCGACAATGACTTCAATTCCTCCTCTGCCGATAATACCCTTATTTCCTTTCAGCATGATGATGCCGGAGAGAGTAATGATAATAAGAGCGATGGCGAAAATATCAGCAAAGTAAGTCCACCATTGTCCCGGGTTGTAATGTAAACGGGACATTGCTCCGATAAGCGGGCGGCGGGTGACGGATTCATATACCGCTTCTCCTGTCTTCACGTTTACCAGGAGATTGGAGCCGCCTTTCAGGAATACTTTCATTACGTCCGTTTTCGGGAAGTAATATTTGGTATAGTTGCCGCTTTCTCCCAATGGTTCCAGGAGAGTGAGCACTTTCTCCTTATTCATTCCTGCTTTATCCGGTAGCTTTTCTGCTATCTTATACTCTTTCCGTGTGATGGAGAAGTTCGGATTAATAGTGTCACGGTGATTCATTACAATTCCGGAAATGGCATATATCAATACCATTCCGGAAAAGAAAAATGATAAGTCACGGTGTATGAGCCGACTCCACTTACGGATGTTACTACTCCACTTCATACGAGTCAGCTTCCATGAAATAGAAAGATAAATACTCTTTTCCTGTTTCTGCCTTGCGGTCGGCTATTTTTGCACGGAAATCTGCAATGCGGGCTTCAGGGCTGTTGGCTGTTTCACCACGTGCTTTCTTTTCAGAGTCGCATCCGGCTTCACCGGTTCCGTGTTTCTCGGCAGCCTGTGCTTTGAGTTGCGCTTCCCAGTTCTGGAGGTAGGCTTCGTCAATGCGTTGTTCTTTCAGTGTTCCGGTAACACGAACGATGGAGTTCACGCATTTAGGATCGAATGCTCCCAAAGTGCCCGCTTCTACACGGATCACTTGGGTATCGTCGCTACCCATCAGGAAGATTTTCTTTGCGCCATGTTTGCAGGTATGTGTGCAGACGCCTTCAATGGTCACTTCTTGTCCTGCAAGGCTTTCGGCATTGGCAAGAAGAGAATCAATTTCCAAGGCGGAAGATGCAGACTGTTCTGTAGTCGCTTCTGATGCGCTTTTCTGTTGTTTGTTACCACATGAAGTTCCGATAAAAGTCATTGCCACGATGGCAACTGCGATTGTTAGCTTTTTTATTTTCATTGTTATTGCTTTGTTCTTATATAGTTTATAATCTGTTTTTCGTTTGTTTATAGCTTATAATAGTCATCTTTATGGGTGATGAGTTTTAACCCTACTTGAAACTATTTGTTTCACGCCGGAAAATCATTCGTTCCACACCGAGAAACAAAGTGTTTCAGGGCATGAAACAAATATTAGTCCTTTAATTAGCGGCTTGGTCTTTTACACAACGGAGTTGCTGACCTGATTTAATGCTGATATAAGGAACGTTGATGCGTCCTTCGGGATAGCTTTTTGTAAATGTTGTCATTTGGGCGAAGAACTGGATATTGGTTAGTTTTGTTGGATCTGTCTTGTCTAGATAAAGTGGCGCGTAACAGGTAGAAGACATAATATATGTCAAAGCCGGTTGTCCTTTATATTTTTCTAAAGTTTCTGATGTTGTATTACCTGAATAGAACGTTGTTAACTGGTATGTAGGTGTAGCGGCAAAATTATTTTGCATTCTCACACCTGATAAAACATAATTCCAGCCCGCAGCGTTGTATTTACTCATATTTCCTCCACTATATGCCTTGTCATAGAAAAGAGCATCTTCTTTAGTCGTATCACTTTCGCCTTGGCCTCCTTTGGCAAGACCACATAAATCAAGGAATTCGGCACGGGTAGGAATATGCCACCCTTTAGGACAGATACCTTGAGCGCTTTCAAACTCATAGCAATTCTCAGCCGTAACTTCCTTACCGCCAAGTGCCGCATATATATCATAGAAATAGCCTAGTTTTTTTATAGAGGCCTCATCGGTTAAAGCTTCTGCACCGGTAGCTGTAATTTTATCTGTAACTCCAGTAAGTTGATACGGATACCAAATATGAGAATCAGCTGTCGGATCACTTGACGGCGTATATCCTTCCGGCACATAACGTAATGGTTCTGCCATCCAAGTCGTTCCGTTAGCAAGTTTAATTGTTTTATAAGTCTCTCCATAATAGACAAAATATCCATCATGTTCCTCAAAATTAGTATCACCTGGTGTTTCGTCTTCTTTCGGTAATTTTTCATCATCACTACAAGATGCGAAGAGTGCTGCTGCGAGCATAAACATTAAGTACTTTTTCATGTTCTGATAAATTTAGTTTATATAATTATATTGATTAATTTAAAATGTATATCCTAGTTTTATGGTTTCACTCCACCGATTTACTCCTGCTATGTATTTAAGGTTGAAACCATGTGTATATTCGGCTTGGATTTCTGCATAGATTCCTCGATAAAACTTGTATCGGAGTCCAACTTCAAACGTTAGTCGGGGGGCTGTTGTGTATTCGTTCTGTAGATTATAATACTCTGTCAATCGGTACGGAGGTTCACCTGCCTCTGATTCTGTTTTAACTGTTTTATTCTTCTCCGTATAATCTCCGGCAGAGAAAATACCGGAAGTTTTCAGATCAAACAGTTTGGTGTGGAATGTGCCGGCAAGGTATATACGCCCACATGTCATGGTCTGTGAAACGGAGTAGGGGAACATCTGTGTAGTCAGACTTTTCAATGATGACACATTCGCGCCAAAGCGTAGTTCTCTTCGGGGGGCTATAAACTCATATTCGGATTGGACAGAAAAGACACTTCTTTCAAAAATGCGGTTAGAACCATAAACATGAGTAGTCGTTATTCCGTTGGAAGTTTCCCGACCTAATACATTTTCATTATTAAACTGGCGTGACCAAGTCAAATTTAACCGTAGGAAGTGTGCTACATTTCCTTTTGAGAAACGATAGCTCAAGTGTGAAGTGACCCGATTGGTCGGGAATTTGAACCAGATGCTTTCCTTTTCTCCAGCAGAACCTGATGAATGGCTGTATTCCACATCTACATAAAAAGCCTTCCATTGGAATTGAACGGCTGCTCCGTGAGATAGTTCTTTAATAGGAAATCCATTAATACCCGATTCATTCAGATGAATTCCGCTGCCTTCCCATGTCTCATACGCACCGTACATTAGTCCTTTGTCCAAGAAGGCATAGTACGATGTAGCAGCGGTGCCGATTTCTTCTGCTTTGACCGATTCACTGTTTTTGCCAAAAATGTAAGAGAATCCTATGGCATAGTCATCCGAATGGTACATTATACTTGGAGCTACTTTTAAGTCTAGTCTATAATTGGTATGCCGCAGATCTTTGCGTTTCGAGTAGTTGGCGGAGGTAAAGTCTATTTTTCCGCCTATGCGCCAACAGGGGGCAATGTCTTTGGCTATACCTCCCATGAAAGCATAAGTCTGTAAATCTTTCCGGCCGGGAGTAAATTCCAGTATGTCTACCGGGTAGAATCCCGGATGAATGAACATGGAACCACTCATATTTCTACCGGAAGTGTGATCAAACGAAAATGAACCTGTCAGAGAATAGCTTTTTAGATGTGTGATAGACTTTGCTATTGCACCTGCGTTCCATAACTTATCAGCTTCGTAATAATTGTGGAAATCGCCATGATTATTCCTGCCATATAGTTCAGCATAGGAAACGGTGGTACTGTCCACCATTATTCCGGTAACGTTTGCTCCGGCATTCCAAGGATTACGTCGTTCCACAATATCGTAAGATTGTGCCGAGACTGTGGATGCCATGTACAAGAAAATACAGGTTATATATATTCGTTTCATATTACTCATGCAGGGATTGTTTTTCTCTTTCATAAAAGTCCGAGGAAGAGTTGTTGGTATCTTCCAGTATTTCATAGCCTGCTTCACGAGAGGCTTCTTCATCGGTATGACGGTACAGGGTCCGTCCGTCATATAGCGCACTTTGAGTAACATAACCCGCATCGACAGAAGGCGGCATACGTTTCATATTATTGGAAGAACCTCCATAGTATATTTCTACTGCGTCTAATACCCAGTTGATCGGTACTTTAACAATCCTGTCTACTGTGCTTCCGGGTTTTTGAATAACATTGTCTGCCTGAGATACAAAATCTTGTATGGTAGTGTCTTTTGCCTTAAACAAGACAGTGGCAGGAGAAAATACAGAGAAAGTATAAGCATTTGCCTGTCCTGTTTTTATCACAACATTCAGATAATGGTCTGGCGTTATCTGGTCGCCCGGTGCCGGGTGATACAATGTATTCCAGAAATATACGGGATTATAACAAACGAAATATCCGGGTTTGTTCAGATTGACCGATTGGATGTATTGCGCTGCGTGGTCGATAGCTCCGCAGATAACAACTACGGCATCTTCGCCAGGAGCCAGAGGGAATGTCTGTCCCGTACCCCCAAACTGCCAGACACACTGTGCCACAGGTAAAAAGTCCGGAAATATGGTAGCTCCAGTCGATTCATCCTGTGTTACCCATACGTTGGTTGCCTGCGAGTTATAAGGATCGAGTGAGCCGAAACATAAACCATCGAGATATTGTGTCTCGGAGGTGTTGTTGTGTAGAATCATATATTTGTCTGACTGATAGTTGCCTTCAAACGGTAGCTTGGTGCATCCCCCGCAATAAATCTCCTTGATAACAATGTCACCGGATCTGGAGTGCACCAGTGGGAGATTAAGGGCGAGGTCTCCATTCACAAGTTTCACCTTGTCTGCCAATCCGTTGAAGATATCCTGCTCTGCTTTATCACTTATCTGAATGCGGTATATGCCTTTGGTCAGACTGAAACGGACTGTTCCGTTTTTATCTGTTTTTGACGTATACGAATTCCCCCGGTCTATATCTTCGATTTTTACGGTAACTCCTTCTCGGAGATAATCCGAGTATTCGTTCGGATATACTGCATTTACTTGAAGCGTATGCAGTTGGTTATCGTAAGGGTTGTCCTTGTCAATGTCTGTACAACTTCCTGTTGTGAGGAATGTCATCAGTAATAATATGTATGCTAGTTGCTTCATTGTTCTAGAATTTTATGCGGCAAGTTAATCCATAGTAAAAATCCGGAGTAAAAATGGCGCTTACTCCTGTTGCGTAAGAGGTTACATACTTCCGTGAATTCGTGAAGTTGATCGCATTGAGAGCGAGCGAGACATGATCGCCTATTTCTTTGGTTATATTGATATTGGCGGAGAAATAGGGATCGTATCCGTCCGCAGCGAACGTATAGGCATTGCCCGATTTGCGTATCAGGTTTGCAAATGCAGAATTCTGAGCTTCTTTTTCGGTAAAAGGGCGTATCTCATTATTGAGATCAAGGTATGCTACCGGATAAATCGCTGTATACGAATTGCCGTCGTAAATACTACCTCCTGTTCCTGCATTACTATTATCACTTACGTTGAAAGCATACTCTTTACCGTTGTATTCGGACAGGTTCTGTGACCGTTTTAATAGAGAGGCCTCCAGCCGGAATGATATAATCAATCTGGCTTTTGGGATACGAGTTATTGCCGTTATATTGGCGTCCAGAGAATGAGTACGTTTGCCGTTAGCTGTTGTCGATGAATTATCTCCGTTGGCATAGATACCTACATATTGGTAGGAACGATTTGGGATACCGGTATGTGACCACCCTGTCTGATAGTAGTAAGACAACGAATTATCTACATATTTCATATAATCATAGCTGGCATCCAGTCGCAATTGCGTACGAATAGGAGTTATTTCTGGAAAATCGACAATCATTTCCACTCCCCGGCGCTTGATATCCGGTCCGTTGTCCGGTGAAACGGAATTGACAAAAGTACGGTTCGTTACTTTTACGTCCATAGGTACCCACTCCTCCGATTCATTTCCGCGTATATACACCATTCCTGTTTGGTTGTTTATGTTAATTTGCGGATTGGCAGGCATGCTGAATCCGTCCGGTAATTGCAGAACATCATAAGAAAACGGAGTATAGGCATTGGTGTATTTGTAAGGATTTTTAGTACGGTTGAAATAACCAACCAATGATATCTTGGTCTTTGCGATTTCGATATCGACTCCCAATTCTGCGTTTTGATTCCGTTGCCAACGCAAGTTTTTATTATGTAAGAGTACGTATGGTTGGCTGTAATAGACGTAGGATGATTCGTTATTGTTATAAGAAACACCAAAAGTTTGTATGTCACGATACTCCTGTCTGGGATAAAGAATGTAATAAGACGGCAGTTTCTCGGCAACTCCCCATCCACCACGGATTGATATATTCCGGTTCAACTGCCATTTGGCGTTGAAACGTGGTGAAAACGTATTCAGGTTTTTATATTCTGTTCCACTGATGAAAATCTTTTCCCAGCGTATACCTGCCATAAGTTTTAGTGTAGTGCTTCCGAGAGGTACTGTCAGATTCTCTTCAGCATAAAGTGAAACATTATGCATATACGGATAAGTAGTGTACGGACGTGGGCGATATCCGTTAGGGGCTAATGACGAGTTTAGGTAGTATTCCCCTTCTCCTATATTCCCTGTTGACTTCCACTGAATTCCTGCTATCAGATTGCTGTTCACCTTTTTAAAACGTCGGTTCCATTCGTATTTTAGGGAAGCGGCATAATCCAGTTCTTTTGAATCTATAATTTGGTCAGCGAAATACGAATAAGGCAGTTTATCGGCAAGGAAATAACCTTCTTGTTCAGCATGCACAGCAGGTTGTTCAGACGCATACGTGTAGGGAGTATGTGCGTGTGACTTGTTATCATTGTAATGGAGGGATGCATCAAATTTCAGATTGGTAATCCATGACTTGTTGAGCAACCAGCTTAAGGATGTATTTGCCCGGAAAACGTTATCCCTTACTTTTGTATATTCTCCGGTATAGGCATCGGGATCATCCTTGGTGTTCATACCTCCGATGTTTCCAGTGAAACCAATATTAAATCTGAAAATGTTCCGGAATGTATTATTATAGTTTGCAGAGAATCCTCTTCGTGTGTAGGAAGTGTAGGGTGATGATAATTTCCGGGTGGCTTTTGTCCACTCGCCACTGATATTAATGCTACCTTTGTCATTTCCCAGATCCAGTCCTTTTGAAAATGAAAACTGCTCTGTGCGGGGGTTAATGGCCAATAAGATTTCCCAAGGTGTTTTTCCTTTTTTTGTCCGGATATTAACCATGCCACTGTTCAAATCTCCATATTCTGCTGAAGGTACACCTGTTATGACTTCTACCGATTCTATATTTGTAACGGCAATACTCCGTGTATCAATTCCGCTCATATTACCGAAAGATGCATTGTTTCCTATGCGTATACCGTCTACAGCTACTGCCGTTCCGAAAGTAGCGTTACCAACGGTTGAACCTCCGTCTCTTAGTGAAAATACATTATTGGTAGTCAGATCCGGGACTTTCGTCTTTCCTCCCGGAAGAAGGGCAGATATGTCGCTGACGTTAGATACTTGAAGGTGTTCCAAAGCATTGCTACCAATGATGAGAGTCGTATTCAACTCACTTTTGGGAGCTTGTGCTGTTATTACTACATCATCTAGCGCAAGGGTATTTTCTTTGAGTTGTATCGTTATATCTTTGATGCTGCTACGGATATTAACCAGAATTGTTGTTGTGACGTAACCGAGAAAGGAAACTTCCAGATTACATTTTCCTTCCCGAACTCCTTGTATTGTGAAATCCCCGTTCTGATTGGATACAGCCCACAAATAGGTACCTTTGATAATAATGGATGCTCCCGGTAATGGATTGTTTGTCTTTTCTTCAGTAATGCGACCGGAGATTGTATAGGTACCCGGATTGGCTGTGGCTTTAAATACAATAAAAAAGAGAAGCCCAAAGAACGCTATGTTTAGTCGAAAATATCCCATATACAAATTTTGTGCAAAGTTCTCTAAATGTATAATATAGAGCAATCGCAATAAATGACTATTTTTAGGTATTCGATACCTAAAAATAGTGATAGGGGCTCTCGCCTGTTAGTCGAAAAATGGTTTATGATATAATAAATAGGTATATATAAAGGAAGTGACCGACTTGTATTACGACGATTGTCGTATAGCAAGCCGGTCACTTATTCTGTTTTATTTATATGCTTCTCTTGAAGACTAGATGTTTTTTACTTTAATCAGACATTCGGCTATCTGAACAGCGTTCAGGGCAGCCCCCTTTTTGATCTGGTCACCTACAATCCAGAAAGTCAATCCGTTTTCGTTTGTCAGGTCTT
>ERZ857982.3728-NODE-3728-length-9978-cov-3.014713_pt1 | contig 9978 bp, 14 predicted proteins | sample MGYA00519955_ERZ857982 | MGnify/ENA primary metagenome ERZ857982 (study PRJEB31778, sample SAMEA3449416) | human gut metagenome | biome: human gut; feature: human-associated habitat; material: faeces | place: United Kingdom | collected 2010/2012 ... | reverse complement strand
GGCGGACATCCACCACATACACCTTCACGTGCTGGCCCTCCACCAGCTCCTCGCCGGGGACCTGCTCGCCGGAGAGCAGCAGGGCCTCAGTGGACTCCGTGCCGGTGCCGATCCGCAGGGACACGGCGTTGGTGCGGGGGTCGATCCGGGTCACCACGCCGGTGAGGATCTCGTGCTGCTTGGAGTTGAACTCGTCATACACCATGCCCCGCTCCGCTTCACGGAGGCCCTGGATAATGACCTGCTTGCCGTTGCCGGCAGCGATGCGGCCAAACTCCGTGTTGTCCACAGGGATGTTCACCACGTCGCCGATCTCGTATCTGGCGGAAATGGTCTTGGCCTCCTCAACGGGGATCTCGTTGAAGGGGTCCACATAGTCCTCCTCCGCCACCACGTTCTTCTGCACGTACATCTTCAGCCGCTGATGTTCCTCATCCACGTCCACAATGACGTTTTCCACGTCCTTGTGGTCCCGCTTGTAGGCGGTGGTGACAGCCTGGATGATCTTATCCATCATGAAGGTCTGGGGAATGCCCCGTTCCTTTTCCAGCATAGCCAGAGCTGCGAAGATCTCCGGGATGTTCATACCCGCGGGTTCCTTCACCTTTTTCTTGCCTTTCATTGCGATTCTCCTTTTTACTTTATACGTCTTTTTTTCGAGACAGGGATAACAGATTAAAATTCCACCCGCAGGCGGCACAGGGCCACATCCTTCTTGCCGAAGGTATAGGCAGTGCCGTTGAGGTCCACAGTGAGAGAACCGTCGGCCTCGTTGTAGGCGGTCAGGGTGCCGGGGAATTCCTTGCGGCCGTCCACCGGCTTGTAGAGCTTCACCAGCACGGGGCTGTTCAGATACCGCTGGAAGTCGGCGGGACGCTTCAGCACCCGCTCGGCGCCGGCGGAGCCTACCTCTAAGGTATAGCTGCCTTCGATGGGGTCGGCCTCGTCCAGCAGATCGCTGAGGGCGCGGGAGATATTCTCACAGTCCAGAATATCCACGCCGCCCTCCTTGTCAATGAGGACCCGGAGGTACCAGGTGCCGGCCTCCTTCACATATTCCACGTCCCACAGGGAGCAGCCCTGCTCTTCCACGATGGGTGCCGCCAGACGGGCGGTGAGATCGGTGACCTTTTCCATGGGATTCTCCTTTCGGTTTTTCGTTTGCGGCGGAGTGCGGATGCCACAAAAAAGAGCGGACCTTGCGGTCCACTCACAACTTACACTCCTTTAATATGTATTAAGATAACACACTTTATGATAAATTGCAAGGGCGTTTCCGGACTTTTTTGAAAAAATCACGCTGATTTTTTACAATTTTCGGCCAGTTCCGGAGAAAAAACCCCGGCACCGCCGAAAAACAGTCAACGCACCCGGCAGCCGCCCCACTCCACCGCCGTGAAGCCGGTGCGCTCCGGAGCGGTAAGGCTCTGGGCGGGGATCTCCATGAACTTGTCCAAGGGCTTCCAGGCCATGAATACCCGCAGCAGGGTATCCGGGGGCGGGTCGATGGTCAGCTTTGCCGCCTGCGTATAGCGGTCCGACTGGAAGGCGATGAGATTATAGGGATTCTCCTGCATCTGGGGCAGCCAGTAGACGATGAACTCGTTGGCCTCTCGCCGGGTGAGGCCCAGCTGGGCCAGCGCATCCTCCAAAAAGGCAGCGGTGTCGGTTCCTGCCACGCAGAAGCCTTGGGAGAAGTCATACGCGATGGTATCCGTACCCTCCCAGTAGAGATAGCTGTAAGTCTGTCCGGCATCGTCTGTCAGAGTCCCATCCGGGCAGGCAGTCACTGCCCAGCCGTCGCCGTAGGCAGGATAGGTGCAGGTCAATGCTCCGGCGTAGTCCAGCTTTACCGTGACGGCGGTCTCCTCCTCCGGATAGAGGTAGATCACCGGCTTGGCGGCGGCCTGTTCCTCCCGACAGGCCGACAGGCTCAGCATGCAGGTCAGCGCCAGAAGCGCTGCGAAAAACCGTTTCATAAAGAAGAGCTCCTTTCTGTTCAATAAACCGAGGGGTTGACCCCATTCTACCTGTATAGACGGGAAAAAGGGCGGTTTGGTTCCGCACGAAAGCAAAAAAACAGAGCGGAACTTCTGAAAAGAAGTTCCGCCCTGCTTTACGCGGTAAAGAACATGGCCAGAATGGAGGTGATGATGCCGCAGACACATAGAGCGATGGAGCTCATGGCGCCCTGAAGAGGACCGATCTCCAGCGCCTTGCTGGTGCCCACCGCATGGCTGCACGCGCCGATGGCCACGCCCTCCACCACCGGATCGGTGACATGGAACACCTTGGCAAACAGCGGGGCCAGCATAGCGCCCTCGATCCCGGTGATAATGACCGACGCCGCAGTCAGAGCCGGAAGACCGCCGCTGCTCTCCGCAATGCTGACGGCGATGGCCGTTGTGACACTTTTGGGCAGCAGAGAATTCAGCAGGGAGGCCTCCGCTTGAAACAGGCGGCAGAGCACCTGTACCAATAGCATGCTCACGAGACTACCCACAAAGCAGCCCAGCACTACCGGCCAGAAGTTCCGCTTCAGAATGGCCCGCTGCTGGTAGATGTTCAGAGCCAGAACGGCGGTGGCGGGAGCCAGCAGCAGTTTGATAATGCTGCCGCCGGCGTTGTAGTTGTCCAGAGGGATGTGGAACAGCAGCATGATCCCGATAACCAGCAGACTGGCCACCAGCACCGGATTGCAGATCAGAAGCCCCGTCCGCTTCTGGAATCGGACGGCCAGATACCAGCAGAGCAGCGTCACGCCAAGACCGAAAAAGGGCGTGGAAGTCAGTGTGTCAATCATGGGCCGCCTCCTTTGCGTGAAACAGCTTCATCAGCAGCCGGACGCTCCAGACTGTTGCCGCGTACACCAGCGGTGTGCTGACAAGGGAGACCACCAGAAAGGGGACAAGCTGCAGCTTCAGCACGTCCAGATATTCCAGAGTTCCCACCACGGAGGGAATGAAAAACAGCCCCATATTGTCGATGAGAAAGTGGGAGGTCCCCTGGATCGTCCGCTCCTTGACCCCGCCGCTGAGCAGCAAGATCAACAGCAGGATCAGGCTGATGACACTGGCGGGCAGCGTAAAGGGCAGCAGCGCCGCGATCCATTCACCTGCCATACAGATGAGAAATACGATACAAAATTCTACAATCAGATTCATAACGATCACCTCGGTAAAAAGCACTCCTCAGTTTATGCGCAGCGGCCGGGGAAGTCAATGTGAGAAACAGAGAAAGAAACGGCATTTTTTCGCAGATTTTTAGCAGGAAAAAGCCGGCGGGGCGAAACTGCTGCTTCGCCCCGCCGGATCAGTTTTCAATTTTTGAAAATTGGGAGCCGCTTGGTTGTTCTCCGGTAAGGGGAGTGAACCGTCATTTCCGCCGGAGAGCGGCCAGCAGGCAGGCAGCCAGAAAAACCGTCAGGTCCGCCGCCACCACCGTTGCCCCCACCGGGGTAGAAAAGCCAAAGGAGATGGTGAGTCCCACGCAGAAGCACACCACGGAGGTCACGGCGGCGCAGAGGATCACGCCACGGAAGCTCTTGAACAGCCGCATGGCGGTCAGAGCCGGGAAGATCACCAGCGAGGAGATGAGCATAGCGCCCATCATCCGCATTCCCAGCACGATGGTCAGGGCCGTAAGGATGGCCAGCAAGGTGTTGCAGGCATCCACCTTCAACCCGGTGGCCCGGGAAAAACTCTCGTCAAAGGTGACAGCGAAGATCTGGTGGTAAAAAAGCAGGTACAGCGCCAGCACCGTTACCGACAGCACCACGGAGAGGGCCACGTCTCCCTTTGTCATGGCCAGCACACTGCCGAACATATAGTTGTCCACATCGGTGGTCATGCCGGTGGTGCGGGAGATCACCAAAATACCGATGGCCAGCGCCGAAGCGCTGACGGCGGCGATGGCGGCGTCGCTGTTCCAGTGAGGATGGCTGGCCATCCGAAGCAGGAAAAATGCCGCCAAAATGACCACAGGAATGGAAAAATACAACGGCGTTACCCCCAGCGCCACGGCGATGGCCAGCGCACCGAAGGAGACGTGGCTCAGGCCGTCGCCGATCATGGAGTACCGTTTCAGAACCAGCGGAACGCCTAACAGGGCGGCGCACAGGCTCACCAGCACACCGGCGATCAAAGCCCTTTGCATAAAGGGGTAAGAAAACATCTGCAAAATATTCATGATTCCAGTTCCTCCCGGAAGCGGCGGCCCTGGGGACTCGCCAGATAGTCGGATGCCGTGCCGGTAAAGAGGCCCTTTCGTCCGATGTGCAGTACTGTGCGGGCACTTTTTAGCGCCGCCTTCAGGTCATGGGTCACCATCACGATGGCCATGCCCTCCTTTTGATTCAGGTAGGCCAGCGTTTTATAGAGGTCCTGAGCGGCGGCGGGGTCCAGACCGGTGATGGGTTCATCCAAAATCAAAAGCTGGCTGGCGGCGCACAGGGCACGGGCCAATAGCACCCGCTGCTGCTGCCCACCGGAGAGATCCCGGTAGCAGGCGTCCTTCAGCTCCAGAATTCCCAGCTTGCCCAGGTTCATCATGGCTTCGGACCGTTGGGCCGGGGTGTAGAAAAAATGCAGCCCCTGCCGGTTCAGGCAGCCGGAGAGCACCACCTCCAGCACGGTGGCGGGGAAATCCCGCTGGGCCCGGGTCTGCTGGGGAAGGTAGCCGATGGCCCCGTGCTTCAACGCCGGGGCGTGCTCAATGGTACCGCTCTGGGGTTGGATCAGCCCTAAAAGACCCCGCATGAGGGTGGATTTGCCGGAGCCGTTGTCTCCCACCACGCAGAGGTAGTCCCCCTTTGCAATCGTAAGGTCCAGATCGGTAAGCACCGATTTTCCCTCATAGCCGAGGGAAACGTCTCGGCAGACGATCAGTTCGTTATCCTTCATGCTTTGCCTCCTGACAGCGGTCGCAGAGCCCGGTCAGCACGGTGCGGCGGGGGTCAATGCGAAAGTGGTGTTCGGAGGACAGATGACGGCAGACCTCCTCCAAGTGCCGGCAGTCCAGATGGACCATCCGCCCACAGCCCTCGCAACGCAGCAGAAAGCAGTCGTGGGGATGTCCGGCCTGGGGACAGTATTGATAGAGCGCCCCCTCCTCCGTGGTGACCTTATGGACCAACCCCTGCTGAGTCAGCTTGTCCAACTGGCGGTAAACGGTTGCCAGCCCTACGGTGAGACCGCCGTGCCGCAGTTCCTCAGAAAGATCGGCGGCGGAGAGACATTCCTCCGCCCGCAGCTGTAAACAGCGCAGTACCGCCTGCTGCTGTTTGGTTTGATAAGCCATCCTTGCCTCCAATATGAAAATGATTATCGTTTTCATATTATAGACCGCAGAGGAAAAAAGTCAAGAGCAGTTGCAAAAATCCGGCAAATAGGGTATGGTAAAAGAACAGCGTATGGTTGCGCAACAAGGCGCAAATTCACAAAAACTTTAGGAGAGAAGCAAATGAAAGTCTCACTGGTCATCATGGCGGCGGGCCTTGGGTCCCGCTACGGCGGCAGCAAGCAGGTGGACGGCATCGGGCCCCACAACGAGATCCTGATGGAGTACTCCATCTACGACGCCCTCCGGGCGGGGTTCAGCAAGGTGGTGTTCATCATCAAGCCGGAGATGGAGGAGATGATGCGCCGCCTGTGCGGGGATTATCTGGCGAGGAAGACCGCACTGGACGGCACGCCGGTGGAGGTGGCCTATGTCTTTCAGGACTTTACCTCCGTGCCGGACTTCTACCGGATTCCGCCGGAGCGGACCAAGCCCTTCGGGACGGTCCATGCCCTGCTGTGCGCGGCGGATGTGGTGCACGAGCCCTTCTGCGTCATCAATGCCGACGACTATTACGGCATCGACGCCTACCGCACCATCTATGACGAGCTGGTGAAGCTGCCTGAGACGGGAAAGGCCACCATGGTGGGGTATCTGCTGAAGAATACCGCCAGCCTCCACGGCACGGTGTCCCGCGGCGTGTGCGCGGTGGAGGACGGAAAGCTCCGCTCCGTCCGGGAGGCACTGAAGATCCGGCTGTATCCCGACGGCACGCTGCGGGATCTGGCGGAGGGCACGGACCTGTCCCCGGAGACGGTGGTGTCCATGAACTTCTGGGGGTTTGCCCCCAGCATCTTCCCCGCCCTGCGGGAGTACTTTGAAAACTTCCTTCGCACGGAGGCCGGGGAAAATATCAAGGCCGAGTGCCTGCTGCCGGTGATGGTGGGGGATCAGCTGCAAAAGGGCGCGCTGGAGGTGTCCGTCCTTCACTCCGCGGACAAGTGGTTCGGCATGACCTACCATGAGGACCGGGAGATCGTGGCGGAGGAGCTCCGCAAGCTCCATGCCAGGGGAGATTATCCGGAGAGCCTGCGGATGTGAGCATGCGGAGGTGCGGGAGATGAATCCGAACACGCCGGTGGGTTGCCCCCAGTGCGGGGGGCAGATGGACCTCTGGCAGGCGGGCAGGCGCCTGGCTCTGACGGGCCTTTTTGCCTCCGTCACCGACTGGATTGAGGTGGATATATACAGCTGCCCCGCCTGTGGAAGACTGGCCTTTTTCCGCACCAACTTTCTCCCTCAACCGAAAAAACATGTGCCGGTGGAGCCGGAACCAACAGACGTGGACACCGCCGCCTTCTACGTTCCCGGTACGGGGGAGCTGGTCAAATGCCCGGTCTGCGGCAAGGAGCATCCCCGTGACGATGCCGTTTGCCCCCTGTGCGGGACCCGGCGGGATCAGCCCTGCCCCTGGTGCGGAAAATGGTTTCCGGCAGCACAGCCGGTCTGTCCCTGGTGCGGCCACGGCCGAGATGAGGAATAAGCGAAACCGCCAAGCGGCGGCCATGGAAACCCATGGCCGCCGCTGTTTTTCTGCTCAAAAAAAGCACTCCACCACATACAGCCGGGTACCTGCGCTGTTTACCAGCAGGTACAGCCGGTTGCGTTCATCCGTTGGGTGCGCCGCCGTGAAGCCGCGGCAGTCCGAAAAATCGGGCCGCTGGTCCGCCGGAACGGCCAGCAGATCCAGGATTTCGGTCACTGGCACTTCTGCGGACCTGACCGGCGTAGCTTCCTCTGTCAGGGTTTCCTCCAGCCCGCTGTCGTCCGCGTATGCCAGGACGTGATACCGCTCCCCGTCCCCGCTAAAGCTGGCGCCGCTGTCGGTCTCATACAGACAGCCCTCGCTGGCGGGGAGCTCCAGCTCCCAGTTGAGCTGAACGGTTCTGACATAATCGCCGCTGCCCCAGAAGATCATCAGGACCGACAGAACCAGCAGGACCGGCAGTGCCAGCAGCCCGCCCATCAGCTTCCACATGGACTCACCTTCTGCCATGCAACTGAGACCTCCACCGTGGACGGCACGGTGTTCTCCATCCGGTCATAGGCGGCCTTGTAGCCGATCAGATAGAACACCCCGGCGATCAACATGCCGCAGAGCAGCAGGCACACGATCCAACCGGTCGACGGCCTGTTTACTGTGGATTCCTCCCCTCCGGCGCGGCGTCAGCCGCCAGAACTGTCCAGAGTGCCTCGTCCCCCTGGTAGATGCCCGTATAGGGCTGCTCCAAACAGCAGATGCCGTCCGCTTCGTAGACGTACAGAACGCTCCAGTCCGGCGTCTCGCCGGTGCCCAGCTCCACCTTTACCGCACCGGTTTGGTCCGGCGCGTCCTGCACGCTCTCCATGCCGGTGGAGACAGCCTCTGCCGCCTGTTGGAGAAATTCTCCGATCCAGTCCCGGTCCGTGTGGAGCGTCACCGCATCTCCTGCCGTTACCCGGATGGCAGTGACCTCCGCCGCCTCCGGGAGGACGATCCGGCCCGCCCTGCCGCAGGCTGTTACGGCCAGCGCAAGCCCCAGGCACCAGGCGGCCAGCCGCAGATAGCGCTTCATGCCCGGCCCCCTTACGCGCCGCCCCGGCTGGCCAGCCAGGCCGAGAGGCTCCAGGTCCGCCAGTCGGCGCAGTCTGTTCGGGCCTCCTGCCGCCGCTGTTCCAATAGGATGGACAGGCGGGCCGTACCGATGGCGTCCCAGTCCCCATACGCTGTGCAGACCATGTCTCCGTCCAGCCGCTCCAGCTGGGACAGGGTGTCATAGGAGAGGTCATAGAGCAGGTACTCCGCGTCCAGCACCCCGCTCTCCCCGGAGAGGTAGCGGTCCACCTGATCCTTTGCCACCAGGTAGTCCACCGGCACGCAGTTGATGACCAGCCACCCCGCCAGGGCCAGGGGAAACACCACCCGACAGAACCGGAAGTCTGGCCGCGCGGCAAAAGCGAGCGTCCGGCATTCTGACTTTCCAGAGCGCGAGCAGGAAGAACAGGGACATCATCGCCATGCCCCAGTAGGTCATGCAGCGCTTGAAGGACAGGCCGTACACATCCACATACAGCGTCATCCGCCAGGCGGCAGAGAGGAGCAGGAGCAGGCTCTCCGCTGTCAGCAGGGCGGAGAGGAGGCGGACTGCCCGCCAAGCGCCGCCCTCCCGGCGGGACCACTGGACCGCAGCCAGCAGAAGCGTCAGGTTCACCACTGTCACCCCCACCATCTGGAAGAAACCGCTCCGGGCCCACTCGGCATAGGAAAGGCCCTTTTGGGCCAGGTACTCAGCTCCGCCGAAGAGTCCGGCGGATTGGACGCCCAGGAACAGCAGGTACAGCGCCGCCACCGCCGCCAGCACGATGGCGAAGCCCAGGCCGTCTACCCCGCCGCGGGCTGCGGCTCCGGTCCGTTTCAGGGGTGTGGGGCGGCGGAGACTGTACAGCAGACCGAAGAGGAAGGGGGTCATGACGCTGGCCAGCAGGGCCTTCCAGACCGCGTCCGTGAAGTGGAGGGAGACAAAGGCCCGCAGGTCCGCCGTGGCGGCGGCGAACAGCGCGTCGGCGGAGGCCAGAACGGGCACCAGGACCGCCAGCAGAGCCAGGGCGCCGGCCGCCCCCAGCAGCAGGGGCAGGACCCGCCGGGCGGCGCCGTCCTTTTTCTGAGGCCAGGCGGTGGCCAATGCTGCCCCCAGATGGCCGAAGAGGCCCCACAGCAGCAAACAGAGCCGCTCCCACAGCATGGAGGGACGCCACCAGGGCAGAAATTGTCCGCCGGAGAGGCCGATGGCGTGGACGGGCAGCAGGGCCAGCAGGGCCAGCAGATTCCACGCCCGGAAATACCAGTTGGACCCCAGGGCCAGCGTGGCGGCCAGGGCCAGATTCACCGCCAGCAGAACGCGGCTCTCCCAGGTGTTCAGCAGGGGGCGGCCCAGGTAGAGCCCCAGCAGGCCGTACCAGACGCAGACGGCGGCGGTCAGTCCCGCGGTGGGGCCGCTCCAAAGCAGCGTGTTCACCAGCAGAAGACAGAAGCAGAAGGCCAGCGGCAGAAGCAGTCGCTCTCGGGAGGAGATCACATAAATTTTCACCGCATTTTGCGTAAGCTTCGCCGGCCCTCCCGCCGGCAGGGCTTTTTCATGTTCATTCATAATGGGTTCTCCTTTTTTGGGGCTGTCTCCACAGCGGGGACAGTCAATGCACGTTACGTTCGGTCTCTGGCGGCAAAGTGGTGGCTCACCACGGCCATGGTTTCAAAGATCAGCGTTATCACAAACAGGATCCGGCCGGCGATAGCTGCGCCGGAGGCCTGGACCAGGGCCGTTTCCAAATCACCCGCCACGGTCTCCAGCTGCACGGCGAAGAGCTGGGACAGCAGGGCCAGGGCGCAGGCCATCCCGCCGCCGGCCAGCTTCCAGCCGGAGCGGTCCCTCTCAGGACGGAGAAAGGACCACACCGCCAGCACCCAGCCGGTAAAGCCCGTCAGCAGGCTGACCGCATTGCAGAATGGGGCATCAATCATGCGTCCACCTCCTTGCGGAAACCGGAGTTGTCCGGGGAACTGTCTTGCCTGGGCGGGACACACACCAGGGGCAGCAGAAGCAGGTAGAGGAAGAGTGGATACAGCCAGGTACGGCTGCCCAGCGTCGCCAGCAGGCCCGGCGC
>ERZ857982.3724-NODE-3724-length-9996-cov-2.893773_pt1 | contig 9996 bp, 6 predicted proteins | sample MGYA00519955_ERZ857982 | MGnify/ENA primary metagenome ERZ857982 (study PRJEB31778, sample SAMEA3449416) | human gut metagenome | biome: human gut; feature: human-associated habitat; material: faeces | place: United Kingdom | collected 2010/2012 ... | reverse complement strand
AGCGGACAAATAAAGATACTTTATTATCTTCATTTAAGCTGCTCCAAAGCAGCTCAGCAAATGCATCCATATCATCCGGAATTGCCATCCACTTTGGCTCACCTTCAAAACTTGGTAATGGATTGCCATCATGCATATATGTAGAAATAAAATGGCCTTCTCCCGCTGGAACTTTATTATAGGCAAATGTATAACGGTTACAGCTTTCCGGATTTCCATTATTGCTCTTTAAAATAGACATGGCATAATTGAACTCACCTTTTTCTAAATGAAGAACTGCAGAAATTCTAGGAGTGTAGTTTGGTCCGTCTGGCTCAAACTCTCTAGAACGTAAGGACTGCTCAAAAGTAAGCTGTTTGTCCATACCATCATAGATAGTATCTGTCTGATCTCCATTTGTCACAATTGTTTTATTTCCAAGCACTCTCACTGGGGCATAAATAATAAGACTTGGATCTTCTAATTTAGAAGGATCAAATGCCTGTGTGCGAATGCCCTCTCCGTCCTCTACAAAAATACGGTTACGGCTGTTAGAACTTCTTCCCATAATAAAATACGCAATCACGGCCTTTGTTCCATCTTCGGAACGTCCGACAATAATTCCTCTTCCCGGATAAGAATTCTCTTTCAGTTCTTTTTCGATTGAAATCATTTTCATGAATCAAGGTCCTCCTTTTGAATCTAAAACATATTTAATAGCGTATATTTATAAAGTATACAATAAGATACCCACAAACGCAACTAACAGGACTTTTGAATTATAAAAAAGATATTTAAAAAGATTTAGATATTTTCTCCTACTTCTTCCCGATATGTGGTAGAATAAAGTACGTCTTTTTTACAAAAACTAAGACGTATCATATAAATTGTGTGTCAACTACGCACAGAAAGGACCTATTATGAAGAAAAATTTTTTACTACTTTTCACTCTTTTACTACTTGCACTTGTCGGTACCGGCTGTGGTGATAAAGTTTCCGGAAGTCTTGGTAAGGATGGTGCAGAGCTGGTTGGAACCTGGAATGGTGTTGGAAATGCTTTAGGAAGAGATGACAGCTATAGTTGTGACTATCTAAGTTTTTCTATAGATAAAGAGGGAACATTTACTCTCAAAGATATTGCACAGAATAAAACCTGTCTTTCCGGAAGCCTCTCTGCTAAGTCAGAAAAGTTTTCCTTAGATACCAGAGAAGAAACCACAGCGGAACTTCCTTCTGGTTGGGACGGCCTCGGTTCTGGCAGCACACTGTCTTACGATATGCCGACAAAAAATAAGCTGGTACTTACTTATGATAATGTCAGCTACCTTTTTGAAAAGCAAAACGATTCTTCCAAACAAACTTCTAAAAACAGCTCGGCAAGCCCCCTGTTAAACCTTGCGGAGAATGATGTGTGGTACAGCAATGACGGAAGCAATGAGGATACAACAACTTACGAATTAAGTCTTTATGATAATTATATGGAGCTTTATTCCATTGACCCTAAGGCAGCTACAGAAGGAGAAGCAACTTTTCTTACAAACTTCTTCTATTTGTCAAGCAGAGATAATGAATTTACATTCTATACCTATAAAGAGGCAAGTATGAAGCTTCCAGACTTCTTAAAAGATCTGCCAGATGGTTTTTCAAAATCTACTATTACTATGAAGGCAGAGGATGATTCCATCACTTTATCTTACAATGGAAAGAGCCTTTCTTTTTACAATAATGTAATTTATGGATTAAAGAGTGACAGTGATTCTTACAGACTTTGTGATACTTGTTTTAACTGGAAGTTTGACTCTTCCGATCACTTCAGTTATTTTACTATGAATCCTGATACAAATACTTTATATCTGTATGTAACAGACGGGGCTGAAGATGCCGATGAGCCAAAATACGTTGCCGGTGAAGTACACATCAACGAAAAGAAACATACGATCACCTATCATTTCGACAAAGATTTAAGCGAGGAATCTATTGGCACGGACAGTAATCTTTACAAAATATTTGAAAAAATGGATAAGACAAAACTTTCCTACACGTTAAAGGACAAACAGTTAACGCTGAAACTTGATAAGACAACTTATAAACTTACTCTTGATGAATATTAATGGAGCTTGTATATGATTGAAGTAGAAATTAAACTGCCACTGTTTCGAAGGTCCATCACAGAACGGGCATTGACAGACTGTGGATTTAAAGCAGGGAATCTCGTTAAGGAATCCGATTTTTATTTTACCAGTGATTTTCATGACTTTATGAAAACAGACGAGGCACTCCGCATACGAACCTGCGAGAACTTTACAACCAGAGAAACAACGTCCTTTCTTACCTACAAGGGTGCAAAGCTCGACACCGTTTCCACAACAAGAAAGGAACTAGAAACCCGTATCGAAGATGCTGATATTGCAAGGGAGATTCTTATCTCCCTTGGCTACAAAAAGCTATACCCAGTGACAAAGCTTCGCCAGTACTACCACAAAGGCCGCATGACCGCCTGCGTAGATCAGGTAGAGAGTCTTGGCTCTTTCTTAGAATTAGAGATTCTTGTGGATAGTCCAGAGCAAAAAGAAAGTGCCCTGCAAAGCATTGAGGCACTTCTTCTTGATATGGGCAGCAGCCTGAAAGAAACTACACGGAAATCTTATCTGTCGATGCTTCTTTCAAAGGGTTCTCCCGATTAACAATATAAATTCCGATACATACAAGAATTAATGAGGTCAGGCCGGTTAAGGAGAACGCCTGGCCTTTTTCTTTTAATAAAAGAGCAGACAGCATGACGCCAAACACCGGATTCATAAAACCAAAGACAGCGATTCTTGACGGCGGATTGTATTTTAAAAGTAAAGACCAGAGTGTATATGCCACCGCGGAAATACAGGCCATATAAAAGAAACATCGGCGCAATTCCCTCAAATTGAAACTTACCACCCATTAATTTTCCCATAATGATAAGAACCGTTCCTCCCATCATAAACTGCCATCCACTAAGCAATACCGGATTTGCCTTTGTGGAAAACTTCTTAATAAATGCCGATGAACACGCTGCAGATACTGTAGAAATTAATATGAAAAATTCTCCATTCCAGTGGAAACTCATATCTAGCCCCGCTCCGCCAAGATTAACAAGTACAACGCCCGCAAAGCCGATAATGCAGCCAAGAATCTTCGGCCCCGTCAGCTTTTCCTGATGAAAAATGAGACTTGCAATGATAATGACAAGAAAAGAGTTTGCTCCATTAATAATCGAAGACTTTACTCCTGTTGCATGGGCAAGTCCCATATAAAAAAATACATACTGTAATATCGTCTGAAAAACAGCTAAAGTCATTGCCATCGGAATCTCTGTCTTTTTTAACTTAAAATTACCGGAAGTTCCAAGTAAAAGCACTAAAACACCGGCAAGAAAAAAGCGGCAACCCGCAAATAACAACTGTGATGAGGCATCCGCTGATGCGATATGAAACATCTTATATCCTATTTTTATACAGGGAAATGCACTTCCCCAAAGCAGACAGCATATCATGGCTAAAAACCAGACAACAACTGTCTTTTGCATCCATTGTTCTTTCAAAACTTTTCCTCCTTTTATTATATATGTACTCTCAGAATCTTTCTTGCAATTTATTTTCTACAATACCTATTCTTTATTTATGTAGTTACTTTGCCGTTCTATTCTATACTAGTCCTGTCTCATCTGTCAAATAAGTTTTCTTTCTTGTTTTTGGAAAATTTATTTTTATGACATTGCAGAATACTTGTTCGAATTTTTGTTCTATATCCTTGCATTTGGAAATCAAATACTATACAATAGAAATATCCGAAATTTATTATATTCTATTATAAATCATATAGTGAGTTTACAAGTTTTTCTCTATACACTCTGCTATAGGTTTGCTAACAACATTATCAGAATACATTACAATCAAAAGGAGGGTCAGGATGAAGTTAATCCATACCGCCGACTGGCATCTTGGAAAAAATATTGAAGGACACAGCCGTTTAGAGGAACAACGGCTGTTTTTAAAAGATTTTATAAATATATGCGAAGAAGAACAGGCTGACATAATCATCATTGCCGGGGATATTTATGATAATTATAATCCTTCCGCCATGGCAGAACAGCTTTTTTACGATACTTTAAAACAATTATCAAGAAATGGCGATTGTATGACCGTTGTCATTGCCGGTAACCATGATAATCCAGAACGGCTGGTTGCCTCCGGACCTCTTGCCAGAGACCACGGCATCGTCATGGCAGGCACACCAAATTCCGTAATCACACCCGGTATGTATGGCAAGAATGAGATTACAGAAAGCGATGCCGGCTATATCCATGCGATTATACATGGGGAAGAAGCGGATATCCTTCTCGTTCCTTTTCCAAGTGAAAAACGGCTGAACGAAGTCTATCTTGACGAGACAGAAGAAGAAACAAAAAAAGCGGCTTCCTACAGTGAGAAAATGTCTTCTCTTTTCGGCTCATTAGCAACGCATTTTCATGAAGATTCCATCCACCTTATCGCAAGCCATCTTTTTGTCATGAACAGCGTGGAGGATGGTTCTGAGCGAAGTATCCAGCTTGGCGGAAGCTACATGGTCGGCGGTGAGATTTTCCCGGAAAATGCGGATTATATTGCTCTTGGACACGTTCATAAGCCACAGAAAGTCCCCGGCTGCCCGAAGGCAAGATACAGCGGTTCCCCTCTACCATTTAACGTCAGGGAGACTTCTTTTGACAAGCAGGTGATTGCCGTTACACTTACCGCAGGCTCCCCTTGTATAATCCGGGAACTGCCATTGCCTGTATATAAACCAATCGAAGTGTGGCATTGTGAGAATATCGATGATGCTGTCGAACAATGCGAGGCAAATGCCGACAGAGAATGCTGGGTCTATTTAGAAGTTAAGACAGATCACTACATTCATGAAGAAGATATTAAAAAAATGAAAGCAATAAAGGCAGATATCCTCTCCATCACCCCTGTCCTTCCAGAAGATGAAAGCGAAGACTTTTCCGCCTCTGACCTAAAAGAACAGCCCTTTGACGAACTTGTAAAGAATTTTTACCGCAAAAAGTTTCACGTTGACATCGGAGAGGAAACTTTCTCTCTTTTAATGAGCATTATAGAGGAGAATTAATATGAGACCACTTCAACTAAAATTAAAAGGCATCAACAGTTACCGTGAAGAACAGGTCATTGATTTTGAAACATTAACTTCCCAGGGACTTTTCGGCATCTTTGGCCCTACCGGAAGCGGAAAGTCTACTATTTTAGATGCCATGACCCTCGCCTTATATGCCAAGCTGCCCCGTGATACGAAAAACTTTATTAATACGAACGAAACAACTGCCTCTGTCTCCTTTCTTTTTTCCATCACGACAGACCGAACAAGAAAGTATCTTGCAGAGCGTTCTTTCCGCTACCACAATAACACATACACTTCGACTGTCCGCAATACGACCGGCCGCCTGATCGTCTGCGATGGCGAAAATGAAACTATCCTGGCTGATAAGCCTACCGAGGTAACCGCAGAATGTATCCGTTTACTCGGTCTCACCAGTGAAGATTTTATGCGCACCGTTGTTCTCCCTCAGGGACAGTTCAGCGAATTTTTACATCTTAAGAATAAAGAACGCCGCATTATGCTTCAGCGTATTTTCCATCTTGAAAAATACGGAATCGAACTCACCAGTAAAATTGGCAGAGCAAAACAAAAACAAGAACTTCTTTTAAGTAAGCTTGATGGAGAAAAAAAGAACTTTGAGGAGATTTCTTCTGTGCAGCTTTCTAAACTGCAAAAGCAGGAAAAAAGTGATACCAAACAACATTCCCGCCTTTCTAAAAAGCTTGCAAAATTAGAAAAAAGCTTTCAGAAAACAGAGGAACTGTACAATACACAACAGGAACTTCTCCCTTTAAAAAAAGCACAAAAGGAAAAAGAACTTCTGCTCCCATCCATAAAAGAAAAAGAAAATAATCTGAATATCACAAAAAAAGCAAACCAGCTGCGCCCTTTTTCTATTCAGGTTTCAAATGCACAGTCTGCTTATGACCAGGCTTGCGAAAAATTAGAAACCATCCAGAAAGAGACTGCTTGTTTACAGTCTCACTTCGAAAAAACAGAAAAAGAATATCATGCCGCTGCTTCTGCTCAAAAAGAGGAACTTCCCTTACTTCAGGCAAGAGAACAGGTACTTCATACCGCACAGTCTGCTGCTGATACCATCCATACCTGGGAACAGACAAAAGGAAACGCCCAAAAGGAACTGCAAGAAATTTTAGCCTCTCTGGCTCCCCTAAAGGAAACGCAGGAACAACACTTTAAAAAAGAGCGACAGATTCATTCGGAAATTGTCGAATCCGAAAAATCAATCGAGGCTGACAGAATCAGCCCAAAAAGAAAACAGCTCCTTGAAAAAGGGAATGTTATGGAAGAAACCTACCGGGAAAAACGAGAGAATTACAACACCAATGCGAACGCTCTTTCCACCTTAAACACTGAAATTAAAGAAGAACATGATGCCTTTTCCATTCAGCAAAAGTCTCTGAAAAATATTTATACACAGCTCTGCCATCGGCGTTCTGCTTTAAATGAGCAACATTCTTCCGCAAAAAAAGAGTTAGGCATTATAAAGGGAAAAGAAGAACAGACCAAACAGAAGCAAAAATCCTGGCAGCAAAACCATATGGCACAGCTTTTGCGGGAAGAATTAGAAGAAGGAGCTCTCTGTCCGGTTTGTGGAACTCCTTACAAAGAACACGTTTCACAGTCTCATATTGCCGAGAATGTAAAAACTTCTTCTGAAACTATTTCTGACGTTACTACTAAAAGAGATACTGAAGCTTTTTCAAAAAACGATTCCGAAACTATAGAAAAAAAAGATGCTGAACTTTCTGAGATTTCTTTTAAAAATCTTGAAAAAGAACTAAAAAAATTAGAAAAGCAGCAGCAAACCCAACAAAATCTTATTCAGCAGCTTGAGCAGGAACTTTTCTCTTTAGACACACATATTTCTAATTTAAAAGATGCTTTAGAGATTACAGATGAAGATACTATAGAAGATAATGAGACAGACCGCCACTTTGCTATAAATGAAAATATATCCCAGGCTTCCCCTGTCATAGTAGAAAAACCAATTGATTATTTTTCCATTTCCAAACAGATTTCTACTTACTTACAGGCAAAGGGAGACTTGCGGCGACAAAAGGAACAATGCGAGAGACAAGCCGCTACTTTGAAAGAACAGCACTCTGCCCTGCAAAGTTATGCAGAAGAGATTCTCACTCTCCGAAAAGATAATAATATCGAGAATTTTTCAAACGCTTTAGAAACTCTTCGTCAGAAAGAGCAAGAACGCCAGCAGAAAGAAATAACGATCAAAGAACAAAGACAACATTTAGAAAAACTCCGTTCGGATATAAAAGTTCTTTCAGCGCAAATTGCAGGCTTAGAAAATAAGAGTTCCTCCCTCACCGCCAATATCGAAAACTGTGAAAAAGTTATCGCAGAACAAACAGAAAAGTTTCCAAAAACACTTTCTATAAATATGGATTTTGTTTCAGAAATCACAAAAAATCAACAACGTCAACAGGAAATTAACACAGCCTTAAAACACACTGAGAAAGACTATCAGCAAAGCTTAAAAGAACTACAGAAAAAGAACAAGGAACTTACTTCCTGTCAAAGTACCAGCCGTTCCTCTGAGACACACTTAAAACAGGTACAGGAACTTTATCTTACTCAGAAAAAAGAACTTGGTTTTTCCAAAACAGACCAGCCCGAGCTTTACTACATGGAAGAAAAAGAGTTAACAAAATTAGAGAAAGACATTACTTCCTATTATGATGATGTGCGGCAAAACGAGGAACGCATACGCTATCTTCAGGAGAAACTCGGAAAAAAAGAAATCGAAGAAAGTGAATGGATTCGCCAAAAAGAAGAACTGGCAGACATAAAACAGCAGATAAAAGAATTAGACTCCTCTATTCTCCTCTTAACACACCAAATTGAAACCATGACAAAAGACCTTGCCAAAAAAGAGGAATTAGAACAGAAATGGGAAACAGAATCCCACAAAAAAGATATGATAAAAGAATTAGAACAGCTTTTCAAAGGCAATGCATTTATTGAATATGTTGCACAGTCAAAACTGTCCTATATCGCCAGAGAAGCCTCTGTCATCCTATCAAAAATATCTGGCGGCAACTATGGCCTCGAAATCAATGATTCCGCAGAATTTATCATCCGGGATAATAAAAATGGAGGAGCTATCCGCCCTTCCGATACCTTGTCCGGCGGAGAGTTATTTATTACCTCCCTCTCCCTGGCACTGGCGCTCTCCTCTTCCATCCAGCTTAATGGCGCCGCTCCTCTCGAATTCTTCTTCTTAGACGAGGGATTCGGCAGCCTTGATGATGACTTGCTAGATACCGTTATGAATAGCTTAGAACGACTACAGTCCAAAAAGAGAAGTATCGGTATTATCAGCCATGTGGAGACGATACAGGCGAGAGTTCCTCTGAAACTGCTGGTGACTCCATCGGATCTGTCACAGAAAGGAAGCCAGATTCGGTTGGAATATTCTTAAAAGATAACAAAAAACAGACGACCGCTGGAAGCAAAGTACCTGATTAAAGCAGAAATTTAAAAAGCCCAGCCCTCCAACACAGGAGGGCTGGGCCAAAATAAGATTCAATAAATTACTATAATCCCTTATAATATCTTCCTAAAGCATCTGCTCCGACCATTGCCGCATATACTTTATCTGGTGTAACTTCTAATGGTTCATTTCCTAAAGTATCGTCTGGGGAAGCTGCTAAGGTTGCTGCTTCCATAAGGGCATCTTTATCTGGATGTTCGATTCCTAAATCTGCGAAAGTTGTAGGAAGTCCTACGTCCATGCAGAATGTGATTACCTCATCTAATAAGTCTTCGTCCGCATTCTCTAAAACAAGCTGTGTTAAAGTACCAAAGGCAACTTTTTCACCATGATATAAATGATGACAGTCTTTAATGCAGGTAAGTCCGTTATGGATGGCATGTGCGCCAGCTAATCCGCCGCTCTCAAATCCCATACCAGATAATAATGTATTGGCTTCGATTACTTTTTCTACTGCTGTTGTGCATACGCCTGCTTCTACTGCAAGTTTTGCCTTTACGCCTTCTTCAATTAACGTCTGGTAACAAACTTTTGCTAATGTAATTGCTGCGATTGTGATATGTCCGCCTGCACAGCTTGTTGCGTTACTTGCCTGACAGGCTTTTGCTTCAAAATATGTAGCAAGTGCATCGCCCATACCGGAAACTAAAAGTCTTGCAGGAGCTTTTGCGATAATATCTGTATCTACTAATACAAGATTTGGATTAGCAGGTAACCATAAGTATTCTTCAAATACACCATCATCTGTATAAACTACAGTAAGTGCAGAACAAGGAGCATCTGTTGCTGCGATAGTAGGACATACGATAACCGGACTCTCTACATAGTAAGCAACAGCTTTGGCTGTATCAAAAATCTTTCCGCCACCGACACCGATTACCAGATCGCATCCTTTTTCTTTTACGATAGCTACCAAACGGTTAATCTCGTTCTTAGAACACTCTCCATGGAATGCTTCAAAAACAAGTTCGCATCCTGTATCTTTGAAACTATCTTCAATGATTCCACCAACACGTTTCTTTCCACCTTCACTGATTAAGATAAAAGGCTTCTTTCCAAGTTTGGTAGCATACTGTGCGATGTTAGCAAGTTCGCCTTTTCCCTGCACATACTTCGATGGACTGATAATAATGTTTGCCATAAAAAAATACCTCTCTTTCTTTTAATAGAAAAAATTGCTGCAAAAAACCGTCTGTAACCCTGGTTTCTTGTTGCAATTATAACAAACCTTGTCCCTAAAAGCAAGAGATTTACTATTTAATTCACCTTCTCCAGCCACAGCACAGAAGCCATTGCTCCCAATAAGGCATATTTGTGGTCTCGGAGCAAGTGTTGGATGCGAGCGAATAGAG
>ERZ857982.3719-NODE-3719-length-10015-cov-3.127811_pt1 | contig 10015 bp, 8 predicted proteins | sample MGYA00519955_ERZ857982 | MGnify/ENA primary metagenome ERZ857982 (study PRJEB31778, sample SAMEA3449416) | human gut metagenome | biome: human gut; feature: human-associated habitat; material: faeces | place: United Kingdom | collected 2010/2012 ... | reverse complement strand
AGTGGATGAAATGGCGTTTTCTCTGCCTAATATAGTTGACGTATACCATGAGGAGAGTGAAGAAACTGCTGTCGAGTATGGATTGTCTTCCGGGTATGGATGTGGGGTAAAAGGCTCTCTGGTTTATCCGCAAAATAAACTCAATGCCGAGTATATTGATACGAACGGTGACGGAAAAACGGAAATAGTTTTGACAGGAATACAGCAATTGATTATAAGTGAAGATGGTTCAGCAGACTACGTCGCAAAAACATTTGTAGTTGAGAGAGTTTACAGATATGACGAAAAAACAGATAGTCTTGCTGAAATTTCTAACGAAATCCAAGAATTTGTTCCTCTAAAAAAATAGTCATTATAACAGATCTTGTCGCATGCTCTTTGTTCCGGAAAGACATTTATTAAAGATTTTTAGTAATTTAAGAAAGATACAACCGTAATACGAAAACAACACAGGGACCGTCACACTATGACAGTCCCTGTATTTTCAGATTGATTATATTGTTTGTTAATCTTTATTATTCTTCAAGCTGCTTTCCTAAAAATACGGCAGCAGTCTGAATAAGCTTAATTTCAACATCAGACGGAGCTTGGTCCTGATCTTCCATAAGAATGGTCGCCACAGCACCTATCACGTCACCTTCAGCTATAATAGGCATTGCGCATGAAAGAGAAATTTTCTCGTTTCCGTCAACAATTGAGTAATGACGTTCTCCCGGCTTGTAGCAGTAGATCTGTCTGCTTTCCATAATGCTTTCAATGTCAGGAGATATCTTTTTGTCAGCACAGTCTTTTTTTGCAAGACCGGAATATGCAACTACCATATCCCTGTCGCATATTATTATCGGGTTGGAACAGGTTTTGTGAAGTGTTTCCGCGTACTGGGAGGCAAAAGCGAGAAGTTCTCCAATCGGTGAGTATTTTTTAAAAATAACTTCACCGTCGCGGTCCGTAAATATCTCCAACGGATCGCCTTCTCTTATTCTCATGGTTCTTCTTATCTCTTTTGGAATTACTACTCTGCCTAAATCATCTATTCTTCTTACAACTCCTGTTGCCTTCATATTTTTCCTCCTCTTTTATAATTGTTTTATATTGTTTATTATTACAAAAAAGGGGAAAAATATTCATTTTTATCATATTCAATTTTGATTGTTTTTTAATATTTTATCTAATTCTTTAGCAAATTCTTCTATCATAACGTTTTTTATAGTAGGTTTCTTTCCATCTATGTAGTCACACATTATTTGTTTTAATTTTGCTATATTTTCCATTTCTGGTCTAATTTCTTCTTTATTATGTCTTGCTCTTTCTGCTAACATTTCTCTTATTGAAACTATATCCTCATTGCTTGCACAAGAAATTCTTTGAAATATTTGGAACGGGTCATAATACTTAAATATTGGAACATTATTACATTCTTTTGCAAATTTATCATAAAATAATTCCATTTTCATCGGTATGCATTTAAATAATTCATCTGCTTTTTCTCTGTACATTTTATCTTTTAATTGAGCATTTATTTCATAAAATCTTTGTATAATGTTGTTCATTTCTGGTCCAGCATCTTCTGTTGCAATCTGAGATAACTCTTCTTCTGCATCTTCGCAATATTCAGAAGTTACTGATGCAATGTTCATTCCATTTATAAATACACTTTCTATTGTTTGTATATCATAATCTATAAGTTTTTTTTCAATGAAATAACTAAAATATGCAAATATTTTAACTATTTCTATTGGCTTTATTTTACCGTTTTTTACATCATCAATTATTTGTTCTATTACAGCTGGAAATTGATCATCTGATATTTTCCAATATTCTTCAGTCAATAGTCTCTTATAGCCAGGCAACTGGTCTGTGTCTATAGTATTTCTTATTACTTCCATGTTATCCTTGAATACTTTCATATCAAATATTCTAGTACGCACATATATTTCAATGAATTTAAAGAATCTATATTCAACTTTAAAATTATAATAATATGTATTATCAAATTCCTTAATATAGAATTGTCTATTGTCCATAAATACTCTAGAAGAAACTAATATAGCTCTATATTCTTCGTTGTTTTCTATGTTTTTAAACTTGTCTTTTGTAACTTTACCAGCTTTTATTTCAAATGAAATTGCAATTGTAAATATTAACATTGTTTGCATTATTCTATTATTAGTATTTGAATAGTCTCTACTTACCATGTCAAATATCTTTTTAAAATCGTTTAAAGCATGTTTTAAAATTCTTAAATTTCGAGTTCCACTCTTGTTAAATGTTGATGTTATCAAATTTGAATTTTGCCTTAAAAATCTAATCAATTCTGGATATCTTTCATATCTCATTAATAGTCCATTTATTATATATGTAAACTCCGGAGCATATTCAAAAGTTTCCCCAATTAATTTTTCTTTTATTCTTTCATAATCATTTGCTTTATCAAATACATATTCAATTGTATCTTGAATACGCTGAACCATTGGCTCATCTGTTTTTACATTTAGTTTGTTTTCTTTATCCAACAAATATGTAGCAATAAATGTCTTCATTTCCAAATTGCTACTCTTTAGCTTTGTAGACAATTCTTTTTCATTACATATTATTATTGTCTTTATATGGTCATGCTCAACAAAGTTATTAATATAACCTAATATATCAATAACATCAACATTTGCTCTTTCAAGGTCATCAAAACATAATACTTTATCTTCTGTTGAGAAAAATTCTTCATAATTAATCTTATCACCATTTTGTGTTACACCAAAAAAATTCGCCATATCCAAGCCAGTCTTAGCATATTCTGGAATTACTTTCTCACCTTTTGAACCCATATACTTTTTTAAGTTTTTATCCATTAATTGAGTAGTTTCGATAAAGATTTTTTTACTTATTTCTTCTAGATTTGATATTCCATATAAAGACATGTATATTGTTGTGTATTTCTTACCATTTATTTGCATTGCTTCAATTTTGTTTCTTATTTTATGGTTCCAGAAATAAGTTTTACCGCTTCCCCATTCACCATTTATCATAATTGCATAATCTGTATAATCTGCTCTTATATAGTCTAGTATGCTTTCTACTAAATCGTCCATTATCTCTCTCCCTTCAATTTTTAGTTTATTTATTATTTAATCTTTTGCTATTGTTAATATTCCAACTTTACTCGGATTTGCTTCTCTTATTGCTTTTGCACATTCATTTGCAGTTGCTCCTGTAGTATATATGTCATCAAATATAAGCACATTTTTGTTGTAAATTATATCTTGTTTATTTTCCTTTATTTTATACATATCGATGGCATTTTTTAATCTTTCTTCTTTATTTAATGTACTTTGTGCTATAGTATTTTTCTTTTTTACCAGAATATCCTCATATTCCAATTCATTTATATTCTTAGAAAATTCTTTTGCAATTAATGCACTTTGATTATAGCCTCTTTCTTTCCTTCTTTTATTATGAATTGGAACTGGAATTATTATATCATAAGTTTTTAATATTTCACATATTTTTTTATTTTTCAAAAAAACTTGTGATATAGTCTTGTAGTAATATGCTTTATCATCAAATTTGTATTCTAATATTTCCCTTCTAATATCTGTATATTTAAACATATAAATGTGTTCTGCATATGTTTTATTTTTATATTTTTGAATATGTACATTTGTTAATTTTTCAAACTTTTTATTGCACTTTTCACAGAGAAAATTTTCATCTATTTTTCCACAAAATGCACACACTGGCGGATATATCAAATTTATTATTTGCTGTAATATACTTGGTTCCTCCTCTTAAATTGTTACAATTTTCAAACTTATTCTCCTATCTTTTCAAGCTTGTAAGTTAATCCTGTATTTCTTTGTCTTGTTGTGTTATTTTGTATCATATAGCTTACAACACTTTGAGGCCCGATTACAATTAATAGTTTTTTTGCTCTTGTCATTGCAGTATATATTAAATTTCTAGTTTGCAACTAATATTACTACATCAAATTCACTACCTTGTGATTTATGTACAGTTATAGCATAAGCATGCTCTAATTGGTCCAAATCTGTATTATCATATGTCGCAATTTTTCCATCATCGAATTTTACTCTTACTGTTTTTTCTTCTTTGTTTATTCTATCTATTATACCAAGTTCTCCATTGAAAATTCCATTTCCTAATTCTTTTCTAAATGTTCTATCATTGTCTTTTTCCCATAACAAATTGTAATTATTTTTTGTTTGCATAACTCTATCTTGCTCTCTAAATTTTATCTCTCCAAATTCTTTTTCATCCTTATCAACTTCTTCTGGGTTCAATTCTTTTTGAAGTAATACATTAAGCTCTTTTGTTCCCAATTTTCCTTTTTTTGTTGGAGTTATCACTTGAATATTACTGAAAAAATCATAGTTTCCAAACTTTTTCAGTCTACCTTTGCACAAGCTTACGATAGTTTGTTGAATTTTTTCTTGATTAGCTTCATTTATGTAGAAGAAATCGTCTAATAACTCAATATTCTCTTCATCAATTTGAGTTTCTTTCACATTTCCACTAATGAAATTTTCACCTTCATTTACCCTATGTGCGTTTACTATTATTTTGCTTTTAGCAGCTTGTCTAAATATTTGGTTTAAAGTAATAGTTTGCACTTGTTTTGAATCTATAATATCTTTTAATATACTACCTGGTCCAACTGATGGAAGCTGGTCCGTATCTCCTACTAAAACTAATTTTGTTCCTTTATAAATTGCTTTTAATAAATAATTCATTAAAAACATATCAATCATTGATGCTTCATCTACTATAATAATGTCTCCATCTATAGGAGTTACCAATAAATTTGTATTAAAATTATCTGTATCATCAGACATTCCAGCCAATTCTAGCAATCTATGCAAAGTCTTTGCATCCTCTCCAGTAGTTTCAGTCATTCTTTTTGCTGCTCTACCAGTTGGAGCACATAATACAGGCTTCATACCATGTTTTTTGTATAATTCTATTATAGCTTTAATAATAGTAGTTTTTCCAGTACCCGGTCCACCAGTAATAATACATACATTATGCTCATTTATGCTTTCTATTGCTTCTCTTTGTTTTTCTGAAAGCTCTATATCTATATTATCCTCTATTATTCTTAAGTCTTCCCTTAGAGTTCTTATCCTTTTAACATTATCTGCATTCCTAAGTCCAACTATTTTTTCTGCAATGTTTTTCTCTGCCTCATAAAAATTCTTAGAATAAACCCACTCTTTTCCATCTGGTCTATCTTCTAATACAATTTCCTCTTTTGCTTTCATTTGAATTATTGCTTCTTCAATATTGTTTATATCCACTCTTAATAAATCTTGCTCATACTTTATTAAGTTGTCATATAACACACAAGAATTGCCATTTAAGCCTATTTTTTCTAAGCCATACTTAATACCACTTCTTATTCTTTTATAGTTGCTTTCTTCAACTCCCATTTCCATTGCAATTCTGTCGACTTTTTCAAAATTAACTTTACTTGCTACATCAACTAATATATACGGATTTTCGCTTATTCTTTCTAAAGCTCCCTCTCCTAATTTTTTATAAACACCTTCTGCACTCTGTGGTCCTATTCCAAATTTATCTAAGAAGCCAACAATTTGCCATATCTCCCAATTTGCAACAAACTGTTCTGTAATCTCTAAAGCTTTTTCTTTACTTATTCCTTTGATTTGTGTAAGTTTTTGTGGTTCTAATTTTATTACGTTTATTGTATCTTTACCAAATGTATTTACAATCTTTTTTGCTGTTGCAGGTCCTACTCCTTTAAAACTTCCATTTGAAAGATATTTTTCCAATGCTTCTGGTGTTGTTGGCATAGTCTTTTCAAATGTAGCAATTTTAAACTGTTCTCCATAATCTGGATGCTTTACTATATCTCCAGTTATCTTTAAATTATCTCCTTCATTTACAAAAGGTAAATATCCAACAATCGTAGTTTCCTCTTGCTCACTAGTTTCAAAAGTAGCAACAGTATAGCTATTTATATCATTTTTATATATAATATCAATTACTTGTCCTTCTAATTGCAATTCTATTCCTCAATTCTATTAATCTATTTTTAAATTCATTTAATTTCTTCATTTGCTATTTTATTAGCAATATACTATCACAAAAAAATCTTATTTTCAATGTTTTTCTCGAAATAATACGAACATTAGTACGACCGTTTTCGACACAAACTTATACACTACTATATTTTGAAGTTAAAGAACAATATATAACTAAAATTCATATAATATATCATACAAATTGTTTATCAAAGGAGGCAATTTATGGTAAATTTTATAATAACCTCTTTATTATGGACATTCGCTTTATATGGTTTATTCGAAATCTGTAAAACCATTATTCATATACATAAATATCCTAAGGTATCTTTTAACGGTAGTTCTTTTATAATTACAGTACATAATCAAGAAAATAATATTGAATATTTTTTACGAGTATTTATTTATAAAATGTTATATTATAATTTAAATATATCAGAAATAATAATTGTAGATTTAGACTCAACTGACAATACACTGAATATTTTAAAAACTTTTTCTAAGGATTTTGATTTTATTAAAGTTTTAACATTAAACGAATACAAAGAGCTTTTAGCATAACTTCTTTAAGCTCTTGTTATGACAATTTTTCAAATTTTCCTATTATGCAACAAAAAAACGATGCATTTTATTGCACCGTTTTCATATTACTATATTAATTCTAATATAACTGTTTCTGCAGCGTCTCCTCTACGTTGACCCTTCTTTATTATTCTTGTATATCCACCTTTTACATCTTTGTATTTTGGTGCTATTTCATCGAATAATTTTGTTGGTATATCAACATTCTTTCCGTCTGCATCTTTTACTTTGTTTACATTTCTCATTATTTTTCTTCTTGCATTTAATTTTGATGGCATGTCTTTCTTTCTTTTTTCTGTAGTTGTTTCTCTAACTACTTTTAAGTATTCATTACCATTTTTGCTCTTTGCAAGTTCTGTAACTTTATTTCCTTTTTCGTCTAATTTAGCTCTTGAAACTTTAACTTCAACTTCTTCAAAATTTCCAGCTTCTTTTACAGCTAATGCTATTAAAGAATCAGCTATTGCTTTTGTCTCTTTTGCTCTTGTTTCAGTTGTTTCAATTTTTCCGTGCCATAATAGATCTGTTACTTGAGTTTTAAGCATTGATAAACGAATATCAGTTGTTCTTCCTAATTTTCTATTTGTTGCCACTTTTTTCACCTTCCTTTATTCTTCATTGCTAGCGAAGTCTAATCCTAATGAATGTAATTTGTTAGTTACTTCATCTAATGATTTTTTACCTAAGTTTCTTACTTTCATCATGTCAGCTTCAGTCTTATTTGTTAAGTCTTCTACTGTAGATATTCCTGCTCTCTTTAGGCAGTTAAATGATCTAGCAGATAATTCTAAATCTTCTATTGAAGTTTCTAATACTTTCTCTTTCTTAGACTCTTCTTTTTCTACCATAACTTGAGTATTTTTGCTTATTTCTGATAAGTCAATAAATAATTCTAAGTGTTCAGTCATAATTTTTGCTGCTAAGCTTAATGCTTCATATGGTTTTAAACTTCCATCTGTCCATACTTCTATTGTAAGCTTATCCAAATCAACCATTTGACCAACTCTAGTATTCTCTACTGCATAATTTACTTTCTTTACAGGTGTATATATAGAATCTATTGGAATAACTCCTATTGGCATATCTGGTGTTTTGTTCTTTTCTGCATTGTTGTATCCTCTGCCACGATTTGCTGTCATTTCCATTGTTAGATGTCCACCTTCAGAAACAGTTGCAATATGCAAGTCTGGGTTTAATATTTCAACTGTACCATCAGTTTCAATATTTGCAGCTGTAACTTCGCCTTCACCTTGGAAGTTTATTCTTAAAGTTTTAGGCTCATCATCAACTATTTTTATTCTTACCATTTTTAAGTTTACTATTATTTCTGGTACATCTTCAACTACGTTTGGTATTGTAGTAAATTCATGAGCTGCTCCATCTATTTTTACAGATGTTATTGCTGCTCCTGGAAGTGAAGAAAGTAGTATTCTTCTTAATGAATTTCCTATTGTAATACCATATCCACGTTCAAGTGGTTCACATGTAAATTTAGCATAATTTGTATTGTTATCCATTTCTAAGCATTTAATATTTGGCTTTTCAAATTCTATCATTTTTACCTCCTAATATAAATATACTGGATTCATATATTTACAACTTTTATATTAAAATAACCTATTATTTAGAGTAAAGCTCTACTATTAAATGTTCCTCAACAGGTAGGTCAATATCTTCTCTTGTTGCTAATGTTACAACCTTTCCACTTAATTTTTCTTGGTCTTTTTCTAGCCAAGCTGGAACTGGTCTACTTCCATTTTCTTCTACAGCAATTTTTATTGCTCCATTGTCTTTTCTTATTTCTCTTACGGCGATTACATCTCCGGCTTTTACTAAGTATGATGGTATATCAACTTTGTGTCCGTTTACTTCAAAAGCACCATGTGTTACAAGCATTCTTGCTTGAGCTCTTGAGCTTGCGAATCCTAATCTATATACTACATTATCTAATCTGCTTTCAAGTATTTGAAGTAATACTTCACCTGTTTTACCCTTGCTATTTGAAGCCATATCGAAGTATCTTCTGAATTGTTTTTCTCCTACTCCATAGAAAGCTTTTGTTTTTTGTTTTTCTCTTAACTGAGTACCATATTCAGAAATTTTGCTCTTCTTTTGACCATTTTGTCCTGGTGCATAATTTCTTCTTGTTATGCTACATTTGTCAGAATAGCATCTTGAGCCTTTTAAGAACAATTTTTGTCCTTCTCTACGGCAAATACGGCATTGTTCGTCTTTATATCTTGACATTTTATATTTCACCTTCCTTAATTATTTCTCAATCTATCGATTTATATTATATTCTCGTGTCGCATAATAAAAAATTATACACGTCTTCTTTTTGGTGGTCTACAACCATTGTGAGGTATTGGAGTAACATCTTTAATTGATGTTATTTCAAGTCCTGCTGTTTGTAATGATCTTATTGCAGATTCACGTCCAGAACCTGGTCCTTTAACAAATACGTCAACAGTTTTTAAACCATGTTCCATTGCAGCTTTAGCAGCTGTTTCAGCAGCTTCTCCGGCAGCAAATGGTGTGCTTTTTCTAGAACCTTTGAATCCAAGTTCTCCAGCACTTGCCCATGATAATACGTTACCCTGTGTATCTGTTATTGTAACTATTGTATTATTAAAAGTTGATTGTATTTATAAAAATAACGATCTAACTTTAAATTTTGATAATTTTAAAGCTACGAGTTTAGTTGATAGTTTAATGAAAACTTTAAGAGCTTCATATTACTTAATTCCTACTCTTGCGAGAAATTTAAATAGATTTGAAATTTCTTTACCTGGTGGCTGTGGGTTTGCAAATAGGCCTATTGATTTACATCAAAAAGTATTTGCATCTTTTGGTTTAGAAACTTATATTTTTGAAAATAAATTAGTTTGTGAACATAGTGAACTACATGGCACAACATTTGAATTTCCATATAAATCTGTCGGGGCTACAGTAAACGCAATATTGATGGCTTCTTTTATAGATGATGTTACAACTTTAATTAATATTTCTAATGAGCCTGAAATTATGTGTTTAATTAAATATTTAAAGAGTTGTGGAATAGATATAACTTATCTTGATTCAACTGTAGTTATTAAAGGAAAAAAGAAAACTTTAAATATTACTAATTTTACGAATATAAAAGATAGAATTGAAGCTGGAACATATTTAATTTTAGGTGCACTCAAAGGAAATCCTTTAACCATAAAGTATTGTCCAATTGGAAATTTAGAAAGTCTATTTAAGTTGTTTGATTATTTAAATGTTAAATACGAAATAAATGATAGTAATGTAACAATATATAAATCTGAAATAAAGAAATCTATTGTTTTATCTGCTGGACCGTATCCTATGTTTCCGAGCGATCTTTTACCAATTTT
>ERZ857982.3691-NODE-3691-length-10067-cov-9.974231_pt1 | contig 10067 bp, 10 predicted proteins | sample MGYA00519955_ERZ857982 | MGnify/ENA primary metagenome ERZ857982 (study PRJEB31778, sample SAMEA3449416) | human gut metagenome | biome: human gut; feature: human-associated habitat; material: faeces | place: United Kingdom | collected 2010/2012 ... | reverse complement strand
CTGAGGAAGCTATCTACAATCAGGATCTGACCGATGCGGCGGATCTGTTGGTGAAGATGATGAAAGAAGCAGAAGAAAAAGAAGAGAAATAAGGAGGGAAAGCATGTTTTGTTATAACTGCGGCTGCCATCTGTCGGAGCATGATTTCTGTACATCCTGTGGAGCAGATGTATCCCTCTATAAAAAGATCATGTGCATGTCCAACCGTTTTTACAACGATGGATTGGAGAAAGCGGGAGTACGGGATCTTACGGGTGCGATCAACAGCTTACGGCAGAGCCTGAAATTCAACAAAAATAATATCGAAGCCAGAAATCTGTTAGGACTGGTATATTTTGAGACCGGAGAGGTCGTGGCGGCACTGAGCGAATGGGTCATCAGCAAAAATATGCGGCCCGAGAAAAATATTGCGGACGATTATATCAATATGCTGCAGTCCAATGCGACCCGCCTGGATGCCATTAACCAGACGATCAAAAAATATAATCAGGCACTGGTCTATTGCAATCAGGACAGCAAAGACCTGGCCATCATCCAGCTGAAAAAGGTGTTATCCCTGAATCCGAAGTTCATCCGGGCACATCAGCTTCTGGCACTGCTCTATATGGACAGCGAACAGTGGGACCGTGCAGAGAGAGAACTGCATAAGTGCATGGATATTGACCGCAATAACACTTTGACGCTCCGTTATCTGAAGGAAGTGGAGACGCAGCTGACCCCGGATGAGAACAGCAAACAGACCGGCCGGCGTAAAAAGGATGATGCGGTGCGCTACCAGAGTGATAACGAGATCATCATACAACCGTTGAATGTAAAGGAACAGAAGAGCGCGGGAATTTCTTCCCTGATCAATATTGCCATCGGACTGGTCATCGGTCTGGCGGTAATGTATTTCCTGGTGGTTCCGGCGGCAGTGTCCAATGCGAATAATGAGGCACAGAAGACCATTACCGATATCGGCAACCAGTTAGATACCAAGACTTCCCGGATCCAGGAGCTGGAGACACAGATGGAAGCACTGCAGACGGAGAATGATACCCTGAATCAGGAGCTTCAGGGATATGTGGGAGCCGATGGAACCTTACAGACTATCGACAGCCTGCTGGCAGCAGCAACCACTTATCTGGAGACACAGGATATTACACAGACCGCGGCGAACCTGGAGACGATTTCCGCTTCTGTGAATGTGGATGACACCTCCGAAGCGTTCCAGAAGCTGTACAAGACATTGCTTGGACTGATCGGCCCGCAGCTGTCGGCGCAGTACTATGAGACAGGTTATAATGCATACCGCAGTGAGGATTATAAAGCGGCTATCGAGAATCTGTCCAAGGCGGTGATCTATGATGAGACGAACAAGGATGCCTGGCTGAGCCTGGGGAATTCCTACCGCAAGAGCGATGACGCACAGAATGCGATCACCACCTATGATAAGATCATAGAGCTGTTCCCGGAGACCGAGACGGCCAGAAGTGCGCAGAGATATCGTTCCCAGCTGGCAGAAAATACCGCACAGTAGGGAATTTGCAATATACCATCAGACAATTACACAATACACGAAAGAGAACTTGCTACAAGAGGCAGGTTCTCTTTTTTTATAGCAAAATGAAGAAACGCTGTGCAACAGCAGAATGAGAGGAAATATGGAAGATTTTCAAGACTTTCAGATCATTGATAATTGCCTGATGGTGCGTATGCCGGAGGAAGTGGATCACCACAGAGCCTCCTATATCTGTGAAGGGGCAGACAGGCTTCTGGTCAGGGAAAATGTGGAAAATGTAGTGTTTGATTTTGAAGATACCCGATTTATGGATTCTTCGGGGATCGGAATTATTATGGGACGATATCGCAAGATTTCCTGCTTCGGAGGCCATGTCTATGCGATCCATACGGATCGGCAGATCCAGCGTATTTTCCGGATGTCGGGACTTCATAAAATCGTTGAGATCCTGCCGGGATAAGAGAGGCGGAGCAAAGATATTGTCGAAAATCACAGAATATGAAAGAAATCATGCAAAAAAATATGAAAAACAGTGCAATGATAGGCGCAGAAATGAGGAGAACATGGTGGCAGAGAGGGAAGAAGTGCAACTGACAGAGGAAAGAGAGGATGTACAGTATCATAAACAGAGGAAGCGGAATGAAATGGAGATCGTATTTGATGCGGTTTCCTGCAATGAAAGCTTTGCCAGAGTGGCAGTGGCGGCATTCATCACCCATCTGAATCCGACGCTGGAGGAACTGGCGGATATCAAGACCGCGGTGTCGGAAGCGGTGACCAATGCAATTATCCACGGTTATGAAAATCTCGCAGGGTACAGCAGGCATGGGGAAAGCATTCCGGCGTACAGCATCGTCCATCCGGGAAAAGTGCGGATGCACTGTGTCCTGGATGGAGATATGTTATCCATCGAGATCACAGATCAGGGAAAGGGAATCGAGGATATTAAGAAAGCCATGGAACCTTTATTTACCACGAAACCGGAATTGGACCGCTCCGGCATGGGGTTTGCTTTTATGGAAGCTTTTATGGACGACCTGGAGGTAGAGAGTACGCCCGGTAAGGGAACGCGGGTACATATGCGGAAAAAAATGCGTTGCGGAGACTGGATCGGAAAAGAGGACTGAGGAATGGAAGAAGTATCAGTACTCATCGGAAGATCACAGAGCGGAGATAAAGAAGCAAGAGAAGTACTGATCGAAAAAAATCTCGGACTGGTACACCATATCGTGAAACGATTCCTGGGGAGAGGTTATGACCCGGAGGATCTGTTCCAGATTGGTGTCATCGGTCTGATGAAAGCCATTGATAAATTTGACCTGAAGCTGGAAGTGCGGTTTTCCACGTATGCCGTTCCGATGATCACAGGAGAGATCAAACGGTTTCTGCGGGATGACGGGTTACTGAAAGTGTCCAGAACCATCAAGGAGGATGGTCTGAAGGTCAGGCTGGCAAGACAGCGGTTACAGAGCTGCCTGCACAGAGAACCGACACTGCAGGAATTGTCAAAAGAAGCAGAGCTGAGTCAGGAAGAAATCATCCTGGCTATGGAAGCGGGAGCGGAGGTGGAATCTCTCTATAGCAGTGTGGGGCAGGAGGACGGCAGCGAACTGTGCCTGGCGGACCGGGTAGTGGCCGCGGCCCACGGCTGTGTGGGAGCCAGCATGGGAAGCAGCGGTGCGGTGGAAAATGATGTGGAGAAGGACAGGCTGCTGGACCAGATGCTGCTGGAACAGCTGCTGGGGGAGCTTCCGGAGAGAGACCGGGAGCTGATCCGTATGCGCTATTTTCAGAATAAGACCCAGACGGAGATCGCCGGGATTCTGGGGATCAGTCAGGTGCAGGTCAGCCGCCTGGAGAAAAAGATATTGCGGGAAATGCGGGAGATGGCCGGATAAATCGAAATTTCATTAAGAATTCATAAACATAATTTTTCCTCTTTCTTTCCGTCGGAAATTCGATTATATTATATAAAGGAATGTAATTAGATAGGGCTGAATACTGTAAGTTTAGAGAGACAGTATGAAAAAGGAGAGCAGGGGTACTTATGAAAAAACAAAATGAAAACGGGCGCATCAGTGAGGATCGTCTGAGCAGAGCAAATAAGCGTAAGAAAAACAACACCATAGCATCGATTCTGGTCATGACCGGATGTCTGTTAGTACTGGTGCTGGTAACATATGTGGCAGGAATCCTGTATTCCTGGATCGACAGAAAGTTCCAGGATAACGCAAATGATCTGGCAGCAGCAGCGGAAGCGGGCGGTCAGACGGAGAGTACGGCAGAAACTGCAAGAACTTATACGCAGGAGGAAGTGGACGCGCTGATAGCGGAAGCAAAGCAGCAGGCGGAGGATGAAGAAGAGAACAAGATCCTCTCCGGGATCCGTGATGGTCTGACCTCCGGCACGACCATGGTAGAGACCCTGCGTCCTTACTATCCCAATGAACTGGTCGTGGTGAGCAACGGAACCTTTAATTTCGTACCCATTCGTGAGGATTTGCAGAAAAATGATTATGTATTGGAGAACCTGAATATTCTCGAGGACGGAGAAGTGCAGTATATGCAGGACGGTCAGGTAGTATCCCACAAGGGAATCGACGTCTCCAAGCATCAGGGCAATATCGACTGGACGAAAGTCGCTGCGGATGGCGTAGAGTTCGCATTTATCCGTGTGGGCCTCAGAGGATACGGTACCGAAGGGAAGCTTGTGGAAGACGAGTATTTCGAACAGAATATCAAAGGCGCTCTGCAGGCAGGCATCAAAGTAGGTGTCTACTTCTATTCCCAGGCGATTACGGATGCAGAACTGTTGGAAGAGGCGAATCTGGTATTAGAGAAGATAAAGCCTTACAATGTTGAACTTCCCATTGTCTACGATGTGGAGAAAGTAAGCGGCGGCAAGGGACGTGCCAACGATCTGTCTGTGGAAGACAGAACTCGCCTGACCGCCCTGTTCTGCCAGACTGTTCAGGATGCCGGCTACAAGCCCATGATCTACCACAACATGGAGATGGCTACGCTGATGCTGGATCTGGGACAGCTGGAACAGTATGATAAGTGGTTCGCTTACTATAATGATGATCTGTATTATCCGTATGCCTACAAGGTATGGCAGTATACCGAAAAAGGTGCTGTGGACGGCATCAATGAGGAAGTGGATCTGAACATCTGGTTTGGGGACTTTTAGAATCCTTCCTTCTTACGAACTAATCTTAACTCTCTTCTCTTAACGGCATTATCCCACTCCATGCGTTCCCCCTCGTTCTCTAAGATGAGGCCGGGAACCGGGGTGGGCTTTCCATCGTCGCCCATGGCTACCATGACGAAGTAAGCCCGGTTGATGGGGTGTCTGGTGCCGTCCTGCTCTTCGCGGTAGGTATCCACGCGTACTTCCATAGAGGTATGTCCCACGTGGGTGACCTTACCGATCAGTACGATAATATCATTCAAATAAGCACCGGATTTGAAATACAGGTTGTCGATGGCTACGGTGGTGGCATCTCTGCCGCAATGTCTTCTGGCGGTGGCACCGGCTACTTCGTCGATCCATTCCAAAAGCCTTCCACCGAACAGCCGACCAAATCCGTTGATATCCGGATGGATGACAACGTGCAACTGATGGGTCTCGGAAGCAGAGACTTTTTTTGCGGGAAGCGCTTCTGTCTTTATTTCTTTATTATTTTCCTTATTATCTGTTGTACTCATATTCTATAAACCTCACATTAATTTTTTCAGCCTAATAATGATCACACATCAGGCATGCCCTATGTTCCAATAATTCAATGACGCTGACGGGTACGGAGCATTGCGGAAATCAGCGTAAATGGAAAACACATAAACGTAGTATAACACATTCACGGAAAAAGTGCTATCCGTATAGGATTTTCGCTTTTGGGATATTCTATTTCGTATGGAAGGAAATTTTTTGAAGAAACGTTTATAATTGCCGGAAGCGTAACTTTACGAAAGGGGAACGGGAATGCTGATCAGACAATTATTGCTTATAGCAGCAGGAGCCAGCTACGGTCTGCTGTCGGCGGCGGGAGTGTTCACGGTGCTGGTGGCGGTGGGACTGATCCCCAGATTCGCAGGGAAAACGCACACGGCCCATTATGTATTGCTGTATGAAGAAATGGTGATCTTTGGGACGCTGGCAGGGTGTTTCGCTACTGTTTTTCCAAAGTACAGTCAGTGGGGGAGCTTTTTGCAGGAGCGGTTTCCAGAGAAAATGAGGCTGTGGATGGCAACAGGGGTAGCGGCACAGGCAGTCTTCGGATTATTTTCCGGGATGTTTATCGGATGCCTGGCACTGGCTATCGCGGAGATGCTGGACAGTATTCCTATTTTTGCGAGAAGGATTTCGTTCCGGCATGGTCTGGGATGGGCGATCTTAGGTATGGCTGCGGGGAAATTATGCGGTTCCCTGCTGTATTTTGCAACAGAATTTTACAGGACGGTGCAATAAGTATGAAACAGCAGTTGGTTTATCTGAAATGTGACAGAAATGCGGAGGTTCAGGCACAGGATGTATTTCTGAAGGATGTAGCGGAGGTCCGTTGCCGGGACAAAGTACTGTCGGCAAAATTAAATGCCATCAAGGTCTGCCATTTTCCGAAAGAAGGAGAAAAACGCTGCGTGATCAGCTGCCTGAAGCTGGTGCGTCTCATGGAGGAACTCTGTCCGGAAATAGATGTGCAGGTGGTAGGAGAGACAGATGTACTGGTGGAATGGATCAGCGTGGATCAGTACAAAGGCTGGCAGCAGTGGCTCAAGGCTGCGTTCGTGTGCATGATCAGCTTCTTCGGGACAGCATTTACCATTATGGCATATCATAATGACGTGGGGATCAACGAAGTATTTACCGAGGTATACCGGATGTGCATGGGTGCGGAACCCGGAGGAATGAATACACTGGAAGTGGCGTATTCTGTGGGACTGGCGGCAGGTATCATTGTGTTCTTCAATCATATCGGAGGCAGGCGGTTGACGAAGGATCCGACACCCGTGGAAGTGTCTATTAAAAATTATGAGACCGATGTGGAGAAGACGCTGATCGAGCAGGCGGGAAGAGAAGGCAGGGAGATCGAGGGGGATAGTTAGGGAAGCTATAAGAGCTAAAGGAAGATATAGGAAATGTCCGGAATGGGTTGACATAGTAAGAGGTGGAGGCTATAATCAATATCGTGATGTAATAAATTTGTAACAAATTCGTAAAAGGAATTTAACTGAAAGGTTTTTATGATAAAAAATAAGAAAAACAGACAGATAAGAATAATTGCAATGGGAATGGCACTTTGTGTACTGGCATCTCCGATGCCGGCATCGGCGGCAGAAAGCAGCGTTCTGATGGCATCCGGTGGTGTGGCGTCGGTTTTGGAAATGGAACGTTCCCTGGAAGAATACATTCAGATCGCCCAGGATGCGCAGGGAGCTTCCTGGGGATATACGAATATCGGTGTAGCCAATGTAGAGTCGGGCAATCTGAATATCAGAGCAGTGCCCTCTACAGACGGTAAGCTGGTGGGTAAGCTGCCCAAGGATGCTGCATGTGAAGTCATCGAGACGAAGGACGGCTGGTGCCATATCAAGTCCGGTGAAGTGGACGGCTATGTAAGCCGGGAGTTCTTACACACAGGACCGGAGGCTACGATCCGTGCGGCACAGCTGGTACATACGGTGGCAATTGCCAATACGGACGGACTGAATGTACGTCAGGAACCCAACACCTCCAGCGAGATCGTGACGCAGGTAGGACAGGGCGAGGAAATGGAATATGTGGAGACCGGTGCCGACGGCTGGGTGAAGATCTCCATCGATGGCGAGGATGCTTATGTGTCCCAGGAATTTGTCACAGTGGAGGAGAAGCTGGATACCGCTATTACCATGACGGAACTGCTCTACGGCCAGGGTGTATCCGATGTGCGCGTAGACCTGGTGGAATACGCAAAACAGTTCGTGGGTAACCCTTACGTCTGGGGAGGGACCAGCCTGACCAAGGGTGCTGACTGTTCCGGTTTTGTACTGGCAGTGTTCAAAAAATACGGTATTGCCCTGAGCCATTCTTCCAGAGCGCAGGCGAATGAAGGAACGAAGATCAGCGCTTCGGATTTAAAGCCCGGAGATCTGATATTCTACGGTAACGGCAAAGGTAACATCAACCATGTAGCAATCTATATCGGCGGAGGACAGGTCATCCATGCCAGTAGTCCGAAGACCGGTATCAAGATCAGCAGCTATAAATACCGTACTCCCGTGAAATGTGTCCGCGTGATTCAGGATTGATATGATTCGGGATTGATATAGGATAGAATTTAAAGTGTAAAGGCATTGCAACGTCTGGTGGCGGGCAATGCCTTTTTGGCATTTGGAAGGATGCTTTTATAATTGCGTTTCCATGGGAACTGTGATACTATTTTTATATGTCAAAGAAAGTGCTGGAATGAGTATAGCAGCAAATAGAATGAAACTAAATGGGTGATGGGTATGCGCAAAGTAGCTTTAATCACGGACGGTTGGAGACGTCTGTTCACATATGCATGGCCGGCGGGAATTCTGCAGAGGATCCGGGAGACCGGGGAGGATGTCAATCTGTACATTTTCAACAGTACAGGTAACTGGAGCCGGGATGCCGGATACAATAGGGCAGAGTACAATATTTACAATCTGCCGGAGTTGTCCGATTTTGATGGAATTATTCTGGAATTAAATAATATCAGTTCTCCTGCGGTGCTTGCGGATGTGATCAGCAATGCAAAGAGATCGGGCCGGCCGGTGGTATCCATTGCCAATGAACTGGGAGATTTTTATTATGTGGGGATCGATAATTATTCGGCCATGAAGCAGGTTATCGCACATCTTCATGAGGTGCATGACTGTAAAAAGTTCTGGCTGTTAGTGGGAGCACAGGATAATTACGAGAGCAGCTGCCGCCTGCAGGGAATGCTGGATTATGCCAAAGAACATAAGATAAAGATCGACAAGGACGATATCTGGTACGGTTCCTTTGATTATAAGAGCGGACTGGAAGGTTATAAACATCTATGGGACCGGCACAAGGAGCTTCCGGATGCTGTGATCTGTATTAATGACAATGTGGCGGTTGCGGTATGTGAAGCCGCAGCGCAGATGGGATTTCATGCACCGGCCGATTTTCGTATCACCGGATTTGATAATTTTGACAAGGCTGGCTTCTATACCCCCAGCATTACAACTGTGGGACATATCCAGGAAGAAGCTGCTTACCAGGGGATGGATGTACTCCTACGGCTCTGGGCTGGGGAGAATGTACCAAAATACAATTTTACCGAAACGGAAATGCTGTGGCAGGAGAGCTGCGGCTGTGGAAAGGGTAGCAGCCGGGATGCCAGAGCGCATCTGAAGGATCAGATCATGTACAGTGTGGAGAGCGAAGAATTCGATGAGGAAGTACTCTCCATGGAAGCGGAAATGATGCAGTGCAATACGGTGGAGGAGATGATGTATTGTATCCCTCAATGCATTCCTTCCCTGAAATGCGATGCGATGTATCTTGTACTGGATGATCATCTGAATGCTTATAAAAAAGAGGCGGAAAAGAGTATTCACCTGGATGCAGCACCTTCAGACGAAGGTTTTTATGTACACGGTTATCCGAGGCAGATGCAGATGACCTTTGCCTATGAGAGAGACCAGAGGCTGGATCTGGACAGACAGGAAGTGGACGGAATCTTCCCCACATTTGACTATCCGAAGCCGGGACAGGATTTTCTGTTCCTGCCGCTGCATTTCGGAGAGCGTACGGTGGGCTATGTGGTCATCCGTAATGCGGTCTATCTTATGAAGAAGCAGTACCTGTTCCAGATCATGAACGCATTGACCCGTTCCATGGAGAATCTTCATAAAAAAGAAATGCTCGCATATATGAATAAAAAATTATCCTCGCTGTATATCATGGATACCCTGACCGGTATGTATAATCGGATGGGATACCAACAGTTGGGAGAGAAAGCGTTCCGGATCTCGAGACGGAATGGTCGCAGGCTGTTAATCCTGTTTGTCGATCTGGACAGGCTGAAATATATCAATGATACGTTCGGCCATGAATATGGCGATATGGCCATCTGTGCGGCAGCCAGGGCATTGATGCAGTGCAGCAGTCGTGATGCGGTGCCTGCCAGAACCGGCGGCGATGAATTCGTCCTGGTACAGACGTATCAGTCCGATGAAGCCTCGAGAGATCTGGTCCATAGGATCCGCAGAACACTGGAGGCGGAGGGAAAAGCACAGAAGCTGCCATTCCCGCTGACCATGAGTATCGGAACTGTAGTGACGGATCCGGACAGCAATCTGACCTTTGCGGATTATGTAAAACAGGCCGACAGCCTGATGTACGAAGAAAAAGTACAGAAACGTGCTGCCAGAAAATAAAAAGTGTATTTACAACAGAAGATTATTGTGCTATATTAAAACAGTATGATTAGCCGATGCTCAGATTACGGACACTCCGACCTTAGTCTTAGTATCAGGCGGTTAAAAAACAGGAGGAAAAAGAAATGATTTCTAAGGAAAAGAAAACAGCCATCAT
>ERZ857982.3690-NODE-3690-length-10067-cov-12.479425_pt1 | contig 10067 bp, 8 predicted proteins | sample MGYA00519955_ERZ857982 | MGnify/ENA primary metagenome ERZ857982 (study PRJEB31778, sample SAMEA3449416) | human gut metagenome | biome: human gut; feature: human-associated habitat; material: faeces | place: United Kingdom | collected 2010/2012 ... | reverse complement strand
CGGCAGTCTTGGCCTTTTCGATGGCCTCGTTGACCACGCCGCCGAACACGCAGCCCTTACCGGCGGCACAGCCGCCGCAGCCGATGCAGCCGCCCACCGGCTTTGTGCCGACGTTCAGGATCTCGGTCTCGATGCCGCTGGCGTTCAGCTCCCCGGCGATCAGGGACAGGGCGGTATAGGTGCAGCCCTTCTCGTGGGGGCTGCCGTTGATGAGCAGGACTTTCATAAGCAGATACTCTCCTTTTTTGGCAAAACGCGCCGCACATGGGGCGCGTTGCCCTGATTTTAGCACAATTGCACCCTGAGTGCAATGCGTGCCCTTGACAAAGAGTTGCGTTTTGACGATAATATGGAGATACGAAAACACGAAACAGCTGCTGGCCGGGCAGGGGGCCCGGACAGCGGGAGAAGGAGGCAGATACATGCGCGTTATTGCAGGAGAAGCACGGGGCCGCAGGCTGGAAGCCCTGCCCGGCACCGAGATCACCCGCCCGACGATGGATCAGGTCAAGGAGGCCATGTTCAGCATCGTCCAGTTCGACCTGCCCGGTGCCCGGGTGCTCGACCTCTACGCAGGCAGCGGCCAGCTGGGCATCGAGGCCTTGAGCCGGGGTGCGGCCCGGTGCGTGTTCCTGGACGAGAACCGGGAGGCCGTGAACATCGTGATGAAGAACTGCAAGAACTGCGGCGTGTTTGACCGCAGCCGGGTCAACATCGGCGAGGCGGCACGGTATCTCTCCGCCTGCCATGAACAGTTCGACATCGTGCTGCTGGACCCGCCCTTCCACACCGACACGCTGGAAAAAATCCTGCCCGGCGTGGACAAATGCCTGGCTCCGGGCGGCATCGTGATCTGCGAGAGTGAGACCGGCCTGGTGCTGCCTGCCGAGGTGGGCGGCATGACCCTGAAAAAACAGTATAAATACGGCAAAGTCCTGCTGTGGAAGTATGGTAAGCCCCGGCAGAGCGCTGGAGAGGGAGATGCGGAATGAACGTAAACGAGCTTTTGGATACCATTGAGGATACGCTGGAGGAGAGCGCCGGAATGCCCCTTTCGGGCGGCAAGCGCATCGTGGATGTGGAGCAGATCCGGGACTATCTGGACGAGATCCGCCAGAACCTGCCTGTGGAGCTGCGGCAGGCCCAGTCCATTGTCAGCGACCGTGCCCAGCTCATCGAATCGGCCAACGCACAGGCGCAGGCCATTGTAAAAAAAGCCGAGGAGCGCGCCCGTGTGCTGGTGAGCGAGGCCGAGATCGTCAAGGCGGCCCAGCAGCGCGCCGGAGAGATTGTCTCCGCCGCCCAGACCGAGGCCCGCACTGTCCGCCAGACCGTGACCGACTACTGTGATAATATGCTCAAGACCACGGAAGAGACGATGGCGGAAAACGCCGCACAGGTCAAAAATGTCCGTGCAAACCTGCGCCAGAGCCCCCGGAAACAGCTCTGATGCGGGAATGTGAAATTTCCCGGTGAGAGCTTCCGGCCCCTGCAAGCAAAAACGACGGCTTGCAGGGGCTTTTTTTGGTACATTTTGAGAGAAAAAACAAAAGGGAAACTCTTGCAATCAGGGGCCTGTTTTGTTACAATAAAATTGTATCCTCAAGGCTGACCGGACCACAAACTCCCGGCAGGCCGCAGGCCGCTTTCCCGGGCAGCAGCTCCGGGCAGAAAAGGGCGGCAGATGCAGGATCTTATCTGAGTTTTGAAAGGAGGCTGGGAACATGGACACAGAAAAAACAGCACAGCCCTTTGACCCGGCCTCGTTTGAGCATGTCCCGGTGCTGCTGAACGAGTGCCTGGACGGCCTGAAGATCGACCCGGCGGGCACCTATCTGGACGGCACGGCGGGCGGCGCGGGGCACTCCCGCCAGATCGCCCTGCGGCTGAACGGCGAGCAGGGCGGCAGGCTCATCTCGCTGGATCAGGACCCCGATGCCGTGCAGACGGCCCGGGCCCGGCTGGCGGGCCTGCCTGCCACCGTGGTGCAGATCAACTTCCGCTATGCCGGACAAGCTCTGGAGCAGCTGGGCATTGAAACGATCAACGGCGCGCTGCTCGATCTGGGCGTGTCCAGCCATCAGCTGGATGACGCGGCCCGGGGCTTTTCCTACCGGGCAGATGCCCCGCTGGACATGCGGATGAGCCAGGAGGGTGAGACGGCCGCCGATCTCGTGAACAGCGAGAGCCGGGAGGAGCTGGCCCGCATCCTGCGGGATTACGGCGAGGAGCCCTTCGCCTGGCAGATCGCGGGCAGGATCGTGGAAGCCCGGGAAACTGCCCCCATTGAAACGACATTGCAGCTGGCGGATATCGTGGCCAGCGCCATGCCCCCGGCGGAGCGCCGGAAGAACAAAAACCCCTCCCGCCGCACCTTCCAGGCGCTGCGCATTGCGGTAAACCATGAGCTGGACGCACTGGAAGAGGGGCTGGACACCATTTTTGCGCATCTCGCACCGGGTGGAAGACTTTGCGTGATCACCTTCCACTCGCTGGAGGACCGGCTGGTCAAGAACAAGTTCCGCCGCTGGTCCACCGCCTGCACCTGCCCGCCGGAGTTCCCGGTGTGCGTCTGCGGCGGCAAAGCCAAGGCAAAGCTGATCACACGCAAACCCATTGAAGCCAACACGCAGGAGCTGGAAGAGAACCGACGCAGCCGTTCGGCCCACCTGCGGGTTTTGGAAAAGATCTGAGGGCGGCAAAGCCCCGGAGATGTGAGGAGGAGATCACCATGGGTCAGGCAGCATACGATATGACAGAGGTCCGGCGCAGAAGAGCGCCGCAGGCACAGCCCAAAGTTCCGCTGCGGGTAGAAAAGGGCGGCAAAAAGAGGCTGAACCCCGTGCGGGCTGCCATGCAGCACGCGCTGCAGCTGGTGGGCGCGGCTTTGCTGGTGGGCTTTGCGGTGAGCCTGCTGTGGAGCGAGGCACAGCTGGTGGAGCTGAACTCTCAGATCCAGAGCGCCAAGGCAGAGCTTGTGAGCGAGCAGAGCCAGTATACATACTATAACAGTGCCCTGAACAGCCGCACCAACATCACAAGTGTTGAGGAGACCGCCACCCGCCTGGGGCTGATGAAGATCGACCAGAGCCAGATCACCTACATCCGGCTGGATGAGGGCAGCGTTCTGGTGCGCAAGGCATCCGCTGTGCGGCAGTGGTCGGATCTGCTCCACGATGGGGCAATGACCATTCTTGCCTCTGTCAGAACGGCAAAATAAACCAAACAACGAAAAGCGTGCGGCAGCGCACGCTTTTTCGGTTTTCTTCGGGAGTACGCAATGCAAACACCATCCTCCAATCCCAAAAAGAACAGTGCCCGCCGCCGCAGCGCGGACCCGCACGCACGGCTCAGTGCCCGGCTGCGTCATATCAGCTTTGGTGCCGCCGTGCTTCTTGTGGTGGTCGCCGCGCTGACCGTGATCTACAGCCTGTACAAGATCCAGATCCGCGACGGTGCCACCTACCGCCAGTACGCCGCCGAGCAGCAGCTGCTGGACAGCACCATTCAGGCCACCCGCGGTGAGATCTACGACACCAGCGGCATCACGCTGGCTTCCACCAGCGTGGTCTGGACCATCTGGGCCGACCCCTCTTACAGCACGGCCCTGTATACCACCACCACCGATCAGGACACCAAGGCGGAGACCCGCACCATCGATGAGGCCGCCATGAAGGAGGTCTGCACCCAGATCACCCTGCGCCTGCTTTCGGGCGATGGCGAGAGTCTGGACAGCGTGGACACCACTTCGGCAGAGTACCAGACCCAGTATCAGGCGGTCTGCGATGCCCTCTCCCAAAACGAAAGCTCCTATCAGGTGCTGGCCACCAAGGTCAACAACGCCATCAAGCTCTCCATTGAAGAATACGTCAAGACCTACAACAAGGCCCACAGCAAGAGCGGAAAATCCGCCGGTGCGCTGGAAAAGATTCTGGCTAAGCTGGGGCTGGGCCAGCAGGAGAGCGACGGCGGCACCCCCACTGTCCGCAAGGGGCGGGTGTCGGTGTCGGCCTCCAAGGGCTTCCAGCGGGATTACCCCTACGGCCGCTTTGCCGCCGCCGTGCTGGGCTTCTGCAATGCGGATGGTCAGGGCGTGTACGGTCTGGAAAACTCCTATGAGTCCACGCTGGCCGGTGTGAATGGCCGCACCATCACCCTGCGCAACGCCTACGGCAACGCCATTGCCGATGAAAACGCCACCACCTACGCCGCCAAGGACGGATCCAATCTGGTGCTCTCGCTGGATGTGAACATTCAGGAGGTGGTGGAGCGCTACCTGAACGAGGCCGTGGCGGCCAACACCGTTGAGAACCGCGGCTGCGCCATTGTGATGAATGTCAAGACCGGTGCCATCCTTGCCATGGCCTCCAAGCCGGACTTTGACCCCAATGACCCGCAGGATTTCAGCGCCAATCTGGCCTACCTGACGGAGCAGGTGCAGGCCGAGCCGGAGCTGTACACCATCTACAAAAAAGACGAGAACGGCAACTACCTGCGGGACGAGAACGGCCAGAAGATCGCGGATGAGGAAGCCGACTACACCGGCACCTACCGGGATATCCAGTGGAAGAACAAGACCATCACCGAGCTGTACTACCCCGGAAGCGTGTTCAAGGTCATCACCGCCGCCATGGGTGTGGACAGCGGCAAGGCGACCTATTACACCACCCTGAACTGTTCCGGCGCGTACAGTGTGGCAAAGCAGACCTACCACTGCGCCGGCAGAAAGTCGCACGGGGCCCAGAATCTGGCCGAGGCCCTGCGCAACAGCTGCAACATCTACTTTGTCCAGCTGGGCCAGCGCGTGGGTTCTAGCCTGTTCTATGATTACTTTGATGCCTTCGGCTTTACCGAGCGCACCGGTGTGGACCTGCCCAATGAGACCAGCTTCATGCAGTATTACAGCAAGAGCCGTCTGGGCGAGGTGGAGCTGGCCTCCTCCGCTTTCGGTCAGGCCATGGCTGTGACCCCGCTGCAGGTGTGCACTGCCGTCTCGGCGGCAGTCAACGGCGGCTATCTGGTCACCCCCCATGTGGTGGATAAGATCACGGACCAGAACGGCAATGTGGTGCAGGAGATTGGCACCAACACCCGCCGTCAGGTCATCAGCGAGAGCGCCAGCGAGACCATCCGCCAGATCATGGAGTTTGAGGTGGGCGACGGCACCCAGGGCGGCGGCGGCAACGCCTACGTTGCAGGCTACCGCATCGGCGGCAAGTCCGGCACTTCCGAGCAGCTGAACATGGACCGCCGCGCCGATGGCGACTACAAGAAGGTGGCATCCTTTGCGGCTGTCCTGCCCGCCAACGACCCGGAGATCCTGGTCTATGTCATGCTGGACGACCCCAACAATGCCCGCACCGACTATTCCTCCATTCTGGCTGCCCCTGTGGTGGGCAACATCATCAGTGAGATCGCACCCTATCTGGGCATCGCCACCGACGGCGTGGACCGCAGCGGCACCACCGTCAAGGTGCCCAACCTGACGGGCAAGGAGTGGAGCAACGCGCAGGTGCAGCTGAACATCAAGGGCTTGAAGCATCACCTGGCCGAGAGCGAATCCGACCAGACCGCCGCCCTTGTTACCTACCAGTACCCCCGCGCGGGGGCAGAGGTGCCCTACGGCACCACCGTTTATCTGTATACCGATACCTATGAGGGCAAGCACGCCGAGGTGCCGGACGTGACCGGCAAGAGCGCGGACTTTGCCCGACAGATGCTGAACGCCGCAGGGTTCAACTGCACAGTCGAAGGCTCCGGCACGGTCCAGAGCCAGAGTGAGGCACCCGGCTCCAGCGTCCAGCAGGGAACCATCGTACATCTGATCTGTGGATAAAGGGGAATGAGAGTATGGAAGCAATTGCAGCAAACATCCTGTTGGAGGGCCTGGCCGTCAACGCGCTGGCCCAGTGCGAGACCCCGGTCACGCTGGTGACCACCGACAGCCGTGAGGTCTGCCCCGGGTGCATCTTTGTGGCGTTCCCGGGCGAAAAATTCGACGGCCATGATTTTGCCGCCAAGGCGCTGGAAAACGGCGCGCTCTGCGTGGTGCTGAACCACCCCGTGGAAGGCGTGCCGGAGGAGAAGAGCGTGATCTGCCCGGACAGCTACCACGCCATGATGGTGCTGGGGGCCAATTATCGCAGCCAGTTCCACCCCAAAGTGGTGGGCGTGACCGGCAGCGTGGGCAAGACCACCACCAAGCAGATGACCTACGCCGCCATTGCAGGCTTTGGCAGTACCATCAAGACCGAGGGCAACCAGAACAATGAGCTGGGCCTGCCCCGCACCATGTTCCGCATCGGCAAAGAGACCCAGTACGCCGTGGTGGAGATGGGAATGAGCCACGCCGGGGAGATCGAGCGCCTGAGCAAGTGCGCTCGCCCGGATGTAGGCATCATCACCTGCATCGGTGTGTCCCACATTGGCAACCTGGGCAGTCAGGAGAACATCTGCAAGGCAAAGCTGGAGATCTGCGCCGGTCTGCCGGAGGGTGCCCCGCTGGTGCTGAACGGGGACGACCCCTTCCTGCGCAAGGCGGTCCTGCCCGACCATGTCCGCCCGGTCTGGTTCAGCCTGGGCGATGAGAACGCCGATGTCTGTGCCTTGTCCATCCAGCAGGATGAAAAGGGCATGAGCTTTGTGCTGGAGGATCACGAGGAGGGGACTTTCCTCGTAAAGATCCCCGCCATGGGCCGGCATAATGTGGCCAACGCACTGGCTGCCTACTGCGCCGCCACCCGTCTGGGGCTGAATGCCCGCCGGGTCATTGCCGGTCTGGCCGACTTTGAGCAGACCGGAATGCGCCAGAAGGTGGTGCACGTCAGAGGTGTGGATGTCATTGAGGATTGTTACAACGCTAACCCCGACAGCATGAAGGCCGCGCTGGCCATGTTCAGGGAGTATCCCTGCAAGCGCCGCTTTGCCCTGCTGGGCGATATGCTGGAGCTGGGCGATATCAGCCGCGCTGCCCACGAGGAGGTGGGCCGTCAGGCTGTGGAGAACAAGGTGGACTACCTCGTCACCTATGGCGAGCAGGCCAAGCGCATTGCCGTGGTGGCTGCTGCCAAGGGGCTGCCCACCCTCCATGCCGACACCTACGCTCAGGCCGCCGAGGCCCTGCTGAACAAAATGCAGCCCGGCGATGCCCTGCTGGTCAAGGCCAGCCGCGGCATGGCACTGGAAAAAGTGCTGGAGATCTTTTACAAGGAGTAACATCGAGCTATGATTCGTTTCGCCTTGATCGCCGCCTCAACGCTGGGGTTCTTCCTCACGGCGGCGCTCGGGAATCTGATGGTGCCGCTGCTGCGGGCGTTCCAGGGACGCTGGGATGAGCCCAAGGCCCGGCAGGCACCATCACCCAAGCAGGAAGCGCCGGATGCCGAGCCGGAGCGCCCGCCGCAGGCCCCCACCATGGGCGGGCTCTGCCTGATGGTGGGGGTGCTGGCTGCTGTGGGCGTGGGCTGGACAGCCGCCTGTGTGGCTCAGCCTGAGCTGCTGGGGGCCGAGAGCCTGTTCTCGGTCCGGCTGCTCACAGCGCTGCTGGGAGCTTTGCTCTTTGGCGGCGTGGGCCTGCTGGAGGATCTGGCCCGCATCCGCAGCCGTTCTGTGCTGGGCCTGCGGCGGCACACCCGCCTTGGGCTGGAAGCCGCTGCCGGTGCCGTGGTGCTGGTGCTGCTGGGAGCCAAAGGCTGCCTTGCAGCCGGGATCACCCTGCCGGGTGTGGGCTATGTCGATCTGGGCATTGCCGCCCCGCTGCTGTGGGAAGGGCTGCTGGTCGCACTGGCCGAGTGCGCCCGCATTGCCGATGGCATGGACGGCATCGTCTGCGGTACATCCTTTGCGGCCATGCTGGGCCTGATGGGGGTGATGACCCTGCTGGGTTGGTTCCCGCTGGGCGTTCTGCCCGCCGCACTGGCCGGTTCCCTGATGGCCTTCCTGCTCTGGAACTTCCCGCCCGCAAAGCTGCGGCTGGGCAGCGTGGGCAGCCTGTTTCTGGCCGGGATGCTGGGGTGCGTTCCCCTGTGCATCGGCTGGCCCGACCTCACCCTGCCGCTGGCCCTGCCCTTCTGGCTGGAGGGCGGCATGGTGGCCCTGCAGATCCTGGTCTGCAAGGCCAGCCGGGGCCGCAGGCAGCTGTTCCGCTCGGCACCGCTCCACCGCTGGCTGGAGCTGCGGGGCCAGAGCGCGGAACAGATCTTTTATACCTTTTGTGTCATTGCCATGCTGGGCGTGGCGCTGACCGTTCAGCTGGCAAAAATCAGTTAAGGAGGGGTGCAGTTTGGCAACACTCCGCAGAAAAAAAGCAGAGCCGTTTTCCGTCTTTCAGCGGGATCCCGGCCCCTGGCCGCCCATCCTGCTCAACTGGATGGCGACCCTGGCCATCATCATGGTGTTCGGGCTGGTCATGCTGTTCAGTGCAAGCTATACCACGGGCTATCTCCGCTTTGGGGACAGCTTCCATTACATCAAATCCCAGCTGCTCTGCACAGTGCTGGGCCTGGGCATGATGTTCCTGTTCTCCTATTTTGATCACCGTTTCCTGCGCAGAATGGTCAAGCTGGGCTATGTTGTCTGCCTGATCCTGCTGGTGCTGGTGCTGTTCAGCAGCCCCATCAACGGCTGCCGCCGGTGGATCAGCTTCGGCGGCCTGACCTTACAGGCCTCCGAGGTTGCAAAGTTTGAGATGATCCTGCTCACGGCAGACATCGCCGCCAGGACCCCGCAGATCAAATTCGGCGAGGTGCCCCTGCGCAAGTGGGTCCACCACAGCATCGTGGTGGAGCTCATCCGGCCCATCCTGTGGCTGGTGCCTGTCCTGATCCTGCTGGTGCTGGAGCCCCACATGTCGGGCATCCTGCTGACCACAGCCATCGTGGGCACCATCCTGCTGCTGGGCGGCAGCGGCGGCATCATTACCTGGGGCTGTGCCGGTGCCGCGCTGTTCCTGCTGGAGACTTTGCTGAAGCATGTGGACTCCATCGACTACCTGCAGAGCCGTCTGGACGGCTGGACGCAGGATCTTGACCGGATGACCAGCCAGACCAAGCAGAGCCTGTACGCCATCGGCTCAGGCGGTGCCACGGGGCTGGGGCTGGGCAACAGCATCGAAAAGCAGCTCTGGCTGCCGGAGAGCACCAACGACTTTATCTTCAGTGTCGTGTGCGAGGAACTGGGCTTTGTCGGCGCGGTGATCGTCATCGTGCTGTTCGTCCTCTTTCTGGTGCAGGGCTTCTGGATCGCCTTCCATGCCGAAAACCGGTTCTGCACGCTGGTGGGCATCGGCATCATGGCGCAGATCGCCTGGCAGGTGTTCTGCAACATCGCCGTTGTCACCAACACCCTGCCCAACACCGGCATTTCGCTGCCCTTCTTCTCCTCCGGCGGCACCAGTCTGATCCTGCTGCTGGCCGAGATGGGCGTTATGGTCAATATCGGGCGCAACGGCGAACGGGCCCGCCTGGAACGGGAGGAAGCCCACGCCGAGCGGGAGCGCCAGCGCAAGGCAAAGACCATTGTGCTGGATACCGCGCGCAGAGCGCAGACAGAACAGTAAGGAGGAACCAAGATGCGTGTACTCATTGCAGCCGGCGGCACTGCCGGCCATATCAACCCGGCTCTGGCCATTGCGGGAGCCATCAAAAAGGCCGACCCCACCGCCGAGATCCATTTCGCGGGCCGGAAGGAGGGCATGGAGTACCGTCTGGTCACACAGGCGGGCTATCCCTTCCATCACATCGAGATCACCGGCTTTCAGCGGAAGCTGAGCCTGAACAATATCAAGCGGAATATCATTACCCTGTGGAATCTGGCACTCTCCGGCCCCAAGGCCAAAAAGATGATGAAGGACATCCAGCCCGACCTGGTCATTGGCTGCGGCGGCTATGTGTCCGGCCCGGTGGTGCGCTGCGCCGCCAGACAGGGCATCAAGACCGCCCTGCATGAGCAGAACGCCTTTCCCGGCGTGACCAACAAGCTGCTGGCCCCGGATGTGGACATCGTGTTTGCCGCTGTGCCCGCCGCCGTGGAAAAGCTGGGCGCACCCGAAAAGACCATCGTGGTGGGCA
>ERZ857982.3684-NODE-3684-length-10078-cov-3.215205_pt1 | contig 10078 bp, 9 predicted proteins | sample MGYA00519955_ERZ857982 | MGnify/ENA primary metagenome ERZ857982 (study PRJEB31778, sample SAMEA3449416) | human gut metagenome | biome: human gut; feature: human-associated habitat; material: faeces | place: United Kingdom | collected 2010/2012 ... | reverse complement strand
ACAAAGATGCCCAGTGCCACCACGAACACCATCCAGAAGGTCATCACGCCGGGGTCTGCCAGCATTTCGGTAAACTTGCCAGCCACCTGATCGGCGTTCAGGCCTGCCAGCTTACCGGTGGCGGTCATGTAGAAATAGTGCAGCATCCAGCCTGCCACGGTGGTGTAGAACATCATGAGCAGATAGCAGCCAATGAGGGTGAGGTAGCCGTGGATGTGCCACTTCTGGCCGGGCTTCTCGAGGGCCTGATAGGCGCGCACCGGGCTTTTGTGGCTGGCGCGGCCCACGGCGAACTCCATGCTCATGATGGGCAGGCCCAGAATGACGAGGAAGAGCAGGTAGAACAGCACGAACGCGCCGCCGCCGCCCTGACCTGCCATATAGGGGAACTTCCACACATTTCCGATGCCGATCGCGCAGCCGGCGGAAAGGAGGATGAACCCGAGTCTCGATTTGAGTTTTTCGCGTTCCATTGATTGTCTCCTTTATTGCACCATGCAAAGATCTGCGCCCGTCGTGCTTCGTACACGACGGGCGCACAGTGTATTGATTATATCACAGCTTGCGGCAAGTTTTCCAGAAGTCTCACTTGAATCTTTTTCATATTTTCTCAAAAAATCCAACTGTACCTTCACCCTTTGAGCAGCTCCGCCTGCATTTCGTCCAGCTGCTCGTAGCTGTAGAGGCGGTTAAGGGCCTCCACCAGTTCTTTTTTCGAGAGCCGGGGCGGCAGCCCGAGGGCTGAGAGCAGCTTCATTTTCCGCTCCGCCGAGCCTGCCGTGCCCGAAAGCCCCCACTCGTAGAGGTCGGTGTAGGTGATCTGCCGCCCCTCCGGCTTCACCGGGGCCGTATCGGCCTCTTCGCCCAGAGCATCCCGCAGCGCCTGCAGGACAAGGGCGTCGTCCACGCCCTCGACCCCCAAAAGCCCCTCCTTGCCGGGCTGAGCCTTCCGCTTTTCCTTGCCGTGGATAGCCGGGACATAGGCCTGTACGACATTCTTTTCCCCCACCAGATTCGTGATGTAAGTCCGGATGCGGAAGCCCGCCGCGTCGGAGTCCGTCAGCAGGATGAGGCCGTTCCTGCGGGCCAATGTCTTGAAAAGCTGCTGACGCTTCTTGTCCTTATAGATGCCGAAGCCGTCCGTCAGCAGGATCATGGCGTCCGTCAGATGGGACAGGCGGGCAGCGTCGTACTTGCCCTCCACGATGAGCACACGGTCGGTGTGCAGCAGTTCCTGTTTTTCGCTCATCGTCTTCCTCCCGCCATGGCCAAGCGGCAGAGCGCCGTTTCCAGAAGGGTCTGGGCGCTCACCGGCTGGCTTTTCAGACTCTTGTCCAGCTCCAAAAGGATCTGCATACAGGCCTCGAGCTGGGGCAGGGTGTAGTGGCTGGCCGTCTCCGCCGAGCGCTTGAGCCGATAGTCGCTGCCCTTGTAGCCAAAGTCCTTGAACACGGTGTTATAGTTCTTCCGCTTGGCCGCGCCCAGCTTGACCCGGTACAGATCGACGTAGCTGCCGATCATGGCAGCAGTGATGGGGATCGGCTCCTGCTGTAAGCGCAGCAGGGTCTGGAGCTTTTTGCACGCGCCGGTAGCGTTTTTCGCCGTGATCATCCGTATCATCTCGAAGACATCGGCCTCAAGGCTCACGGTGCCCATCTCGGCCACCATCGCCGTGGTCACAGTCTGATAACCCGAGAGGGCGCAGAGCTTATCCACCTCGTTTTCCAGCAGGAAGGGGTCTTCGCCGCAGCGTTCCAGCAGGGCCGCCGCCGTGCCCTCGGAGAGGGTAGTGTCCTGCGCTTTGGCCCGATCCATCATCATGACCTTCAGCTCGTAGGGCTTGGGCTTGGCCAGCTCCTCGGCAAAGCCGACCTTGGTGCACTGGGCGACGAGCCTCTGTGCCCGCTTGCCCAGCTTGAGCTTATTGCGTTCCAACTCAAACACGCTGCCCAGCACCACCACAGCGTTTTCGAGGCTGGCCAGCGTAGCGCACAGCTCGTCGAGGTCTTTGTCGCTGTAGGCGGCAGGGTCCACCTCGGGCAGAAGCACCACCCGCCGCGTCCCGAAGAAGGAGATGGTGCCCGCCGCCATGATGAGCTGCTCGATTTCCGGCGTCGCGCCGTCCAGCACCGTCGTCTCCTCGTCCTCGCCCTCGGCCAGCAGCTTCGACGCCCGGGCCACGGCCTGCCGGACCAGATACCGCTCACTGGAATAAAAATAGTAGACCGGACAGCCCCCTTGGGCCAGCTGCCGGAGTTTCGTTTCCGTTGCCAAATCATCGGCTCCTTTTTCTATTAAGGTGATGGCCTTATTTTATCATACTCCGCCCGCTTTGAAAAGCGCTCACCCTGCGAGGCGGAGGCGCAGACGGGAGACGGGCACAGCGTCGCTCTCCCGCATCCAGCGGTACTTTCGGCTCAGGGTCAGGCAGTCGGTGTACCGGATGTTGTCCGGCCGCGCCATCGACGCCAGCAGCCACTCGGCCCGGATGGGCTTTGCAGGGCGGACGGTGCCGCTTACCGTGACAAAGCGCTGCCCGCCGATGGTCAGCCGGACGATGCAGCCCTGCCGGGTGCGGTAAAGCTCCAAGTCCACCCCTCCGCAGGCGGCGCGGCGGGTGGTGTCCGCAGCCAGCGCAGCGGCTTCGATGCGCGTTTCGGCTTTCAGATCGCAGGGCGTCTCCGGCTGCATCCGCAGGTCCACCAGCAGCTCCACCGTCTTCACGCCCCGCTTTTCCAGCTGGGTCTCCACGGCCCGCTGGGTGATGCTGCTGCCCCGGAAGAGGACGACCGCCTGTTCCCGCCGGGTGATGATGACGGCGGGCGCGGCCTGCGTGCCCACAAGCTCAATGTTCACCACGTTCCAGCTCAGGGCCGTTTCAAGGCCGAAAGCCAGTGCCGTCAGTAAAACGACCGTAGGAAGTGCCGCCCGGAGGCGGACATTCCACCGCATCGCCGCTGCGCAGAGCAAGAACAGCACGAGGCACACCAGTGCCGCATACCCACCATCGAACCAGAGCGACGCCCCCGGCAGACTGGACACCCGGAAGGCCCACTCGTTCATCCCAAACGCCAGCCCCTCGGCACAGAAGGCTATGGGGCGGCGAAGGATTTCAAACAAGGGCAGGGATCCGAAATTCTGGGCCGCCAGACCCAGCAGCGCCGCGCCGAGGCTGAGGCCCAGCATCGGCCCCACCATCCAGAGGACCGCCACGCCCGACACCACGGCCCAGACCGTCGCGCTCATCCCCCGCAGCACCAGCACCGGGAAGGTCGCCGCCGAGGCGCAGAAGGAGACGCAGAGCGCATCCCACACGCCGCCCGCCAGACGGCGGAGGAGCAGCACCGGGCGGGAGGGCTTCTTCCCCTGCCTTTTCTTCTTATTATAGTAAGCTTTCCGGCCTCGCTTTGCGCACACTCCCCCGGCCAGCGTGCCCAGCACTGCCGCAAAGGACAGCTCAAAGCCCACGTCACAGACAGCGTACCCGTTGCCCAGACACATGAGAACGCCCGCTGCACCCAGCGAGGTGAGGGTGTCCGCCGGGCCTCCCAGCCAGACCCCGAGGGAGCTGATCCAGACCGCCACCGCCGCCCGGAGGACCGAGGGCGTCACACCAGTGATGCCCACCAGCAGGAGAGCCGTCCCGGCCCGGAGCAGAGACCTCGCCCGCCGATAGGCCCGGCTGCGCTCCCGCTCCCGGCAGGGCAGAGCGTCCAGCAGACCACAGAAGATGGTGACGTGCAGGCCGCTCACCACCAGCACATGGGAAAGTCCTGCGCCCCGGTAGGCGCTGCGGAGGGCGGAGGAAAGATGGCTCTTGTCTCCTGCGGCCATCGCAGCCAGAACGCCGCCGGTGTTTTCTGCCATGCCACCGCGCAGGGCGCGGCTCAGGGCCGCTTGAAGGCGGGCCGTCCGGGCACGGAAGCTTCGGCCCGGCCCAAGCCGCAGCATCCCCGACTGATACTCCGCGCTCAGGGCGATGCCGTCGGCGTAGTCGCTGAGGCGCTGGGTGGCGTCCGGCAGGTCCAGCGCGAAGCGGCCCCGGATGCGGCCGCCTGCCTCGCATCGGGGCAGACTGACACACTCCACACGGAACCGGACAGCCTCTCCGTCTACCGTCTCCACCCGCAGCACAGCGCTCACCCGGCCCGCCCCATAGGCGCGGCCGATGCTCTCCACCTCTGCGGTCAGGACTGCTTCCTGTCCGGCGTATGACCCCTGTATTTTCGCCAGCTTGGCATCGGTGGTCTCCCGGATGCCGACGCCAACCAGAGCGCCCAGCAGCAGACAGACCGCATAACCTCGTGCAGCCCCGCCTTTCCACCAGACCAGCAGGCAGAAACCAACAAAAATTGCCGCAGACGGCAGCAAAAGCCCCGTCTGCGGCAAAAATGAGCACAATGCTAACACACCCAGCGCACTCAGGCAGAACGCGCAGAGCGGGCGTCGCATCTCAGCTTAGTGGAAAAACAGCGGCAGCGGCTCAAGGAAGATGATGTCCTTGCGCTGTGCTGCATCGCCCTCGGCCAGAACGGCAGCCTGACCCACGATGGTGCACTGGGTCTGCTCGGCCAGCTCATCCAGAGCCTTCAGGGAGCCGCCGGTGGAGATGACATCATCCACGACCAGCACCCGCTTGCCGTTCATCTTGTCCAGCTCCTTGCGGTCGATGACCAGCTTCTGCTTACCTGCCGTGGTGATGGACTGATCCTCGACGACGACGGGGTCGGGCATATACAGCTTGACGCCCTTGCGTGCGCAGACGTAGGGCTTGCCGCTCTGGCGGCTCATCTCGTGGGCCAGCGGGATGCCCTTGGCCTCAGCGGTCAGCAGGATGTCGAACTCCGGGCACTTCTTGAGCAGCTCGGCGGCAGCAGCCACGGTCAGCTCGGCGTCGCCCAGCATGATGAAGGCTGCGATGTCCAAGTGGTCGTCCACCTTGCAGATGGTCAGCTCACGGGTCAGGCCCGCGACGTTCAGGGTATAAGTCTTAGCCATATTCAACGATCTCCTTCATTTTCCGGAATCAGACAGGCAGCTTCTCGCCGCCCAGAACATGGAAGTGCAGATGCTTGACGGTCTGGCCGGCGTCCTCGCCCACATTGGAGATGACGCGGTAGCCGTTGTTGAGGCCCTGCTCCTTGGCGAGCTTTGCGATGACCGCGAACACATGGCCCAGCAGAGCGCCGTCAGTCTCAGTCAGCGCAGCGGCCGAGGGGATGTGCTTTTTCGGGATGACGAGGAAATGCACCTTGGCCTGCGGGGCGATGTCGTAGAACGCCACCACCTGCTCGTCCTCATAGAGCTTCTTCGAGGGGATCTCCCCCGCTGCAATTTTGCAAAACAGACAATCTTCCATGGGAATCGCTCCTTCCAATATTTTTAATGAGTCAACCTCTCAGTCTCGCTATCGCTCGACAAGGCCGGGTTGCGGCACCCAGCATCCGCAGCACTTCGTTTGCGTCTTGCTGGCCGCTGCCCCAACAGCGACTCCCTGTTTCCGCCATTGGCGGCGGTCGTCGTTGTTGCCCCTACCGAGGGGAGCCTCTGGCGAAGAGATTAGGCTTTACGTACTGCCAAAGCCTCCCCTCGATAGGGGAGGTGGCATCGCGCCAGCGATGACGGAGAGGTTGAAACTCTAAATCAGCTCTCAGTATAGCACAACCCGGCCCAAAAGGCGAGAACGACTTGAAGCAGAAGGGTAGAAATGCTATACTTAGCCCAGAATACCTTATTATAAAGGATAAAGGAAGGGGAGACGCTGTATGGAATTTCGGGAAAAGCCGATGCAGAACCTTATGCGCATCAAGGAGAAGGAGATCTGCAAGAATGTGCAGGCGCTCCTGCTGGACGGCGAGAGCATCGTGGGCGCATACAAGACGGTGCGCGATCAGGCCGTTTTCACGAGCCACCGCATCTTTATCGTAGATATGCAGGGCGTCACCGGCACCCGGCAGGAGATCTTCGTCCTGCCCTACCGGAAGATCGTCCATTTTGGCATCCAGACCGCCGGCTTCGGCGACCCGCTGCAGACCTCGGAGCTGACGGTCTGCTACGCCGACGAGCACGAGATGAAGTTCGGCTTCATCGGGCAGGAGGAGCTTCTGGCTGTGGCCCGCGCCATCAGCCGGTGCATCCTGTGACATCAAAATAGGATAAAACGGGACGGCCCGCTCTGACAAATGCCAGAGCGGGCCGTCCCGTTTTGCTGTGATGATGAATAATGAAGAATAGTAGATGACTGTTTAGCAGGCGCGGCCAGCCTCGAGCATATAGCGCAGGAAGCCGGTGACATCAGCGGGGTCGCTGACGCTGATGCTGAAGCCCTTCTTGGGGGCATCCATGGTCTGGAAGATGGCGGACGCCTCACGGTCCTTCTTGAGGTCGCAGGTGGTGCCATTGTCCAGATGGAGGATGATGCTGCCGCGGCTTGCGGCAACCTGTTTCATAAAGCGGTTTTTATCAAAATATTCGATGCGAAGCATAATAAATACCTCCGTAACTGATATGTTTTTGCGGGTCGTGGTGCAGATCGGACATCGCGGCCGCTGCATGGGGAGCGGTCACCCCGCGCGGAAAAGAACCGGCGTCAGGGGTTGTAACCGCCCGGGAACGGTGCTATACTGAGCTTATCCGCTCCGATGAAATAATACCACGAAACCGGCGGAGAAGATAGAACAAAAGCAGATTTTTTGTACAACAAAATCGGCTTTGACAAAAAACTTCAATGTCTTGGGGAAAGGAATTGGCGAATATGGCACTAAACATCTGCCACGATGTTATTGTGGACAGCGAGAGGGGCAGGGAGCTGGCGCAGCACGGCAGCGCCCTGTTTCCCATCGCCTGCTACGCCGAAGATCTGTCCAGCTACTCGGTGGCGTGGCACTGGCACGAGGAATTTGAATATGTGCTCTGCATGAAAGGTCCCCTCCATGTGGACGTGAATAAGACCCGCCTGACCTTGCAGACCGGGCAGGGCGTCTTTATCAACTCGGGGGCCCTCCACGCGGTGGAACAGGCATCGGAGGGCACGGCCCTGCTCCACTCGGGAGTGTTCCACCCGCGGCTCACGGGGGGCATGGATACCATCTTCTGGCAGAAGCTCATCCGCCCCATGACCCAGCCCGACGCCCCGGCTTTCTTTCTGCTGGACGAGTCGGTGCCGTGGCAGCGGCAGGTGCTGGGCTGCCTGCACGACAGCTGGAAGGAAGTGTCCGACGAACCCTTCGATTACGAGAACCGGGTGCGCTATCATCTTTCGCTGGCTCTGCGGCTGCTGAGCACCCAGTGCGTGGGCGGGCGGACGAAGGTGTCCCAGCAGGAGCAGATCGCCTCTGAGCGGATGAAGCAGATGCTTCGGTTCGTGGAGGAGCACTATTCCGAGGAGCTTACCGTCCAGCTCATCGCGGACAGCGTGGCCCTCAGCGAGAGCGCCTGTCTGCGCAGCTTCCGGCAGATGCTGGGCATCACGCCCATCCAGTACGTCAAGCAGTACCGGGTGGAAAAAGCCGCCGAGCTGCTTCGCTCCACCCGGCTCAAGACCGGCGAGATCGGCGCGGAGTGCGGCTTTACAGACAGCAGCTACTTTATCAAGATATTCCGGGAGATCAAACACTGTACCCCCAAAGAATACCGCATGAAATTCTGTTGAACTGTAAATAAGGAGAATTTGTCCCATGCAGCGTACATTGACCTCAGGCCCCATCACCAGCAGCATCCTGCTCTTTGCCCTGCCTCTCATGTTCGGCAATCTGCTGCAGCAGATGTACAACATCGCCGACACATGGGTGGTGGGGCGCTTCCTCGGCGCCGACGCGCTGGCGGCGGTCGGCTCGTCCTACACCCTCATGACCTTCCTCACCTCGATTTTGCTGGGCCTGTGCATGGGCAGCGGCGCGGCCATCTCGATGCAGTATGGCAGCGGCGAATCCGAAAAAATGCGCCGGAGCGTGTTCCAGTCCTTCGTCCTCATCGCGGGGATCGCGCTGGTGCTGAACCTGCTGGTCTATCTGGGGCTGGACGGCATCCTCTGGGTGCTGCGGGTGCCCGAAGAGCTGAAGCCTCTGATGAAGGACTACCTCCTCATCATCTTCCTCGGCATCACGGCCACCTTCCTCTACAACTACTTTGCAAACCTTCTCCGCGCCATCGGCAACTCGGTGGTGCCGCTGGTCTTTCTGGCCGTGTCGGCCATCCTGAACGTCTTCCTCGACCTGTTCTGCGTCATCGTCCTCGGCTGGGGCATCAAGGGGGCGGCAGGCGCAACGGTATTTTCACAGTTCGTATCGGGCGTCGGCATCGGCGTCTATACCCTGAAAAAATTCCCGGAGCTTTGCCCCCGGCGGGAGGACTGCCGCTGGGATAGGAAGAACCTTGCGGCCATCCTGAACCTTTCGGTCATGACCAGCGTCCAGCAGTCCATCATGAACTTCGGCATCCTGATGGTGCAGGGCCTCGTGAACAGCTTCGGCACGGTCATCATGGCGGCCTTTGCAGCGGCGGTCAAAATTGATTCCTTTGCCTATATGCCGGTGCAGGATTTCGGCAACGCGTTCTCCACCTATGTGGCCCAGAACTACGGGGCCAACCAGCCGGAGCGCATCCGTAAGGGCATCCGGAGCGCGGCGGCCACTTCTGCTGTGTTCTGCATCTGCATCAGCGTGCTGGTCTGCCTGTTTGCAGCTCCGCTCATACAGATTTTTATGGATCCGTCCCAGACGGGGATCGTCGCGGCGGGGGTGCACTACCTCCACATTGAGGGGGCCTGTTATCTTGGCATCGGCATGCTGTTCCTGCTGTACGGCTACTACCGCGCTGTCAACCAGCCGGGAATGTCGGTCATCCTGACCATTGCTTCGCTGGGCACCCGTGTGGCGCTGGCCTACCTGCTCTCGGCCACTCCACTGGGCGTGACGGGCATCTGGCTCAGTGTGCCCATTGGCTGGGCGCTGGCGGACGCCATTGGCATTGGCTATTATTTCAAAAATAAGAAAACGAAGGCAGCAGCATGAAAACCATCTGCCTCATGTGCCATGGCGAGACGCTTTTCAAGGGGATGGATCTGGACGCTTTGGCGCCGGGGCGGTGGATTTAATATAAGATGCTTGCGGTAAATTAAGAATCGGCGAAGCCCTCTCACCAGTTGCGTGGGAGGGCCTTTTTGCGCCCAAAACAGGGATTTACACAACGAAAACTTTTGTTTGGTTTGATAAATACTTGTGAAAGAACTGTAAAAGCTAAAGCTTTTTAGATAAAACTCTTGACATCTGACCGGAATTCGATATAATGGCCTTGTTCGACAAGGAGAGACACCCCCGCTGGGGGTGAATATGAGGTAGGAGTATTTTATGGATATCTTTGATTTTCTGACCATGCTGGGTGGGCTGTCCCTGTTCCTGTTCGGGATGTCCGTCATGGGCCAGGGCCTGGAACGGGCCGCCGGAAGCAAACTCAAAACGATTTTGGAACGTCTGACCTCCAGCCCTGTTAAGGGCTTTTTCCTGGGCGTGGTGGTCACCGCGGTCATCCAGTCCTCCTCCGCCACCACAGTGATGGTGGTGGGCTTCGTCAACTCCGGCGTGATGAAGCTGACTCAGGCGGTGGGTATCATCATGGGCGCCAACGTGGGTACCACCGTCACCGCCTGGCTCATCTCGCTGGCTGGCCTGGAGGGGGACGGCATCATTCAGCTGTTTAAGCCTTCCTCGTTCTCTCCCATTCTGGCCGTCATCGGCGTGGTGTTCTACGTCTTTTTGAACAACAGCAAAAAAAAGGACATCGGTGCCATTCTGCTGGGCTTTGCCACCCTGATGTTCGGCATGGAAACCATGTCCGGCGCGGTGGCCGGCCTGGCCGATGTGCCCGCCTTTACCAACATCCTGCTGATGTTCTCCAACCCCATTTTGGGCGTGCTGGCCGGAGCTGTCCTCACTGCCATCATCCAGTCCTCCTCCGCTTCGGTGGGAATCCTTCAGGCCCTGTCCTCCACTGGCGCAGTGACTTATGGCAGTGCCATTCCCATCATCATGGGCCAGAATATCGGCAACACCGTCACCGCCATGCTCTCTTCCGTGGGCGC
>ERZ857982.3681-NODE-3681-length-10091-cov-3.849342_pt1 | contig 10091 bp, 9 predicted proteins | sample MGYA00519955_ERZ857982 | MGnify/ENA primary metagenome ERZ857982 (study PRJEB31778, sample SAMEA3449416) | human gut metagenome | biome: human gut; feature: human-associated habitat; material: faeces | place: United Kingdom | collected 2010/2012 ... | reverse complement strand
GAATTTTGCTTCAGGAAACATCACCAGAGGCACGAGTATGGTATGCAAAAGAGGCACAGGAGCAAGCATGGTCCGTTCGGACTTTGCAACGGAATATTTCTTCACAGTATTATTACCGCATGCTCATGTCTCAAAATACAGAACCTGTAGAAAAAGAAATGAAAGAACTAACAGCTACTTATCAGGCTGATAAGCTGGAATTTATCAAAAATCCAGTAATAGCAGAATTTCTTGGACTATCTTCTAATACAGACTTTACAGAAAGTGAATTGGAGCAGAGAATTATCACGCATATTCAAAAATTTCTCATGGAGTTGGGGAAAGGATATGCATTTGTAGCGAGACAACAGCATATTCGAACTGAAAAAGAAGATTATTACATTGATCTTGTTTTTTACAATTACATTTTGAAGTGTTTTGTATTGATTGATTTAAAAACGTCGAAAATCACACATCAGGATGTGGGACAGATGGATATGTATATTCGTATGTATGATGAAATGAAGCGAAATGAAGGGGATAATCCAACATTAGGCATTATTTTATGTTCTGATACAGACGAAGATATTGCAAAATATTCTATATTGCATGGGCACGAACAATTATTTGCATCTAAATATAAAACTTGCCTTCCATCAGAAGAACAGCTTCGAGAAGAGATTGAAATTCAGAAGAGATTTTATTATCTACAGAAAGAAGAAGACAAAGAAAATAAAGATTTATAAAATATGAGTAGAGAAAGGCGTGAGTCATAGAAATATGGCTTGCGTCTTTTTCTTTGCCTGAAAGGAAGTGATAAGTTTGAACAAGAAGTTTTTGAAGCATTATATGGAAACCAATCCAGAAGGGACAGCACAGACCTATATCTTTCTGGTGGACAATCAGGATATAGCGTTGAATATTGTAATGTCAGGATATCAGGCAATCTGTCTGGTGCAGGAAGATGACGGATATTATTTCAGTGCAGATTCTTTTATAGAGGAAATGAGGTCTATTCAGTTTACTGGAAGCTGTCAGAGTGCCTATCATTATGTGGCTGCCTGTACGGTGAAGTGGATGAATGATAAGTTACAGACATTTTTCAAAGACGCTGGTCTTGATGGAAAAGCGGGCTGGCAGTTGTTCAAAGAGAAAGAGTATCTTGGCAAACTGGATAATCAGAAAGAAGTTGAGAAATTACTGGAACAGTATATTCTTCGGTTTGAGCGAGATCCAAAAGAAGAACCGGAACTGAGCCGTTTTCACTTATTTGATGCAAAAGGAAATGTGAAAGGTGTCCGGGATATGGAGATTGTAGATTATCTGGTGGAGAATGTTCAGTTTTTTGTGGTGGGAATCACACCGTATTATTATGAGCATGGTGTTTTCCTGGAAGACCATGATGGGGTAAGAATGAAATACCGTATCCAGAAGCTGATCTATCGTGACCAGGTACAGAGTGGAGTGATCAAAAGAATCTATAATCTACTGATCACACAGCCAAAAGTTCACCGAGAGGCATATGAACTAAATAAACAGCCTGTGCGGTGGATCAATTTCAAAAATGGATATTATGATCCGGTTACGGGTGAAATGCTGGAACACAATCCAGATTATCTGACAATCAATCAGATACCATTTCCCTATTATCCGGAGGACAAGGAGCAGGTGTTGCAGTGTGGAGAAAATATCAAAAAGTATCTTGCATCGTCTCTTCCTAACAAAGAAGAACAGCAGACATTCTGGGAGTATTTTGGATACTGCATGACACAGGATACGCAGTTTCAGAAATTCCTTACACTGAAAGGAAATGGTGGAACCGGAAAGTCTGTGGCAGTATCGCTGATCCAGCATGTAGTTGGAATCACCAATATGTCCAGCATTTCTTTACAGGATTTGAACAAACGATTCTATGCGACTGGAATGTACGGAAAGCTATTAAATGCCTGTGCGGATATTCCATGCAAGGCAATGGAGAATACAGATGTATTAAAGAAAGCAGTCGGTGAGGACACACTGATTTATGAGAAAAAAGGACAGGATGCAATTCATTTCCACTCTTATGCGAAGCTGCTTTTTTCTACCAATGAAATGCCACAGAATCTTGAGGACAAGTCAGATGCTTTTTATCGTAGACTACTGATTCTCGATATGAACCGGGTAGTAAAAAGTGGTGAAAAAGATCTGCACTTAAAGGAAAAGGTACAGGCAGAATCTGATTATGCAATTCATATGGCGATGATTGCATTGAAAAATCTGTACGAACAGGGAAAGTTCACGGAGAGCGAACACAGCAAAGAATGTGTAAGAGAAGTGCAACGGACGTCAGATAGTATCTGTGCTTTTATTGATGAGTCATTGGTGCGTGCCAAAGGAAAACGTCTGAAACGAAGTGAAGTGTTCCATATGTATGAGGAATACTGCAAAGAGAATGGCAGACAGGGGCATGGTAAATCCAACTTTTTCAGGAATATGACAGATAAAGGTTTCCTTCTGAAGCAGTACAATGGTGAGTTCTATTATCAGGATATTGCAGTTAAGGAAGAAGATTTTTGTCCTGTAGATCCAGAAGAAAGAATACCTTTTGAAGAAACAGATATAGATTATAAACAGTTACAATTAAATATGAATCAGGGAATTAAGGGCATTTAGGGCAAAATAAGCAAAAAGAAATGTTACCGGAGCAGGAGAAATAACAAAGATAGCTGCCAGAGTACATAAAATTTTGCTTTTTTTACACTGACTGCCCTTTTTCATGTATCAACGTTTTAGCTGATACAAATATAGGTTTTTCCCGAATTTGGGAGAAAGTCAAAAATAAATATTAAGAAAGTATGAGGTATGATTATGAGAATGATGAAAAACAACAATAATGAAACAGTTATGGTGATCGGGATTGATCATGGGTATGGAAACATGAAAACTGCCACCAGATGCTTTCCATCCGGTGTAGCCAGATATGACAAGGAGCCAATCTTTCAGAATAATCTTCTTGTTTACAATGGCATGTATTACCAGATCGGAGAGGAACACAAGGAGTTCTGTGCAGAGAAAACGCAGGACGAGGACTATTATGTGCTGACACTGGCGGCTATAGCAAAGGAACTTGATGGGAAAGAAATGAATCAAGCAAAGGTACACATTGCAGCCGGACTTCCGCTTACCTGGGTAGCTACACAGAAAGAAGATTTCCAGAAATATCTTCTCCAGAATGAAAGTGTGGATTTTATATTCCGCAATAAAGAGTATCATGTAGAGTTTGCAGGAGCTGATATTTACCCACAGGGATTTGCAGCAGCCTTTTACCGCTTACAGGATTTCAAAGGAATCAACATGCTTGTGGATATTGGAAACGGGACTATGAATATCATGTATATCAATAATTCCCGTCCATTAGAGAAGAAATGCTTTACAGAGAAATATGGAACGCATCAGTGTGTGCTTGCTGTAAGGGAATCCTTGTTGAAAGAACTGGGAACAGTGGTGGACGATCTGGTGATTGAGCAGGTGATCCGTACCGGGACAGCAGATATTGGTGAGAAATATCTGACAGTCATTCGTAAAGCTGCCGGAGATTATACGAAAGAAATCTTCCATAAGCTGAGAGAACGGGAATATAATCCAGAACTGATGCGTCTGTATGTGGTCGGCGGTGGCGGTTGTATGATCCAGAATTTTGGAGAATATGACAAGAGCCGGGTGACAATTGTACGGGACATCTGTGCCACAGCGAAAGGCTATGAAGCAATGACCGTAAGGAAAATCCAGAGAAACGGAGGGATGCTTGTATGAGAAAAGAACGGAAAATCATCAACACAAATATCCGTTTGAATCTTTGTGATGAACAGGACAGGCAGGCATGGGAATATTTGCAGACGATGGACAGGGAAAAATATAAATCGTACACCAGAGCAGTTGTAGTTGCTTTAAACGATTATTTTTCCAGAGAGTACAGGAATGAAGCAGATCCGTATCTGGAAACCAGAGAAAAGGAAGATGCTTTTCTGGAAAGAGTGGAAACAGCTGTCCGGGATGGAGTGAAAGAATCTGTCCCGATGGCTATAGCGAAGAATCTGATGGAAATGCTTGTACCGTTTGTAAAAGAATCGGTAGGAGAAATTAATCTGCCGGACAGAACACTAACAATGGAGAAAACGGATGGAGAGATCGCAGAAGATAATCTGGACTGGGAGAAAGAAGCTGATATGGATGCAGCACTGGATTTTGCAGACAGTTTTTAGATGGTTATGAAATAGCAGTAACAGGAAAACAGACTGACAGTAAGGAATAGCTTTACAAAAACAGAATAGCAGAAAAAGACAATGGCAGTGGTGACATTTCAGACATTATGAATTGGAGAAATGTTTATGACTGCTATTTTTATGTCTTTTAGCAGAAATGGAAAGAGATCCAGAAAAAGAAAGACAGAAATAACAGGAAAATATAACAGAAAAGCGTTGGCAGATGGGTGGATTGAACAAGCAAGGCGAAGAAAAGAATAGAGTGCCGGATACGGCACATGATTGTCCGATACTTCGCATCGGAGTGATGCATGAACAGCCTGTTTCAGAAAGAGAAAATCTATCGAAATGGGAGCTTTTCTATTTCTTCCACAGTCTGTCCCTGCACCACAAAACCACCGTCATCTCCATTTTGATCTGATAACGTAGGGTGGAAAATATGGCTTGGTGGGTGTCGGTTCAGTGGTGGGGAGATGACAGGCAAGTTTCGCAAAGTGGCAAGCCACTCTGCACCGGAGCCAGCCTTTGGGCTGTTCCTAAACTTGCCAGAGGGCTCTGCCCCTTGGAACCCCGGCACGTCAATGGCGTAAGTATTCCTGCGAAATGTCCACCGGACATTCCTACGGAACACTTACTGATTGACTAGGACGCTGTCCTGCACCTGTATAAGGGAGCGTTGCACTCCCTTATATATCCCCTGCTAATCTACCAGCCGGAAAGGTTATGAATGATTTATAAAAAAGATAGAGTGGAGAAAGGAGACAAAGATTTATGCGAAAACGAAATTATACAGTAACGATACGAATGAATAAAGCAGAGTATGATCTGCTCCAAAATAAAGTAAAGGAGTCTGGACAGACTCAGCAGGCGGTTGTAATTCATGCAATAGCAGGTTTAAAAATTGCTTCTGCAGAGGAAGTGGAAGAACTGAAAACGCTGAATCAGATTCTTTCAGAGATACTTAGTCAGCTTCGTGGTGCAGCTACGAATTTGAATCAGATTGCAAGAAAAATGAATACGGATGGTTTTATGCCAAGGGAAGATATTCTGTATTATCTCAACAAAAATATTCTCAAATACAGGAAGGAGAGTGAAAAGATATGGCTATTAATAAGACGATTAATAAGCGGACAAATACACATGGAGCAATGAGAAACTGCATCGAATATGTTTTGCGACAGGACAAGACAAGTGAACTGCTTACTTATGTAACAGGTCCGTACTGCCATGATGAGATCAATTATGATCTGGTGTATAGAACCTTTTTAGAAGAAAAGAAGATGTGGGATAAAGATTCTGGGAGAATGTACGCTCACAACATTATTTCCTGGCATAAGGACGAGCAGATTACTCCGGAGCAGGCATTTGAATTTGGAAAAGAGTTTGCAGAAAAATGGTTCAGTGGATTCCAGACCTTAGTGGCTGTGCATAAGGATAAAGACCATATCCACTGCCATCTGGTTACTAATTCAGTGAGTTATGAAGATGGGAGAAAGCTGCATAACACCAAAAAGGATCTGGAACGTATGAAACAGCTTACCAATCAGATGTGCCGAGAACGTGGACTGACAGTTGTCGAGAAAGGAAAGCACTTTGATGGAAGCCAGATTGAAAAAGGGGAAGTCATTGCATGGAGCAAAGATAAATATAACCTGTTCCGTCAGCAGGTAAAGGACAGCTTTGTAGCGGACTGTGCAATGGCAGTGTTAAAAGCACTGGAAAATTGTATCAGTAAAGAAAAGTTTATAGAAAAAATGAAGCAGTTCGGATGGAACGTAAACTGGACAGAGAAACGGAAGCACATCACATTTCAGAACCAGGATGGGAAGAAAGTGCGAGATAGCAATTTGTCAAAAACATTTCATCTGGACATCAGCAAGGAGGGATTGGAGAATGAATTTGATAGAAATAGGCAAAAAGCCAGAGATTCAGCCAACAGAGACAGCAGATCAGATGAAGAACTTGCCGGATACTACCGACAAGTGGAAGCAGCTTGCGAAGGAGCAGGCGGCGTCACTGGAGCTAGTGACGGAAGAGAGAGACGAGTTACAGGTGAGAAATCAGAAGATGAACGAGTTTATCCAGAAATTTCAGGAAAGGACACACAAGCTGAAAATGGAAAAACAGAAGCTATTCTTCGAGAATCACGAAATGCAAGACGAAATTCGGAAATTAAACGACGAAATTCATCGTTTGACAACCGAACTGTCCGAAACGCAGAAGCTGAATCAATCGCTTCAGAAGAACAACGACGATTTGAGGAACAGAAACGGATTGAAGAGCAGGAGCGAGCAAGAGCAGCTCGAAGAAGAAATAAAAGACGTTCGGGACCAGAACTCTAAATTGCAGATACAGGTTAATAAATCATCTGTTGAAGCAGTAGATGAAGCACAGAAGAAACAGAAAGAAGCAGAGAAAAAGATGGAACAGGCAGAAACAAAGGCCCGTAACGAAAAGAAACGGGCAGAGCTGGAAATCCGTAAAGCGAAAAAAGAAGTAAAAGCCAGAACCGAAAAAATGAGGGACGCAGAATATTTCTGGGGAATAGGATACATTACAGTAATCCTGTTTGCAATCATACAGAATGGTGCTTTTCAGCATGATTTCATAGATTTTTTTAGGATTCCATTCACATGGTATGTTCGATTTTGTGAATGGTTGGTATATCCGACTTATGATAATGGGTTCAATCAAAAAATAGCTTATACGGGGGGAGAAGCCTGGGTTATCAGGATTTTGGCAATCGTAGCTATAATTTTTATATTGGCAATTATGATAGTGATAATCGTGGAAGTAATAAAACGATACAAAAGAATGTGGGATGAAATTTCACAGATGTTTTTAATTGGAAGTCTTTCAGGAATAACAGTGCTTGGAGATGTAACTAGAAAATATCTGCCAGTGAATTTGATTTTGCTATTTATACTCATTAATATGGGTATCATGCTACTCAGAATATATCTTCGGAAGAAGTTTTATTGTATGTAATTTGTCATTTTAATGACCAGTGGGTGGTACCTGACAAATGATAAAGCTGTTATTATGATTGCACACCGCCTAAAAACAGTACAGAAAGCTGAACGGATTTTCGTTCTGGAGAATGGAAAACCGTTCAGCAGGGAATACATGAAGAACTTGTGAGACAGGATGGGATTTATCGTCATTTTATTGTTGAAAGAAGAGAGGCAACAAAATGGAGAGTTTAGGAGTCTAAATGTCTGGTGCGGCGATATTCCAAAGGTGATACACCAAAATGCTTTTTAAACACAGAGGCGAATTTGCTCTGATTCAGATATCCGACCTGTGCTGCAATCTCAGCTACAGACAGTCGTGTTGAGGCAAGCAGTTCGCCTGCTTTATTCATACGCATTTCACGCAGATAGACAGAAATATTCTGTCCGTAAACACCGCGAAAATAATTTTTTAGACTGGTTTCGCTGATAGAAAAATATTCAGCCAATTCCCACGCAGGATGATGCAGCCTTAGGTCTGAGGTGATGATATTTTCGACCTTTTTAGCAATATTAACCTGAGATTCAGTAAAGAAAGTGCAGGCCTGAGACTTAGGGATAGCCTCCAAATTTTGTAGTACTGAGAATAAAGCGAGCGTATATATTTTCATTTGAATGACTGCAAAAGAGGCCGGAAAATCATATAATTCCCATAGTTTTTTGAGAATTTCCTCAGTTTCGTGGGTCGCTGTCGATATATAAGTGCTTCCATGAGGACAAAACATCTCTGAGATTTTTCTGAAATCAATGCTAAATTCATTTTGTACCCATGTATTTTCTAAAGTAAATGTATCTATATCAATAAAGAATTCAAGCCCCTCATAGATGCGCCTTGGATAAACATATTCTTTTTGGGCAAAGCATTCTGTGAGAGAAAGTTCTCTGTCTTTGATGTAGACAAAATTTTTGCTGTTTAGGATCATTTCACAACGACCTGTCACACAATAGTTAAGAAGCAATGGACCTTTTGTAATGGAGCTGTCTGATCGAAGGTCGGGAGCCGTCCAGGTTGGAGAATTTATAAAAATATATGCCAGAGACAGACCGGGGAAAAGTGAAAAAAAGGTCATCGAACCTTTACCTTCCTTCGTATTTAATATAAGCTCCATACTATATTCAGCCTGTTTTATGGATATACCCGGTATTTTGATGCATTTTTGGATCACGTCGTTAATTTTCATAGAAGATCTCCCTGATATAAGTACTTTTGCCCTGTAACAGATAATATTATAGGATTTGAAGAGAGCAGAGTCAACAATAAAACCCAATGCTGTTTGGAGCTAAAATGATATTTGGTTGTAGAGATATAACAAAACATATGGTATTTTATGGAGTAGTTAGATAGAGCTAATTATACAAGGGAGGTATTCTGTATGAATAACAAATTACAGGCGAAGGACCTGATTAATCTGGGACTTTTCACAGTCCTTTATTTTGTACTCGGATGTTGTGTGGCAATTCCGATTGGATTTGTTCCGATATTTCTTCCGATTCTTGGTGCATTGTGGACACTGATCACAGGAATTCCATTTATGTTATTCCTGACAAGGGTAAAGAAGTTTGGTATGGTAACGCTGATGGCAATTCTGAGTGGCCTTTTGATGGGACTTACCGGAATGGGATATTGGGGTGTACCTTTGGGGCTTATCTTTGGGCTGCTGGGAGATTTGATTCTGAAATTTGGCAATTATAAAAGTGCTAAAAGGAGCCTGATTGGATATGCAGTATTCAGTCTCTGGATGGTTGGTACATATATTCCAATGTACTTCATGGTAGAAGATTCAAGAGCCAGCTTCGCAGCCAGTTTTGGTAAAGAGTATGCAGATAAAGTAATGGCTGTCATGCCTATGTGGAGCATTGTTCTTGTGATTGCAGGTATCTTTATCTGCGCAATCATTGGAGGAATGATTGGAAAAGCGTTGCTCAAAAAACACTTTGTAAAAGCAGGAATCGTGTAATGGATGAGATATTATCTGCTACTGTTGACAGCAGAAATGGAATTGTTTTAGATCCTAGAACAAAATTGTTTATGCTTATAACGATTACAACATTGATGTTCAGTACCAGCAATGATGGAATCATGAATATAGTGAAACCAATACTAAGCCTTATACCATTTGCATTGATTTTGTCAGAGCACAAATTCAAAACAGCCGGTAAATATGCAGTTCTCTATGCGGTATGCTTTGTACTGGAGCGGCTGGCATTGAATGTTTGGAGTGGTATGATTTCTTTTCTGATATTGGCAGCAACATCAATTATGACGCGTTTTGCACCGGGAATTATGACAGGTGCATATCTGATCTCTTCTACATCTGTAAGTGAGTTTATCAGTGCAATGGAGCGGATGCATGTCACAGAAAAAATCATTATACCGTTGTCAGTTATTTTCCGTTTCTTTCCTACAATCAAGGAAGAATATCAGGCAATCCGGGATGCAATGAAAATGAGAAATATCCGTTTTGGTGGTAAAAATCCATTCCTTATGATTGAATACCGGCTGATACCATTGATGGTATCCGTAATAAAAATTGGTGATGAGCTGTCTGCAGCAGCTCTAACAAGGGGACTTGGTGCACCGATCAGAAGAACCAATGTCTGCGAGATTGGCTTTCATGTACAGGATTTTATTGCCATTGTTGTTTGCTTTGCATGCTTTATATTGTTCTTTTTGCATCAGTATATTGTTTTTTGAGGTAGTACATTATGATAAAAATAGATCATGCAACATTTACATATGGAGAAAATAATGAATATTCTGTGGGAATCCGGGATATTGATCTGGAGATAGAAGATGGTCAGGTTATTGTGCTATGTGGGGAGAGCGGTTGTGGAAAAACAACACTCACTCGAATGATCA
>ERZ857982.3677-NODE-3677-length-10097-cov-3.220972_pt1 | contig 10097 bp, 7 predicted proteins | sample MGYA00519955_ERZ857982 | MGnify/ENA primary metagenome ERZ857982 (study PRJEB31778, sample SAMEA3449416) | human gut metagenome | biome: human gut; feature: human-associated habitat; material: faeces | place: United Kingdom | collected 2010/2012 ... | reverse complement strand
GGTCGACCAAACTTTTATAATTACTTGCCGAAACAATTTGCTAAACCATAATTTAGACTTCTGAATTATAAACAAAAAACACCCCCTGATTTCTCAGAGGGTGAAAAAAACTAAGTTTTATTAATGCTTATAAAAGATTATTTAACCTTCTTGCGGGTAAAGTAAACTACACCGGTAGCTGATACAAGTACAAGGAGGATAACTACTGCCATAGAAGCATTACCTGTCTTAACTGTACCATTGTTGTTATTGGCTGCATTGTTGCCATTGTTACCGTTGTTAGCTGTATCGGCTGTACCCGGCTTAACTGTTGCGCCTGTTGAAGATGTTGCATCTTCTGTTGCAGGAGCAAGAGTTGTATTAGGTGTTGTTGTATTCTGTGCAATTGTTGTTGCAGGAACTGTTGTTGCCGGAACTGTTGTTGCTGGAACTGTTGTTTCAGGAACTGTTGTTGCCGGAACTGTTGTTTCAGGAGCTGTTGATGGTGCTTGAGAAGCTTCTGTTACAGTTACTGTAGCAACTGCGCCAAGCTTTGTAGCATAGTTGAAGTTTGAAAGGTCAATTCTGAGTGTTACATCAGCAAGCGCATATGGTACATTTACAGTGAGGTTCTGACCGTTGTATACAGCGTCAAATGCAACGCCGGATTCAGGTGTGAAGTTCTCTTCTGCACCGCCCCAGCTGTCAGCCCATGTGCCGTTAGCTGCGAACTTAACCTGGTAGTTGTCAAACTCAGGTACATTATGATATGTAATCTCATAAACCTTGTCTGCAACCTGCTCCATCTCATTAGCTGTTGGATCCCAAGCTATGCCGTTTAACCATGATTCATCATCAGGATCACCGTTACCAACAGCATGCATGCTTGTGATTTCAATATCTGTAACAAGCTTTACTGCATCACCTGTTACTGTAATTTCGCTTGTTGATGGGTTGTATGTAACAGTAACATCACATGTATCTGTTACATCAAATGTTATATTATTGCCTGTAGCATCGCCAATCCAGTTCTGCTCGCCGTTAGCTGTATTCTCAGCAACTTTAACCTGGAGCTTTTCAGCAGGAGCAACTCCGCTAAATACCTTTGTATATGTACCGTCAGCATTCTTTGTCATTACATTTTCAGGTGCCTCTTCAGGACTGCCCTTCCATAAAACACCGCAAATCTCTTCTGAACCTGCTACTACATATGTAGATTCAGCTTCAGGTGTAACGCCGAGGTATTCAGCAATTTTTTCAGCAGATGCTGTGTTAGGATATGTTTCAGGAGCAGCAAGCTCATCGGCATACTTAGATACATATAAATCGTAAACATCCTTAGGAGCTGCATTGATGAACTTGTTTGCACAAGTTTCCTGTACCTTTTCAGGAGTAAGGATAGAAGCATTCTTTACACCATATTCATGGAGGAACTGAGCTACCATTTCTTCAGCTGTGATACTTGTAGGAATGCTCTCGCCTACTACACGACCTGTTGATGTGATTTCGAGCTTAGGACCGTAAACAGCGGCATTAGCTTCGCTCTTCCAAACTGATCTATAGTCCTTTTTCTGTGAGTCTTGAGAGTTTTCGTATGTTTCGCCTGTAACAACGATTGTATCGCCGTAGCATGACTTGCCCATGGTTACATTACATGTCTGATAGCTCTTGTCGCCTACAATTGAGAAAATAGCTACATAATCCGCACCATCTTTAAGCGTTCTTTTATATTTTGCATCAATATCGTACGAATAGATGTTGCCACTGACATATTTACAAACCTCACCCTTTGTCTGCCATGACGTTTCCTTATAATCAGGGTCTCCGGCAACTGCATATGTATGAGCGTAAACCTTAAGTGCACTTACATCTGTTTTTACTAAAGCGTCTGCCCAAATCTCGGTTGGAACTTCAAAATAAATTTTTGTTTCGGTTACATCTTCAGCTGCTGATACTGAAAAAGCGGTTACGGCAGATGTAGAAAATGCCATAAGTCCTGCAACTGTAAGACTGAGAACCTTATTTGTTTTTCTCATTGGAAAATCCTCCTTTTATTTACTCAAATTTGTGAGTATAATTATTATACACTATTTTTTAAAGAAATGCAAGGCATTTTATATAAATTAATAAATTTTTTATCAAAATTTTAACAACTATTTTAACAACTAAATAAAAGTATATTACCACATTTTAATTGACATAAGCGGCAGTTTGTAGTATTATTTAATAGTATAATTTTATATATATGATTTTGTAAATATTTGAAATGAGGTTACAGATATGGACAATTCAAAAAAGACTATGGACAAAATTGTTGCTCTTTGTAAAGGCAGAGGCTTTGTATATCCGGGTTCGGAAATATACGGCGGACTTGCAAACACATGGGACTACGGCCCACTCGGTATGGCTCTCAAGAATAATATCAAGCAGGCTTGGCTTAAAAAGTTTGTTCAGGAAAACAAGTATAATGTAGGGCTTGACTCTGCAATTCTTATGAATCCGCAGACATGGGTAGCTTCGGGTCACCTCGGCGGTTTCTCTGACCCGCTTATGGATTGTAAGGAATGTAAAACCCGTCACCGTGCAGACAACCTTATCGAAGATTTTGACGGTACAAATGTAAGCGGCTGGTCAAACGAGAAAATGACTGAATATATTAAAGAAAAGCAAATTCCTTGCCCGCAGTGCGGTAAGCACAACTTTACAGATATTCGTCAGTTCAACCTTATGTTTAAAACATTCCAGGGTGTTACAGAGGACAGCAAAAACGAAATTTATCTTCGTCCGGAAACTGCACAGGGTATTTTCGTAAACTTTGCAAACATTCAGAGAACAAGCCGTAAGAAAGTACCTTTCGGCGTTGCGCAGATCGGTAAGTCTTTCAGAAACGAGATTACACCGGGCAACTTTATTTTCCGTGTTCGTGAATTTGAGCAGATGGAACTTGAGTTCTTCTGCAAGCCGGGTACAGACCTTGAGTGGTTTGAATACTGGAGAGGTTTCTGCCGTGACTGGCTCTACTCACTTGGTATGAAAGCCGAAAACTTAAGACTTCGTGACCATGCAAAAGAAGAGCTGTGCTTCTATTCAAAAGCTACTACAGACTTTGAATACCTCTTCCCATTCGGTTGGGGCGAACTTTGGGGCGTTGCTGACAGAACCGACTATGACCTTACACAGCATATGAAGACAAGCGGCAAGTCACTTGAATACTTTGACCCACAGACAAATGAAAAGTACATTCCATATGTAATTGAACCGTCACTCGGTGTTGAGCGTCTGTTCCTTGCAATTGTGGTTGAGGCTTACGATGAAGAAGTTATCGACGAGAAAGACACAAGAGTTGTTCTCCACCTCCACCCTGCACTTGCACCGTTCAAGGCAACTGTTCTTCCTCTTTCTAAAAAGCTCAACGATAAAGCACAGGAAGTTTATGATATGCTTGCCAAAGACTTTATGGTTGATTACGATGATGCAGGTTCAATCGGTAAGCGTTACAGAAGACAGGACGAAATCGGTACACCGTTCTGCATCACATATGACTTTGAATCAGTTGATGACGGCTGCGTGACAGTCCGTGATCGTGACACAATGGCTCAGGAAAGAGTTGCTATCGACAAACTTAACGAGTACATTGCAGAAAAAATTAAATTCTGATTTTCTTAGCAAATAAGATCAAATAAAAAACGACTGCATTTCTACCTTTCGGTTAGAATGCAGTCGTTTTTTATTTGGGCTGTTTTTTACAGCTCCTTTAATTATTAACTATAAATAAATTTATTAAACCGACTCAAGTTTAATGCTTTCGCCGTCAGATGTAATATTAATTGCTGAAAGCGATGCCGAGCCTGCCTCTATCATTGCGTTGGCAATCTTTTCTTCTACTTCTCTTCTGATAGTATTTCTAAGATCTCTTGCACCACTGCTGCCGTTGCAAGATTTTTTTGCAAGGTACTCGCAAGCCTTTTCATCAAAGCTAAACTTGATGTGCTTTTCTTCCATTGTAGGAACATACTCTGAAAGCATAAGGTTGGCTATCTTTACAAAATCATCTTCCTTAAGGCTGTTAAATACAATGATTTCATCAACACGGGCAATAAACTCTGGGCGAAGAAACTCTGAAAGAGCCTTCATTACCTTTTCTTTAGACGCCTCTTCCGATGACTTACCGAAGCCGAGAGCATTCTCTTTATTTGCCGAACCTGCATTAGAAGTCATTACAATTACAGTATTCTCAAAGTTTACTGCTCTGCCGTGCGCGTCTGTAACTTTACCTTCATCGAGAATCTGAAGAAGAATGTTGAGTACATCAGGATGTGCTTTTTCGATTTCATCGAAAAGAAGTACGGAGTACGGTCTGCGTCTTACTTTTTCCGTAACCTGTCCTGCCTCGTCATAACCTACATATCCCGGAGGTGAACCGATAATCTTAGACACGGAGTGTTTCTCCATAAATTCCGACATATCAAGTCGTATGAGAGTTTCGGGAGTATCGAAAAGTTCCTGACTGAGTACCTTTACAAGTTCGGTTTTACCGACGCCTGTAGGACCTACGAAAATAAACGATGCAGGTCTGCGTCTTGGAGAAATTTGCACTCTGCTGCGTTTAATTGCAGATGCGAGAACTTCAACCGCCTCGTCCTGACCGATAATTTTCTTTTTAAGAGCATCTTCAATACCTGCAAGTTTAGCAAGTTCGTTTTCTCTGATTCTTGATGCAGGGATACCTGTCCACAATTCGATTACTGTAGCAATATCTTCTTCTGTAACCTTAGAAACAAGGGTTTCGGGGTCAATTTTTGAAAGTTCAGAATCAACTCTTGCAAGAGCGGTATTTACATTTGCAAGTTTTTCGTAGTCGATTTCATCAGCAGTGGAGATTGCCTCTTTCTGCAAATTAAGTTTTTGCTGTTCGTCAATAAGTTTGTCGTGTTTTTCCATATTTTTATTACGGAGAGCGGCACACGCACAGCTTTCGTCAAGAAGGTCGATTGCTTTATCAGGTAAGAATCTGTCTGTAATGTATCTCTCTGAAAGCACAACAGTCTTGCGTACAATTTCATTATCAACAGTAACGTGGTGATGCTGTTCATAATATCCTTTTACGCCTGCAATAATGTCAACAGTCTGCGCAATAGTAGGCTCGCCTACCTTTACAGGCTGGAAACGCCTCTCAAGCGCAGAGTCTTTTTCAATATATTTTCTGTATTCGTTAAATGTGGTTGCGCCGATAACCTGAACCTCGCCTCTTGAAAGTGCGGGTTTAAGAATATTGGCAGCATTCATTGTTCCCTCATTATCACCTGTACCGACAAGTGTATGTACTTCATCAATGAAAAGAATAATATTTCCGTTTTCCTTAACCTCGGCAACAAGTCCTTTAATACGGCTTTCAAACTGTCCTCTGAACTGTGTTCCCGCAACGAGTGAAGCAAGGTCAAGAAGATGAATTTCTTTATTCTTAAGGCGCTGCGGAACATTGCCGTCTGCAATTCTTAAAGCAAGCCCCTCTGCAATCGCTGTTTTACCTACACCCGGCTCACCGATAAGACAAGGGTTATTCTTTGTACGGCGTGAAAGAATCTGAATAACACGCTCAATTTCTTTATCTCTGCCGACAATATTGTCAATTTTGCCCTCTCTTGCCTTTCTGGTAAGATCCTCACAATAAAGGTTAAGGTGTTTTCTGTTTTTATCTTTTTTCTCTTTCTTTTTGCCGCCGCTCTTAGCGGAACCGTCGGTATTGTTTTCACCGTTTTTAGCACCGAAAATATTATTGAAGAAAGCCGGGAATGTCGGTGCGCCGTGTGAGAAATCATCGTCCTCACTGCCTCCGTCTTCGCCTAACTCGCCCATACTTTCAGCAAGGTTGTCTGCACCAAGCTGCTGCATAAGTTGAGAAAGGTCGCCGTTTTCACCCATATTCTCCATAAGGGAATCCATCTGATCCTGCACATTTTCAAGATCATCATCTGAAATTCCCATCTTATTTATTAAGTCCTCAACAGGCTTTATGCCAAGCTCTTTTGCGCAAGTAAGGCAATAACCCTTTGTGGCTTCATCCTGTGGATTGTTTGTTGAAACAAAAACGACAGCAGGTCGTTTTCCGCATCTGCTACAAAGCATAGTCTGCTCCTTTATACATAAATTATTTAAGCGATAAACAATACCGCAAGTTTAAACATCGTTAAAATTAAACACTATTTAAATCTGTTACCATATATAATATATCATAACAGAAAATTTTGCAATTCTTTTTTGTCGTTTTTTCTAAATTTTTTAGTAAAATGAGATTATTGTTTGCTTTTTTCTTTCTTTTTTGCCTTGTCCTCTTTTATAAGTGCCATATAAATCTTAGCATATCTGTAAAGAGCGTAAAGCATAACAACAGCTGTAATCGAAAGTAAAATATCGTCTATTAACAAATTTTCGTAATTAATAACCGCCTTTAAAAAGACTATTATACATACAGCAAAATAAAAAACTATTGTTGCAAGTTTACCAAACCATTCGGCGGCAGGAGGAGTTATTTTCCTTTTTAAAAGAGAAACACCGCCAATCAGCATTGCCACATCTTTTGCTATTAAGACTACAAGAATCGGTATTACATTAGGCGCATAAAAAGCCATACAAAACATAACCGAAATTAAAGTAATTTTATCCGCAATAGGATCAAGCAGCTTTCCGAGTTGAGTTACCTGATTTAATTTTCTTGCAAAAAATCCGTCAAGACAATCCGAAATACCAGACAAACCAATACATATTGCTGACTCCAAATATTTTTCATTTAAAAACAAAATAACAAACGGTACGACAAGTGCAAATCTCAAATATGTAAGTATGTTCGGTACTGTCCATAAATCTGATTTTTGCTTAATTATCTTTTTATTTTCGTTGTCCATTTTCATTCCCCTTTATTATATTCAGCGTTTGAAAATTGAAAAAGCAACTCCGCTTATTCCCTCATTGAGCACAGCGGTTGAATTTGTAAAGTCCATTATTACCGCAAGCACTGCAAGGCATATTAAAGCAACGACTATACCCTCGGCAGCACCGAAAACACCGCCGAGCACTCTGTTAATCGGACTTATTACAGGTAATTCAAATAATTTATTCACAAGTTTAATAATCAATTTAAAAATAATTATCAGAAGTATAAATAATATTATTGCAATAAAAAATGAGAATATACCCGTTACAATAGGTTTTACAAAATTATCGGTAACCTGAACGGCTGTAAGTTTAGCTGTTGATGCCGTTCCCACAAAGCAATCTACAAGTCTTTGTTCATCAAAATTAAACAGGTTGCAGAAAAAAGAAACTACAGAAGACAACCATCCCGGCAAATCGCCGAGTGCACTGTTTACGGAAATTTCTGTATTTGTTACCGCATTGTTGAGGTTTGCTATTAAATCATTTCTGACAAAAGAATTAAAAATCCAGTCCGATATTACACCCGAAAGCAAATTTGAGAGTATAGCCGATGCTACAACCGCAGCTATATTCATAATTGCTCTTGCAAAGCCTCTGATTGCTCCGCTGATAATAAAGATAATTATAACAGCAAGAAAAATTATGTCAAGTATCATAAATTCCCCTCTTTAGGCTTTATCATCAGTCGCAACTTTCTCGGTTGCTTTCTGATTGTTGTTAAGTTCAATAAATCTTATCTGATTTACACTCAGCACATAAGCTGTAGTATCGGAAGAAAGAATTATATTTTTAGAACCTGCGCCCGTTTCGGTTGCGAATACTTTATCGCCCTTTGTATTGTAAACATTTGCGGTATTTCCGTCAAGCAAAGCGATTTTGTCCTTGTAAACCGAAATGGCGTCAGCTTTGCTGTCTGTATCGATTTTAGATTTTTGAGAGCCGTTTGAATCATATGTATAAACCGAGCAACTTCTGCCGTCGCCGCTTCTTGAGAGTGCAACCGCATATGTCAATGTATCCATATTAAAATAATAATTTGAAAGTGTCATTGACTCATAAGAATTTGTTACAAAATTCTCATCGCCTTTTTTTACAACATAAGACGCTGTATTGCCCACAAGTGCAACTCTGTTATCGGTCAAATATTTTGATGCGATAATTACATCGCCGTCAATTTTTATAACCTGTTCAGGCTCTTGCTTTGAAAAATCGAGCATATATACTGCGGAAATAACTTTACCGTTTTCAGTAGTTATACCCGTTGCGGCACAGCCTGTACCGTTACTGTTTAATGTAACCGAAGTAATATAATATTCCGAAAAAGAATATTTGAAAATTCTGTTATTATCTTTATTAAAAGCCAAAAGTGTAGAAAGATAACCGTTGCCCTCGGTAACAATTGCATATACACCGTTAGATGCAATATCGGCAGTGTAAATATCATCATCCGTATTTGATGCAAAAAGCTGCTTATCAAGCGAGTTTACTTCGTATCCTTTGCCGCCGAGGTCATATGTAAGGAACATATTTTTGTTGCTTACGAGAATCGGCTTTGAATACTTAAGCTGTGTACTGAATATATCACTTCCCGATGAATTTAAAGTGACAAAGGAAGTATCAGATGCATAAGCTATGTGTCCGTCAGAAAGCACAAAGTTATTTGTATTAACCTCTGTTCCCGTAATAGATACGGGATATCCGTTACCCGCATTGCCGAGTACATCGTATGTCCACCAGTTTGCAATACTTTCGGGCGAAAGTCTGTCTCTGTTGGCAAAAGCAAATACTACAAGTCCTGCCGCAAGTACCACACATACGGAAATAATTATTTTCTTGACTGCCGCAGGCGACATTTCTGTTTTTTCAAGTTCATAGTCCTCAAGCGGTACATCTTCGTAACTTATAACATCACGGTCAGTCTTTTTTGCTTTTGTTTCGGCAAAGCGATGACCTTTTGACTTTGGTTTTGATTTTGTTTTTGAATTATCTTTAGATTTCTCAAATTTACCGGAAAACATTTCTGTTCACTCCTTCAGGTAAATAACCCCTTAATCGTAATTAACCCTGTTAAGATACAGACCACAGGGCTGTGCTGTAGGGCCTGCAAATTTTCTGTCTTTTTTTTCGATTATACCCGCAATTCCGTCAACAGGTATCTTTCCCTGCTGAATCCTTAAAAGAGTACCGACCATAATTCTTACCATATTATAAAGGAATCCGTCAGCCTCTACTTTCATAGTTACAAGATTACCCTCTCTTGTAACCGAAAAAGCTTTTACTGTTCGTGTCATATCTCCTTTTTCTCTGCTGTCGAGAGTGCAAAAAGAAGTAAAATCGTGAGTACCCACATAAGCCTGCGCCGCACTGTTAAGCATATCTTCGTCAAGCTTATATCTGTAATGAAGAGCATAACCGTCAAGAAACGGATTTCGCACTTCGGTGTTCCATATTTTATAAATATATTCCTTGCTTGTGCAACTGTATCTTGCGTGAAAATCAATGTCTGCCTCTTCACAGTCAAGCACCGCAATACTAAGTGGCAACCATCGGTTTAATGCCGCTTTTAACCTTACATCGGCAATCGGATGTGAAGTTTTAAGGCTTATACAGTACATATTTGCGTGAACTCCGCTGTCCGTACGGCTGCACCCTTTTAAATCAAAATCATCACCGATAATTTTAGACAATGCAGTCTGAAAAGCCTCCTGCACAGTCATTGCGTTGTTCTGAATCTGCCAACCGTGGAACTGCCTGCCGTCATATGAAATTGTAAGTTTAAAATTTCTTAAAGTGCTGCCGGAATCAATATGTTGCATAAAACCACTCCGCAAACTACAAGTCCAACTGTTATCAAACCGATAACATCTCGTTTTGCCATATGAATACTCTTCATTCTTGTTCTGCCCTCGCCGCCGTGATAGCAACGACATTCCATAGCTGTTGCAAGGTCATACGCTCTTCTGAACGATGAAACAAACAACGGAACAAGAATAGGAATCAATGCTTTTATTCGTGCAATGACATTACCGCCCTCAAGGTCTGCTCCTCTTGCTTTCTGCGCCTGCATAATTTTATCGGTTTCTTCAAGCAAAGTAGGCACAAATCGCAGTGCAAGCGACATCATCATAGCAATTTCGTGTACAGGAAAATGTACTTTATTTAAAGGCTTCATCAATCTTTCGATT
>ERZ857982.3669-NODE-3669-length-10112-cov-3.331113_pt1 | contig 10112 bp, 10 predicted proteins | sample MGYA00519955_ERZ857982 | MGnify/ENA primary metagenome ERZ857982 (study PRJEB31778, sample SAMEA3449416) | human gut metagenome | biome: human gut; feature: human-associated habitat; material: faeces | place: United Kingdom | collected 2010/2012 ... | reverse complement strand
GGGTCTCGTTGAACTCCTCCAGATAGGGCAGGTGCTGGAAGTAGTTGGCGTCCTCATCGCCGTCCTCCACGGCGGTATTGGGCACCACATAGTCGCTGTACTCGTGGATCTGCAGGTCGATGCCCTGCTCGGCCAGAATGGGTACGCACTGCTTCAGGATCTCGGCGTGGGGGGTGGGAGAGGCGGCTACGTTCAGAGTGACGGTCTCCTGAGGTTCCGCAGGCTGCTCGGTCTGCGCGTCATCGGTGGTGTCGGCCTTGGCAGAGTCATCGGACTTGCTGCCGCAGGCGGTGAGGGACAGGGCCAGCGTCAGGGCCAGCAGAGTGGCAAAAATCTTGTTTTTCATGTTCTTTTCCTCCAATGAATATCAGAATTGATGAATTTTATATTTCAAGCGCTTGCCGGAATACCCTTGTGCACATAGGGGGACAGGCGATGAAAACAAAGAAGATTATTTGATATGACGGAAATGTTCCAGAAATGCGATTTGAGTAAAATCTGTTTGTTTACTGGTATCCAGCCGCTTGTCGATCTTCTTGGACAGCCAGCCGAACAGGGACTGGACAATCTGCACCATGATGATCAGGATGACCACCGTTACCCACATCACCGAGGTGATGAACCGCTGGTGACCGTACCGCACGGCGATATCGCCCAGACCGCCGGCGCCTACGGTACCGGCAATGGCGGTGTAGCCCAAAATAGTTACGATGGAAATGGCTCCGCCTAATACAAGAGAAGGCTTGGCCTCCGGCAGATAGACCTTTCGGATGATCTGGCAGGTGGATGCGCCCATGGACTGAGCGGCCTCCACCACGCCGGCGTCTACCTCTGCCAGAGAGGTTTCCACCATGCGGGCGATAAAGGGGGCGGCGGAGACCACCAGGGGCACGATGGCGCCCTTGACGCCGATTTTGGTGCCCGCTACCAGCTTGGTGAAGGGCATGATGGCCACCATCAGGATGATAAAGGGCACGGAGCGGCCGATGTTGACGATCCAGCCTAAGATCTGATTCACGGGTTTGCTGGGGCGGATGCCGTGGGGCTGGGTAACGGTGAGGGCAACGCCCAGAGGCAATCCCAGCAGATAGGCGAACAGGGTGGAGATCAGCACCATCACCAGCGTATCCCGGGTGCCGGTAAGCAGGATGCCGCCGTATTCTGACCAGAATTCAGAAATGACCTCAAGCATGATACTCCACCTCCTCCGCGGTGATATTGGGTTGGGAACGGATATAGCTCAGGGCCTTGGCGGCCTCGTTTGGATCGTCCGGCAAAAGCAGGAGCATGGTGCCGAAGGCCTTGCCGTCGATGGTGCGTGTGTCGGCACCTAAAATCGTGACCTTCACGCCGCAGTCAATAGCAAGGGAGGCGATAAGGGGATCGTAGACCGTGCCGCCGTTGAAGGAGACCCGGACGGCACGGGTGCCTGCGGGGTACTGCTTTGCGCTGACGCCGCCGGGATACACCAGACGGCGGGCCGCGTCGGTGGCGGGATGGGCGAAGATGTCCTCCACCCGGCCTTCCTCGGCCACTTCGCCGCCGTCCAAAATGGCAACGCGGGTGCAGATCTCCTCGATAACGCTCATCTGGTGGGTGATGATGACCACCGTGACCCCCAGTTTTTGGTTCAGCTCCTTCAAAAGCGCGAGGATGGAATTGGTGGTGGTGGGGTCCAGAGCGGAGGTGGCCTCATCGCAGAGAAGCACCTTCGGGTCCGTGGCCAGCGCCCGGGCGATGGCCACCCGCTGCTTCTGGCCGCCGGAGAGCTGGGCGGGATAGGCACTTGCCTTTTCCTTCAGCCCCACCAGATCCAGCAGTTCCAGAGCCTTTTTCTCAGCCTGGGCCTTGGGTACACCGGAAAGCTCCATGGGGAAGCAGACATTTTTCAGACAGGTACGCTGCATCAGCAGGTTGAAGCCCTGGAAGATCATGCTGATCTTTTTCCGGGCCTGCCGCAGCTCCTGGGGGGAGACGGTACGCATACAGGACTTGCCATCCGCCTGCTTTTCCATCCACGTCAGCTTCTGACCGTTGACGGTGATGCTGCCGCTGGTAGGCCGCTCTAAAAGGTTGATGCAGCGGACCAGCGTGGACTTTCCCGCACCGGAGAAGCCGATGATGCCGAAGATCTCACCGTCTCCGATTTCAAGGGAGACGTCCTTAACGGCGTGGACCCCATCGCCGGTATCTCCAAAGGTCTTGCTGATATGTTCCAGCTTGATCATAATATCCTTCTTTCGTTGCTGCGAAAATAAAGAGGGCGGAAAGCGTCGCCGCTTTCCGCCCTTCTGAACAGCATAACTGTTACACACAGGAGAGGTTTTTCGCGGAGGCGCACAAAGGCTTGGGCATGGTCATCATCCCCATGTCCATCATGCACATCATCATACCAAAGCGAGTTACGATCATGCTGGTGCGTCTCCTTTCTGTCACCGGTGTTCCGGTTTCGTTTTCGATGGGCATAGCGTAGCACTGTTGTCCGCCCCTGTCAACGGGGAAAATTATTTTTGGAAAAACCGCAGAAAATCGGCAGGGTCAGCAAAAACTGTTTTGTGCAAATATCAGCTATACTTTGAACCGGCATAGTAAATATGAGACAACAGAGCGGGAACAGACCGGGACGCTGTCAGCAGTCCCGGCCTGTTTTTCGATTAAGACAAAATGGCATTTGCACTCCGGACCGGCCCCATCCGGTCCGGAGTGCAGCGGAGACCTGCGGATCTCCGGCGGGGAAAAAGGAAAGATAGGAAAGATAAAAATAGGAAGATAAGGTTTCAGGAAAGATTAGGAAATAAGGAAAAATATAAAAATAGAGGTGTGTTGAAGGGGCTTATTCTGCCAGCAGCTTGCCCATGGCGCGGCAGGCTTCCAGTGTATCGCCGTCAGGGGTTTCCTGACAGATGACGCTCTCGCAGACCAAGTTGATTCCGGCGTCATCACAGTCCTTTTCCCAGGACCGCATCCATTCGCCGTCGCCCCAGCCGTAGGAGCCGAACAGCGCCACCTTCTTGCCGCTTAAATGGCTCTTGCAGGCGGAGAACATAGGCTCAAACTCCATTTCCTCCAGTACCTCAGAACCCATAGCAGGGCATCCGAAGGCCACGGCATCCACGCCGCTGAAGGTGGAAGCGTCCACCTGTGCGGCTTCTAACAGGGCGGCTTCGGCTCCGGCACTCTTCATGCCTTCCAGAACGGCCTCCGCCATCTGCTTGGTGTTGCCGGTGCCGCTCCAATAAATCACTGCGGTTTTCTTCATCGTAAAAATCTCCTTTCTTGCGGGATCGGTCATTGACCGTTGGTATATCAGACTGCGACGGCCAACTGGTCAATGCCGGAACCGGCACGCCAGAGGGCGCAGTAGATATCGGTGCATTTGCGGAACTTATCAAACAGCCGCCGGGCCAGCGCCTCGTCACCGTAAACCTTCCAGAGACCGGCGCACTTGTAATTGACGGCGTGATTTTCGATGAAGCCCCGCACATCCTGAGGCGGATAGCTGAGGAACAGCCCTACCTCATGGGGAAATTCGCCCCCGGAGCGGAAGCGCTTGGCCAGATAGGCCACGCACTGCTCACTGCTTTTACCGGAATACCCGGCATCTGCCAGCAGTGCTTCCGCCAACTGGTCCTTCAGGTCCACCCGCAGCTCAGCGGGACGGTAGAGGTACAGCAGCGCGGTGTGGTCCTGATAACGCAGAGGCAGCAGCCGCAGGCCCTTTGGGACCAGAATTCGATTCAACTCCCGGATCTCCGCCGTCAGCTCTGCCAGAGAGGTGAACGGCGCGGGGAAGATGGTGCCGGTTTTGATCCCGGCCAGAGTCGGTGCGCATTGCCGCACCAGATTTTCCTCAGACATACCGTGACCTCCTTGCTTGCTCGGACTGCTAACGGCGGTTCTCACGGCACAAGCGGCACGCCGGTGTGAGAAGCGTCCGCCTGTGCGGTGATGATTGCGGTTAGATAACCTTAACTGCTGGGGAGAGGAAAAGTGAAGCTTGACCCCTGTGACTGTATCTTATCAAAAGCTTGGAGCCGTATCCGCTCCAAAACGTCGGGTACGGCTCCAAAACAGTGAATGTGGCAAAATAATCCTGAACAGAAGAAGCGGAAGTCCATGTCAGACTTCCGCTCCTGTATGATTGTGATCAAATCCGCCTTTCCACGTCAGCATCCGAGAGGGAAACCGGTTTTTCGCCCAGTTGGGGCGCGCAGCTGTCATATTCCGCACCGGCCCGGTACTCCCGGGGAGAAACGCCGATCACATCCCGGAAGGCTCTGGCGAATTTGCTGGCATTGTCATAGCCAAACTGACAGGCGATGTCCAGCACCGTCCGGTCGGTTTCCCGTAGTAGCGCTGCCGCGCCGTGCATCCGCTGCGAGCGGGCGTAGGCTGCCGGAGACATGCCGTAGACCCTGGCGAAGCTGCTCTTGATCTGCGCCTCGGAGACGTTGAACTGCTGGGATAAGCTTTTGAGGGTCAAGGTCCGGTCCGACTCCGCCAACAGGCGGGCCTTGACCTGCTCCGCCAGAGATACCTGTGCGGCGGTGCAGCCGTGAGGGGTCTGCCCATCCTCCGGGGACAGGGTGCTGAGAAACAGGAGGAGCTCCAGAAGCTTTACCTTTAAATATCCCTTGCGGATGTCCTCCGGGACGGCGTACAGCTCAGAAAATACGTGCTTTACCCGCCGGGAGGACCGGGCAGTGAAAACCGTCCCGCCGGGGCACAGCTTTTCCATCAGGGCAGCCGGCCGCACCTCCACATCGCTGAGAATACAGGAAAGGCACTCCGGCGCGGCAGCGGGATCAATGGTGACGGTGATCCCGTGGTAATGGCCGGTGGGGAAGCGGCTGTCCGGAGGCAGGGAAGAGGTGCGGGCTACCGCCAGATCTCCCGGAGACAGATAGAAATAGCGGCCGTTTTGCCGGTATTCCACCCGCCCCTCCAGACAGTGATGGATCTCCAGCCGTTCCCCGGAACCATCCCGCAGTTCCCGGCAGGCACGGGCATGAACATCCCGGTAGTCCAGCTCCATACCGGGGAATACCCGGTACCGGGTCACAGCGGCTTCACCGTCGGAGGCGTCCGGATAGAGGCGCAGAGGATCGGCCTCGCAGTGGTTGGGGGATGTGCAGGCGGGCGCGAAAGCAGAAGTGGAAAAACGCATAGGATACTCCTTTATATCGGTTAGATAGATCTAACTGATAATAGCATATGAATCAAAGAAGCGCAAGCAGTCCGTTGAAATACATTAAAATATGTGTTTTCAGTTGCCTTTCAGCTATTCAGATGCTATAATGAAGCGATTGCTGTCGAACGGAAGGCGGCAAAGCAGCTTCCCAACCGGCAGAGCTGTTTTAGGGTTTACAGTGTTCTGAGGGAAGAAACACGAGGAGGAGAAATCGATCCATGAAGCAAAAACTGAGTTTTAAAGAATACATCTATGTAGCCAGTATGCTGTTCGGCATGTTCTTCGGCGCAGGAAACCTGATTTTCCCGGTTTATATGGGACAGGTGGCCGGACGGAACATGTGGGCGGCCGTTCTTGGCTTCCTGATCACCGGCGTGGGCCTGCCTCTGCTGGGCGTGGCCGCTTTGGGCATCAGCCGCAGCAACGGCCTTTTTGACCTCAGTCATAAGGTGGGCCGTCCCTATGCGTTCTTCTTTACCTGCGCTCTTTATCTGACCATCGGGCCGTTTTTCGCCATTCCCCGGTGCGCAACGACTTCCTTCACCGTGGGTCTGGAGCAGATCCTGCCCCACGATGACAAAAGCTGGCTCTACCTGCTGCTGTTCTCTCTGCTGTTTTTCGCTGTAACGCTGATCCTTTCTCTGCGGCCGGGCAAGATCCTCACTTATGTGGGCAAGGTCCTGACTCCCTGCTTCCTGGTGTTCCTGGCGATTATGGTGTTCGTGACGATCCTGCATCCCACCACCAGCATCGGCGCGGTGGAGCCTCAAGGTGCTTATGCCGCACAACCCTTCTTCACCGGCTTTCTGGAGGGCTATAACACCATGGACGCCCTGGCAAGCCTTGCCTTCGGTATCGTGGTGGTGCAGGTGATCCAGGGTTTGGGTGTGGAAAAGGCGGAATCCGTGGCCATGACCACCGTCCGCTCCGGTATTCTTAGCTGCCTGCTGATGGGCGTGATCTACCTGCTGGTGACGCTGATGGGCGTCTGGAGCCGTGGGGCGCTGGAAGCCGCTCCCAACGGCGGCACGGCGCTGGCACAGATCGCCCAGCACTATCTGGGCAAGGCGGGCTTGTTGGTGCTGGCTGCCACCGTGACGCTGGCCTGCCTGAAAACGGCGGTGGGCCTTATCACCAGCTGCGCGGAGACCTTCGTGGGGATGTTCCCCAAGGGCCTGTCCTACCGGAATTGGGTGTTCGTGTTCACGGGCATTTCCTTCCTGCTGGCCAATGTGGGCCTGACCGCCATTATCACCTACGCTGTGCCGGTGCTGATGTTCCTGTATCCCCTGGCCATCACCTTGATCCTGCTGGCGCTGCTGGGCCACTTCTTTGACCATGACCGGGCGGTGTACGTCTGGGTCACCGGCCTGACCTTGGTGGCAGCCTTCTACGATCTGCTGCGGACGCTGCCGGATCATCTCCGTGCGGTGCTCCATGTGAATGGTTTGGTCGACACTGTGGGCAAGGCGCTGCCCTTTGCCACCATCGGCCTGGGCTGGATCTGCCCCGCGATCCTGGGGCTGGTTATTGGCCTGATTTTCCGGGCCGTCCGTCCGAAGAAGGCATAACATTATAAAATGTAAAAGGAACAGACCTTTGCGGGTCTGTTCCTTTTTTGCCATAAAATTTGATTCCCGGCACATACTACCTCCAGAAACGGAGGGATCGCATGGAAAAAATCTCGAATGATTACCGGGAAAACGTCCGGGTGCTGGACGGCCTTTTAGGCGTGGGCCGCAGCTGCGACATGGTGAGCCGGGATTACCTGATCGGCGGACGGCGGGCCCGGCTGTGGGTGGTGGACGGCTTTGGCAGCGACAGCATCCTTGAGCGGATGGGGGCCTTCTGGCTGACACTGAAGCCGGAAAACGTGGTGGGCCTCACCGAAATGCAGGACTTTCTGGATCGGTATATTACCTTTTCAGAATCCAACGTCACCTTTGACATATCCGACGCCGTGACCTCCGTATTTTTGGGAAAATCCCTGCTGGCGGTGGAGGGACTGGCGGGGGTGGCGCTGATGGACGCCAAGGGCTACCCCAGCCGGAGCGTACACGAGCCGCCGGACGGCAAGGTGCTCCGGGGCAGCCACGACGGCTTTGTAGAGGCAGTGGTGCCCAATATGGCGCTGCTGCGCCGCCGCATCCGGGACCCGCACCTCACTATGGAGGGGCACAAGGTTGGTTCCCGCACCCATAATGACGCGGTCCTCTGCTATCTGGATGACAAGGTGGATCAGGACCTGCTGCGGAAGCTCCGGGGCAAGCTGCTGGGACTGGATGTCCGCTCCCTCTCCATGGCCCAGGAAAGTCTGGCAGAGGCCATTCGGCCTAAACAATGGTACAATCCGTTTCCGAAAGTGCGCTATACAGAGCGGCCCGACGCGGCGGCGGCCAGCATCATGGAGGGGAGCATCGTCCTGATGGTGGACAATTCCCCCTCTGTGATGATTTTGCCCACCGGTTTTTTCGATTTCACACAGGAATCCAATGACTATTACTTTCCGCCCTTGGTGGGCACCTATCTCCGGGTCCTACGGGTAACGGTATTTCTCCTTTCTTTATTTATTACCCCGGCGTGGTATCTCATGGTCAGCGAACCGAACCGCTTGCCGGGGTGGCTGAATTTCCTGTCTTCCCCGGAACCGGTGTCCTTGAGCCTGCTGAGTCAGCTTCTGGTGGTGGAATTTCTCATCGACGTATTAAAGCTGGCGTCCCTGAACACACCGGACAGCCTTTCCAATTCCTTTTCCATGCTGGGAGCCTTGGTCCTGGGGGATTTTGCGGTGCAGGCCGGGTGGTTGGGGCCGGAGGTGCTGGTGTATATGGCCTTCGTGTCCGTGGCGGGGTTCGCCCAGCCCAGCTATGAACTGGGCTACGCCTTCAAACTGCTGCGGGTGGCGCTGCTGCTGGTGACGGCGGCCTTTGACGTCTGGGGGTTTTGCCTGGGCGTAGTGGGGATCTTCATCCTGCTGTGCACCACAAAGCCGCTGGTAGGGAAAGGGTATCTCTATCCGCTGGTTCCCTTCAACGGCAAGGCGCTGCTGCGGCTGCTGGTCCGGGAACCTATCAGCCGGGACAATACCTGAGAGCCTGTCAATAGAGCAGTGAGCTTTCCGCAGCGGGCAGAAAGAGCTTTTTCAATATGTTAAGCAGCCGTTTTCTCAATGAAGGCGGCTGTTTCTTCATTTGCGGGAGTGGTGCATAAGCCTGCGGATTTTGGAACGTGCGTGTCGAAATATGTTGATTGGGATTTTTGACAATTGTCACAATCGATTACGCCAAAGATTCTATGAAAATACCAAGAAGTCCATGAGTTTTTTCCTATGTCAGCGAAGTTTTTTCTATCGCTTTTTCAAAAGGGAGCCGATACAATAGCATCATAACGGCAAGGCGGCCTGACCGCCTTGAACGGATGATCAATGATCTTGAGGAGGAACTAAGATGAAAAAGACACTTGCAATTCTCCTGTCTGCTGTCATGATGCTGGGCCTGCTGGCCGGCTGCGGCAGCAGTGACGTGTTCAATCTGGGCAATGGCGCCGGTTATTCCGTGCGGGAGATCATCGAAACGGCCCGCCGAATCACCGGCAAGGAGATCAAGGCCGTTGTGGAGCCCCGCCGGGGCGGCGACCCCTCTGTCCTGATCGCCTCCAACAAGAAGGCCGCCGAGGTTCTTGGCTGGAAGCCTGTTCTGGGTCTGGATCAGATCATTTCCGACGCATGGGCATGGCACAGCGGTCATCCCAACGGCTATGAGGGCTAAGGGATGTATCGACTGAAGCCGTTTGGCGTGCTGAATGGCAGAGAGGTGCCCGTCATTGAGTTGTTCAATGACAAATGCGCCGTAGAGCTGCTGCCCTACGGTGCGGCTGTCCGGGCCATCCGTGTGCCGGACCGAACCGGCAAACTGACGGACATCTGCCTTGGATATGACGAACTGGAAAGCTACCGGACGCTGGATGCCTGCTTCGGTGGGACCATCGGCCGCTGCGCCAACCGCATCGGCGGGGCGCGATTCACCATCGACGGCAGAGGGTACCGTGTTACGGCCAACGAGGGGGAGAACTGCCTCCACGGCGGAAACGAGGGCTTCCACAAGAAACTGTGGGAATTTACCTGCGAGGAAAACGCGGTCACCTTCTCCTACACCTCTCCCGACGGTGAGGAGGGTTTTCCCGGCGCTGTCCGGGTGGAGGTCACCTATCGCCTGACGGATGACCGGCTTACCATCGCCTACAAGGCGGCGGCAGAGCAGAGCACGGTGGTGAATCTTACCAACCATACCTACTTCAATCTGGGCGGCCACAGCAGCGGCACGGTGGAAGACCATGTGCTGACCCTGCGGGCCAGCCGGTATACGCCCATGGACAGCGGAAATATCCCAGTGGGGACGCTGGCGCCGGTGGAGGGAACGCCGCTGGATTTCCGGACACCTGCGGCATTTGGGAGCCGTCTCCACGATAAAGCCTTTAACGGCGGGCGGGGATATGACCACAACTATGTCCTCGACGGCGGAGAAGGCTCGGTGGCGGAGCTGTGGTGCCCCGCCACCGGCATCGGTCTGGAAATGACCACCTCGATAGAGGGAATGCAGCTCTACACGTCGGGTTGGCTGACGGAGCGCAAGGGAAAGGGCGGTGCGGTCTACGGTCAGGCCCACGGCGTCTGTCTGGAGACACAGCATTTTCCCAACGCGGTGAACTGCCCAGCGTTCCCGTCGCCGATCCTGCGCAAGGGAGAGACGCTGCAACAGTGGACGGCTTTCCGCTTCTTTGCACGATAAAAAAATGACATGGCGAAAGAGGACAGTGCTTAAAAAGCACTGTCCTCAGCGTGTCGAAAAAGCCTTTTCTCCCCCGCGCGGGGCAGGAATACACCGTCGGCCCAGCCGGTTTCCGTGCGCTTTGCGCCCGGAAA
>ERZ857982.3661-NODE-3661-length-10123-cov-2.655542_pt1 | contig 10123 bp, 7 predicted proteins | sample MGYA00519955_ERZ857982 | MGnify/ENA primary metagenome ERZ857982 (study PRJEB31778, sample SAMEA3449416) | human gut metagenome | biome: human gut; feature: human-associated habitat; material: faeces | place: United Kingdom | collected 2010/2012 ... | reverse complement strand
AGACGAACGCATATATTTCAGAACTGAAAGGTACTTATTCAAAAAATAATGGTACGTATCAAGCGTTTTATGTGGGAATAGATGAGGAACAAAAGACAAAATTATATTACATGAACCGTTCGAATAATGACGGTATGAAGCAATTGACAGATGGAAATCATAATATTTCCAATATTAGTGCAAATCCTGATGAAGTGACATACCTTGAGGATGGTGTCTTAAAATCCTATGATATCAATAAAGAAGAGTCACAGGAAATAACAAATTCCGATCAACCATTTACAGGAGCAAATGCGGTTCAGGTAAGCAACGGAAATAAAGATGTGGTCATCTGGATGGAAAATGATACAATTGGATGTAATTTCTATTCTTCTGTGAAAACAGAAAATGGATACAGCAAACCAGTCAACCTATATACGAAATCAGGAGTATTAGGAAATAACTTCACAGCTGTCATGGATGACGATGGAGCATGGGATATCGTATTTAGTGCAACGGACTTGCAAGACAGTGAAAAGACGAGCATGTATCATTTACATAAAAAATCAGAGCCAAAACTCGTGATCAATGACATGATCCTTGATAGTGAAGCAATGACAGAGAAAGGGAAACAGCCGATTTCCTATACTGTCACAAATAACAGCGAAGAAACATTGAAAAGTTTTGAGTTAAAGGTTAGTAACGATGATGGAACGATCTTACAGAAAGAAGTATCTTGTAATCTTCTTCCTGGAGAGTCCGCATTTTTTGAAGATACATTTACGTTTGATAATCTGTCTAAGATTGAGAACTTTACCGTTCAGACAGTTGCCGATGGACAGACCGATACCACCAATACGCAGTTAAAGAAGGAAGTATCTTACTGTGATCTTGCGATATCAGATGTGAAAAAAGAGATTGTAAAAGATGGGGTAAAATATACCGTAACGATTAAAAATGAAGGCCAGATCGATACTTCTGGAAATCTGAATATCTATGCAGATAATCAACTGTCCAAGAAACTGGAAACAACGGAAATTAAGACGGTCAAAGCAGGGGAAATCCGTGAGATTTCTGTACAGTATAATACAAAAGATATGAAATTTGATGCATCCCAGAATGCCTACTGCAGTATGCAGGTTACAGCCAATGACAAAGACAGCAATAATCAGAATGACTTCTATTATGGAGTTGTATATCGATGGGAACTTCCGGGACAAAACAACATTTCAGACTGTACGGTCCTGCTGGAAAGTGACAGATATACACCAGATGGAACAGCGAAAACACCAGAAGTTACGGTAAAGAGAGGTGATTTGCTGCTCATAAAAGATACCGATTATGATGTAAAATACCAGAATAATATAAATGCAGGAATTGCAACGGTTGTTATAACAGGAAAGAACCGCTATAAAGGAACGATCGAGAAGAAATTTCAGATCGGAAGTGGAAGTACTACAGGATCAGAAACAACGAAACCAGGAATGAGCAAACCTGCGGATTCAGCAAATGATTCAGGTAAAAAGCCTTCAAAGACAGAAAAGGTACAAAAAATCACCAAGATTTCCATCAAAGGAATTTCCAATAAGATCGCAGCAGGAACAAAGATAAGGCTGACAGCAGATATTTTTCCGAAACAGGCATCTAATAAAAAGGTTACATGGAGATCCAGCAATTCAAAGATTGCAACTGTAGATGCAAAAGGAACTGTAACGATCAAAAAGAAAACTGGAAAGAAAACCGTAACGATCATGGCGTATGCCAATGATGGAAGCGGCAAAAAAGCAGCCTTTCAGATCAAAGTCATGAAAGGAATTGTGAAAAAGATTTCCATCAAAGGAAAGAAAACGATCAAATCAGGGAAAACATTAAAATTAAAAGCAAAGATCAAGGCATCCAAGGGAGCAAATAAGAAGCTTCTTTGGACATCAAGTAACACAAGATATGCGGACGTTTCTTCCACAGGGAAAGTCAAGGCATATAAGGCAGGAAAGAAAAAGACAGTGCTCATTACAGCAATGGCAACCGATGGAAGTGGAAAGAAAACAAGAGTAAAAGTTAAGATCAAATAAGAAATCGGGCAGTGTGATCCTGAAATATAAGGGTCACACTGCCCATTCTTGTCTTGTGAAAAAGTTGAAAGAAATCTCCAATAAAATAAAAATCATCTGGTCTTTTTAAACAAACCATGCTATACTAACTAGGTTACTGAGGCGTTTTCCGAGACTGCTGAAAAGCTTATTACAACATGAAGGAAGACAAGTAGTCGGTTTTTCAGTTGTTTCGGCGCCTTAAGACAAAAAATATAAAGGAGACGAACTATGACAAAACAGTTTAGTATGGAACTTGCAGGACGTACACTGATGGTAGAAGTTGGACGTGTTGCAGCACAGGCAAACGGTGCAGCATTTATGCACTACGGTGATACTGTTGTATTATCTACAGCAACAGCATCTGAAAAGCCAAGAGATGGAATTGATTTCTTCCCATTAAGTGTAGAATATGAAGAGAAATTATACGCAGTAGGTAAGATCCCAGGTGGATATTTAAAGAGAGAATGAACCTTCTGAGAATGCAATTCTTACAGACCGTGTGATCGACCGCCCAATGAGACCACTGTTTCCAAAAGACTACAGAAATGACGTTGCATTAAACAACTTAGTTATGTCTGTAGATCCAGATTGCAGCCCAGAACTTACAGCAATGCTTGGTTCTGCGATCGCAACAGCAATTTCAGATATCCCATTTGACGGGCCTACAGCATCTACAATGGTAGGACTGATCGATGGAGAATTCGTGATCAACCCAACTTCTGCACAGAAAGAAGTTTCTGATCTTGCATTAACTGTTGCATCTACAAGAGAAAAAGTTATCATGATTGAAGCTGGTGCGAATGAAGTACCAGAAGATGTGATGTTAGAAGCAATCTTCAAAGCTCACGAAGTGAATCAGGAGATCATCAAATTTATTGATACAATTGTAGCTGAATGTGGAAAAGAAAAACATGACTACGAGCATCATATCGTAGATCCAGAGATGTATGATGATATGGTAGCTTTCATTACTCCAGAAGCAATGGAAGAAGCTGTATTTACAGATGACAAACAGACAAGAGAAGCAAATATCCGTGCGATCGAAGAAAAATTAGAAGAAAGATATGCTGAGAATGAAGAATGGTTAGCACAGATCGGTGAAGCTGTTTATGCATTCCAGAAGAAGACTGTCCGTAAGATGATCTTAAAAGATCACAAACGTCCAGATGGCCGTGCAATCAACCAGATCCGTCCATTGGCAGCAGAAGTTGATCTGATTCCTAGAGTACATGGTTCTGCAATGTTTACCCGTGGACAGACACAGATCTGCGATGTTGTTACACTTGCACCGCTTTCGGAAGTACAGAAGATTGACGGACTTGATGAGAACGTGACAACCAAGCGTTATATGCATCAGTACAATTTCCCGTCCTATTCTGTTGGAGAGACAAAGCCAAGCAGAGGTCCGGGACGTCGTGAGATCGGACACGGTGCGCTTGCAGAGCGTGCATTACTTCCGGTTCTTCCTTCTGTGGAGGAGTTCCCGTATGCAATCCGTGCAGTTTCCGAGACATTTGAATCCAATGGATCTACTTCCATGGCATCTACCTGTGCGTCCTGTATGTCACTGATGGCTGCAGGTGTTCCGATTAAAAAGATGGTTGCAGGTATTTCCTGTGGTCTTGTGACCGGAGAGACGGATGATGATTATCTGGTACTGACAGATATCCAGGGACTTGAAGATTTCTTCGGAGATATGGATTTCAAGGTAACCGGTACACATGATGGTATCACTGCAATCCAGATGGATATCAAGATCCATGGCCTGACCCGTCCAATCGTAGAAGAAGCCATTGCCCGTACCCGTGAGGCACGCGTCTACATTATGGATGAAGTTATGAGCAAGGCAATTGCAGAGCCACGAAAAGAAGTAAATCAGTGGGCACCGAAGATTGAACAGATCACCATTGATCCGAATAAAATTGGAGATGTTGTGGGACAGAAGGGTAAGACAATCAATGAGATCATTGCCCGTACAGGTGTCAAGATTGATATTACAGATGATGGTGCGGTTTCTGTCTGTGGAACAGACAAGGAGGCAATCGCAAAGGCCATTGATATGATAAAAATCATCACAACCGATTTTAAGGAAGGGCAGATCTTTACCGGTACAGTTGTAAGTATCAAAGAGTTTGGTGCTTTTATCGAGTTTGCACCAGGCAAGGAAGGAATGGTTCACATTTCAAAGATTGCCAAGGAACGCATTGAGCATGTCGAGGATGTACTGACGCTTGGAGATGTTGTGAAAGTTGTCTGTCTTGGAAAGGACAAGATGGGAAGAATCAGTTTTTCCATTAAGGACGTTCCGGCAGATCAGAAATAAAATACCGTACAGAATTAAGATCCATGAAAGATGTACTTCAGGGGCCGCACCATGCGGCCCTTTTTTCATACCATGAAAGAAAAAGGCGATGATTCGAAAAGTTCGGAGTTGAAATATGAATCGTGTCAAACAGCTTGTACATGCAGAGAATGTATATCGTATGGGTTACACGGGGAAAAATATCCGGGTGGTGACATTGGACACAGGCGTTTATCTACATCCGGATCTGCGGCAGAATGTGGTTGGATTTCTGGATTTTGTGGCAATGAAACGAGCCTGTTATGATGATAATGGACACGGAACACATGTTGGCGGAATTTTGTGTGCGAATGGCAGAATGAAGGGAATGGCACCGCAGGCACAGCTGATTGCGCTGAAAGTCCTCGGGAAGGATGGAGGAGGACAGACGGAGCGGGTGATTCGTGGCCTGCAATGGGTGCTTGCACATCATAAAGAACTGGGAATCCGGATTCTGAATTTTTCCGTAGGATTTCTTCCGGGGGCACTCGACCGTGAGCAGAAGCAGATTATGGAACTTTTAGAACAGCTGTGGGATGATGGCGTGACGGTTGTCACAGCGGCCGGAAATAATGGCCCGGGAGCCGGGACAGTCACGGCTCCCGGTATTTCGAGAAAAGTGATTACGGTGGGGGCAAGTGATGACCGGAGTTCTCCTGGGGAAAGGCGTGGTGGCTACAGTGGCAGTGGTCCGACCGGATGCTGTATTATGAAGCCGGAAATTTTAGCACCGGGGACGAATATTGTAAGTCTGGATCATCACGGAGCACTATATTCCAGAAAAAGTGGCACCTCTATGGCAACCCCTGTCGTATGCGGGGCACTGGCACTTGCATTACAGAAAAATCCAAAGCTGCGGCCGGAAGAACTGAAACTGAAATTATATGAATCGGCGCGGAAAGAAACGGGAATGTCCATGGCGTGGGGCGTTCTTGATGTTGATAATTTGCTGGCATTGGTATAAAATACTCTCTAAAAGCCTGTCGGTGACATTTTATGAGAACCAAAGGAGGAGACAGATGAAACGAATATTAAATAAACTCTTCAGTAAACTTGTCCTTGGAGGATTGATTATTATATTGCAGTTCAGCTGGTTTGTCTATCTGTTGTACAGTGCGACCGTATACAGTTCCATGGTAGATGCATTGTTTAAAATTGCATCCATTGTGCTTGCATTGTTTGTCTCCAGCAGGGATATGCGTTCCACATATAAAACTTCCTGGATTTTTCTGATACTGGCACTTCCTCTGTTCGGAATTCCGGCATACTATCTGTTTGGCCGTCCGGGACTGACAAAACGGACCCGTATGAAGATGGACGTGGTCAGCAGCAGGATACGGGCATACAGTTCTCCTTCCGATGATGTGATGTCTGCTTTAAGGGCAGAGGATGATTCTGCCGGACAGCAGGCACAGTATCTTACCTGTTATGCAGGGTATCCGGTGTACCGTGAGGCGGATACACAATATTATTGCTGTGGAGAAGAGATGTATCCGCAGTTTCTGGAAGATTTAAAAGCGGCAAAATCTTATATCTTTCTGGAGTATTTTATTGCGGAACCCGGCAAGATGCTGGATGCAATTGTTGAAATTCTGGCACAGAAAGTAAAAGAGGGTGTGGATGTGCGATTTATGTACGATGGAATCGGATGTATCCAGACACTGCCGAATAAATATTATTGTTATCTGCAGGAAAAGGGAATCAAATGTGCCTGTTTCCAGCCATTTCGCCCACTGATGTCAATTATCCAGAATAACCGGGATCACCGGAAGATCACGGTGATTGACGGAAAGGTTGCCTATACCGGGGGAATGAACCTGGCGGATGAGTATATCAATGCCAGAGTGCGTTTTGGGTATTGGAAGGATGCGGCAATCCGTCTGACCGGAGAATGTGTCTGGAGTTTTACAAGCATGTTCTTGGAACTGTGGGATTATATTTTGAAAATAGAAAGTGATTATACATTTTATCGGGCAACTTCCATGGAAAAACACAGGTTGCAGGAAAAAATCCATGCAGATGAAAAAGGATTCGTCCAGCCGTATACCGATTCTCCACTGGATCACGAAGATGTCGGCGAAAATGTATATCTGAATATCATCAGCAGGGCAAAAAAATATCTTTACATCTTTACTCCGTATCTGATCATCGGATCCGAGATGCGTACGGCACTTGTAAATGCGGCAAAATCCGGCGTGGATGTGCGTCTGGTTGTACCGGGAATTCCGGATAAGAAACTGGTGTATTTCCTGACACAGTCGAATTTCCCGTATCTGATCAAAAACGGAGTGAAAATATACACATATACGCCAGGTTTTATCCATGCAAAATGTTTTGTGTCGGATGATGTACAGGCAACCGTGGGAACGGTAAACATGGATTACCGCAGTCTGTGTCTGCATTTTGAATGTGGCGTCTGGATGTATCGTACCCGGGCAGTTTTGCAGGTAAAAGAAGATGCGTTAAAAACATTTGCGGAAAGCCACGAAGTGACCCTGGAGGAATTTCAAAGAAAATCGTTTCTTGTGCGTACATTTATGGGAGCATTGAAATTGTTTGCCCCTCTTCTGTAAAACACTAAATATAGTAAATTGTCCTTGCATTTTCTACAACATAAAGATAAAATATAGATTATGACAGAAAGGACGAGAGGGATGGAACTGACCGTTAAACTCCAGGTATTTGAGGGACCGCTGGATCTGCTTTTGTATCTGCTCGAAAAGAATAAAGTGAATATCTATGATATTCCGATTGTGGAGATCACGGAACAGTATATGGAGTATATCCGGGAAATGAAACGGCAGGATCTGGAGGTGCTCAGTGAGTTTCTGGTTATGGCTGCAACACTGGTCGATATCAAATCACGCATGCTTCTCCCGTCGAATCCGGACAGTGAAGAGGAAGAAGAAGATCCGCGTGCGGAACTGGTACAGCAGCTTCTGGAATACAAGATGTACAAATGTATGGCGTATGAACTAAAAGACCGGCAGATGGATGCCGGTCGTGTTATGTATAAGAAGCCGACGATTCCGGAGGAAGTGCGTGCGTATGAACCGCCGGTTGATATCCACGAACTGATATCGGACATTACGCTTTCACGCCTGCATGAAATTTTTGAGAGCATTATGAAAAAACAGCAGGATAAAATTGATCCTCTGCGGTCAAAATTCGGAAAGATTGAAAAAGAAGAGGTATCGCTAGAAGACAAGATGGAGGATTTGAAAAAATATGCGGCCGGACACAGACATTTCAGTTTCCGGGGACTTTTGACGGCACAGTCATCGAAAGTGGAAGTGATCGTTACGTTTCTTGCGATTCTGGAGCTGATGAAAATGGGAACGATACGGATTTCGCAGGAACATATTTTTGATGATATCCAGATTGATTCGAAAGTTGCAGCATAGATTATCATGTATTGCAGGATGGACGGAAAATATGGAAGAAAAAAAATACAAGGCAATTATAGAAGGAATTCTGTTTTCTATGGGAGAATCCGTAGAACTGGAAAAAATTGCAGGAACTCTTGGACTTGATCAGAAGAAAACAAAGGACCTGATCGATGAAATGAGAAACGAGTGGGAAGAACAGAAACGCGGCGTTACCATCACGGAACTGGATGGAGCCTACCAGATGTGCACCAGACCCGAAATTTACGAATATCTGATTAAAATTGCAAAGCAGCCCAAACGCCGGGTTTTAACCGATGTTCTTTTGGAGACGCTTTCCATTATTGCATATAAGCAGCCGGTGACAAAGATGGAAATAGAAAAAATACGTGGCGTGTCATCGGATCATGCGGTAAACAAACTGGTGGAATATCATCTGGTGTGTGAACTTGGAAGACTTGATGCACCGGGGCGTCCGTTACTTTTCGGAACAACAGAAGAATTTTTACGCAGTTTCGGCGTACATTCAATCGATGATCTGCCGGTACTCAGTCCGGTACAGGTGGAAGAGTTTAAGCAGGAAGCAGAAGAAGAGATGCATGTGAAACTGGACGTATAAAAGAAGCAGGAATAATCATATACATAGAATAAAAATGTATATGGTTATTTTTTTATGTTTCAAAAAAGAATCTGCACAAAAATAGTAAGTCTGTTGCTGGTAATCGGATGTCTGATGAGCGAACCGGTTTTGGCAGAAAAGCAAAAAGAACCCGAAGCGCAGACACTGTATTCAAAATCCTGCGCCATGGTGGATGGTGACAGTGGGCGCCTTTTGTATGGAAAAGAGGCACAGACAGCACTGCCGAATGCAAGTACCACAAAAATTCTGACCTGTATCGTGGCGATGGAACAATGTAAGCCCGATGAAGTGGTCACATTCAGCGCAAAAGCGGCATCACAGCCGAAGGTACATCTCGGGGCGAAAAAAGGAGAACAGTTCTATATGCAGGATCTGTGGTATGGGCTGATGCTGGAATCCTATAATGACTGTGCATATGCAATCGCAGAACATGTGGCGGGATCTGCGGAAAAATTTGCAGCACTTATGAATGAAAAAGCAAAGAAGATCGGGTGCACCGACAGCCATTTTGTGACACCGAACGGTCTGGATGCAAAGGATGAGCAGGGGGAACACCATACCACAGCATATGATCTGTGCAGGATTATGAGTTATTGCGCATGGAAGTCTCCGGTAAGCAAGCAGTTTCTGGAAGTGACGCAGACCCGGTCACATACATTTCAGAGCCTGGAGGGAACCGGATATGCTGTTTCCAATAAAAATGCCCTGCTGGATATGATGGATCATGTGATTACCGGAAAAACCGGATATACGTCCAAAGCCGGATATTGCTATGTGGCTGCACTTGAAGAAGGGGGGAGACATTATGCAATCGCACTTCTTGCCTGCGGCTGGCCGAACCACAAAAATTATAAGTGGTCCGATGCAAAGACACTGTTTCAATACGGAATGGATGCCTATCATTTGTATCGGGGATCGGAAGCATCCATGGAGCTGCCGGATATAGAGATTGCGCAGGGCTGTCGGAAAGAAACACTCGAGGAATGGGCTACCCATGCCAAACTGCCGGTTTATGTTGATACGGATATCACAAAACTGACGTTTTTGAAAAAAGACGGGGATACCGCTGAAATAAAGAAAGTATGGTCTGATCCGATAAGCCTTCCGGTCAAAAAAGGGCAGACGCTTGGACGTGTTTCCTACTGTATGAACGGCAGGGAAATTTACTCCGGAAAAATTAAAGCAGAGGTTTCCGTAAAAAAATGGTCTCCTGAAAAGTTTTTTCAAATTATGTGGAAAGAGGCACTGTTGGGCAAATAGGAAATTAGTCACAAAGAATTAGTGAAAAAATTAACAAATTATGTTGAAAAGAATTGGGAAATGAGATACAATACAAACTAGCGGAAATTTTTATTTTTTATAGATGGAGGGCATAAGATGAGTAGTAACAATGAAAACTTGGCAATGCAGCGTATTGCTAAGTTGGTCGATGAGAACAGTTTTATGGAAATCGGTTCTCTCGTAACAGCACGTAGCACAGATTTTAATCTTACCGCTGCAAAGACCCCTTCAGATGGCGTTGTAATCGGTCATGGACTGATCGACGGCAATCTGGTATTTATTTACAGCCAGGATGCATCCGTATTAAACGGTACCATCGGAGAGATGCACGCAAAGAAGATTGCGTCTGTGTATGACATGGCAATGAAGATGGGAGCTCCTGTCATCGGTCTGATTGACTGTG
>ERZ857982.3660-NODE-3660-length-10130-cov-4.428685_pt1 | contig 10130 bp, 10 predicted proteins | sample MGYA00519955_ERZ857982 | MGnify/ENA primary metagenome ERZ857982 (study PRJEB31778, sample SAMEA3449416) | human gut metagenome | biome: human gut; feature: human-associated habitat; material: faeces | place: United Kingdom | collected 2010/2012 ... | reverse complement strand
ACGGAGGATCCATACAGCTCCGACAGCCTGACTTAAAACGGTGGCAAGTGCCGCACCTCTTACACCGAGATCCAGTACAAAAATGAAGATTGGATCAAGGATAATATTGATTATTGCACCAATGACGGTGGTGAGCATACTGATCTTTGCAAATCCCTGTGTTGTAATGAACAGGTTCATTCCCATAACGATCAGTACAAAAATACTTCCGAGAATGTAGATGCGGGAATAGGCAACGGCATATGGAAGTGTCTTACCACTTTCACCGAAAAGGGTCAGCATCTGTGGGGCAAAAATAAAGAAAATAAAAGTTAGTACAACTGCCATGATGATAAGAAGAGAAAAGCAGTTTCCAAGGATCCTTTCTGCTGTCCGGTTATCCTTTTTTTCCATGGAAATCGCGGCACGCGGAGCACCTCCCGCACCGGCAAGCATGGCAAATGCATTGATCAGCATTAAAATGGGTGTGAATAAACCGACACCGGTGAGGGCAGAAGCACCAACTCCCGGAAAGCAGGGGACAGCAAGAGAAGATTTCAATAACAGCAGAAATTATGTATAATTATGTTGTAGGTACAAAAATAGTGTGACAGCGAGGTAGAGAAAATGGAAGAGCAGATAAAAAAGATTTATGAAAAGCAGAAAAATGGACGCATCAGGATGATACGGAATGTGCTGTTGATTTATGCAGCATTGATCTGTGTGGTGAGTATTTTCAAAGGAAATCCGTTCCCGCATCAGGAGACAGTACTCTTTTTCGATGTGAAGCAGCCGGGCTGGGTCACGACAGATCCCTGGCTTCTGTGGATTTGCGTGGTGGTTGATCTGATTGCAGGTATATTCATTTTAATCAGGGACATTCTCAGAGATTTTTCAAAAATTGACCGGATTCTGTCACAGCAATGTGATGCAGAAAAATATTCAGAAATGCTGGAAGAGTTGGTAAAGTACGGAAAGAGCTTGGATTATCATGGATTTCAAAAAAGTGTCATGCTGATAGCTGAGTCTAAATATGTAGTTGCACTGATCATAAATGGGCAGTTGCAGAAGGCAGAAGAGTATATAAAGAATGAATGGGAAGGAAAAAGAGAGGGACGTTCCTGGCAGCAGGTCATGACGAATCTCGAACTGTCGAAGAAATATCAGGAGAAAGATGCGGCAGGTTATTCGGCTACATTAGAAAAAGCAGGGAAAGTATTTCAAAAGAATCCACTGTTTATGGCAAAAAATTTGATGCTGAAAGGTGAAGATGAGGCAGCAGTAAGATTACTGGAAAATGATACGGAAAAGCTGCCTTATTATGAGGTTACACGCAGATTCCTGCTGGGAGTATGTTACTACCGAATCGGAAAAGAAGAGCAGGGAAAAGAATGTATGGAATATGTAATTGGGCATGGAAATACGTTGAAGTGCAAAGAAGAAGCGGAAAAATATGTAACAGTGTAAGTAAGGATGTTCTTTAAAATGACAGGGTAACAAAAATGGAGAAGATATAGAGGATGGTAATAAAATAGGATATATCGCACATAAAGATGGTGAATCTGGAGTATACAATTCCTGAAAATAGACTTGACTTTTAAATATTACAAGTGTAAGATTTAAGAAACAAAAAAATTAGAAGAAAGGAATATCTATGAAAAGAAGACGAAAAAAGCAAAATATCCAAAAATCTTACGCTTGTAAGATTTTTGGGCTGATAGTAGCTATAACAGTAATTGCTGTTTCAGGAGGTGTTTTATTAAAAAGGACGATAACGGAATCACCAGAAGACACACTTGTGGAATATATGAACCATATTGAAAAAAAGGAATATGAAGTAATGTATACTATGATAGATTCAGATGAAAAAGTTTATCTGACAAAAGAAGAATACATACAACGAAATTCTAAGATATACGAAGGAATAGAGGTCAGTGACATTAAAATCAGTCATATAGCTGTGAAAGAGAAAAAAGCAGATACAGTTACGCTTTCGTATGAAACATCATGTAATACAATTGCCGGAACAATACAATTTGACAATATGGCGGAACTGAAGAAGACGAAACAGGGATATAAATTAGTATGGCAGGATAGCCTGATTTTTCCAGATTTAGAGAGTGATGATAAAATAAGTGTTACTACATCAAAAGCGGAGAGAGGAGAAATATTAGACCGAGATGGTAAAATGCTTGCAGGAAAAGGAGTAGCAACATCAGTTGGCATTATACCGGGAAAGCTGGAAGACAGGAATGTATCTATTGAAAAAATAGCGGAGTTATTAGAGATAGATGTAGAAACAATAAATAACAAACTCACAGCAAAGTGGGTAAAAGAAGATTCTTTTGTACCAATTGAAACTATTCCGAAAGTAGAAGAAATAGATTTAATGAAAATACAGCCAGAAGAAAAGACACTTGAGGAGCAGGATTGTCAGAATAAACTTTTGGAAATTCCAGGGGTTATGCTATCAGATGTGGAAGTTAGAACCTATGAGTTAGGGGAAGCAGCAGCTCATTTAATTGGTTATGTACAGTCTGTAACAGCAGAAGATTTGGAAAATCATCCAGGGGAAGGATATTCAGCTGAAAGTGTAATCGGAAGATCTGGGGTGGAAAAGTTATACGAAAAGCAATTAAAAGGAAAAGATGGTTGTGATATAAAGATTTTGGATAGTGATGGGGAAGTAAAAGAGGTTCTTGCAAGTATTTTTAAAGAAGATGGTATGGATATAAGATTAACGATAGATTCCGATTTGCAAAAATCATTATACGAGCAGTTTAAAGAAGATCCGGGGTGTTCTGTCGCAATGAATCCTTATACGGGAGAAGTATTGGCTTTGGTAAGTACCCCATCTTATGATAATAATGAATTTATACGGGGCTTATCATCAGAGAAATGGACATCATTAAACGAAGATGAAAAGAAGCCATTATATAATCGTTTTCGTCAAGTATGGTGTCCTGGCTCAACATTTAAACCAGTTGTGGCAGGAATTGGGTTGAAAACGGGAAGCATAGATCCAAAAGAAGATTTTGGAAATGAAGGTTTGGCATGGCAGAAAGATTCGTCTTGGGGATCTTATCAAGTGACAACACTTCATGAATATGAACCGGTTATTATGAAAAATGCAATTATCTATTCTGATAATATTTATTTTGCAAAGGCAGCTCTTAAAATTGGTAGTGAGAATTTTATGAATACTTTAAATGAAATAGGATTTAATCAGAATATGCCGTTTGAGATTGCGATGCAGGAATCAACATATTCCAATACAGATAAAATAGAAACAGAAATACAATTGGCAGATAGTGGTTATGGGCAAGGGCAGATTCTTGTAAATCCATTACATCTGGCAAGTATTTATACTTCATTTTTAAATGAAGGGAATATGATAAAACCGTATTTGAAATACAAAGAAGAAGCATCCGGTGAAACATGGATAGAAAATGCGTTTAGTAAAGAAAATGTAGAAGAAATTATGCAAGGGGTGGAAGGTGTTGTAAATGATCCGGAAGGAACCGGATATGCTGCACATCGTGACGATATTTTGCTGGCTGGAAAAACAGGGACAGCCGAGTTGAAGGCAACGAAAGAAGATACTTCTGGCAAAGAAATCGGGTGGTTTTCGGTGTTTACGGCAGATAAAAGCGTGGACAAACCAATTCTTCTTATCAGTATGGTTGAGAATGTGAAAGGAATCGGTGGAAGTGGTTATGTTGTTAAAAAAGATGCAACAGTATTGGATGAGTATTTTGAAGAATAAAAAAATTTTTATGAGAAATTATTACATATGTAAGATATTTGCGATGATATTGATAGTTCTTATTGTTTTTACAGGGTGCGGACAAAATCGAATTACGGAAAAAGAAGAAAAGAAAGAAACCGTAGAATCTGAAATGAATGCAGAAGTAAAAAAAACAGCGCAAACTTTTCGGTCTGTTTATATGAAGGAGAAGTCGGAGTTAAATACATTAAAGGTGAAAAGAAAAATTATCAATTGTCTGGAAGAAAAAGGATATGCGGCAGTAGATTGTGATAATCAGATTGATATGGTCAATCGTGAAAAAGTGGAAGATTTTTGCAAAACAGCGGAGAAAGAAGAACAGGCAGCAGTAGATATTGTTGTTGTATTTGATGAAGGGGAAATTATACAATATCATTTAGAGTCAATGAATGGAAAGATAAATGTTCGATTATGTCAGGTTAAATGGAAGGATAATAGCCCACAGGCTAATTATTATGATGAATATGAAGCATATGAGTGGAAATATACAGAAAAAGGATACTTGTTTCTGGAGGAATATCACCCACCGGGATTTGATGGAGCACCGGGTGAAACTGGATTCAGAGTGCAGCCATTAGATAAAACATGCCGAGAATTGAATCGAAAATATGTTATGCCGTTGGGGTATGCACTTAATAATCTGTTGATTACAAATTGGGATAACCAGAATTATACGGAACTTGATTTTTATGATCTTTATGAAAAAATGTATTATATGAAATATGGAAAGCAAGTTCCATATGAAGCAAATTATGGTGGAGCAGAATATGAAGTTCCAAAAGATGAGTTTGAAGAGGTTATAAAGACCTATTTACCATTTAGTAATAGCGAGATTGAAAAAGGAACTTTTTATAACTCTGATAATAGAACTTTTAGATACAGACCGCGAGGGTTATATGATTGTGAATTCCCATATGAGCCATATCCGGAAGTTATCTCATATGAAAAATTACAAGATGGAACATTAAAACTTACGATAGAAGCAGTATGGGAAATCAGAATGTTAGATCAGGCAATCACCAGTGAATTGATGATAAAACCTATGGAAGACGGAAGTTTCCAGTATTTATCAAATAAGGTAATCAGTTCAGATCAAAATGCAAATGCAGGGTGGTATATGCCAAGGTTAACAGAAGAAGAGTGGGAAGAGAATTACAGTAATAATTAGGGGGCAATATGAAAAGAAAAAGTATTTTGTTAGTACTTTGTATAGGAATGATTCTGACTTCCTGTGAAAGTAAGATATCGTTAAACAGCACAGATGTAAAAAATGAGAAGAATCAGAAAAACACTACCATGGAAAATCCGGATAAGGGATATAATCTACCAATCGATGAAGACAAGAAAAAGGAAGCTGTGAACGATTGTGAAGAAATTATGGGCATTATCCGAGATATTTATTCTGAATATAATGGAATACAAGAAGCAGATCAGAACACTGCTGAGCAAATGATGAATCGGATGAAAGAAATTATCAAACAAAATGGGAATCCGGTCATTGGTTCCGATCATTATTCTGTTATGGATAATTATCAGAAGATGGAACAATTTTTAAAATCTGCAGAACAAGAAGAAAAAGGAAGTGTAATTTTATATGAAGCAGATACAGATGGTGGAATTACCAGAAAAGAATATAGTTATGATGGAAAAGAAATGAGTGTGATGTCCGCAAAAATGATCTGGAGTGAGGATACAGAGCCTGTACTTACATACATATCGCTATCAAAAATAAAAGAATGGGCATATACTGAAAATGGGAATTTCTGTTATGAATTATGCGTACCTGAACCACCGGAAGTGACAGAGATTGTAGATGGAAGTTGTATTATCCGGGTAAAGCCTTTGAGTGAGGAGTGTCGGGAATATTCAAAAAAATATGTGAGTACGTTCGGCTATCACGGAAACAATCTGTTATGTTCAAACTGGAATGCGGAGGATATGCAGGGGTTGGATTATAATGGACTTTATGAATATTTTTATCAAATGAAATATGGAGAAAAATTTACTGCAGAAAAAGAGGTTGTGGGAATTCCAGCAGAAGAGTTCGAAAATGTAATTATGACATATCTTCCTGTTACAAAAGAAGAATTGAAAGAATGGGCGGTCTACGATGAACAAAGTAATAGGTTTATCTGGGAACGATTGGGATATGGTAATTATTCACCAACACATTTTGGCTTGTCTTTACCGGAAGTAACAGAAGTCAGGCATAATGAAGATGGAACCATTGTTTTGACAATTCATGCAGTATGTGATTCTGTTGTATGTAATGATGTTGTTATTACACACGAACTTACGATGAAAATTCAGGATGATGGAACGATTCAGTATGTTGGAAACAGGATTTTAGATAATGGTATTGATAATATACCGAGGTATCAGTACCGGTTAGGTAATTTGCAGAATTGATCAGTAGAGAAGAAATAAATAAAGAGAACTGATAACGGGAAATTATGCTATCAGTTCTCTTTATTTATTTCCAAATACCAAGATTAGAAAGTACAGATTCTGTTATTTCGGTAGCCTGACTTCCAGTTGCACCAGAAGAGGATTGAATATTTGTTGCGAAGTAGTAAGTATTATTCGCTGTTTCAATGTATCCGATAAACCAGCCATTGACATCTTTACCATTGACACGCCCAGTTCCTGTTTTCCCGTAAAGAGAACCGGAAGAAGTAGTGGAAAGCAGCAGAGCTTTTTTTACTGCCTGGATATTTTTACTGTCAAAATGAAAATTATTTTGATAGAAATCCTGTAACAATTCCACCTGTTCTATGGGTGATATCTTCAGAGAGAAATCTGTCCAATAGAGATTTAGATTTGTTCCAGTATTTTGATTCCCATAGTTTATTGTCTGTAAAAATGTTCTTACGGCTTCAAAACCTGCCTGTGAATCAATTGCCTGAAAATACCAGTTTACGGAATTATGTATAGCCGAGGTTAAATCTTGATCGGCTTCCCATGAATTAAAAGGATATGGTTCTCCATTCCATGTGAAAGTGGAATGTTCTGGTGTAATAATTCCAGATTCCAAGCCAAGTAATGCATCATATATTTTATAAGTCGAATTCGGTGATACACGTGTGGAAGCATGATCCATATTATAAATATTCCATTTATCAGCAGACTGATCATATAAAACAAAACTTCCAGTGTAGTCCCCAAAATTGGAAGAAAGATTTAGCTGAGTAATATTCTTTTCGGTTGTGTCAAAATGATAGCCAGTCTGATCAGAAGCATAAACAGAAAGTATGGGAATGCATCCAATGATGATAGTAGAGACGAATATGCATATAAGATATCCACGAATTTTTTGTTTAAAAGTAGGTTGGTGGAATGATGCAATATTTAAAATGCGTCCTTTTAACTGTTTTATATTTCCACTGATTCCCATAGTAAGAGGGAATGGAGACAGAGCTATTGTTTCGGCAAAGTTAATCAGTGTATTTCCATATGACTTGTATTCTGTTTCTTTCAATAATTGTAATACAGCACTGTCGCAGGCAAGTTCCCGTTCCTGTCGTATTCTTTTTAGAAAATACCAGATTAGGGGATTGAACCAGTAGAAAACATGTACTGTATTTATCAAATATCCAATTAGAATATCTTTATGCTTGTAGTGCTGCAGTTCATGAAGAAGCATATATCGAATATCAGTTGAGCTTATAGTTCCAGCGTTAAAATCTGAAATCAAGTGAATTGGAAGATAAATGCGAGGATGCAGGAAACCAGCCAAAACAGGAGATTTCAAAAATGCTGTACTATAAATCGGAATGGTATGCTTGCTGTTCACTTCGTTTAAACATTCTATATAAAGAGCGTTTAGTTCTTCATTTTGAAGAGGTAAAGCAGAACTATGTAAGGCTTTTACTTGTTTTACTGAGCGGTAGAGAAGAAAAAACATTATGAATATACCGATACTCCAGAAAAATACAAGTAATGTGTGAATAAAAGTTGGTATTTGGGTGCTGACAGAGACAGCAAAATCATTTATTTTATCCAAATTATAACCATTACCAGAAAGAAAAGTGGTTTGAATGTCACCATTGGTACTTGAACTGGCTGTCAGCAAATGTCTCCACGATATAGAAGATGGGGCAGAGTTTATCGGTAAAAAGGGAACAATTAGAACGGCAAGAAATATAATCGAAAGATTATATTGCATACGTGCGGATAATTGCCTTTGCAATAAATTTTTTAATCCCAGTAAACTACCTAAAAAAATACAAATGATGGCATTACACAGTAAAAATCGAAAACTAAAATATATCAAAATATGCTCCTCCTCCCATGGTTAATGATTGGAAAGAAGATTCCGTAAGCTGGCAATGTCTTCTTCAGACAATTTATCATCCTCAATGTAAGAGGCAAGCATAGAAGTGATATTACCATTATAATATCGTTTTAAAAAAGAATTACTTTCCTGCCGAATATATTCGTCTTCCTTGACCAATGGAGTATAGACAAAAACCCGGCTTTGTTTTTCATAGGTTAGTGCTTTTTTAGAAACGAGACGTTTAATCAATGTCTGAATTGTTTTAGGACTCCAACTGGAAATTTGTGTTAATTTTTCAGTAATTTCATTGGTGCTGATTGGTGCGTATTTCCAAACGATTTTCATAACTTCAAATTCAGCTTCTGAAATTTGAGGCAGATTGCTCATGTGATATTCCTCCAAATCTTACAAATGTAATAAAAATATTATATATCTTAAAAGGTTATTCTGTCAACGAAATAAAAACTTGACTTTAAATCTTACAGATGTAATAATAGATAAAAATTACACTTGTAAGATTTGAAATGTGAAAGGTTTTTATAAAAATGGGAAGGGTAGTTGTTGTAACATTTGATGAAAATGAGGAAGAAAAATTAAATGAATTATTACATTTTCTGTCTGCTAAAAAATACTCTGAGATGCCTGGTAAACAAAATAGGGTACTTGATTACGGAGCATTAAAAATAAATGCGGAATATCGTTCTGTAGAAAGTAATGGTGAGCTGGTTCAATTGACGAATTATGAATTTGAAATATTATATTTGCTGGCAAAAAATCCAGGACGGATATTTTCAAAGGAACAAATATATACACAGGTGTGGAAAGAACCATATTATGGGGCAGAAGATAATGTTATGGGCATAATTCGGAGAATCAGAAAAAAGATTGAGCCAGATTCTGCAAAACCAAGATACATTTTAAATGTATGGGGTATGGGATATAAATTTAATGGTGAATTGATGAAATGATGGAATATAAAATTGGGCATAATAAGTAAAGATACCAAAAAAAGCAGGAGAAATTTTTATGGAAAATGATATTTGGAATGAAATATCCTCTTTTTTGAACCAGTTGCGTTGTGAGAATATAAACAGAGAAAGTTATATCTATTTCCAAGAACTTGCAAATATTCAGTTGAAGAAGAAAATGGAAAAAGAAAAGGTGAATAAACTTCTCGATCATATAAGTTATGAGGACAGGGAGAAGTTGAAGCAATATGGAGAAATTTTGGAAGAAGAAGCGTTTGTGTCAGAACAAAGGGCATATTGTCAAGGATATGTAGATTGTATTCAGTTATTGGCTGGTTTAGGACTCTTGAAAAAATCGACGGATATGGAAAAAATAATTAGCGAGATGAAAAGCAATTAAGTGTGTCGTGGAGGGAAATGTAGTATTTGATAGATAATAGGATGTTCGTAAAGAAGAAACAGTTATGTTATATCAAGTTGTAATGATATAGCATAACTGTTTTTAACATATGGTAATAGTATTTATTCCACTAATTTTAAATATCGGTAATTATCAGCTATTTATCGGTATTTTACAAGTTTTATTTTGTATCATTAGTAGTGTCTACGTTAGAAATAAAAGGATTAGAATCTAGCAGAGCTGTCGTAGTTGCAAGAATTACCTGTAACTGATAATCATTGCACTGATTTAAGAGCCGAAGAATCTGATCATATGTAGAATTATTTTTATTCTGATTTGGATAAACGTAGTCATCAGCAGAAATATTTAAAGTCTGCATGGTTTTACAAAATAATTCCAGACTGGGACCGCCTTTATGGCGTTCGAGGTCTCCAAGATAAGCCGCCGATATTCCGAGTTTTTCAGCAAGAGCTTCTTGTGTTAAATGCATTTCCATACGCCCTTGTTTTACTAAAGTGGCAAATAATGTTTTTGGAATATCCATGTTTGTATACCTCCATAAACTTAGTGTATTACCCTAAATTTGAAAAGTGAAAAGGGTGTAACATTAGAAAAAACACAGGGTATTACCCGATGAATGAGAAAGCATACAAATCTCTTTCGGTTAAAAAAAACAGATTCCGAAAGAGCAGTATTTGTATGCTTATTTTCTTTTCCGGA
>ERZ857982.3659-NODE-3659-length-10130-cov-8.109777_pt1 | contig 10130 bp, 16 predicted proteins | sample MGYA00519955_ERZ857982 | MGnify/ENA primary metagenome ERZ857982 (study PRJEB31778, sample SAMEA3449416) | human gut metagenome | biome: human gut; feature: human-associated habitat; material: faeces | place: United Kingdom | collected 2010/2012 ... | reverse complement strand
AAATTGGCAAAAAAGTAAAGAAAAAGTCCTGTTTTCGAGAGAAAACAGGACTTTTGGAGCTGCTGGGCGGATTCGAACCGCCGACCTCATCCTTACCAAAGGCGAATGACAAAAATATCAAAAAATTATAGTTATTAGAGGAAATGCGTGTAATCCGCTCTTTTGCGGTTGCTCGGGTATCAAAAACGAACTTTTTTGACGCTCTATTTTTGCTGCGTTTTTCCAACTTTGAAACTACACTTTCAAAACTACTCAAAAAAACCATAGCCCATTTTGACATTATATAGCCCGTACATTTCCAGCGTTTCCGGCTGACCCTCCAACGCATAGCGTCCCGGCCACCAGCTCAAAAATCCCTCGTCTAATCCATCTATCGGCGTGTCCGGCAGATATAAGATAAATTTGTCCCCGTCCTCCATGCCATACGGCTCGGAGGATATATTTTTTGTCCCGTTTTCTATCCATTCTTTTCCGGCTTCATAATCGCTGTTCAGCTTCGCCAGCGTCAGAGAATAGCTATACTCGTCCACTTTTTCAATATCCGAAAACCGCCCCGAAAAATCGCAGATATAAACCGTCCCGTTCGGATAATCTTCGTCATAGACCCCCATATCCGCGTCGTAATACTCCCCCGAAAATGCCCCGTCCTGTTCCAACGTCATAGAGGTCGCCCACGCGCCTACGCCGCTGCTGAATACAAAATCCATCGGGAAATCCTCCGGCAAGGCATCCTTGTCCTTTTGGCCGCAGCCAGTCAATAACGCGGTGCAGAGCAACAGCACCGCCACCTTTTTTATCGAAAATATTTTCATTTGCTTACTTATCTTCTATCTATTAATAAAGAGGCTCTGTTTTGAGCCTCTTTATTAGCGGTATAATCATCTTGTGTTCTTGTCTGCCAATGTGCGTAGATATTTGTAGCCGTCTTTACACTTGGGGTCTTTTTCGTTGTCCTTCTTAAAGAGAAAAATATTGGCTCTGTTCGCACAGTGGCTGTGGAGTCCAGACGCAAGCCCCAATTCCTCTGCTTTGGAATAGTCGATTTGGCATTTTATAATCCTATATGGAAGCGGGATGTGACCTCCGTTTAAGCCGCGGTCTTTTGTCCATTGGACGCTATCTTCATAAATCCAATCAGTATCAACCAAAGCCGTATAGAATGGTTGGGCTCGAAAAGCATTTACGAACATTTTTGCCTCCCTTGAATACGATTTATAGTACGTCTGCAAATAAATCGGTCTTTCCCTCTCTGCGTATTTTTATTGTAATATATTCGTTGCTTTGTGTCAAGTACACAGTTTTTTCTGAGAAGTGCGCTCGGTACTTCCTCCTGCCGATAGTATATCCTTTTCCGTTTTTTCGGGCAAGACCCCCGTTTCCGAGGGTCTTAGCCGCTCCGTTCAAGCCTCTGTCATCTGCTGCATACAGTCCATGCACATGATACGCACGCTTTTTGTTGCCCTCACGCTGTTGCCGCAGCACGGACATATCAGCTTTCTTGTGCTGCTGGGTCTGCGTTCACCGCCAGCGTTCGCAGCCCCCGCGTGGCTCGTTCCCGCCGCTCCCACACGAACGCCCGGAACAACGCTGCTTCGTCCGATGCGGATTTCATTCCAGCCTTTTGAAAGTGCATATTCAACGAGGTTTTCTCCCGGCGTGGTGTTCCATCCGTATTGACCGCACGGAACACACGTCAGCCCGTGGGCTTCGGCTATCGCCTTAAATCTGCCATTGTGATACTTCCCGCCCCGGCTCACCTCTTTAATGCCGTTTTCCCGGCAGTAGAGATGTACCATCTCATGCAGCATCGTGTCCAGCGTTTCTTCAATCGGATAGTTCAAAACCTCGGCGGCAATATTCAGCTCATACGCACCGCCATTTTTACGCTGCCAAACCTTGGCCGTGGTGCAATGGCCGTATGTCCCCGGCTTGCTCTGCACGGTGATAATAGGCACGGGCAGCTCCGCAGAAAAGAAGTCCGTGTTCAGGCTGTTATAGATATGCTCTAACTGGCTGACGGCTCGGCTCATTTTGGTAGTCTCTTTCATGGTACATTCCTCCATCATGTGTAGTGTTGTGTCAGCAAAGCTGCTTGCTTGCTTTGCTTGATTTCGCCACACACGACAGGGGACAGGCGCGGTCAAGGTTGGCCGTAGGCCACGCGCAAACAAAATTTTGAAACAAAAATTTGTGCAGACCTTGACGGGACAGTACCCGTCGTGTTACTCGTCCCCACAAAAAAACAGAGCTGATAAATCAGCCCTGCTCGGTGTCCTCGTCAACGTATTCTAAAATATCCTCTACTTTGCATTGCAGCAGTTTACAGAGTTGATTAAGCGTGTGCGTGGAGATGTTGTCACCCCGCCGCATGGCGTAATAGGTAGACATGGGAAACCCCAGCTTTCCCAAACGGTATGTGGAAATACCCCGGTTTTTCATCGTTTGAAATAAGGGAGCATAGCTAATCATCCGTCAACACCTCCGCAGCATCAGTATAAAAATGATGTGCGAAGTTTAGTATCTGCGATAACTCACATATATAATCGGTTGCTATTTGCAAGGGATTGTGGTACACTCTACCTACCTTTATAGAAACGAGGGCATAAGGATATGAAAATAAAGAAGCTATTGCTTGTCCTGCTGGCTGTGCTGCTGGTGTTCTCTCTGTTTGGCTGCGGGAAAAAAGAACCCGTCGAGGACGTAGAACCACAGGACACCACGGAACAGCTCGACAAAAATATAAAGAATGATATTAGCGGTACTTACGAGCTATCGAATGAAGAGATTTCGAAGTATTATGAATATGGCTATCTTGATGCCAAGGGAACGATAATGCAGAGCATTCAATCGCTGAAATCTAAGGCTAAAGCATGTGCAGAAAAGCTCGGACTTACCTATTCTGACGCTCAAGCATTTAACCTATTTGCCTATGGCACTGCTATTGAGCAAACAAAAAAAACTATCCGTTCAGCAACCGACTTCATTTACCCCTCGGATGGACTTCAACAGTTTATTTCATGGCGTGAGCAGTATGAGGCTGGTAAGACAGACGCTGATTTTGATAAAGAGCTGGATGAACTGTTAAAAGGCATTGAAGATGGAACCTACGGGGTAGGTGACTCTACAGGTAACACTGGCTCAACTGGTAATACGGGTAACACTGGTACTGGTGAAGTCTCGAATGAGCCAGACACTTCCGATCCTGGAGCATATATTGGCGGGCAGCCAGACGACACTGTTTATGATCCTGCTACTGGAGAAGACAAGACAGACCCTAGACTTGTAGAGGATACTTCTGGTATCACTGTTGAGGCAGTTAAGCCTGAGGATGTTGAGACTATAGGTGGCAAAGACTACTCTGATTTAGGCTACGGCATTTCAGGTTAATCTTATAAACACTTAAAGAAAGGGGGCGCTGAGCGATGGCATCCCCCTTTCCCCGTCGCTCGTCGCCGTTTGATTTTCTGAAATAACCGCACTTTTTCCCAATACCGTTTTTGAAAGTGTATATTCAATCCCCAAGACCGAGGGCAAAACGCCCCCGGTCTTTTTTTGTGCTTTTTACGTCACGTTATTATGCACATCGCCAAAATAACACGCCGTTCGCTCCACGAATTTGACAACTTAGTAGAAAATGCGGCAATACGCCGTGAAAACGATTGCGTTTTGTATATTTTTTGCCGCACTCATTATAAAAACCCGAACGACATTCCCCAAAATTAAAACATCAGTGTAATCACGCAAGATACATTGTCCCAAAACCGCGGCGTCTTTCCGCAGAGCATTCCGGTAATAAGAAGCATCTTTTTGAAAGGATGTTTCTTCGTATGGATAAAAAAACCAACAACCGTTCAACCCCCGCCAAAAAGAAGCGGGCAGCGAGAACCGCTTGCAACCCTGAGGACATCAGATACGCAATGCCCGCGGAGACGGTCGATAAAATCGAAAAGATTTCAGAGGCGTTTGACGCTGCGTTCCGCCAGCTGCCGGACAGTCCCACCGATAAGGCCAAGAAATTATTCCCATTTGTCGGTGACATCGCGCATTCTTCGAAAATTGCCGCGCCGACAGGCAAAGACGTGCGGCACGTTAATCTGCGGATTTTGGCCGCAATGCGCGCGGTGTACGGAATCGACATCAATGCGATTGTCGATAAGTGGGTCGGCTGCTAAAAAGTTTGCCAGTTCTGGCAAAGACATAGCCGCCTTTCCCGCTAAAATGGACACAGAACGGGGGACAACCCTCCCCCGTTCTCCCCGCGCAGGGAATAACGGCGGTTCACCGCCGGAAAGGAGGAAAACTCGACCGTGCACGGTCGCTGAAAAGCGGCCATGGAGAATAGAATAGATAGCCAGTTGCTCGGCTATCACTTGCAGCAGCTCCGTCTGTCACACGGACTGTCGCAAGAAAAAGCTGCTGAGGTTTTCGACCTCTCGTTGAAAACTTGGCAGCGCTACGAGCAGGGTGCAGTTTGTATCCCACTTGTGAATCTTATTAAGGTTCATGAGAAGTGGGACTTCGATGTAAACGACTTCCTGTTCCGTAACGATTATGACGTAGTTCGCGCTATGCAGAGAGCTAAGCGCTCTCAAAATATAGAACATTACTAATTAAAGGAGCATAAAAAATATGGAAATGATTAGACAAGTTAATATTACGGCAAGCAAGTCGGGGCTTCCTTGCCTCGACGAATGCGGCGGCGGTTGGTCTAACACCGGCTCCACGCAGATAATCGCCGACGCCCTAGGTCGGGCCAAGCGTGCTATCCACGTTCGGACCCACGGCGTTCTTGCTTGCGAGGTCCACGCGATCATTCCCGTTCGCGTGGGCGATGTGGTCGTCACCGTTGACCGACACGGGCCAGCGGTGGCTATCACGGTCGAGCGTATTATCGCGCTCGACACCGAAAATCTAACCGCTACGCTGGAGCGGACCGACGAAAAAATTTGTTGGGCTGCTATCTGCGCGGCGGTCGATAAGAGTTACGACTATCATTGTCGTCAACCTTATTACATCCAGCAGGTACTGGATGAGGCTTAAGCTTGGGAGGCGAATTTCGCCTCCCTTTCCTTTTTTTGAAAAATATTAAAATATTTGGGAGAGCGCAGCTTTCGCCCGCTCCTGTTCTATGTGGTCATACCGTGTCCTCCTCTTTTGATTTTCACTTTTTTATACTGATATCAGAACGAGGGACAACCCGCCCGGTTCCATCCTCGGCGAAGCGACGCCACGACCCCCGCGAGGGGCGAGCGCACCAAGGGGATGAACAAAAAAGAAAGGAGGGCAAACACAATGGCGAAGATTTGTGGAATTGAAAACGTCGCTTTCGTCGGCAAGGACGGAACGGAAGTCCGCGGAAAACGCATCCATTTCACCGAGGCCATAGCCGCAGACCGCGGCGTCGGAGAGGCGGGCGACAAAATCTTTTTGTCCGCAGCAAAGCTTGCTGCGCTCGAGTTTGCGCCCACAGTCGGCCAGCACATTGAGGTGCTTTACGACAAAAATGGCCGCGTAAAGGCCGTCAATGTCGTGGATGACCCTATAATATGACGTCGCAAGCGGCAGCAGCCGCACTCATGGAGGCGTGGCTCACCTGCGGGTATGACCCAGCGCTCGCGTCACTCTCTTTCCCGCGTTACCCTCTGCGTGAGCTACGTCCCCACCTGTTGTCTGACGGCGCGGTGGAATTGACGATTTCCAAGAGGGGCTTCGGCTACAAATCCCGAGCCCGTCGCCCCAGCACCCCGCCCCGTGTTGACCTACGCGGGGTAGGGGAGTTGCTTGGGAATCATCTTCCCTGCGGTATTGCTATCCGTAGCGTCGAAGATGGTGGAAAAAATATCATAATTATTCTGGAGGAAAAAAAGCATGCGTAAAGTACTCAATACAATTTTGGATTTCTTGGGTAAGACTGCCGCTCAATACAAGGCTTATGTAGAGCGCGAGAATGCCAAAGTCCGCGCCGAGGCCAAGGCCAATGCCGTTATGATGGCCGAGCAGACAATGCTGGCGGACTATCAGGTCGTGGCGGACATCATTGCCACGGCGAACAATAATTTAGCCTTAGCAGACCCAAATGTTTTGCGCCCTGTCAATGATTTTTCGCAGATTTTCAACAATCGTCCCATTTGCGCCCGCCGCACCGCGAATGGCCGTGACGTGTTTGGTTGGTGCTTCCGGCTACGTCGTTCCCGCGGCTGTTCCGCTGCCGCCAGCACATTGAAACGCGAACTTCAGGCCGAAGTTGCCGCGGTCACCACGGCCTATGGTTATCCGCCGCTTTATATTGACCTCGTTTACAGAGAAGATAATCAGGTGGGGGTTTGGGTCGCACCCGCCTACGCGCTACGCGGGGAGGTTAGCGATGCCCGCCCGTGATGCCGCTGCCGTAGGGTTGTTCTTGCTGGCCTTAGCGAACCTTGACTTGTTCGCGCAGGAAATTACATTTTCGGACGCGGGACACCACTATGCTGCCATCGCTACGCTCCTGTTGCGAGATGACTACGTTTTCCCCACGCAAGATTTTGCGCGGCTTGTCGGCGAGTACACCCGCGCCGGAAAATTTCAGTATCGTTTTTGTGATATAAAGGAAACCCCTGCCGCGCAGCCTAACTTTTGTTATGTATCGGTGACGTTGTACCTCTGGTAACAGGCACGACACAGGTGCGAGCCGCCAAAGCGCCAGCGGCGGCGGTTCGCCCGGTGTCGGGCTTCCCATGGGGGCGTCCCATATCTAGTAGGACGCATATACCGTACTTTAGAACACAGAACGGAGGTATTTACGAAACTGCATTATCATAACTCCATCGCAACCAAAAGCGGCCTGACGCTTTCCGTGGATAATATCGTTCTCGACCTCTACATATCCGCACCCGCCGCCCGTATAGCCCTTATGAAACTGCTGGACGCGCTGCCGATACACTACGCCGTTTCCGTCACACATTGGGACAGCTTTCGTATCGGCACATTTCGGGAGCAGTTCACCATAGCGCATCAAGACGGCACATCCTTTTGGCTAGGCGCTGCGCTCAATGGCAAGACCACCGAATGGGGGCGCGTCCGTCTGGACTTCAACCCAAACAAGGTGGCGCAGCACAGCGCATTTCAAACGCTTCTGCTGTTCCTTGTCAGAAATACGCGCCCCATGCACCGCATTGTAAAGCGCTTTGACCTCGCCGTTGATATACCCGCCGACCGCTTTGACTGCTTTTTAGTCAAGGATAATCGGGCATATTCCGAACGCCGTCACGGGCGCGAGTGGACGCAGTATCTCGGTGCGAAGTCCTCCACGGTGGGACGTGTCAAGCTCTATAATAAAACGGTGGAAGCACGCCTCAATTATCCGCTGACCCGATTGGAACTGACATTAGACCCCGCCGTGGGCTATGACGAAATGGCGTTCCCGACAGTCTATGCGGCATTTACGGCGCAAATCAGCACGGACGAATTTGAGGCCACCGACACAGAGCGGTTTATCCTCGGCGCGTTGCTGGGCGGCTATGGAACGCTCAATATGCTGGGGCGAAAAACCCGTGCCAAGATGGAGCAGCTTTTGACGCATTATGTCCGGCGCGTGGAAATCTCCAAGTCAGAATACACCGCCGTGCTTTCCCAGCTTTATCTTTACACGCAAGGCCGCATAAATGCGGCAACGGACGGCGACCAACCGCCGCCGAAACCAACGGAGCTGCCCGCATGGGTGCAAGACATTATTTCAGAAACGAGGAATTTAGACTTATGATTATGAAGCTGCGAACAACTGCCGACGGCGGCGTTTTTGGCGAACGCGAAATTGCCGATGGCGTCACACTCCATTTTGCCAAGTGGGGGCATGACGGACACAAGAGCCTTTACATTACCCGCGAAAAAAATGTGCTGCTGAATATCGAGGATTATAGTCTAATGCTGGACAAGGGCAATGTTTCCGGCATCTATAAGGACGGATACTATCACGATGAGCTTGCCGCTATAAATAAGTCCGCACTTCGCTATGAGATTGACGGTAATGAATTGATTTTGTATTATCCGCTATCGCGCATATTCAAAACGCTGAAAAAAGCCGGTATCACATATTCGCGGAAAATCGAAATCGAAAACCCGTATTCACCCAACATTAGGAGGATTTGACCATGAATGAAGAACTTGTAAATCTATCTGCCGAAACGACGCTTCCCCAGCAGTCCCCCGCAGCCGTCCCCGACGCGGAACAGCTATCGCCGACGCTGCCGAAAAACTATCTCGTAGGCGGCTACTATGCCACCACCGACAAGGGCGCGAAATATCTTCGCCCGGAGTTCGTGGACGAATACGCTCGTAATATCGCCGCCAGTCTAAACGAGATGAAGCCCACAGAGTTCGCGGCTATGCTGCGTGATCTAAAGCGGGCAAAGAAATCCACGCTCCCGTTTGAGGCTCGAAAGACGGCGGCTGCCGAATTGCTTCCCCGTGCAATCGGCCTCGTCCACAAGAAAAAAGCGCCGTCCGTTTTGACGGAGTTCGTCAAGGCAAATCTTGCCGCCATAAAAACGGACGAGGACTGGTCGGCGTTCTATCGGCACATGAACGCCATCAATGGGTACCTTGTTCTGAATACCGCCGATAAATAACCCGCTCACAAATTTACCGCGAAAGGAGGTGATGCCTCATGCCATCCCCAGAGGACTTGAAAAGAATCAGCGGCGCAATCAGCAGCGACCCCGCAGCGTTTCTCCCGCAGCTTCTTTCCTATATTGAAAAGAGCGTCAAGGAGTGCTATGATAAAAACAACGAAGTAAGCCCATGTCAGGCCACGCTTCCGCACCTTGACAATCGCATAGAGTCGGATTGCACGCCATCCTCGGAAAGTGATACGGAGATGGCAAAAACGAAAATAAATCAGCCCGTTATGATAGCGGGAGAAAAACGATGGATCACCGCAAGCTCCATGCAGGAGTTCGCTGACAAGGTAGCAAAGCTGCTCAGTACGCCGCAAAGCGCGGGTAGGCATCCGTTTGGTGACTATGCGTGGAACTGGTTTCATACCTATTCCAAGCCCAATATAGAAACGGTCACGGCGACTACCTACGAACGGCAAATCAGGCTGTACCTGATTCCCGCCTTTGACGGGATGGACGTCGAGGAAATAACCCCCGATGATGTGCAGCGGCTATTCAATCATATGTCAGGAGCAAAGGCGACCAAGGACAAGGCGAAAATCGTGCTGAACCAAATCCTTGACGCAGCCGTTGAGGATGGCTTGCTGCTGAAAAACCCCTTAAAATCCAAGCGTATAAAAATCAAGGGTGTGGCCAGCAAGGAAACGCCGCCGTATAGCGTGGAGCAAATGCGCTATCTTGTGCAGCACATTCCCGAGATTGAAAATCCGATTGACCGAATGTACTTGGCAATACAGGCCATGCACCCGCTCCGGCTTGAAGAAGTGTTAGGACTTCAACCAGAGGATATTGATATTGACCGCATGGAAATCCACGTCCGACGAGCCGTTACACACCCCAACCGCAACCAGCCGGAAATCAAGGACACGAAAACGGGCGGCAGCAAACGCACCATTGCCCTGTCCGCCGCTGCACTGCCGTATCTCTGCATGGATGGCGGACGCTTTTTGTTCGGCGGTGATAAGCCGCTTTCCTACACGCAGGTACGGCGGATGTGTAACCGCATAAAAAAGGACTTGAAATTTGAAGAAAATATAACCCCTATTCGCTTCCGTACAACTGTCCTCACCGATTTGTATGAGCAAACGGGAGACATAAAATTAGCGCAAGCGGAAGCCGGACATACGACTCCTGCCATGACGCTGAAATATTACGTCAAGGGACGCAAAACCTCAGAACAAGCAGCCGCAGCAATCCAGCGGATATACACCGCCAGTTGATAGAAAGTTGGAAAGGCAAAAACCCGCAACCCCTTGTGCCGCAAGGGATAGCGGGCTTTCCATTTGCCAAAAAGTTGGTCGGTTAGTTGGTAAAACGCCGTTTTTTGGTAACGAGGCCGTTTTTCGAGGTTGCAAAAACACGCGAAAAGTTGCAAAAACATAACAAAATCCGCCCAAACCTTACGATTTAGGCGGAAAATGTTGGAGCTGCTGGGCGGATTCGAACCGCCGACCTCATCCTTACCAAGGATGCGCT
>ERZ857982.3658-NODE-3658-length-10131-cov-4.134180_pt1 | contig 10131 bp, 10 predicted proteins | sample MGYA00519955_ERZ857982 | MGnify/ENA primary metagenome ERZ857982 (study PRJEB31778, sample SAMEA3449416) | human gut metagenome | biome: human gut; feature: human-associated habitat; material: faeces | place: United Kingdom | collected 2010/2012 ... | reverse complement strand
CCTTTCTTTACTGTATTAATGACAGTATACAGGGTAACTCAGAGACAGGCAACAAGGTCTTTGTATTGCCATCTAAAGTTGCCATCAACATGTTGAGCCGTTGTCTACGCTAAAGGAAAAGCGATTGGCAGTTTTTATTCTGGTAAAAGAGAAGAGCAATGTCAGGCAGTTGTCTGCGATTACGAGAGAAGCGGTATAGGAAGTAAAGTATGCAGATGTGTATTCGACACAGAAAATGGAAGATATCCATGGCCATAAATCAGCAGATGCTATATGGTTTTATTTTGGATATGATGAAAGCAATATGGTAAATCACCGATATTTTGCAACAGGTATCTGGTGTTGTAATAGCGAATTGCAGAAAAAATATTTCAGGAATGAAAAGAATGTGGAAATTATAGAAGGAATCTGGATCTCACAGGATTCTTCCTATGAAATCATGCGAAAACTTCAACAAACCGATATTTCAGAAGAACAATTCCGGCAGCAGTCAAAACAGCTTCTGAGCAAAAAGGTATCTATGGCAGAGCAGTTTATTGCAGATCTGGAAGAAGTTGATAACAGAACCAAAACTATTTAAGGAAGTTCAGCGGGAATATACGCCATGGATACGCAGGTTTATGAAGAATATTATAAAATGACAGAAATCCCGGTACCGCCAGATAGGCTGCATGACTGGTTTGGTGTGGTGGAGGATTTTGTGGGTTGCGTGTTGGATATGGCGTTGGAATTGAGGAAGGATGTGGAATTTTAGGGATTGGATAGATGGGCGTTCAGGAATTGCGTGCGGAGGTATTATGAGGATTTGGAGAGGTTGAGGGGGATGGAAGGCTAAGATCTGTAAAAAAATATAAAATATGTGAAAGATTGAGATAAAAATTGTGCGTTATGCATACTGCTATGATATAATTTATACGTTTATAGTTACGTGATTTGAAGTAGCAATATCAGAAAGTATGATTGGGTGTAAAATGTGTGAAGAAGAAAAACAATTGATAATTTTTCAGGATAGATTTTCCAGTCTTTTAGAGGAAAATATAGAAGCTATTAAAGATGAGAGAAAACTTAGAGGTTTAATTAGTGATTATTTTCCAAAAGAAAAATGGCTGAATCATTTACTGATTTCATTGTACAAAGATGGAATTGTAGAAGAAATAGAAAAATGTGAAAGTATGGAATTTGAAAGCTTTTTGCGGTTTAAAAAAGCTATGATCAGCAATTATAGAATTCAGGAACAAGAAGCTGAGTGGGCGGTAAATATATGGTTTGAGAGTTATGGAAACTATATTTTGAAAAAAAATAATAATGTTCGGAAGTATGTTCATAGAAATACGGCGATTAATTCTAAGGAGGCAAAGGAATTAGTCGAAAAAATTATTCAGATTAGTCAAAATATGCATTATACTGAAGATGTACTACAAGATATTTTGATGATATTTCAAAATGCATCCCAATATCCCAACGTATTAGGAAAATTATATATGTTATATCCAGTTTTGAAGCAATATTATGATACGGAAGAAACAGAATATTCTCATATAATGTTTTTCATGATATATGATAAAAAATCTATTTGTGAATATGAGGATTATATGAATTTGTATAATGCATTGCTAAGTATGAAATGTAATGTGGATTATTATATTTATGGAATTTTTTTATTAAAAGGCGCACATTCAAAGGATGGAGTAGTTAGCGTGGAGCTTAATAAGGAAAAGGGATATAAGTGGTGTGCATATTTTTTTGAAAAGTTAAAGAAGATGAAAAATATTACAAAAACTACAGGATTATATCTTCATATTGCAAATTTGGAATTCGCATTGGGTGTTGCGTATTTGCAGGGAAAATATATAGATAAAGATATAAAGAAAGCTTCTATATGTTGGAAATCCATGCTTAAACGAAATGTAAACGAGTATTCCAGTATAGAAGATGCAAGAAATGTTCTTGGATCTGTGGGGGGAGCATATATAGGAAAATCAATAGCTATATCGGTAAATGGAATTAAAAACTATGAAATTAAAGTCCGAAAAAATTTGAAGTTAGGATATGAATTTTTAGAAAAAGCAAGAGAATATGGGGACGCAGATTCATTATTCTGGTTGGCTGAGATGTATGAAAAAGGAGAGTATGTAGAAAAAGATTTTTTTCATGCAGTGCAATTATATGAACAGGCAGAAAAAAATGGAGTTGATGAAGCTACGGTATGGATAAAAGAAAATAAGACAGTTGTAGAATTAATTGATGAAATAGTAGAGATTAGCAAAGCGACTGAATATAATGATAAATTATGGTGTAGAATATATAAGATATTTGAAGAAGCGCCTCAATTCCCAGAGGTATTGAGATGCGTATATTTGTTGTATCCAGTGATAAAAAACTATGACACAGAGGAAAATTGTTATTCTAGAAATATATTCATGCTTCTGTTCAAAAAGGACTCATTATGTGGGTATGAAGATTACTTTGTGTTATTTAATAAAATGGCAGATTTAAGGTGGGATGGGGATTATTACCTTTATGGAATTTTATTAACTGGTGCGAAAGTAGAATGGAATGAGAATTTAATTGAGTTAGAATGTAATTTAGAAAATGCAATAAAATGGTTTGCATATTTTGATAAATTGATAAATTATGAAAATATTTCTTGTGTTCGATTTTTAATTGGAGAGGAAGAAGAAATTAAGTTTTATTTAGGATGCGCATATATTCAAGGTTTATATATAGAAAAAAATACACAAAAAGGGTATCGATATTGGAAGGAACTATTGGCAATAGAAAATAATAAATGGGGAGATTCAGAACGTGCTGGTAAAATGTTGTTGACAATAGGAAAAATGTATTTGGGAGAAATATGTCATTTTAAGATGTCTAATGATGAAATTTATGATTTTAAGATTAGAAAGAATAGAAAAGAAGGTTTAAAATATTTATATAAGGCAAGCAAACTGGGAAATATAAAAGCAATATTATTGTTGGCGGAAATGTATGAACAGGGAAATTATGTGAACAGGGATGTTAGTAAGGCGTATCAGTTGTATAAGAAAGCAGAAGCAAAAGGTGATGAGAGTGCGCGAGAAAAGATTGCAGATTTAAGAAGTATGCTGGAATTAGAAGAAATATCATGTGGTAGTAAAGAGAAATTGATTGATATAGAAGAGCATAAAGATGAATTCATACAATTAGATGAGAGTGAATATGAACTTGTTGATGTAGATGAGACTGAAGATGAATGGTCGGGAGATGAACTCGTTGAAATAGATGAAACGGAAGATTTTGATGAAGATTGATTTGTACTTATGATAAATTATAGAAGAATATTAATAAAGAGAATGATAAAATGAATCTGTTAGATATATTTTTAGAGAAAACAAAAATGCCATCTATTGCAGTAAGTATCTTGCCAGAAGTGGCAAAACAGGCTATTTTGCAGAACCAATTACCCAGACTGAATACAAATAATATTTTCCTTAAATCAGGAGAATATTGTTGCTATATAGATAAAACGATACTTTTAATTGATAAAACAAGGAAAATATATCAACATAGAGGCGGAAGTGCACCTGGCCTTTTTAAAGGAACGAGAGTAACTTGGGGAAGTGGGCAGCCAGTTGAATATACAGAAACGCAGCAAGTTAAAGGAATTTTGTATATTACAAATAAACGTGTGATTCTCCAGACGAAGACAGAAGGATTTGATAAGCAACATCGATACTTGACAGCAATTAAACCTTATCAGAATGCGGTAGAATTACAGTATGGAACGAAAACCTATTGTCTGATTGTAGCAGATGGAAATTTGGTGTATCATGTATTAAAGATGGTAAATTGAAACGAAGGAGAAGGAAAAATATGGACGGACAATTAAAGACTGGAACAATACTAACATCGGAAGCAGGCGAAGTTTATACTGTAAAGCAGTTACTTGGATCTGGCGGACAAGGAGAAGTATATTCAGTAGAAGCTAAGGGGATTTCTTATGCTTTAAAATGGTATTTTCCTAAAAGTGCAACGAAAAACCAAAAAGATATTTTAGATAATCTGATTATAAAAGGAAAACCTGATGAATCCTTTTTATGGCCGCAGGATTTAATTTTTGAAAAAGAAGGAAAGCCATTTGGATATATTATGCCCCTTAGACCGAAGAATTATAAGGGAATCATAGATATGATGAAACGAAAAGCAGAACCAAGTTTCAGTTGTTTGTGTAAAGCTGCATTTAATCTTACGAAAGGGTATCGCGCTTTACATAATATGGGATATTGCTATCGTGACATATCTTTTGGAAACGTTTTTTTTGATCCAGATACAGGAGATGTATTGATTTGTGATAACGACAACGTTTCTTATAACAGTGCGCCAAGTGGCATTTATGGAACTCCGCGTTTTATGGCTCCGGAAATTGTTAATGGAAAAGCAAAACCATCTACAAATACAGATTTATTTTCGTTAGCGGTCCTGTTGTTTTATATGTTTATGCTAAATCATCCTTTAGAGGGAAAACTTGAGGCTGAAATTAAATGTATGGACTATCTAGCTATGAATCGATTATATGGAGAACATCCAGTATTTATTTTTGATCCAAAAGATACTTCCAATCGTCCTGTGAGAGGGTACCAGGATAATGCATTATTATTTTGGGATTTGTATCCGCGACAGTTAAAAGAGCTTTTTATAAGATCTTTTACTGTGGGAATTAATGAAGCAAATAAACGTGTAACGGAAGCAGAGTGGTTGGATGTTCTGGCAAACTTGATTTCTGGTATTGAGATATGTCCTATTTGTCAGGCGGAAGTATTTTATGATATAGATAAAGTTAATAAAAATACTGCGTATGTATGTTGGTCTTGCCAAAAAACAGTGAAGATGCCACATATATTAGTTTCCGGTAAGAGCGTGGTTTTACTTCAAAAGGGTAATAAATTGTATAAACATCATATTACAGGAAACAGAGATATGTCAGAAGAAGTTGGAGAAGTAGTAGAGAATCCGAAAAATCCGGATTTGCTTGGTATAAAAAATAAAACACAGGACAACTGGACATATATTCGAGTAGATGGAACGCAAATTCCGGTAGCACCTGAGAGGTCTGCTGCAATAGTTGAAGGTGCGAAGATAAATTTTGGTCAATTAACAGGAGAGTTTGTATAAAAACAGAATAATAAATTTTATGAAGCGAGGAAGAGAAAAATGAGTGAAATGAGAAGACCAGGTGGTAAGTTAGCGAGTAGACCATTACATTTTTTCTGGATTGTTGATTGTTCTGGTTCAATGTATGGTGATAAAATTGGAGCTGTTAACTGCGCTATCAGAGAAGTGATTCCAGAGATGAAAAATGCAGCAGATAATAATCCCAATGCGCAGTTAATGGTAAGAGCGTTAAAGTTTTCTACAGGTGCTTCATGGATTACAAGTGCACCAGTGAATATTGAAGAGTATGCATGGGATGATTTGGAAGCTGGAGGAGTGACTGACCTTGGCGAGGCTTATGATTTACTGGCAGCACAATTATCGGTAGAGCAGCTTGGAGAAAGGGCACTTCCGCCAGTATTAGTTTTATTGTCTGATGGACAACCAACGGATGATTACAAAACAGCATTGGAAAAGTTAAAGAAACTTCCATGGGGTAAAAAAGCTGTTAAGATAGCAATTTCTATAGGGCAGGATGCGGATGATGAGATTCTTGCAGAGTTTACTGGAAATAGAGAATTAGTGTTACAGGCAAATAATGCGGAAATGTTAGTTAAAATGATAAAGTGGGCTTCAACCGCAGCCTCCGTAGTATCTTCTCCTGCAAGCATTGCTTCGGCAGGTGAGAAAAATAATGATGGAATATCTGCTTCGAATCCAGTTGTAGTAGATATGGTTGATAATATTCCGGATATTGATGGAGACGATGTGTGGTAAGGAGCGTATTCGAATGAGAAAAATCTGTTTGGGGCAGTCTATTCAGGGAGCATCACATAAGAGAAATGGAAAAGAGTGTCAGGATTTTTTTAAAGTGGATGTACAGAAGGACTATATAATTCTGTCAGTCGCAGACGGACACGGGAGTAAATCCTGTCCTTACAGCAGGACTGGTGCAATTTCTGCTACAAATGTGTTTCACGATGTGGTTAAAGAGTATTTAAGAGAATATCGTGGACAATTGGAAAATCTTACAACATTTCTTCATAGAGAGGGAGAAGTTAGTTTTTCAAAAAATATTGAGAGAGCATGGCAATGGAAAATAAGGGCAATTCAAGAAAACAATACAAAAATATCATCTAATACGCCTAAGGATATAAATGGAAAAATTAACTGGTCAGCGGTATATAAAATGTATGGTTGTACATTGTTGGGAATGTTAATTACAGATGAATTTATTTTTTCATACCAAATGGGCGACGGGGATATCATGTGTGTAGATTCGAATGGGGTTCGAACTGTAATAGATGGAGATCATATTTTAGGGGTTGAAACACATTCTCTTAGCGGAAAGAATGCATGGGAAAAATCTGTTACAAGCATTGTAAAGAATGATATTTTGGAACATACACCTAGATTATATTTTATGTCAACAGATGGACTGGCTAATAGTTATATTGATTCCAACGAATTTAAAAAGACTTGCCAAGATTATTATAATTTATTTATAGATCATCGCGAGAAAGATATAAAATGTAATTTAAACAAATGGTTAGAAGAAACAAGTGAGCTGGGTTGTGGGGATGATATTACACTTTTGATGTTGTATTTTGAAGGCTGAAAGTTGATTATTATATGATGTGATTGGGAGAAAAAAGAATGAATACAATAGATTTGCAACCAATATTGCAGAAATATCCAGATGTAGTGAATAATAAAGGAAAATTAAAAAATATTCTTCGAGATATCTATCCAGAAATGAACAGAGAAGTCAATGTATTAATAGAAGTATTGGAATCAGGAATTGCTTTGCAAATGAGGCAATTAAATTATCTTGAAAAGAAAGATATAAAGAATTATCTTTCTATTTTAGAAAAACTTTACGGAACATCTTCTATATATGGATTAGAGGCAATATATAGTTGGGCTGATGGATTGGGGATTTTATACGATTCAATTGAGTCAACGGATAATAAAATAAGTAACGAAAATCCAATAGTGATGAAGGATAATATATTTGACATTAATTCTCTTGTGTATAAAGATAAAAATGTTGAAATGACATATTTGGGAATTGAAATAGTAGGAGGAGATAATCCGTATAGATTATCGATTAAATTTATTGCGCAAAATAAAACGGATGAAAAAATCACTTTCCATGATGAGATTGTTGTGGTTAATGGAATTGGATTTAGTATAAATACGTTTGCATATAGTCAAGCGGGATATAAGAAAATCATTGGCTTCAGTGTGGATTTAGAAAAATGTAAATATTGTGGGGTACAGGCAGTAAAAGACATACGTGATTTAGCATTAAAATTACGTTATGTTATAAATGATAAAGACTATTATACAGATGAGATGAAACTTAAACTGGTATTTATATAAGAAATACATAAAAATAAATGATAAGAGGATAGGCAATATGAATCCTAAAAGAGAGGCTAGGATAGCTTTATGTAAATGTAAAGAAGGAAAGAAAACCTACGGAGTCCGCTTTGAAAAGAGTGAAGATGGGTGGAAATATACATGGGCTTTTAAAATAAAAGAGACATCGGCAAAAAGAGAAGGATATGAAAACACGCAGATTATTGGAAATATTTATCCCACAGAAAATTATCCAGGATGTCCATATTGTAGGACGAAATCATTTGTAGTTTGTAAATGTGGAAAGTTAAATTGTAATGATTATAAAGCTGGGGAGTTCGTTTGCGAATGGTGTGGAGAATCAGGAACATTAGTGGATTATGAAGGGGATGGATTTCAATCTGGTGAGGATATGTAGGACATTAAAGAAGCTTTAAATATAGCAAAAGTTTTTTAGACTGATTGAAACAATCTCAACCCCCCCAGCAGAGCTGGTGGTTTAGCATAAATAGGATACGTAATATCAGAATTTTAGGGATAGAAAAAATTGGTAAGCGGAACTATATACAAATCTGACAAAACTAATTGTAAAGATAGCGGATCATATCTTCAAAAAAGAAGAGGATATCCGGAAAGGAATAGGTGATGTTATGGGAGGAAAAGTTCTGGAACTGGAATCAGAAAGGCTTAAGGCGGAAGGAGAAGCTCGTTTAGGAGATTTGATTAACCGGCTGATTCAGGATCAAAGAATGGAAGAAATCCAGATTGCATCGACAGATCCTAAAAAACGAGAGCAGTTATATAAGGAATATGGGATTTAACCAAAACAAGGAAGTTCCCCGCTTCAATTGTGAAAGCAATAGGCAGTGAGTGGGGACTTTTTTGTTGCCTAAATTCAGAAATTAGGAAAATCTTAATAATTTCTCATGCAATCCATTGGGAACTGTGATTTTCATATCCGGGATTCAAAGATTTTAAGAAATGAAATTATAATTTTAGGATAATAAGCGGGAATCCTCGGCAATTCAATTACCGAGCCTGCAAATAAAAAGTCAATAGCAAATTGATGATTTCAGGCAAAAATTTTTGCAAGATTTTGAACATTAAAATAAGACCACCGATATTCGCTGGTCTAAAATAAAGGTATTGACGAGATATTTATTCTGGGAGTGAAGACAGATATTCTTTCACTCGACCATAGTAGATGCGAAGAAACTTATTCGCACCGGCTGTCATGTAGACGTAATAAGGCTTTCCTTGTGCTCGTTTCTTATCCATAAACAAGTAGACAGGATCATCCTGTGGCTTTGTTTTGATGAGAACATCCATGACTTGAAACAGAGTCTTACGAAGAGTACTGGAACCGCGCTTGGAAGCAGGAACGCTTTTCTGCTCATATGAACCGGATTCATTTACACCGGGATCAACGCCTGCAAAGGCTGTAATGGCTCCTTTGTGGGTAAATCGGGAGACATCACCAATCTCTGCCATAAGCTGTGGACCAAGCGATTTACCTACACCTTTCATAGCCATGACAACAGGGTATTCCGGCAGTTTAGAAGCAGCCTCATTCATCATGGTACGAAGCTGTTCCACAGTCTGTGAAGCCGTATTTAATTGTTCTACAGCCTGTTTGATGATTAACTTTGTCAGATCGTCTTTTGGAAGTATAGAAACAAGCTCCTTAGATGCTTCATAGATTTCAACAGCTTTTGAACGGCTGAAGTTGTACTTCCTGCGTTTACACCACTTTTGATAGTGGTCGATAAAGGCGTTTAGAGAGAGTTTACGAACACAATCCACATGCCAGTAGGTGGCTGAAAAGTCAACCCATTTTTGACTTCCATCCTCACGGGCAGGGCTGTCAAAATAAGTGTTAGCTCCCGGATAAGTTTGGTCAAGGATGCTGATTAGATTATTTTTCATAGCGGTTTTGTGTTTCATGTAAAAATCAAACTGGCGGTTCATGGTTTTCAGTTGATTACGAATTTCATCCATGAGACTATACTGTCTGAGTTCCGTCCAACTGTCAAGAGTATAGCGTGCAATTTTTACTGCATCCGCTTTATCGGACTTTACTTTGCGGAGAGAGTTGTCTCCAAAATCTTTGATGAGTTTGGGATTTATGGCAGATACAAAAAGGTCAGCTTTCGAAAGTTCACGGACAAGAGGTTCGTAATAACGACCGGTGTGTTCCATGACAATACGAGATTCGCCATCAATGGATTGGATCTGCTCAATGAGAGAGCGAATCCCACTGACTGTGTGTTTGACTTCAAATGGTTTTGAAATGATCTCACCATAAGAACGAAGGATAGCAACCATGCTTTTTCCTTTGGAAACATCAATACCTACTGCATTCATATTCATAAATTTGTCACTCCTTAAAATCAGATTATGCAATGGATAAAGACCAGTTTTACTCATTGCCTATTCCATCTACTGTGGTGTGACACGAACGTACCGAAGGCAGTTCAACCTGCATAAAACGAACGCTGCAAATGAGGAGCTGGTTATCAGTCTCGGCAACGGACGCGAAGTCCAAGATGAATAAGACGATATACCGATTGCTCCATACATTTTAACAGCTTAAGCAACAAGATGGATAATTCCTTACTGGCTGTAAGGGATATTAAC
>ERZ857982.3656-NODE-3656-length-10134-cov-14.567219_pt1 | contig 10134 bp, 8 predicted proteins | sample MGYA00519955_ERZ857982 | MGnify/ENA primary metagenome ERZ857982 (study PRJEB31778, sample SAMEA3449416) | human gut metagenome | biome: human gut; feature: human-associated habitat; material: faeces | place: United Kingdom | collected 2010/2012 ... | reverse complement strand
CGCTGGGTGGCGATGACCAGGTGCATACCGGCGGCACGGCCCATCTGGGCCACACGGCAGATGGACTCCTCCACCTCCTTGGCCGCCACCAGCATCAGGTCGGCCAGCTCGTCGATGACCACCACCACGGTGGGCAGCTTTTTCACGTCCTCGTCCGTCTCGGACAGGGCGTTATAGCCCGCCAGGTCCTTGACGCCCTTTTCAGAGAACATCTTGTAGCGCTTCATCATCTCGAACACCGCCCATTGCAGGGCGCCGGCGGCCTTTTTGGGGTCGGTGACCACGGGGATGAGCAGGTGCGGGATACCGTTGTAGGGCGCCAGCTCCACCATCTTGGGGTCCACCATGATAAAACGGACCTCGTCCGGCGTGGACTTGTAGAGCAGGCTGACGATGAGGGAGTTGGTGCAGACGGATTTACCGGAGCCGGTGGTGCCGGCGATGAGTACATGGGGCAGACGGGCGATGTTGCCCACGATGTTGCTGCCGCCGATATCCCTGCCCACGGCAAAGGCCACCGGGGAGGGATGGTCGATGAACTCGCGGGATTCAATGACGTCGCGGATCCGCACGGCGGTGACGGTGCGGTTGGGGACCTCGATGCCCACGGCGGATATCTTGTTGGGCACCGGGGCGATGCGGACGCCGCTGGCACCCAGCGCCAGGGCGATATCGTCCTGGAGGTTCGTGATCTTACTGAGCTTGACGCCCTGGTCCAGGGTGAACTCGTAGCGGGTGACGGAGGGGCCATGGATGACCTCGCCGGCGCGGGCGTCCACGCCGAAGGAGCGCAGGGTGTCCGCCAGGCGCTTGGAGTTGTTCCGCAGCTCGGCGCCCACCTCGGTGTAGTTGCCGCCGCGGTTCTGCTCCAGCAGGGTGATGGGCGGGTAGCGGTAGGTCTCCTCCCCCTGGGCCAGCTCCTGCTCGATGGCGTCGCTGACCTCCTGGGCGGCGCTCTCCACCTCCTGCTGCAGCTGGGCTTTTTTCTGCTTGTCGCTGAGGGGCTTTTTCGGGGCGGGGGACTCCGCCGGGGTGGCGGGCGGTGCAGGTTCGTCGCTGAGGGGCTGGGGCGCAGGGGCGGGACCGCCCCGCAGCACCTGATCCGGCGTGCGGATATCGTCGCTGCGGCGGGGGAAGAAGGAGCTGGCGGGCGGAAGGACCGTGTCGTCACGCTCGCCGTCCAGCGGGATGTCGATATTGGGGCGCCTGCGGCCCTTGGCAGGCTTTTTTGCCGGGGCGGGAGCAGCGGTGGGGGTGAAACCCTCCGGGAGGGCTTCGTCGTCCGCGTCCTCGTCGTCACGGCGCAGGCTCTCGCCATAGCTGCGGACGCGCGCCGCGGCCTCCTGGGGCGTCAGGTGCAGGGCGCCCAGCAGGGCGGCCAGCAGCACCACCACGAACACGATGATGGACACCACCTTGCTGACCAGGGCTTCGCAGCCCACGGCCAGGCCGCCGGAGAGCACACCGCCGCACTTGAGGGCCTGTCCGTCGGCCCAGAGGGTCTTGACGCTGTCCAGGCCGAGGGTGTAGGCCGTGCGGCACAGGGTCAGGTGGCACAGCACGCCCACCAGCAGGGGCAGCAGCGCCACGCAGGTGGTACGCAGGACGACGGGCCGTCCCCGATGGCCCAGCTGGATGACGGCAATAGCCGCCAGCACCGGGGCCGTCAGGTAATAGCCGTAGCCCAGCGCGCCCTTGAGCACCCTGGCGATCCACACCAGGAGGAGGGCGTCCACGTTGAAATAGCTCACCAGCACGCACAGCGCCAGCAGGGCGCAGACGATGCCGCCGGCCATACGCGCCGCGGCGTTATACGCCGGCGGAGGCGGCGGGGCAGGCGTTTTTTTGCGGCTGTTTCCTTTCTTTTGTGTCGATGCCATAGTCTATCTACCTCACTTGATGCCCTGCAGAACAAGGGTCAGCACGCCCGCCGCCCAGCAGTAGTAGGCGAAGGCACCGAAACGGCCCTTGTCCGCGATATACTTCAGAAGCCGGATGCACAGATAGCCCGTCACGGCGGCCACGGCCACGCCTACCAGGTACATGGGCACCTCCGCGCTGACGATGCCGGCCTGCACCGCGTCCTTGATGGACAGGATGTTGGCGCCCAGCACGGCGGGGATGCTCAGCAGGAAGGAAAAGCGCACGGCGAAGCGACGCTCATAGCCCACGAAGCACCCGGCGGTGATGGTCATGCCGGAACGGGAGACGCCGGGCAGCGTGGCCACCGCCTGCCCCACGCCCACCAGCAGAGCGTCCAGCCAGGTGGCGCTGCGCTCGGTCTTGCGGCCCCGGCGCACCCGGTCGCACAGGAACAGCAGGAAGCCGGTGAAGATCAGCGCCGCGCCCACGAAATACATATTGTCGCCCAGGCCCTGCACTGTCTTGCGGATGGGCAGCACCGCAAACAGCGGCAGCGTACCGACGATGATCAGCAGGATGAGCCGGCGGGCGGGCGGCACCGGTGTGGGGGTGCTGCGGTGCGCCAGGTCGCCGATGCCCCGGAAGAACTCCACCACCATGTCGCGGATGTCACCCCAATAGGCGGCGAACACCGCAATGAGCGTGCCCAGGTGGAGCAGCACGTCGAAGAACTCCGGAATGCTCCCCGCGCCCTCCATATTCAGCAGGTTGCGGGCAATGGCCAGATGGCCGGAGCTGGAGATGGGCAGGAATTCCGCTATGCCCTGCACCAGTCCCAACAGGATCGCTTTCAGATAGGTCATGACACACCTCACGTCATTATACACTCCCGCAAAACGGGAATACTGTTCCAATATAGGAAGAGTATACCACATGGGGCAAAAAAATGCCACCACTTATTTCTTACCTGTCTGTCACCCGGCTGTCATTTTACCGTCACCCTGCACAAAGGATGCCGGTTATTTTTGCCATTCTGCCTGTTGTTGTTCCCCGTGCTTTTGTGGTATGATAAACTATGTATAATCAGAGGCAGGCGAAGGGAGTTTCCTCCGCGGAATATATACTTCAAAGGGGGACGGCTTCCGGAAACGAGGTCTTCCCCTGTCTGTTTCCCAGATCAGGAAAGGCGGTGAGTAAACTGTACCGTGAAAAAATAGACCAGCTGCAGGCGGCGGAGCAGCGGCTTCTGGAGCAGAAGGCCGAGGCCCAGCGCGCCGCCCGGGCGCTGGCCGAGCAGGCCCGCCGGGACGGCGACGGTTTGGTGCGTGAGGCACAGAACGCCGTGAAGGTGCTGGAGAACGAAGCCATGCAGCGGGCCGGTGAAGCCGGACAGGCGGCGGACGCCGCCCTGCGAAGCGACGCCGAGCGCACCTGCACAGCCATACGACAGCAGGCGGAGCAGCGCATGGACACGGCTGTCCGCGCCATCGTGGAAAAGGTGGTGAAGCGGTAAATGCCCATTGCAAAAATGAAGCGCCTGCAGGTGCTGGCGCTGGAGCGGGACCACGATGCACTGCTGCGGCAGCTGGAGCGTATGGGCTGCGTGGAGATCAGTGAGCCGGACGCGCCGGATGCGCCGGAGAGCCTGCGGCGCTGCGACAGCGAGACGGCGGACTGCCTGGCCCGCCAGCGGCAGGTACAGACGGCGATCGATGCCCTGCGGCGGGCTGCGCCGCCCAAGAAAGCGCCGCTGCTGGCGCCCCGCCCCGCCATCGGCGAGGCGGAATACCTGAGCGAGACGGGGCTGGCCGACGGGCTAGCGCTGGCCCGCCAGGTCAACGAGGCGACGGGACAATTACAGCAGCTGACGGCGCTGGCCGCCCAGCTGGAGACCGACCGGATCACCCTGGGGCCCTGGCTGAGTCTGGACCTGCCCCTGGAGCTGACGGAGACACGCTGCTGCGACGTGACCCTGGGCGTACTGCCGCCCTTCGTCCCCTGGGACGAGCTGTGCGGGCAGGTACAAAACGAATATCCGGAGAGCGAGCTGCATCTGCTCTCCGCCGACCGGCAGCAGCAGTGCGTGCTGCTCATCACCCACAAGGCAGTGACGGCACCGGTGCTGGAGCTGCTGCGGGGCCGGGGCTTCGCAGCCTCACCCCTGAAGGGCCGCACCGGCACGCCGGAGGAAAACCGGCGGCGGGACACGGACCGGCTGGCAGAGGTCAAGAGGCAGCAGGAGACCCTGCGAAAGCATCTGGATGAGCTGGCGGAACGGCTGCCGGAGCTGTATCTGTGCGCCGACCGGCTGGCCTCCCGCCTGCAGCGGGAGGAAAACCGCCGCAGACTGCTGACCGACGGGTGCATCGTGGCATTCGACGGCTGGGTGCCGGAGAAGAAAACGGCAAGGCTGACGGCGTATCTGGACACGGTGGACTGCGACTACACCCTGTCCGATCCCACGACGGAGCAGATACCGGAGGTGCCGGTGCTGCTGGAGGACAACGCGGTGGCGCGGTCCATGAACTGCATCACCGAGCAGTACTCCCTGCCGGCCTACGACGGCGTGGACCCCAACCCGGTGATGGCACCGTTCTTCATCCTGTTTTTCGGCATGATGATGGCGGACATCGGCTATGGGCTGCTGATGCTCCTCGGCTCATGGCTGTTCCTGAAGAAAAAACGGCCGGACGACCGCAGCTTTATGGAGATGATCTTCTGGTGCGGCGTGACCACCGTGGTCTTCGGCGCCATGACCGGCAGCTTCTTCGGCGACTTCCTGCCGCAGCTCTTCAAGTTCTTTGACCCGGAGAGCACCTTTGCCCTGCCGGCGCTGTTCTCACCCCTGGACGACACCATGGCCATCATGGTGGGCTCGCTGATCCTGGGCGCCTTGCAGGTGTTCACCGGCATGACCGTCAGCGTGGTGGAAAAATGCAAAAAGGGCTGCTTTATGGATGCCCTGTTTGACGAGATCACCTGGTGGATCATTCTGGCGGGCACGGGTCTTGCAGTGCTTGGCATCGGCAGTGTATCCGGCGTGCCGGTGGTGCTGATCGCGGGCGTTCTTATGCTGGTATACGGCGCGGGCCGGGGCAAAAAGGGCTTCGGCAAGGTGACGGGCTTCGTGGCGGCGGTGTACAACGGCGTGACGGGTTTCTTCAGCGATATTCTGTCCTACGTCCGGCTGATGGCGCTGATGCTGTCCGGCGCAGTGCTGGCCCAGGTGTTCAATATGCTGGGCGCCACCACCGGCAACGTGGTCACCTTCATCATCATCGCATTCGTCGGCAATATGCTGAACCTGGCGCTGAACCTGCTGGGCTGCTACGTCCACGATATGCGCCTGCAATTTCTGGAATTTTTCGGACGCTTCTACAAGGACGGCGGCAAGGCCTACCGTCCCCTGCGCGTCCGGGCCAAACACGTAGAGATCATTAAGGAGGATACTAAATCATGTTAGCTTTTCTTGAATCTGTGGGCGGACTGGGTTTCGCCATCCTGGGCGCGGCGCTGACCGCCGGCCTGTGCTGCATCGGCTCCGCCAAGGGCACCGGTATGGTGGGTGAGGCCGCCGCCGGATTGACCAGCGAGGACCCCGATAAGTCCACCAAGTGCCTGATCCTGCAGGTACTGCCCGGCACCCAGGGCCTGTACGGCTTTGTGGCGCTGTTCCTGGTGCTGGGCCAGACCGGCCTGCTCAGCGGCAGCGTGCTGGATCTCTCCCTGACCCAGGGGCTGTCCTTCTTCGCCGCCTGCCTGCCCATCATGCTGGGCGGCTGGCTGAGCGCCATCTTCCAGGGCCGCGTGGCCGCCGCGTCCATCAACATCGTGGCCAAGCACCCAGAGGCCGCTACCAAGGGCATCATCTACTGCGGCATCGTGGAGTTCTACGCCATCCTGTCTCTGGTGGCGACCATTATGATCTCCCTGAACATCATGAAGTAAGGCGGGTGCGCCTATGAACGGTATCGACAAGATCATCGCACGCATGGAGGCCGACACACAGGCCGAGTGCGCCGACATCGCCGCCCAGGCGGCGGCGGAGGCCGAGGCCATTCTGGCCCGGTACCGCGCCGAGGCGGACAAGCTGCTCCGCGAGGGCGAGGCCCGCTGCAAGGTGCTGGAGCACGAGCAGGTGGAGCGCCTGGAGGGCGGCAGCCGTCTGGCCTGCCGCCAGCGGGTACTGGCGGAGAAGCAGCGGATGCTGGACGAGGCCTTCGCCCGCGCCGCCGACGCGCTGCTGAAGCTGCCGCGCCCGGAGTATATCGACCTGCTGGCATCGCTGGCCGCGGAAAACGGGCAGGGCGGCGAGGCGCTGGTGTTCTCCGCCGCCGACCGGGACACAGTGGGTCAGGCGGTGGTGGACGCCGCCAACGGCAAAAAGCCCGGCGCGAGCTTCACCCTGGCTGCCGACACCCGGGAGACGGGCGGCGGCGTGGTACTGCAGCGGGGCCGCATGGAGATCAACTGCGGCTTTGCCGAGCTGCTGCGCCGGGCACGGCAGGAGGACTCCTCCGCCGTGGCCGCCGTGCTGTTTGACTGAAAGGGGGCGTCCCTTTGACAAAACGGAGAAAGGACACGGACTATCTGTTCCTGTCCGCCCGCATACGCGCCATGGAGCGCCGGCTGCTGACGGCACAGCGGCTGGAGCAGCTGCTGACGGCACCCTCCGTCGAGGCGTGCGCCCAGCTGCTGAGCGAGTGGGGCTACGCGCCCGTACACGATGAGCCGTCCCTGCAGGCGGCGCTGAGCGCGCAGCGCGAGGCGGTGTTCGCCGACGTTTCCCGCTTTATGCCGGAGGCGGAGGTGCTGGACGTGTTCCGGCTGAAATACGACTACCACAACATCAAAACGCTGCTGAAAGCACCGCAGAATGCGGAGCGTCTGCTGATCGACGCCGGGACCGTACCGGCAGAGACGATGCGGAAAAAGCACGCTGAAAACGGCGGCTGGGACTTTCTGCCCGCCGACATGGCCGCCGCGGCCGATGAGGCCCAGCGGGTGCTGGCCGAGACGGGCAGTGCCCGCAGCAGCGACTGCATCCTGGACCGGGCCTACTTCGCGCGGCTGGAAAAGCTGGCGGCGGACAGCCACATACCCTATTTGCAGGACTATGTCCGCGCCATGATCGACGCGGCGAACCTGCGCTCACTCATCCGCACCCAGCGGCTGGGGCTGGACGCCGGCTTCCTGCGGGAGGTGCTGTTCCCCGGCGGCAGCGTGACGCCGGAGGCGATCCGCGCCGGAAGCGGCAGCGGCGCTGCCGCGCTGTGGCGGGGCACGGCCTTCGCCCGAGCGGCGGAGCTGGGAGACGAGGCCGCCAAGGGCGGCAGCCTGACCGCCTTTGAAAAGGCCTGCGACGACGCGGTGCTCCGCGCCGCCGGCGCGGCACGCCGGGTACCCTTCGGCGTAGAGGTGGCGCTGGGCTATCTGGCGGCAAAGGAAGCGGAGTGGACGGCGGTGCGTACCGTGCTGTCCGGCCGGATGGCCGGTGTGCCGGCGGAGGCGCTCCGGGAAAGGCTGCGTGAGCAATATGTATAAGATCGCCGTTATTGGGGACCGGGACAGCGTGCTGGGCTTCCGTGCGCTGGGGCTGGACGTGTTCCCCACCGAGGATACCGACGCGGGACGCAGAACGCTGCACCGCCTGGCGCAGGAGGACTACGCCGTCATCTATATCACCGAGCAGCTGGCGCAGCAGCTGACCGCCGAGATCGCCCGGTATAAAGACGCACCCCTGCCCGCCGTTATCCTCATCCCCGGCAAGACCGGTTCGCTGGGCATCGCCGGGGCCGCCCTGCACGACGCGGTGGAACGCGCCGTGGGCGCGGATATTTCCTGAAAGGAGCAAGAGAATGGGTAAGATCATCAAAGTCTCCGGCCCGCTGGTGGTGGCGGACGGCATGGCGGACGCCAACATGGCGGACGTGGTGCGCGTAGGTCCCCAGCAGCTGATCGGAGAGATCCTGAATATGACCGGCGACCGGGCCTCCATACAGGTGTATGAGGAGACGTCCGGTCTTGGTCCCGGCGCTGATGTGGTCACCACCGGCGCACCGCTGAGCGTGGAGCTGGGCCCCGGCCTGATCGAAAATATCTATGACGGCATCCAGCGTCCGCTGGAGGAGATCGTCCGCCGGGTGGGCAGCAACATCACCCGCGGCATTCAGGTGCCGCCGCTGGACCGCGACAGGCTGTGGGACTTTACCCCCACCGCCGCTGTGGGCGACACCGTGGCTGTGGGCGACATTCTGGGCACCGTGCCGGAGACGGAGTCCGTGCTGCACAAGATCATGGTGCCCAAGGGCGCCGAGGGCACGGTGGCGTGGCTGGCCGAGGCCGGACAGTACAACATCACCCAGCCCATCGCCCGGGTGAAGCTGGCCAACGGTGAGGTGCGTGAGCTGACCATGGTGCAGAAGTGGCCCGTCCGCGTGGGCCGCCCCTATAAAAAGAAATTCCCGCCGGTAAAGCCTTTGCAGTCCGGCCAGCGTGTCATCGACACCATGTTCCCCATCGCCAAGGGCGGCACCGCCGCCGTGCCCGGGCCCTTCGGCTCCGGCAAGACCGTGGTGCAGCACCAGCTGGCCAAGTGGGCCGACGTGGACATCGTGGTCTATATCGGCTGCGGCGAGCGCGGCAACGAGATGACCGACGTACTGCGGGAGTTTCCGGAGCTGACCGACCCCCGCACCGGCGAGAGCCTGATGAAGCGTACAGTGCTGATCGCCAACACCTCGGATATGCCTGTGGCCGCCCGTGAGGCATCGGTCTACACCGGCATCACCATCGCGGAGTATTTCCGCGACATGGGCTACGATGTGGCCGTCATCGCCGACTCTACCTCCCGCTGGGCCGAGGCCCTGCGCGAGATGTCCGGCCGGTTGGAGGAGATGCCCGGCGAGGAGGGATATCCCGCCTATCTGGCCTCCCGTCTGGCGCAGTTCTATGAGCGCGCCGGCGTGGTGCAGTGCCTGGCCAGCGACGAGCGCACCGGCTCCCTGACCGCCGTGGGCGCGGTGTCGCCTCCCGGCGGCGACCTGAGTGAGCCGGTGGCACAGGCCACCATGCGTATCGTCAAGGTCTTCTGGTCGCTGGACGCTTCGCTGGCCTATCGCCGCCACTTCCCGGCCATCAACTGGCTGAACTCCTACTCCCTGTATCTGGACGCGGTGACGCCCTGGTTCAACGAGAACATGGGCGAGGACTTCATCCGGAACCGCAACCGCGCCATGCACCTTTTGCAGGAGGAGAACGAGCTGAACGAGATCGTCCAGCTGGTGGGCAAGGATTCCCTTTCCGCCAACGACCAGCTGACGTTGGAGATCGCCCGGATGCTGCGGGAGGACTTCCTGCAGCAGAATGCCTTTATGGACGTGGACTCCTACTCCAGCTTTGACCGGCAGATGCAGCTGCTGGGGCTGATCCTGCACTACGAGTCCCTGTGCCGCGGCGCTGTGGACAAGGCCGTGGCCCCATCCGCGCTGTACGCCATCCCCGCCCGGGAGAAGCTGGGCTGGGCCAAGTACGCCGCCGCAGAGGAATACGCCGCCAACTACGCCGCCGTCCGCGCCGATATGGAGCGCGAGATCGCCGAGCTGATCCGAAAGGCTGGTGAAGAGGAATGATGAAGGAATACCGTACCATCCACGAGGTGTCCGGTCCCCTGATGGTGGTGGACCATGTGGAGGGCGTCACCTATGACGAGCTGGCGGAGATCCAGCTGCACAGCGGCGAGGTCCGCCGCTGCAAGGTGCTGGAGGTCAACGGCGACCGCGCCGTGGTCCAGCTGTTCGACTCCTCCGCCGGCATCAATCTACGGGATGCCACCATCCGCTTCCTGGGCCACCCCTTGCAGCTGGGCGTATCCGCCGATATGCTGGGGCGCGTGTTCAACGGCATGGGCGAACCCATCGACGGCGGCCCCGCCCTGCTGGCGGAGGAATACCGGGACATCAACGGCCTGCCCATGAACCCGGCGGCCCGTGACTATCCCAACGAGTTCATTCAGACCGGCATCAGCACCATCGACGGACTGAACACGCTGGTCCGCGGCCAGAAGCTGCCCATTTTCTCCTGCTCCGGCCTGCCCCACGCCAATCTGGCGGCGCAGATCGCCCGACAGGCCAGGGTGCTGGACGACAGCTCCAACTTCGCCGTGGTGTTCGCCGCTATCGGCATCACCTTTGAGGAGTCGGAGTTCTTTGTGCGGGAGTTCCAGCGCACCGGCGCCATCGAGCGCACGGTGCTGTTCACCAACCTGGCCAA
>ERZ857982.3652-NODE-3652-length-10142-cov-6.636859_pt1 | contig 10142 bp, 7 predicted proteins | sample MGYA00519955_ERZ857982 | MGnify/ENA primary metagenome ERZ857982 (study PRJEB31778, sample SAMEA3449416) | human gut metagenome | biome: human gut; feature: human-associated habitat; material: faeces | place: United Kingdom | collected 2010/2012 ... | reverse complement strand
TCATCGAAGCCCGGAAAGCGGAGCTTCGGACGCTTCTCAAGACCGTTACTTGAGGATACATTTGCCATAATTATTTGCCCTCCACGTCAAAGGGGAAGTCCAGCCCCAGCTCATCAAAAAACGGTTTCAGTTCCGCATCAATATCCTTAATTTCAGATTGGAGCTTGCGGATCTCAGCGGCAACTTCATTCAAGTCAATCTCAGGTTCCGGCTCAAAGGTGTCAACATAGCGAGGAATGTTCAGGTTGAAGCCGTTCTCTTCAATCTCCTGCATGGTCGCAACATGAGCATATTTATCGACATCCTGACGGCGCTCATAGGTCTCAACAATCTTGTCGATGTCGCACTCCCGAAGGATGTTCTGGTTCTTTCCTGCTTCAAAGTTGCTGGAAGCGTCGATGAAAAGGATGTTGTCAGAGTTGCCATTGCGCTCTCTTTTAAGAACAAGAACACAGACAGGGATGCCCGTGCCAAAGAACAGATTTGCAGGCAACCCGATTACCGCGTCCAGAACATTTAATTTCTGAATAAGGTGCTTGCGGATTGCTTCCTCAGCAGCACCACGGAACAGGACGCCATGCGGCAGGAGAACGACGGCTCGTCCATCCTCGTCCATGTGGTAAACCATGTGCTGAACAAAGGCAAAGTCAGCCTTGCTCTTCGGAGCGAGTTTTCCGTACTCGTTGAATCGCTCGTCCTCCATGAAGTGCATATCGGCAGACCAGTTTGCAGAATAAGGTGGATTGGCAACCTGAACACGGAACTTCATGTCTCCGAAGTAGTCATGCTCCAAGGTATCACCGTTGTAGATGTTAAAGTTGCGATACGGGATTCCGCGCAGAATCATGTTCATTCTGGCGAGGTTATAAGTCGTGGAGGTCAATTCCTGTCCATAGTAGTTTCTCACGTTCGCATAGTTCTTGAGGCGCAGCAGCAGTGAACCAGAGCCACAAGTGGGGTCGGCTGCATCCTTGACATCCGTGAGACCAAGGCAAGCAAGGCGGCAAAGCAATTCGGCAGGACCGGAAGGCGTATAGAACTCACCGGCTTTCTTGCCAGCAGTTGCAGCAAACTGACCGATCAGATATTCATAGGCATTCCCCAGTACGTCAATTTTGGTATCATCCACGCCGAAGTTGATTTCGTCCAGCGAAGCGATGATCTTTGCCATAACAGCACTTCTATCCTTGACAGTATGACCGAGCTTTGAGGAATCGAGCTGCATATCAGAAAACAGTCCGTCAAAGTCTTCCTGAGAATCGTTTCCGATTGTGGACTCCATCAGGGCGTTGATTGCACTCTGCAAGAACTCAATGTCGAAGGAACGGTTTTCTACCATCTTGACCATCTTGCGGAACAAATACTGCGGCTCGATGACATAGCCGAGATCGCGCAGTGCCTCTTCGATAACGGCGGTCTTATATTCTTCGTCTGCCCACGCCTCTTCATAACCGATACCGTCATCCTTGAGAAGATTCGCCATATACTTCTCCGTCCGGTCGGAAAGGTAGTAGTAGAAAATCATGCCCAAGATGTAGTTCTTGAACTCATACGCCTCCATGTTTCCGCGCAAGACATTTGCCATTGCCCATAGCTTATTGCAAAGCTCTTTCTGATGAGCCTGAATCGAATTATCCATTTGTCTCTCTCCTTATTGGTATTTCTCTGTGTGCTGCCGGATGAAGTCAACAATCCGATTTACAAGGGAGCGCTTCTTCAAAAGCGGCAAGGGCTTCTCAATCCTATCTCGGATATTTCCTGCGTCCATTGTGCCAGAAAACTCATATTCCGAAATAATATCCGTCAGCATAGATGCGTCAATGTCCTCAGTCTTCGCAAAGGCAACAATCTCTTCGCGCTTTGCTTCATTTTCAAAGTCGTTATAGGCTGCATCAATTTCATCCGCACTTTCCAAGCCGACAACAACACGATCCAAGAACGCTTGCAGGATTTCGACTTTCCGGAGCAACTGCGGATTATCGGTTCTTCCCAGCTCATCCTTAATGTGTTTAATATCGTAATCCTTCTGCTTGGGATCGTCGAAATGAATGTTGCGGATCAGGTTCATGATGTATGCGACATTGATCCTGTCACTCTCCATCAATTCGATGCAGAAGTCAACGTCATTCAGGACGGAGACAACCTCGCGGTCTGTTTTTTGCCTTGAGTAGAGCATGAGGTATTTGCTCTTATAGTCCTGATATTCCTGCTCGGACATGATAAGAGCATCCTGATCGAAACTGAACTCAATAAAGGTCTGCAACGATTGGAGGTACTTTGTCAGCTCACGGAAGGTCACGACAAACTTCTTCTGATCGTCCTCGTTCTGCATTGTGTCCACGGACTCCGGAAACAGAGCAATTTCCTTGAGCTTCATCACCATTTCGTTGAACTTCTCTACGAAGTATTGATAACCCGGAACAACGATGCCAGAGGTATCTTGACTCTTAGAGAAGAGCGTCAGCGCGTCATCAGTACGTTTTTTGAGGTTGCGGTAGCAAATGATAATGCCAAAGGGCTTTGTTTCCTTCTCAACGCGGTTCGTGCGGGAATAGGCTTGCAGCAAATCATGATACTTCAAGTCCTTGTCCACATAAAGGACAGAGAGCTGCTTGCTGTCAAAGCCGGTCAGGAACATATTCACGACGATGAGAATATCGAGCGACTTTGTTTTCTTTCCCTTTACTCGGTCAGAGATGTCCTTGTGATAAGCTGAGAACGTATCTGTGGAGAAATTGGTTCCGTACATCTCGTTATAGTCCTTGATGATACGCTCCAACGAATCACGGCTATGCTCGTCCTTGCCCTCGGCATCCTCATTCTGCCCGTAGGAGAAGATGCCGCTGATATTCAGGTCATGCTTGATCTTCTTGAAAATGTCGTAATACTTAACAAGGGCATCAATAGAGGACACGGCAAAAATAGCCGTATACTGTCCATTTCGGGTTTTCGCCTTGTGGTTCTGGATGATGTGATTGGCGATCAGAGACATTCGCTCATCGGACATATAGAGTTCGCCTATATCAATCGCGTCCGCGAGTGTCGGGTCATCCCAGTCGAAATCACCCTCCATTGTTTTTATGTATTCGATGTGGAAGCCCAGAACATTATTATCGAAGATGGCGTCTTTAATCAGGTAATTGTGAAGACACTCACCAAAGAGCATTTCTGTTGTTTGCGTGATTTTACCCTCAGTTTTACCGTTGACTTCAAACCGAGGTGTCCCCGTGAAGCCGAAAAACTGTGCCTTTCTGAAATGCCGCACAATGTCCTTGTGCATATCCCCAAACTGGCTGCGGTGGCACTCGTCGATGATAAAGACAACCTTCTCGTCTTTGTATGCGTCCATTACTTTCTCGTACTGAGGGCGCTTTACAGCGTTTGCCATCTTCTGCATCGTGGTGACGATAAGCTGCCTGTTCTTGTCCTTCATCTGGCGGACAAGGACATCGGTGCGATCTGTAACATCAACGGAGCCAGCCTCAAACTTGTTAAACTCTTCGGTTGTCTGAGAATCCAAGTCTTTTCGGTCAACAAGGAAAATGACTTTCTTGATGTTCGGATTTGCTGCGAGGATTTGCGCAGTCTTAAAGGATGTCAATGTCTTGCCCGCGCCGGTTGTGTGCCAGATATACGCATTCCGGTTTGTAAGCGTTGCTTGACGGATCAGCGCTTCTACGGCATAAACCTGATAGGGACGCATGACCATCAAAATCTTATCGGTATCATTTAGGATGGTGTAGCGTGTCAGCATTTTAATGATGTGATCCCTTGCAAGGAAAGAAATCGAATAGTCCTTCAAATTGGTGATGCGGACGTTATTGAAATCAGTCCAGAAGAAAGCAAGACTATACATCAAGTCTCTGTCGGAATTGGCGAAATACTTTGTGTCAACACCATTGGAGACAATGAAGAGCTGAATGAAATGATACAGCCCGTTGTAGGAGTGTTTCTTATAACGCATGACCTGATTGACTGCCTCGCGGATGTCAATGCCACGGCGCTTTAATTCTACTTGGATCAGGGGCAAGCCGTTTACGAGAATCGTAACGTCGTAACGATTGACGTATTTTCCAACCACGGTTGTTTGATGAGTGACTTGGAAAATGTTCTTCGTGTGGTCCTGATCAAAGAAGGACAGATATACCTTTGTACCATCTTCACGCTCAAGGACAAACTTATCCCTCAAGATTTTTGCGCTCTGGAAAACAGACTTTCCGAGCATGAGGTTGAAGATACGCTCCCACTCTTTATCGGTGATAGGCGTATCCAGCTTTGGCGCATTGAAGGCTTCAAACTGAACTTTGAAGTTCTCCACCAGCGCGTCATAATCAGGAATTGCGACTGTGGTATATTCCTGCTTGTTCAGTTGCTCAATAAACTGCTGTTCAAGAGCCGCTTCGCTTTGGTATGCCATATCTTCATCTCCAATACTTGAGGATCATTTGTTGGTTGCCAGCCTGTCCTCATTTCTATTTTATCATAGCAAGTGTCCCAAATACCGGACTTATTTTCGTTTCAACTGCAAAACCACGTCACCATCATCTGTAATTTCCATTTGCATTGTTTTTAGGTACTTTGCGATGAACTGTTTTTTCTCAGACAAACTCATCTCAATGCGCGTTGCCTTCAAAGCGGCACTGAACATCTCGTTGATATTGAGCCTGACGGTTTGGTCAATATAACGCTCTATTTCTTTGAAAAGTGCGCCGAGCTTGATGTCCTCGGCATTCCCAGAGTAGAAGTCATCAATATAGCAATAAAATATCCCTGCATTCAGAAGTGCATTCTTCAAGTCCGGTCCGCAGTTCTCTCGTTCAATCATAACTAAAAAACGTGCTTCCGGCAGAGACGAGATTAACCCCCAGTAGTCGGAGTCGCTGGAAACAAGAATAAAGGAATCGACGTTATTCTTGTAGTGTTCCTGACAAGTTCGGGCAATAAGCATGACATCAACGAGTGACTTGCTTTGCTTCACCCGTTCAATCATCATGTGTTCAACATGAATTGCGGTGAAGCTGTCTAATATCCTCCATGCGGAGGCGGTATGCACATCATCAAAGAGAATGATCGACGCAATTTTTTGTGTATACTTGTGATCGAGGTTTTTTAAGGTAGCACACAGCTTGTAGGGATCAGAGTTTTCACAATCGACAACGATAACAGTCTTTTCGCTGCTCTCAATAAACTCATAAATACTTCCTTTGATATAACTCCCCGCATCTGAGACTTTGCTATATTCGGTGAAATAGTCGTTGTTCCAACTGTACAGCAAGGTAACGAACTTCTTATCATTGTAAAGAATGTTGCCGACTTCCTCCGGCTGCCAGTTTATGTACATCTGATAGGGATAAAAAAGCAAATGAGAGTAATAAATGTCGGCAGCCTCTCTTGTACCATCTTCCTTCAAACCATCAGGCATGACGAAAAGTGCTTTAATGTAATCCCAATTTATCCAGAGTGGAAAGAGCTTCTTGCAGTTGTTGATTCTATCGCAAATCAACCTGTTAATCTCGACAACGTGTTGGCACAGTTTTTTGCTGGTGTTTTTGATGAAGTTCACTCCGTCAAGACTTAGCTGGTTTATGCTTTCCTGCGGAACATATTCCGGCATACTCAGAATGGTCTCATACTGGAATCTCATGCGTTCATTGATGCGCTTGAAATTGCGCTCAATCGCAGTTCGTACAATGCAAAGATGTCTTATAATCCGAGCTGTTTTATCACTGTCCAACCGATTGTATACTTCAACTTTTGGGGCTTCATGTTCGTTGTCAAAGATGCGTTTTGGCACACCAATCAGGTAAGCCACCTTTGAAACGATCTCGTAGGTGCTGTCTTTGTACGCTGCCCTGTCATCGGTGAGAGGGCTTGTTGCATTATCCAACACCTCATTCGGTATGGGATTTTCAAGTATACTCATGATTGCTCCTTTCCACGGAGAGCGTATCTGCTTGTTTAAGAAGCGGTGAGATTAGAAGAACGGCTGTCCAGTGCCTACGCTCTACTTTATCCGATCAGCAATGCTGTCGAGCTGCGCTGCAATTTTAGAAAAGTCGCAGTCCATGTCCAATGTCTTCACACTGATCTGATTCCCGCTCATTTGATAATCATTGTTTGGCTGAATCGCATCGTCTGTTCCCGCATATAAAAGCATACCGGAAACGACCTCATCCGGCGCGGCAGACCAGTTCTTCACATAGGTGAAAATCTGATACAGATTTCCGGAATGAAGCGTCTGCGTCATGTACGGTGCTTTCATTTGCATATTGTGCGTGTAGTATTTGGCGTCGATGATGAGCGTTTTCTTTGATGCCTTATTCGTAATCACAATGTCGGACTGCATCGTCGGCAAGAGCGTTCTGTAGCCATCTGTGACTTGCCACGCAATTTGTGGAGAGTATGCTTTTAACTCTGGATGCTCACGCTGATAGTATCCGAGAATAAACTTCTCGTATAGCTTCGCCATTGTTTGATCATCTGCATAATCCATAATCTTTGTTGAGCCATCGGCTGTCGTTTGCAAAAGCCCTTTTATCACAAATCGGCAAACGGCTATCAACATCCGATATGTTTGATTATTGCGATCATATTGAATGTCCCAGTTGATACTATGGATGTCCAATATGCTGATGCCATCAAAGAAAATCATCAACTTCCTGATCTCCTTTTTTCTGGCTTTTGAAATACTTCCACGAAGCAGCAAATCCATTGTTGTTTTGATGATTCGGTTGGGGTAGGCATCAACCGAAAACTCATCATAATTGCAAACGAGCTGTTTCTTGCGAATAACCTGTGTCTTTATGGATTCACCAATTTCAAGTTTCCCACGGGGAGACGCAAGTGCTTCCTCTCTCGAAATGTATTGCCTGATTAAGCCTCTCTTTATCTGGACAGATACTCCACGGCAGAGAATAGCAGACAGAAGTTCAGCCACATTATCAAACTCTTCGGTGGCGACATTTTTATACCCTTGCTCATGCAGCACTTGGAACGCATAAGCCAGCATATAATAAACGTTCTGGACACGGATCATTTGACTACCTCGCGTAATGTGCGGCTCCAATCCTTCACTTTAACTGCCTCGTCAAACCAGTATTCTTTCAAAAGAGGTATCAGTTCATATTCGACAACAGACCGCATCCATTCATCGTTGATGGTTGCGTTTGTACAGAAATAGCTATGTCCGATACAGAACCCCTCACCGAGCGAGTCATCGTTTGCAATTACGTCGTTAAGCTGCTCAACTGTTGCAATGAGCCGGTCAAACTTCGGGTTATTGACTTTCGTTCTGTATGCTCTGAATCCAGCAGACGAAAATGCCGGAGCAAGCTCAAAGAAAGCAAAACGACGTCTAAGTGCGTAGTCCAGCATGGCGAGGCTACGGTCAGCAGTGTTCATCATGCCAATGATATAGACGTTACTTGGAATGGAGAACTGCTCATCTGCATATAGAAGCTGCAATTCGACACCGCGTTTATCACTCTCAATCAACATGAAGAGTTCGCCAAAAATCTTGCTGAGATTGCCTCTGTTGATCTCGTCGATAATGAAAAAGTATGGACGATCATCCTCAGCAGCTTGCCTGCAAAACTCGTAGAATACGCCCTTTCGCAGTTCAAATCCTGTCTCCGTCGGGCGGAAACCCATGATGAAATCTTCATAGCTATAACTCTGATGAAACTGAACCATTTTCACACGGTTGGTGTCCTTTTCTCCCATGATAGAAAATGCCAGTCTTTTTGCTGCGAAGGTTTTTCCCACGCCCGGTGCGCCTTGCAGAATTACATTCTTTTTGGTTAGAAGCAGCGACTTGAGAACCTTATACCGATCTTCGTCCATATACACATCAGTCAGAAAATCATCAGCGGTGTATGGCTCGAAAGTGATTTCCTCATCAGCGGCATCGTCGAAGGTATCTTCGTGCTTATCTCCGTCAATCATGTTTTGCAGCTTCTTGACGTAATCTGTGTAGGACGTAATATCCGTCAACGTTTTGATTGCACCCTGATCTGATAATTCCCACTCGCCCTTATCTGTCCAGCGAACCTTTCGGGTATTGGCATATTGACCGCGTTCAGGGTCAAAAACGTATTCGCCTTCGACCAACCCGCGACCGAGGATCTGCCTTCTGCCTTTTTTAACAAAGACAACATCACCGGGTTTCAGCTCGTTTGCAAATTGCCATGTAGCAAGAACCTGATTCTTATATGAGCCAGTATCCCCGTAGACCTCTTTCATCTTTGCCCGCATTTCTTCTTTGGAGCTATATTCCATTAGATCACCAAGGTCAGACCAGCCGATAGCCATAATCCCTTCGGCATAATCATTCTCCCAATTTGCGGAACCATCACCCGCTGCGTACAGCCAATAGTGTGTTGCAGTAGCGTCGGATGAAAGAGCTGTATCTGTGTTCTCCTTCGGAATAATTCCATCAAAGATTTCATCGTCGAAGGATATATCAATGTTGTTCTCTTCGACGATCTTTTTGCATCCTCTACGAATACTGTTAGACTTGTTGCCGGTTTGTTCGTAGTAATATTTAATGTTTTCCTGAGTGGCTTTTAGAGCATTGACCATCTGCTCCTGTCCGTAGTCTTTTCCGATGTGGACGATGAAGTAAACTGTAGTTTCAGTGTTGGACCTGCGAGTGTATTTTACGCCCTTCATCATGGACGCAAAGAGCATAATCGTCAGCTTGTGCGAGGTTTCTCCAAAGCACGGAACATCCTGACACATGACTTTTACAGCAGCGTCCATCTCCATCGTGCCATCATAAACCATCTTGGCATATTTGTAGACAATGACTTCGCAGTCATATTCATAGCCGATATACGTCTTGACGCCACCCTTAGAATCAATAAATTCTTTCAGACGTTTCAAATCTCTATAATACTGTGCAGTGCGTTCGTCTGCTCGATCAGACATCACTTCTTGTTTTAGGTAGTCGAGGATTTCGCCCTTTGCCTTCTCCATAGCGGCATCACTTTCAAAACACTTCCAGAAGGATAGTGCAATAGTGTTTTGATACAGATAGAACGCATCGGAAACATGGGTGCTGATAGTCGTATCAGCCCAGTCAGGGTGAGTTTCCCGTAAGTATTCCTTGTATTCTTTTCTGACTTTGCTTATCGTTACGCCAATATCCATCTGTTATCCTCCTTCTTCTGTAACAGTCCTGCTACGCACAAACCTTTAATCCTTCTCCACAGGTATATAAAAAAGCCGCACGGAAAAAGGACCTATCAGTTGCCCGTCCGCACAGCCTCACAAATATCTCCAATGTCACAATTCAAATAGCCGCAGATGCGCAGCAAAATAGAGAGGGACACTTCTTCCCCCTTATTCAGTTTCGTCCATGTTCCGGATGCAAGGTTAAGCTCTTGCCGGAAGGTGGACTTCTTTATGTCTCGTTCTATCAGGAGCATCCAAAGTTTTTTGTAGCTGATTCCCATGATACGCACCCCTTTACTCATCCGCTAATCATGACTTCCATTCTATTATACACGAAAACCTCTTTGAATGCAATTATCTCATGCACAAGTTCACAAAAAAGATGCAAGTTCTTGATGGTTTTGATTTTCAAAAGGGAAAGGCAGTTACTCATGAAAACTGCCTTTCCTTTTCTCTTTATTCGCGCTGAGAATTGCGTTGATACTCTTGGTCGCGCTCTGCGCTTGGCTTGAGGAAATCGTCCACGTTTGCCTTCAAAGTGTCGATCATCCGAGCTTCCTTTTTGAGCCTCGCACGTTCGTCATAAAGCCGCTGCTGCTCTTCAAGAAGTCTCTGCTGTTCCGCTTGGAGCGTCTTCAAGCTCGGCAGCTTTTCATCGCCTTGCATGGCAAGCAGTGTACTCCGCGCCGCCTCAAAGATCACAAGCTCTGCTTCGTGCTTTGCCTTGAAACTCGGCTTGTCTTTCGCCTTCTGGAAGGCGTCGTATACGGGCTTTAGGTGCTGGTAGTTGGAGATGTTTTTGATAAGCGGCTGGACTTCCCGCAGACGTGCCTCAACGTCTTTCAGCTCCTTGCCGGTGCGGTCATAGGAGCTGTGAACGTCCTCAACCTTCTTCTCAAGATCGGCGTATTGGAGCAAGTTGTTTTCCGTAAGATAGTTGAGTGTCCGCGCCGCTTCCTTGAGGATCG
>ERZ857982.3632-NODE-3632-length-10191-cov-2.939128_pt1 | contig 10191 bp, 8 predicted proteins | sample MGYA00519955_ERZ857982 | MGnify/ENA primary metagenome ERZ857982 (study PRJEB31778, sample SAMEA3449416) | human gut metagenome | biome: human gut; feature: human-associated habitat; material: faeces | place: United Kingdom | collected 2010/2012 ... | reverse complement strand
GAACTGGCTGCGCCACTCTGCGTCGTACAGAACGGCATTCATCCCGCCGAAGGTCTCTTTTACCTGCTCGTTGGCCCGGGAGAGGCGCACCACGTCGTGGCCGGAGTACATCTCCTCAATATAGCCGTTCAGGGTGCTCAGGTTCTCCTGCCGGGCGGTGAAGTACTTCTGGGACCGGAGCATCACCGTAGCCATGATGAGGAAGCCCAGTGCCGTGACGGCAATGGCTGCCAGCGCCATACGCCACTCAGTGACAAACATCATCACCAGACAGCCGAGGAATTGGGCCGCTGCGCTGATCATGGAGGGCAGGCTGTTGGCCAGGGCCTGCTGCAGAGTACTTACGTCGTTGGTGATGCGGCTGAGGATGTCACCATAAGACACCTTGCTGAAGTAGCTCATGGGCACCCGGTTGATTTTTCGGGACAGGTCCTGCCGCATATCCCGGGACAGCTCCAGGGTGACCGTAGCCATGATGAAGTGCTCCACATAGGTAAAGACGGCACTGAAGCCGTAGATCACCAGCAGGATTACGCCGGTGCGGCCGATGGCGGCCAGATCGATCTCCCCGTCCAGGGCGTCGGAGATGAGGTCCGTGATCCGACTGAGCAGGCTGGGGCCGATGATGGTCAGCACTGCGCCGGCCACGGCGAAGCAAAAGGCCGCAACAGAGGGCGCTTTCAATTTGTTGGAATAGGTGAACAGTTCTCTGAGCACACCGCCGATGCCGCGCCTGCTCTTTCCCGGCGCGCACATTCTGTTCTGCATCATCTTTGGCATCTTGGTTTCCTCCTTAAGCCCCCAGCTCTTCCTGGGAGAGCTGGGACCGGGCGATCTCCTGGTAGATCGGGCAGGTCTGCATCAGTTCCTCGTGGGTACCCATCCCCACCATCCTCCCCTCGTCCAGAACGATGATCTTGTCCGCGTTCCGGATGGTGCCGATCCGTTGAGCCACGATCAGTCGAGTGGTATCCTTCAGCTCCCGGTCCAGGCCGGCACGGAGCCTGGTATCCGTCCGGTAGTCCAGGGCGGAGAAGGAGTCGTCGAACACCAGGATCTCCGGGCGCCTCGCCAGGGCCCGGGCGATGGAGAGCCGCTGCTTCTGGCCGCCGGATACGTTGGTGCCTCCCTCGGCGATGGGGGCATGGATGCCTCCGGGCATCCTGTCCACAAACTCGCTGGCCTGGGCCAGCTCCAGAGCCTTTTGAACGTCCGCATCGGAATCCTTGCCCCGGCTGGCGCCGAACAGCACGTTGCCGCGGACGTCTCCGGAGAACAGGATGGCCTTCTGAGTTACATAGCCGATGCGGTCATACAGGGCGTCGAAGGTGTAGTCCCGAACGTCCACCCCGTCCACCAGCACAGTGCCCTCCGTGGCATCATAGAACCGGGCGGCCAGGCTGACCAGAGTGGTCTTGCCGCTGCCGGTGGCGCCGATAAAGGCCACGGTCTCCCCCCGCTTGGCCTGGAAGGTGATGTGCTCCAGGACATTCTTGTCCGAGGAGGGATAGTGGAAGGAGACGTCCCGGAACTCCACAGTACCGGTTTCCAGGGCATCGATGCGGGCGCCCTGAGTCAGGCTGTTCCGGGTCTCCAACACCTCATTGATCCGCTGGGCGGACACCTGGGCCGCCGGGAGCATCATGATAATCATGACCATCATCATAATGGACATGATGACGTAGGTGGCGTAGGTGCCGAACACCACGATGTCGCTGAAGGCGGCCAGCCGTGCGGCGGTGTCCGCGGCAGGGACGGCGTTCACGATGGAGGCACCCACCCAGTAGATCACCAGAGACAATGCGTTCATGGCCAGGGTGACGCCGGGCATCAGGAAGGCAAAGGCCCGCTGGTTGAACAACTGCGTGCGCATCAGTTCCTCGTTGCCCTTCCAGAACTTGGCGTTCTGGTAGTCCTCAGCGTTGTAGGCGTGGACAACATTGATACCGTTCAAGTTCTCCCGGGCCACCAGGTTGATATGGTCGGTGAGCTTTTGCACCCGGCGGAACCGGGGCACCACCACGCCGATGATGACCGCCATCATCACCAGCAGGGCGGCCACAAATCCGGCGGTGATAGCGGAGAGGGTCCAACTCTTGCCCACGATTTTGATGATGGCCCACACTGCCATGACGGGGGACTTGATTAGGATCTGCAGGCCCATGGCCGTCAGCATCTGCACCTGGGTGATGTCGTTGGTGGTGCGGTTGATGAGGCTGGGGACGGAGAAGGTCATCATCTCCTGTTGGCCGAAGTCTGCGATCTTATGAAACACCGCCTCCCGGATGGAAAAGCTGAACCCGGCAGCCACCTTGGCGGTCAGATAGCCGCAGATGACGCACAGCACCGCGCTGGCCAGGGTGCAGCCCAGCATTTTCAGGCCGGTATGCAGGATGTCCGACAGGGTGCTCCCCGGCGTTTTAATCAGAACGGTCAGGCTGCTCATGTAGTCGGGCAGCGCCAGATCGAAATAAATCTGCCCCAGGATGAGCACTGCGCACACGGCGGCCATGGCCCACTCCTGCCGCCGTAGGTTACGAAGTAATTTCAGCATATAAATCCTCCTTGTGGTATCATCAATTGCTGTTTTGCCGCCAGAACCGGCCGGAGAAGCAGGCGCGCAGGATCGAGGCCGCATCCTGAAAGATCAGCAGGCTCCCGCTGAGGATGCTGAGGTGCGGACAGCCCGGAGAGGGGCGCAGACCGGGAAAAATCCGCCCGCTGCCAATAGAAGAACCAAGGCGGTGCACCGGCCCCGGCCTGGTCCCTCCGGCCGCTTCAGATTAAAGGAGCTGACAAGTTTGCTGAAGCCCGGGTACAGCAGCCGCATTCCAAAGAGATAGGGGAGTCCCGCGGCAGAGATCACGTTATCCACCGAACCGGAGATCATGCCGGATCTGCGTGGCGAAGAATCCCAAATAGGACCATATTCAGCAGTTCGCCTGCGGTTTCCAGCATGGCATGGAAATCCTGCGCGGGATGTCCGCCCTGATAACTCACAATCATATTCTGGAAAAGAGACTCGATGGTTTCCAAATAGCGGGTCACCATTTCAGGCTTCAAATCCGGCCGCAGCGGCATTTTGTCTATGAGCCCCTCGATAAATTCCTGATTCAAGCGCCGCATCGGTGCGCGCAGGGCCTGAATTTGCGCGGCCAGATGTTTGGGCGGACGGAGCATGGCGCTTTCAAAAACGAGCTTTTGCTGGGGATGAAGCTGGAAAAAGCACTCCCGGATCATGAAGAAATCTTTGACTGCGGCTGCCGTATCCTCCCCTGACAGATGGGCCATATCCCGTTCCACATGGGCCCTGAGCTCCTGGAAGGTGCGTTCGACGCACAGTAAAAACAACTCGTCCTTATTGGAGTAGTAGTGGTACATCATGCCCTTGGAGATCCCGTGGTTCCCACAGATCCGCTCCATGTTGACCTTGTCGTAGCCGTAGGTCCCGAACTCCTCCAGGGCGGCCTGATAAATCTCTTTTCTGCTGCGTTCCTGGCGCTCTTTCTGCGTCATGCTGCATATCCTCCTTCTGCCTGATCCAAAACCCCCGGCCCTGCCAAAACCCGGAACCAGGGAGACACCCGGGCGGGCAGCGGGAAAACGTCCGGACGGACAGGCCATTTTGACGTCCGACCAATTCCGCGCCGGTATGGGACCGGACACACGCCGTCAGGTTTGCAACCCGCGGCGGCTACTGCCTGAGGATTTTACAGACGATCTCGTCTATACTTTTGGAAGTATACTACTCCCGGATGGCCTCATCTATGTTTGCCTCGTGAACGGTTCATGAATTTTTTGAAAACGAGCCGGAGAGGCTGAGGCCGGGAGCAGCTGTCTGTCGCGGGCACGGCTCCCGGGCCCTTGACCGGCAGGGAGGCGCTCTGCTCCCGCGCACAAAGAAGCCGTGAGTCTGCGGAGGACCGCTCACAGCAGCGGTGCCAGCAGCCGCAGAAGCCCTTGAAACAGGCGGAACAGCGGTCAGCGACGGCAGATTGCGGCGGCTGTCTCCTGGCAGACGCCTTTTATTCCCCTTGCAGGACTCTGATTGAAAAAACATACGGGAAATTACCCAATTGAGCCCACGGCATTGGATATAACGAGAATGAAGTCAGCCGCTATTTAAAACCCCCAGGGACCGCTGCGCAGCAGTTCCTGGGGGTTTTAAATCTTTGCGGCAAGATGCGTGCAAAAGGCGTTCCTGCACACGCTGTCGGCAATGTTTGGAGCCATCGCACCAACAGGGACACACGCCGATGCGGACAAACTGCCCTGTGGGAGGCGGCACGCCGTTTATCCGGAATAGCGCTTGTGCAGGCGGTCAGTCAGATAGCGAATGAAGTGCTTCTCTCTGGGGCGGAGCGTAAATGTCCGGGAATGCAGCAGGGCCACGGCCATGGGAGCGCCGTCCGCGATGGGACAGCAGACGCAGTTCATCCGCCGGGCATCCTCCTCCGGAATGCTGATGCCGATGGCGATGTAATTGCCTTTGCGGACCGCGTCGAAGATCGTGCCGCGGTCGCAGATGTACAGCAGGTCTGTGTGGCTCTGGAGTCCCAGCACGTCCAGCGTATCGTCCGGATCGATGTGCGCGTCGGCGATGAACGGATACCCTGTGAGATCCTTGAGCGAGACACGGGAAGAGTTGGCCAGTGGATGGGACTTGGACATCAGCGCGGTGACGGGAATGGAGCGCTGGAGGACCGTCATCTCCAGATTGTACTGGTCCGCCAGATCCATGTACTTGGGGATGACCTGCTCGAACAGCACCAGGATGCCCAGCCTGCAGTTCTGGGCCACGACGTTTTTCAGATTTTCCCGGAGGCCGGCCTCCAGAAATTTGTCGTGGGTCCTGTTCAGGTTGGGGAAGCAGTTTTTGTAATCAAAGAAACACTGGAGCACAAAGGCGGAGCGGGCGCAAATGATGGAGAGGCTGTCGCTCTCGGACATGGATTGCGGGATCTTCTGGATATTATTGCGCTCGGTGACGATCTTCTCAGCGTGGCTCATGAAAATCAGTCCCTCGGGCGTAGCGGTGATGCCGTTGGCCGTCCTGTGAAACAGGGGATAGCCGATCTCCTGTTCCACGTTCTTGATGATGGTGCTGAGATGGGACTGGGAGATATAGCAGTTTCGGGCGGCTTTGTTGACGGAGCCGCACTTGTACGCCTCCAGGATATAGACGAGGTGTTCTGTGTTCATGTCGCGCTCTCTTTCTCAAAACGGCGGAGGGACCTAATCCCAAATAGCGAAGGCTTAACAAAATCCCCTATAATCCGACAGCCAGGGGAGCATGTTATAATCGTAACAGGCAAAACAAAGGCGCCCGGTCAGAGGGGCGTTCAGATTTTATCAATCATTATAGCGCCAATTTTCAAAGAATACAAGATCCGCACCCGGCGGTGGAATGCGGATCAAAATGAGGGAAAGGAAGAGAGGCATGGCAGAGAAGAAGCGCGAAAAGTCCGTTGACGTGCTGGACCGGCTGTTCTGGACGGTGCAGCCACCTATGGGGCTGGTAAAGGGAGACTATTACCGGGCTGAGAATTGGTTTGCCCCGCATTTCCCGGGGGACAAGGGGTATCACGGCATTCTGGAAGTGGTCCGGCGGGACGGAACCCTGCAGATGGTGGAGTTTAACGAGATTAACAACCCCACCTATTACATCAGACGGTACCAGGGCGTTTCCAAGCGGCTGTCCGACTACGGCTTTCTGCAGGCCACCAAGGAGCGGACCGCCAAGTCCGGCGTGGTGCTGGTAAACGGCCTGACCCATCTGGAAGAGCAGATGGTGGCGGAGAACCGCCTCACAGGCGAGTTTGACCTGCTCACCGGCGCCTCCAACAGCATCAAGCGGTCTATGCTCCCACTGGCAGAGGAGATCGCGGGGCGGCTGGACAAGCCCTCCGGCCAGGTGTATTACGGCCTGTCCCAGGCGGTGGAGCCCGGCGTCACCGGGCGCTTGCAGATCGTGCTGGAGGCGGGAAAGATCATCTCCTGCGCCTACGACGAGATCTTTGCCGACCGGCAGGAGGAGATTGAGGACCCGGAGCTCAAGCCCTATTACCGGCAGTCCAAATATCACTGCCCGGACTACATCTCCACCATCGGGGCCGGGTTCAACAGCATCTTCGACCTGCTCAGCGCCCGGGTGCTGGAGACCCAGAGCCTCACCGACCTGACCGGGCTCCCCTTCACGGAGGAGCCCAAGCGAGCGAAGGAATGGGACAACTATCTGGAGCTGGCGAGGCGGATGGAGGATGCTCTGGCGGCCGACGGCCTGCGCTGAGCACACAATCAGGAATGTGACCGCCGGGGGCGGTTTCAGAAATATATCACCACCACGTCAGGAGGAGTACGATGAAGAAGAGAGTTTTCGCACTGTTCACCGCAATGTTCCTGCTCTGCGGGATGCTGGCCGGCTGTGGCCCCACCGGTTCCAGCTCGACGACCACGGACGGTTCCGACGATGGCGCCAAGGATACCGTCATTTCCACCGGCATCTATGAGGCAATGGAGTTTGGCTACTGGATGGAAGATGGCACGACCGGCGAGTGGCAGGCCATTACCCTCGATCACACCGGCTTCTATTGGCGAGATGCCGCGCTGGACCGCCTGACGCATTTCCACCAATTTGCTGTTTATGGTGTAAAATTCTGATATTTCGATACATAAATAATCCCCCTGCGTTTCGGCAGGGGGATCGCTTTGTTTATAAGGAAAATCAGAATTCCAGCTTCTTTTCAATGTAGCTGCGCAGCTCGCTGATCGGGATGCGAACCTGCTCCATGGTGTCGCGGTCACGCACGGTCACGCAGTGATCGGCCGGGGTGTTCTCATCACCCACGGTCTCAAAGTCCACGGTGATGCACAGGGGAGTACCGATCTCATCCTCACGGCGGTAGCGCTTGCCGATGGAGCCGGCGTCATCGTAATCCACCATAAAGTACTTGGAAAGCTCCTGCTGGATCTCACGGCCCTTATCTGCCAGCTTCTTGGAAAGGGGCAGTACAGCGGCCTTATAGGGGGCCAGCGCCGGGTGCAGACGCAGTACGGTGCGGATATCATCATTGCCGTTCTTATCCTGGCCCAGCACTTCCTCATCGTAGGCATCGCACAGGAAGGCCAGGAAGCTGCGCTCCACGCCGAGGGACGGCTCGATGACATAGGGGATGTAGTGCTCGTTCTTTTCCTGGTCGAAATAGGTCAGATCCTTGCCGCTGGTGTTCTGGTGCTGGGTCAGGTCGTAGTCGGTGCGGTCGGCTACGCCCCACAGCTCGCCCCAGCCAAAGGGGAACATGAACTCAAAGTCAGTGGTCGCCTTGGAGTAGAAGCACAGCTCCTCGGGATCGTGGTCGCGCAGGCGCAGGTTCTCATCCTTCATGCCCAGAGAGAGCAGCCACTGATGGCAGAAGTTGCGCCAGTACTGGAACCATTCCAGGTCGGTATTGGGCTGGCAGAAGAACTCCAGCTCCATCTGCTCAAACTCGCGCACACGGAAGATGAAGTTGCCGGGGGTGATCTCATTGCGGAAGCTCTTGCCGATCTGACCAATGCCGAAGGGCAGCTTGCGGCGGGTCGTGCGCTGGACATTCACAAAGTTGACAAAGATGCCCTGTGCGGTTTCCGGACGCAGATAAACGGTGTTCTTGGCATCCTCGGTAACGCCCTGGAAGGTCTTGAACATCAGGTTGAATTGGCGGATATCGGTAAAGTTGTGCTTGCCGCAGGTGGGGCAGGGGATATTGTGCTCCTCCACAAAATCTTTCATCTCCGCCTGGGTAAAGGCATCGATGGGGCGGGGCAGCTCAAAGCCGTTCTGGGCACACCAGTCCTCAATGACTTTATCGGCACGGAAGCGCTCGTGGCATTCGCGGCAGTCCATCAGAGGGTCGGAAAAGCCGGAAAGATGGCCGGAGGCCACCCAGGTCTGGGGGTTCATCAGGATGGCGGCATCCTGGCCGACATTATAGGGGTTCTCCTGGATGAATTTCTTCCACCAGGCGCGCTTGATGTTGTTCTTCAGCTCCACGCCCAGGGGGCCGTAATCCCAGGTGTTGGCCAGTCCGCCGTAAATCTCGCTGCCGGCGTAAACAAACCCGCGGTTCTTACACAGGTTTACCAGGGTATCCATCGATTTTTCGGTATTTTTCATGTTTATACTTTCCTCCTCGGCATAGAACCATAATATAATATTTTACTTCCATAGGGGAAATAAGTCAAGTAAACCCGGCAAAAAAGAGTAACACCTCCCCGCGGTGAAACAGGGAGGCGTAAAAGAACAAATGTTTCACGTGAAACATTTTTACCGGTTCTTTTCCGGGTGCAGGTGGGTTTGCTGCTCCTTCAGCTCCCGGTAAAACACATCCAAAATACCAACATAGCCGGGCTTCCAGGGCTTATTGCGGCCGCAGTAGTGGATAATGACGGTGTTTTGCCGCACCCACTCCAGACTGTGGTGGGGGTGCAGGGGATTGGCATTGTAAAAGGCCAGGATGCGGTCGCTGAGATTATACCGCTGACTATCGAGGAGCTTGACCCGGCTGCCATACAGCGCGGTAAGGATATCCTGATCCGGCAACAGCAGGGCGTCAAAGTGCTCCAGCGCATACTGCCGGATCGCCCCGAGGTCGATCTCCCGGCGCAGGCCGTCCAGCTCCATCAGGATCACACCGGTATTGATATAGGGGACCGGTTTTTCCAGCCCCAGGCGGTGGCTGTTGGCGCGGGTCAGGAGCTCCCGGGTGTGGGTGCAGGCCATAAATAGGTTCCCCTCAAAATCGCTGCGGTACAGCGGTCCTAGTGGGTTGATGACCACAATATCGGCATCCAGGTACAGGATACGGTCCAGCTCCGGGGGAAGCAGCAGGGGCGCGGCCAGCCGGTAGTAGATTTCCTGCGGATAACGGTCGGTTTCCGGGAAGTCCTCGAATAGTTCCCGCGGAACCGAGATAAAGTGCAGGGCAACAGCGGCCGGCACCTGCCGGCAAAGCTGCTGCTGCGTTTCTTCCGCTAAATCGGAGGAGAGGAGGTACACATCATAGTGTTTTTCGCCCCCATGCAGTACTATGGAATCCAGACAATCCAGCAGCGGGCCGGTGTAGCCGCCATTGATGCAAAACAGTAAATTCATGCGGTACCTCTTTGCGGGATCATTCATTCAGGATCTTCATGAATTCCTCGCCGGTGATGGTTTCCTTTTCGTACAGGTACTTGGCCAGCTCGTCCAGCTTTTCCCGCTTTTCGTTCAGGATGCCGGTGGCCTTTTCATGCTGCTTCTTTATGATGGAAATGACCAGCCGGTCGATCTCCGCCTGGGTGCCGGCGGAGCAGGCCAGGGAGGTATCCCCGCCAAGGTACTGGTTGTTCACCGTTTCCAGTGCCACCATATCAAATTCATCGCTCATGCCGTACTGAGTGAGCATGGCACGGGCCAGGCGGGTAGCCTGCTCAATATCATTGGAGGCGCCGGTGGTGATGGAACCAAACTTGACTTCCTCCGCGGCGCGGCCGCCGGTGAGGGTAGCGATCTTATTTTCGATCTCCTCTTTGTTCATTAGATAGTGGTTGCCCTCATCCACCTGCATGGTGTAGCCCAAAGCGCCGGAGGTGCGGGGGATAATGGTGATCTTCTGCACCGGGGCAGAGTGGCTTTGGCAGGCAGCCACCAGGGCGTGGCCAATCTCGTGGTAGGAGACGATCCACTTTTCGTGGTCGGTGAGGATGGTATTCTTCTTCTGATAGCCGGCAATGACGACCTCGATGCTCTCCTCCAGGTCGGACTGGGTAACCTTAGTGCGGCCATCCCGTACAGCGCGCAGGGCAGCTTCATTGACGATATTGGCCAGTTCAGCGCCGGAAGCGCCGGAGGCCATGCGGGCGACCGCCAGAAAATCTATATTATCCTCGTGCTCCACCTTTTTGGCGTGGACCTTGAGGATGGCTTCGCGGCCCTGTAAATCGGGCAGCTCCACCGGTACCCGGCGGTCAAAGCGGCCGGGACGGGTCAGAGCCGGGTCCAGGGAATCCGGGCGGTTGGTGGCTGCCAAGATGATGACCCCGGTGTTGCCCTCAAAGCCGTCCATTTCGGTCAGCAGCTGGTTCAGGGTCTGCTCCCGCTCATCGTTGCCCCCCAGATTGCCGCTGTTGCGCTTCTGGCCAATGGCGTCGATCTCGTCGATAAACACGATG
>ERZ857982.3628-NODE-3628-length-10201-cov-4.742953_pt1 | contig 10201 bp, 8 predicted proteins | sample MGYA00519955_ERZ857982 | MGnify/ENA primary metagenome ERZ857982 (study PRJEB31778, sample SAMEA3449416) | human gut metagenome | biome: human gut; feature: human-associated habitat; material: faeces | place: United Kingdom | collected 2010/2012 ... | reverse complement strand
GTCAACGAAAAAATGTAAGCAGTGATTATTCAGTTTTGAAGGCACGTCCTTCTAAAAATACTGGACAGATACACAGAAATGTGATATACTGTGTCAGTCATATGGTCGGTGACGATGACGGTGAGGTTCCACCTGTTCCCATTCCGAACACAGCAGTTAAGCTCACTCGTGCCCAAGATAGTTAGCTGGAAACGGCTTGTGAAAATAGGTAGTCGCCGACTTGAATATGCCGCTCTGAGAGTTCTCAGGGCGGTTTTTGTTGTGTCTGCGGATTGTAATTTCTGTCTGAAATTATTATAATGGATAAAATCAGAAAGGGGAAGCGCATGATGGGAAATGAGGAAAATAAAACACTTTATGATATTTATCGGGGGATACTCTGCAATAACCAGAGCTTTCAACTCGGAAAGCAGGCACAGGTAGAATATCGTTTTGACTGCCCGGAGTATGCAGAGCTGAAAGAAAAATATCATCTCAATGAAATTGCCGGAAACGGGACAGAGCTGGAGCACAGTGTGCGGCTGTTGAAGTATCTTGCCCCGAAACTGACACACAGTGCGTGGTACGATAACAGCGTTCCGTGCAATGGGCTGGCACTGCTGGAATACAGTCTGGAGCAGCCGGAGCATGGGATCAATTGTCTGAACAAATCCAAGATACTGGAGGAATGCTGTCTGGCACTGGGGATCTACGCCCGGAGGGTGAGAATGCTGCCCTATTCGCCCTTTGACAGCGACTGTCATGTCGTGACAGAGATTTTTGACAGGACTCTGGGAAAATGGTGTATGCTCGACCCCACGACCAACGGCTATCTGGTCGATGAAACGGGCAGCGTTCTCTCTTTGCTGGAAGCCAGAGAGAGGATGGCGCAGGCAGGGTTTGTGACGTTCTGCCGGGCGGATGAGACGGTGCAGGACCTGCATGAAGTGGCTCAGAAAGAAATGGAATGGAGCGCGTATTTTGCCAAAAATCTGTTCCGGCTCCAGATCGACGCGGTTTCTCAGTTTGGAGAGACAGGGAAATGGCTGGATGTGATCCCGGAACACTTTTCGGTCCGACAGTGGAGCAAGGCAAAGGCGGAGTACCGCATCACGATGGCACCGGAGTATGCAAAAACAGAGAATGGCTTTGAGATGGCGAAGATGCTTCCGCTCTTTCAGAAAGCAGTAAAAGAAGCAGAGACGATGCAGGAGCTGGAGAGCATTTCGGTGCGATGCATAGCAGATGCCCCTCAATAAAAAGATAAAACAAGAACGACCCCGCTGTGCTGAGCTCAACACAGTGGGGTCGCTCTTTCTATCAGGTGGGGTATTGTTCAGAAGGACAGCTTCGGCTTAGCCTTTGCCTGCGCAGCCGAATAGCTCGATCTTCTCCTTGCACTTGGCCTCGATGGCCTTTGCGCCGGGAGCCAGCAGCTTGCGGGGGTCGAAGCCCTTGCCCTGCTGATCCTTGCCAGCCTCGATGTACTTGCGGGTGGCCTCAGCAAAGACCAGCTGGCACTCGGTGTTGATGTTGATCTTGGAAACGCCCAGGCTGATGGCCTTCTGGATCATCTCGTCGGGGATGCCGGTGCCGCCGTGCAGGACCAGAGGAATGTTGTTGGTAGCCTTGTGGATGCGGTCCAGAGCCTCGAAGTCCAGCCCCTTCCAGTTGGCCGGGTAGACGCCGTGGATGTTGCCGATGCCGGCAGCGAGGAAATCGATGCCCAGATCGGTGATCTTTGCGCACTCTGCGGGGTCAGCGATCTCACCGTTGCCCACAACGCCGTCCTCGACGCCGCCGATGGAACCGACCTCGGCCTCGATGCTCAGGCCCTTGGAGTGTGCCAGAGCGACCAGCTCCGTGGTCTTGGCGACATTCTCCTCGATGGAGTAGTGGCTACCGTCGAACATGATGGAGGAGAAGCCAGCCTCAACGCAGGCCTTGCAGCCCTCGTAGGTGCCGTGATCCAGATGCAGAGCGACCGGAACGGTGATGCCCATCGAATCGACCATTGCGTCCACCATTGCGGCGACGGTCTTGAAGCCGGTCATGTACTTGCCGGCACCCTCGGAGACGCCCAGAATGACGGGACTCTTCATCTCCTCGCAGGCGGTCAGGACAGCCTTGGTCCACTCCAGATTGTTGATGTTGAACTGAGGCACACCGTAGTGGCCGTCGCGGGCTTTGATGAGCATTTCGGTTGCATTTACCAACATATTATTTACCTCCAAAATTTATCGGGGTCTCTTCGTACCCACACAGCACTTCGTGTATGGTTTAACGAAGTTGCAACCTAAGTATACCCCAAACAGAGGGCAAAATCAATCCACTAGAGAGTTTTTGTAATCAAACCGAAGCTTTCTTGGCCGGAAACGCAGTCGAAAAATGGAAAAACGAGTGAAGTGCAACATTTTTACAAGCGACGACAACATCTGAGCAGAGGAACGAGAGAGGGACAAAAGGGGACGATTTTCAACAGAAGGCTGCATTCGTCAAAATGATATTGGATAAAAAGGCAAAAGAATGGCTGCTTCGATTCAAAAATTTGTCATAATTCTGACTTGAAAATTACAAAATGTATGCAAGGTTCTGAGCTTGTCGAGATAAGAATGTGGAAAACCTCGTGGAAAGTGTGGAATTCAACCTGAAAAACAGGCATGAGCGCTTGAGTTTTGAACTCTTTCCACAGGGTTTTCAACTTGTGGAAAAAACAGGGCCGATATACGATGGGTAAAACGCTTTAGATGTGGAAAACTTTTGCCTCCGGCAAAAAGACGGATGCTCGGCGTGCAGAGGGACAACACTTACCCCATGCGGTGCTGTCCGGACCGCAGCACAGAAATTTCACGGGAGAAAAATCACAATTCTATGGCGAACACCGGCTTCTTATGTTATACTTCAAGATGAGTCATCATCGCCTGCCGCACTGCGGCAGGGAAAGATTGCTGAATGAAACACAACGGCGCCGGGCCGGAAGAGCCACGGCGTCCTGCGATAGAAATGGAAGGAGCACTTCATGGAAGAACGCAATACGTCCCGCCGCCCCCGCCACGAAAAGGCCGAGGAGCAGCCCCGGAACGAGAGCCTTGTTTACGGAAAGAATCCGGTCACGGAGCTGCTGAAGAGCGGCTCCGGCGTGGATACCGTGCTGCTGGCAGAGGGCATGGCCCCCGCTGTGGCGGCCTACTACACCGCAATGGCCAAGGAGGCCGGTGCCACCGTCAAGCGGGTGCACCCCAATAAGCTGCGCCTCATGACCGGCACCGAGAGCCATCAGGGCGTAGCTGCCTTTGCCAGCGAGATCGAATACGCAACGGTGGAGGACCTGCTGGCCGCAGCCAAGGAGAAGGGCGAACCGCCCTTCCTCGTGCTGAGTGACGGCATCGAGGACCCCCACAATCTGGGCGCAGTCATGCGCTCGGCCCTGCTGTGCGGCGCACACGGCATCGTCATCCCCAAGCGGGGCGGCGCATCCGTGACCCCCACCGTCATCAAGTCCAGCGCCGGTGCTGCGGAGCGACTGCCCGTGGCCCGGGTGGCCAACATCGGCGAGACCATCCGCCGCCTCAAGGAGCAGGGCGTTTTCGTCTACTGCGCCGATATGGATGGCGTGTCCCTGCGCCGGAACAACCTCACCGGCCCCATCGCACTGGTGCTGGGCAGTGAGGGCAGCGGCGTGTCGCAGCTGGTGAAGAAGCTCTGCGACGGCGTGGTGAGCCTCGATATGGCTGCACGAGGCACCGGTGTGGACAGCTTCAACGTCTCGGTAGCGGCTGGCATCATCCTGTATGAGATCCAGAGCCAGCGTGCCGCACAGGGCTGAGACGCCCTCAATAAGAAATCAGGGAGGGAAGACAGCAGATGCCAAAGGATGAAGAGCGGAAAGAACTGACGCAGGAAGAGATCGACGCCCGCGACGAGAAATTCCGTACCTTTTTTACGACCAGTGTGGCGCAGGTCCCGGAGGAGATGACCCGACGGGACGATGGACCGGCCGATAAGCCCAAAGGGCTGTTCGGTCGGCTGTTCTGCCGCGAGAAAACGGAGCCGCAGGCCGACGGCGCAGTGGAAGAGGGCAGCACCGGCGAGATCCGGCTGGGCGGTGAGGAGCAGGAGAAACCCTCTGAGCTGGAGCTGGTCCTGAAGCTGGAAGAGGAGACAGAGCCTTCGAAGCCTGAGACGCCGGAGCCGGCGGGAGCGGCGAGTACGCCCCGGCCGGAACCGGAAAAGCCCCAAGTGTCCCAGCCCAAAGCGCCGGAGACGCCTGCCCCCCAGCCGGACAAAAAGCCAACGGAAAAACAGTCTGCCTCCCGGAAAAAGGCCGTCCAGTACGGCCCGCGCACCCCGCAGGAGCAGTACGAGGACCGGGAGATGCAGGCACTGAAGGCCATGCTCTTCGGCCCGAAGCCTCAGCCGGAGGCCGAAAAGCCGGAGAAGAGTGTCCCGGAAGCTCCGGCTGTCCAGAAGCCGGGACCGGAAAAAGAGCCGGATGCCAAGCCGGAGAGGCCTGCTGTGCCGCTGCCCGAGCTGGTATTTGCGGAGGACAAGACGGCGAAGCCCCATGCAGCCCCGGCCATGCACTTCTTCGGCAAGGGGGAGGACGAAGAAACGCCCTCTGCCCCCACCCGCACGACGCCGCCCAGCAGCGACGACAGCATGAGCCTGCCGCTCATTGACCTGAACGACGACGGGCCTGCTCCCGCAGAGACGCCGGACGCCGAAGCGCCTGCGCAGCCTGCCGCAGAGGAAGCCGCCCCCGCAGAAGAGGCGGCCACCGAGGCGGAAAAGACCCCCGAAGCGCCTGAGCAGATGGGCGACCGACTGCGCCGGATGAGCGCGGCCCTTACCCTGCGCTGTGCGCTGGGCGGCATCCTCGCGCTGGTGCTGCTCCACTTCGGCCTTGCCGCAGAGGGCCTTGTCGGCCCGCTGGCCGGGCTGGACCCCGTGACTGCCCCGGCGGCGTTCTACGCTGCCAACCTGCTCTTCTACGCCTTGGCACTGGCCGTGGGCTGGCCCGTCCTGCGGGACGGCCTGCAGGGCCTGCGGGGCCGTCCCAGCATGGAGACGATGCCCGCGCTGGCCGCTTGTGCCGCCCTGCTGCAGGCCGCTGTGGCCCTGCTGAACGCCAAGAGCTATCAGCCGTCCAGCTTCACCCTCCTGTCCGGCATCGCGGCGCTGGGACTCTTCCTTGCGCTGCTGGGCGACCGGGTGCTGCTGGCCTCGGTGCAGGGCGGATTTGCGCTGGCGCAGGCCGCACCGGAGCGGCGCGGCGCGTTCCGCGCCAAGGACAAGGAGCTTGTCCGGGTGCTGGCTAAGAATATGGAAGAAAAAGACCCGTGGGTGCTGCTCAGCCGCCCCACCGAGTGGGACGATGCGATGGTGGAACAGGGCTTTGGCCCCCGTGCCTGTGAGCGCCGCGCCCGCAAAACGAACTATATCCTGCTGGGCGTGGCCCTTCTGGCCGGATTCGTATTCCTCGTCATGGGCGGCGGCGTCAACGGCAGCGCGGCGGCCCTGACCGCCGTGCTCTGCATGGGATCGCCCCTGTCCTCCACCCTCATCGCCGGCCTTGCGTCTCTGCGGCTGCAGCAGACCGCAGCTGCCTCGGGCGCTGTGGTGCCCGGCTGGTCGGCCATTGAGGAGCTGGGCGGTGTGGACACGGTGCAGGCCGACGCCGACGAGCTGTTCACGCCGGACAGCGCCCTGCTGGAGGACATCCGCATCTTCAAGGGCGGCCGCATCGACCGGGCCATCCTCTATTCGGCCAGCGTCCTCAGCCAGTGCTGCAATACCCTGAGCGGCCTGTTCCGGCAGATCATCGAGGACCGCACCGACATCCTCTACCCCGTCAAGGATCTGGAAGTCCATCGGGGCCTCGGCTTCTCCGCGTGGTGCGACAACAACCGTGTCCTCATCGGCTCCCGCGCATACATGGAAAAGGAAGATGTGCCCCTGCCCGACGAGGAGTATGAGGCCAAGCACTCGAAAAACGGCGAGCTGCAGATCCTGTATCTGGCCGTCTCCGGCAGTCTGCACGCCATGTTCGTGCTCCGGTATGTGGGCGGGCGGAATGCGGCCCGTGGGCTGGAACAGCTCCAGAAGGAGAACATCCAGCTGCTGGTGTCCTGTCAGGACCCCAGCCTGACGGCACGGCAGATCACCGACGCCTACCACCTGCCCGAGGGGATGGTCGTCCTGCTGGATCAGGAGCAGTGTGCCGCGCTGGATGCCGCCACCGCCCAGAACACCGGCTCCGAGGACTGCTGCATCCTCTGCACCAAGGGCTTTGCCAGCCTGACCGGCGGCCTGCGGGCCGCAGAGCAGGCCCAGAACGCCGAGACGACTGCCACCACGGTACAGCTGGTGTCGGTGTGGTTCTCGGTGGCCATTGCCGTCCTGCTGACCTATGCGGGCAGCGTGGGGATGCTGAGCGTGGCCGCAGTGCTGATGTATCAGGCTGCGTGGAGCGCCCTCAGCATCGCCGTCTGTGCCCTCAAGCAGCACAGTTGAAAAAATAAATAGGAATTATTCTTGATTTCCGTCCCAAATTCTGTTATACTATCCTCAGAGAGAAACAAGACCTAGCGCACACCCGGTACCGAACAAAGCGGGCTGCGCGTAGAATAAACCAAACCAGACATGGCCTATACTGGCAGTGTCAACACATCAGAGAGGAGAACAGAATATGGAACTCAAGGGTACCAAGACCGAGAAAAACCTGATGGAAGCCTTCGCCGGTGAGAGCATGGCCCGCAACAAGTACACCTTCTTTGCAAGCGTCGCAAGGAAAGAGGGCTACGAGCAGCTGGCCGCTATCTTTGAGGAGACCGCCGGCAACGAGAAAGAGCACGCCAAGCTGTGGTTCAAGGCCCTGTGCGGCGGCGCGATCCCCGACACCATGACCTGCCTTGAGATGGCTGCAAGCGGTGAGAACGACGAGTGGACCGAGATGTACCCCCGGATGGCCGCTGAGGCCAAGGAGGAGGGCTTTGCCCAGCTGGCCGCCCTCTTTACGATGGTGGGACAGATCGAGAAGGAGCACGAGGAGCGCTACCGCGCCCTCGCTGCCAACCTCAAGGAGGGCAAGGTCTTTGCCCGGGAAGAGCAGCAGGTGTGGGTCTGCCGGAACTGCGGCTACACCCATATCGGCAAGTCTGCACCCCTCAAGTGCCCGGTCTGCGCCCATCCCCAGAGCTATTTTGAGCTGAAGGCCAAGAACTACTGATTTTTACGGCATCTGAGAGCCGCCGCACCTTTCTGAGGGTGCGGCGGCTCTTTCGTCCGGCGGCAAAATGCAGTCTGCACGTTTTGTATAAATTTGGGGGTGGTGTTTTAGTGCCTTTCACGAAAAGATGCGCGAAATTGTGACACTTCTGGCGAAGAACTTGACCCTTCTTTGGGGGACGTGTACAATAAACGAGTAGTGAGTGGAATTATGTGCAGTGCACATTGCGATAGACGGAATGATACGAAGGAGGGAAGTGCTACCCTATGAACAAGATCACACGGCTTGCGGCTGCCCTCGTGCTGAGCGGGCTGCTTCTGGCGGCTCCCGCCGCACAGGCTGCGCCGTCGCTTCTGGGACAGTCTTCGAACTTTGAGCTGGAAGTGAGCGAGATGGAGCTGGAGATCACGGCCGACGACCCCCGGCCCAAAGCCTATCTCTACACCGGCGGACAGAGCGACTACTACTTCATCGTCTGGATGAGCAGCAACCCCACCGTGGCCACTGTGGACGGCGACGGCCGCGTTACGGGACGCAGCGCCGGTGAGGCGACCATCAGCGCCATCACCGACCGGGGCGAGTATGCCGCCTGCAGGGTGACGGTCCGCAAGGAAAGCGGGGACGCGGCCAGCAAAAAGCCGGCCCTCGACCATGTCACCCTCAACCTCATCATCCAGTACGACAACGCCCACCCCAGCCAGAAGCTGCAGCTCATCAACACGAGCGGCTCCTTTATCTACGCCTACCAGTGGATGAGCAGCGACCCTGAGGTGGCGACGGTGGACACGGAGGGCCTTGTCACGGCCCAGAAACCCGGCACCACCACCATCACCGCGCTGGCGTCCAACGGTCAGGCTCTCCGCTGTGCCGTCACCGTCACCAGCGACGTGGGCAAAGTGACCCTGAATAAGCACGACCTGCTGCTCCGCACCGTGGGCGCAAAGGAAGCCCTGACGGCCTCTGTGGCCGTGGAGGGGGGCGTCAGCGTCCCCATCACATGGGTCAGCAGCAACCCCGGCGTTGCTACAGTGGACGCCTCTGGCGTCGTGACCGCGGTTGCGGACGGTGAGGCGAAGATCACCGCCCTCTCGCCGGATGGCCGCTTCGACAGCTGCAGCATCTTTGTGGGCCTTGCCGCCGACAAATACAGCAGCGAAGAAGATCTGGCCGAGGAGCTCAAGCTTCCCGACCCCTATGTGGCCGTCCGGATGAACCGGCTGAGCTGAGAAAAGATCTGCAAATGAAACGCCCCGCACTTGTCGAAAGACAGGTGCGGGGCGTTTGTTTATTGCTCCACCAGCGCAATGAAGGCCTTCATCTGGGGCGTGAGCCATTTATCCTTGTGGTAGAACAGCTGGCGGTGCATGGTGACGGTGCAGTCGGGAACGCGAAGGCGGGCCAGACGCCCGGCGGAGAGGGCCGGGCAGACGATGTACTCGGGCAGGAAGGAGAGGCCCATCCCGCGCTCTACCATCTGGCAGAGCAGGGAGGCACTGCCCAGCTCGATGTAGGGATGGATGGCCAGCCCCCGGGCCGCAAGGCGCTGGTCGAGGGCGTCGCGGTAGCTCATGCCCCGCTCCGTGAGAAGAAATTCCTGTTGGGCCAGCACATCCAGCGGCACGGCCTCGGCCTCGGCCAGCGGGTGTCCGGCGGGGGCTACGAAGCAGACCGGCTCCGGCACGTTGACGGCCAGCGTCAGGCTGGGCAGGAGCAGGGGCTGGTCGAGAGTGTAGGCGAGGTCGATCTGGTTGGCTCCCAGCAGCCGCAGCATCTCGTCTGCGGTGGCAGTCCGAAGCACCAGCTCCACCTGCGGACAGAGGGCGTGGAACTGCTGCAGCAGGTCGGGCAGGAAGGTGCTGCACACCGAGTCTGCCAGCGCCACCCGCAGGGTGCCGCTGACGGCCCGGGCGGGCATCAGCGCGGCCTTGGCCTGCTGGGCCGTGATGAGAAGGGTGCGGGCGTAGGTCTGGAAGGTCTGGCCCGCGTCGGTGAGGCGGACGGTCTTTCCTACCCGGTCGAAGAGGGGCGTGCCAAGCTCTGCTTCCAGCTGTGCGATCTGGGCCGACACCGCCGACTGAGAGTAACCCAGTTCCCGCGCAGCGCTGGAAAAGCTGTGCAGCTCGGCGATGTGGAGGAAAGTGTTGATATTTCGCAGCTCCATTGCAGTCCCTCCGGCGTCAGCAGTGGTCGATGCCGGTGACGGTCAGCGTCTCGCCGTCCACCTTGAAGTGGACTTCCAGACCGCCGAACTCCATGCCGTAGACCCGCTCGGGGTCGTGCTGGTAGGAGGGGCGGGGGTCGTTTTCCAGCACACCCTGCAGCGCCGCCTGCTGGTCGGCAGGCACTTTGGCCCAGAGGGCGTCGCCGCAGACCATGTTCAGGTGGTGGGACCGGGTCTGCGCTGTGAAACCTGCGGAGGCATCAGGGTGGCAGTCGGCGTAGGGGATATAGGGTTTGATGTCGTAGATGGGGGTGCCGTCCATCAGGTCGGCGCCCCGCACGATGAGGACGGGGCCGACGTCGGGCCGGTGCTCGATGGCCTCCAGCCGGACGCTGGACAGGCCCAGAGGGTTGGGCCGGAAGGGGGAGCGGGTGGCAAAGACGCCCATCCGGGTGTTGCCGCCGAGACGGGGCGGGCGGACGGTGGGCGACCAGCCCTCCCGCACCGCGCCGGAGAACTGCCACACCAGCCAGATGTGGCTGAAATCTTCCAGCCCGCGCACGGCGTCGGCGCAGCGGTATTCGGGGGTGAAGATGACCTCGCCCCGCAGACTGTCCACCAGCCCGCTCTGGCGGGGGATGCCGAATTTGGTGGGGAAGGCGGTGCGGATATGGGCGATGACCTTGAGGGCCATTTCTTCGGGTGCAGACATAAGCAGTTCTCCTTATTATAAACCGCGGCAGAAGCCCACGGCGCGGCCCTCGATCTGGATCTCCTCGAGCTGGGGGCCGGCGAAGATCATGGGCGGGCAGACGGCGGCGTTGTCGGCCAGC
>ERZ857982.3627-NODE-3627-length-10208-cov-13.312223_pt1 | contig 10208 bp, 9 predicted proteins | sample MGYA00519955_ERZ857982 | MGnify/ENA primary metagenome ERZ857982 (study PRJEB31778, sample SAMEA3449416) | human gut metagenome | biome: human gut; feature: human-associated habitat; material: faeces | place: United Kingdom | collected 2010/2012 ... | reverse complement strand
AAAGACTTAGTAAAAAGGATTGGGATAGGATATCCGGTGCTGTCGGTGAATCTGTCACGAATGCAGAGTCATTGCTTAATCTTTCTGCAGAACAACTAAAAGAAGTGCTTGCCGATCCTAAACTGGTATCTGTCCTTAATACTGTAAACGGTGACTTTGTAAAATACATACAGGATATTGTCAATGGCTCTGAGAAATTAGAGGATATACAGAACCAAGTAAAAGAACAGCTTACCCAAGTTTCATTTGATAGCGTATTTGATAACTTTGTCGATACCTTGATGGATATGGATAGTTCGGCAAAAGACTTTGCTAATAATTTTGAGAGGTATATGCAGAAGGCTATGCTTACCACTATGCTTGGTGATAAGTATAAAGCCGAACTACAAAAATGGTATGATGCTTTTGCTGCTGCTAATGATAATAAAACAGGTATTTCTGAGGAAGATTATAAAAAGTTGCAGGAGCAATGGAACGACATTGTTACCGACGCGGTTAAAGAGCGGGATAAATTGAAAGAGTTGCTTGGCTGGACATCCGAATCTTCCTCTCAGGATTCTACAAAAAGAGGATTTGAGGCCATGTCTCAAGATACCGGAGAAGAACTAAACGGACGTTTCACGGCTTTGCAGGCATCCAATGAGGAAATTAAGAATCAGAGCGTAGTCCAATCCCAAGCGCTCAATCTGCTGACGGCAAAGGCTGATACAATTCTTTCTGTGAATACAGAGGTAAGGAATATTGCGGATGATACGAGGAATTTAATTGCTAATTCTTATCTTGAACTGATGCAAATTTCGGAGAATACTGGAGCTATAGTGAAGCCTATTCAACAAATGCAGAAAGATATAGCAGAAGTTAAAAAGAATACCGCAGGCTTAGCTCCCTAAAAGAAGAAGGCAGGAATTTTCCTGCCTTGCTTAGATTTCTTTGAAGGAAAGTTTTGTTATGATTGTTGTATCATTATCCTCGAAAAATATTTCTGTTTTATCCAATGAATACGACTTATTATTCCTATGGAACACAACATTGGGTTTAGTAAATTCGAGAATCTTCATATAACTGAAATCATGTTCAATTACTTCTCCTCCAAAATTAAGTTTTAAGATATGCTTTTCCTCCATATTATATAAATTGAATTATGTGCAAATATAACAATAAAAATACAGTTTATGCCAGATTTACTTATAAACAATAAAGACGCATACGCCACATGGGGTGTAAGGATGGGGGACGGATTCCTCGATGCTCTTGGAGCGTCTGCACCGATGAAAGAATTTATAGAAAATAAATCTCGCCTTGAACATGGGAAGAGAGTGATAATAAATAACCCCAAAGTGGATGAACGGGAAATAACGCTTTCATTTACTATTGAGGGCAGTTCCCAATCTGATTATCAATCAAAGAAAAAAGCTTTCTTCGAGGAATTGTACAGAGGTGTAATTGATATTAAGATTCCAGCTAATAGTAACGAGGTCTACCATCTAATCTATCTTGGTAAAAGTGTTTCCTATGCGCAAAGTATAGACCGGACATTTGGTAAGATTTCAAGTAAATTTTCGGAGCCTAATCCAGCAAATAGAACTTAATTTGTGACCTTATTTCTGATGTCACAACAGGAAGCCCGAATATTTAGGGCTTCCTGTTTTTATCTCCGACCTTTGATGTGTTATGGAAAGAGTAGACATCAAAGACATATCTGGCAGTATTCGCTTTTCTACTATTGTAAATGAAGGCTCGAAACGAAAATTCCTTTTAATGAAGGAAGACTATGTTACTGTGAAGTTCAATTTGGATGAACCGATTTTTTTCAAGCTTGGTGATTACATAGATGATGGATATTTGGGAGTGTTCGAGATATGTGACATACAGAAACCCGCTTACGATGCAATAACGGCAAGTTATGATTACGAACTTCGTTTGGACGCTTATTACTGGAAATGGAAAAATAAAATTTTCAAATACACCCCAGAGACAGCCGGACAGGAAGCGTCCTGGAACCTGACCGCTCCACTGGATGTTCAAGTTGGTATAGTCCTGAGAAATTTAAAAGCTCTTGGTTACACATACAAAGGACAGGATTTTGTTTTTTCCATTGACAGCACGGTTGAAAATAAAGCTCAGTTGATGTCTTACGACAACATTAACATTCTTGACGCTTGCTTTGAAATGGCGAAGAAATGGGATTGTGAGTGTTGGGTGACAGAGAATATCATTCACTTCGGGCGTTGTGAGTTCGGTGATCCTGTTAATTGGGAGATCGGTGTAAATGTAGAGGAAATGACACGCACCGACTCGCAATCCGCTTATGCAACCCGTATCTATGCTTTTGGCTCTACAAGGAACATACCTTCCAATTATCGTCCGGTGGATGAATCAGTAGTTGTGAATGGTGTCGTTCAAAGACGATTGATGCTGCCTGCTGGAACTCCTTATATTGATGCCTATCCTAATATGGTTACAGAGGAAGCCATTGAGCAGGTTATTGTTTTTGATGATATCTATCCACGACGTACCGGTACAATGTCGGATATTGCCATTCATAAGTATACTGACAAGATAGAAAATGCAGATGGGACAATAACTGAGGAGAAATGGGATGCTTACCGCTTTAAAGATACTGGCATTACATTCTCCAAAGCCTATGTGCTTGCTGGCGAGGAATTAAAGATAACCTTCCACTCTGGGAAGCTTAATGGTATGATGTTCGGGGTTATATTTAATCCTGATGGAGAACCTGAGAAGTTATCAGATGGTAGTTGGAATCCGGCTGCACAAGTTTGGGAGATAGTACGTAACGAGGATTATGGGCGTAAACTACCTGGTGATGTACTTATCCCCGCAAACGGGGATACTTATGTCTTGACTGGCTGGGACTCAACAAAGATAACACAACTTGGACTCGTATCTGCTGCCGAAGTCGAACTGAAAACCGAAACGGAAAAGTACGTTGCCAAATCAAAGATGGACCCTTCCACCTATAACTGCAAAATGATGTCTGGTGACGCATACGGCGAAGACGGTGTTCATAATCTTTATAGTGCCGGTCAGAAAGTCAAGCTTATTAACAAGGCCTATTTCGAAGATGGCCGGCAATCGCGTGTCATAGGATTTGAACATAATCTTGACTATCCGTTTGATTCGCCTATATTTACGGTGGGGGAAACGACGGCTTATTCACGTATCGGAGAATTGGAAGAAAAGTTGGATAGTCTTACATTGAAAGGGCAGACTTACAATGGTGGTGGAAGTGGGGTATATATCATTGGGACTAATGATAGTACACCCCCGTCAAATAGAAATGTCTTTTCGGCTTCAAAGTCACTTGCTACCCATTTACGTAAGGATATGCCCGATACTGCTAAAGAAACTGTAACTTTCTCAAAAGGCTTGATAGTGGGTGATACTGCTGCATCTATTGATGAAAATGGTAATGTGGAAGTGGGAAGTGTCACAGCCCGGATGAAAGTTAAAGCCGCTACATTGGAAGTAATCGGTTCGGCCAATGTTGGCACACTCCATTCGGAAGGGAATATTTCAACAGGCGCGGATATTTGGGCAAAAGGCGATACGCACACTTTAAATTTACTCGTTCAGGCACTTGCAAAAACATACGATCTGAATGTTGAGCACGTCGCAACCCTGTTTCAAACCATAGTCAAGGACTATATCAGTTCAGAAAGATTCATCCCCGGACTGATGGGTGAAGGGATGAAGCTATACAAGGCTATCAATGGGGATTGGAACCTTGAAATAGATAATGCCGTAGTCCGTAAGGCCATGACCATTTTTGAACTTATCATTTCGAAAGTTCGTGCGGTTAACGGCGGTCTGGTGATTTCATCCGCTAACGGGCGTGTTAAGTCCATTTCGGAAACGTCCGGCGATCCGGCTTACTATGTTTTAGGTATAGAGGGCGACATGATGTTTGTCGCTGACGACTTGGTACGTTGTCAGGTCTACACATCCGGACACGTTAAATACTACTGGGTTCCGGTTGCCTCGGTGAATGATGATTCGATTCTTATACTTAAATCCGTATTTCCCAATGGTACAACTCCGGCCGTTGGTGATGATCTGGTTCAGATGGGTAACCTCACGAATCCGAACAGACAGGGCATTTTGTATCTCACAGCTTCGGAAGATGGTAAACCGCGCATTTCTGTACTGGACGGGGTAAACTCTACGTCTTTGGCCGGAAAGAACAAAGTGATTTTGGGTTGTCTCGATGGCATGACGGATACAGACTTTCCGGCTGACCTCCAACCGTCCGGATACGGTCTGTATGCGATGAACTGTTTCCTGAAAGGTATTTTCATTCTGAGAAACGGAAAGAGCATCGAACAGGAGTTTAGTAATATTGCTACTGAATTATCAGCCATACCGGGAAAAATAGAACTATCCGTAACAACAGAATTAAATAAGCGTGTCATAGGTGGTGCTAATCTCTGTTTAAAATCGGGTGTATGTATTACTGGCGTAGAGAATCATCTTCATATAAACATGTCTAAGTATTGGCGTGATTTAAGGGGAAAGAAAGTTACTTTGTCTTTTGATTATGAATATAGCAACCTTGTTTTAGGTCGAAATAGTCGTATAGGGCTGGAAGAAGGTGTATTAAAGGATGGTACATCAAACTATTACTATATCGGTGCGTGGAAGTACTTCGATTCTACTTCATTGAAGGCCGGCACAGGTAGATTTGTTCATACTATTACCGTTCCGAATGATATTGTTAACGCACAAAATATCGGTATAGGATTTTACATACAAGTCGGTGATGGTACCACGATGAAAATATGTAATCCTCAGATTGAAATCGGTGATACTGCAACCGAATGGAAGCCTGCGCCAGAAGATGGAATAATAGAATCTAAGGAATATACTAATAGTCAAATTAGTGTAGTCGAAGGTAAGATAACATCCACCGTTGAAAAGATAAATACCGTTGATGGACGTGTTACCGGACTTGCTTCACGCGTCGAACAGACCGAAAAAAGTATCACGTCTGTTGTTGGTGATATTGGTGTTATTAATAGTACCACCAATAGGCATATATCAAAGCGAATAGATTTAAGAGGATGGGACAATAATAAGTTTTTCCCGTTGGTTATAAGTATTCCGGTTTACCACAAAACAAGGGTTGAAATAAGTAGACCTCTTGATGCGGGATACGGAAAACCTTCATACGGTACACATGATGGCGGTTTTTCTATGAACTTAACGTTTGAGATGTCCGGTTCGGGTTGGGGTTCGTTGCCAGCAGTAACCAATATCTTTGACTATACTAAAGCATGGATTTCTGCGGGTGCAAAGATAGTTGTTGATTTGGGACAAATAACTGAAACGTCTACGTGTAGAATGGGTATTAGGGGCGGTTCTATGTATGACGTAACCGTAGATGATACTATTGACCCAAACGTAATCAACGTTTATCAAACCGATTATCACGGTTCGTATAATACATCGTTCCCCGTTCGCACCGATGGAACTGAACCCGTCCGCACATACGGATACTATACCGAAATAAAGCAGACGCAGGAAAGCATAGCTTTAACTGCAAACAAAGTGGACGATCAAGGTAGGCGATTAAGTGCGGCTGAGTTAACTCTAAGTTCAGACCACGCAAAATTAAGCGTAGTAGAACAAACGGCAAATTCCGCCAATTCATTAGCAGGCACAGCCAATAACAAAGCCGACATAGTAGACGGTCGTGTCACCGCCACTCAAAACGGCTTAGTCGAAACCGGAATCAACATCACGTCCCGAAAAATCATTCTGAAAGCCGATAACCTGCTATTCCAAAATAACACAGGTCAACAGACAGCCGCCATCAACGCAAACGGCAAACTGTCTGCCAATGTGATTGAAGCTGCGGAAGTGGTGGCACAGGCATTTTCAGCACAGAGGATCACAACCGGAAACCTTACGGTAACTGATGGTGCAAAGATCGGTGCCTGGAATATATCGGGAGGCTCTCTTGTTTCGGCAAGCAATTCGCAGGCTAAGATCCTGTTAAACATGTCCGGTAATAAATTCCTTCGTATTAACGAAGAGGGGGACAGCCCTACAACTTCACGCACTGCATTGATGTCCATACGAAACGACAATTACAGTGGTCTAAGTATTGAATCATACGGAAGTTCCGGTTTTGCTCTAAGATGTTTGGCTAACGCAGGCACTGCAAATTCGATAGAATCGTATGGAAGTCATATTTTCGCCCAAAGGGGCGGTGAAAAGTGGAACGCTCCCGGAATGCTGTGTACCGGATATGTATATCAAGCGGGTACAGTCACTAATGAATGGGGCAACGGGTGCACCTTAACCAGTGCACAGAAAATAGCTACTGGAAAATACAGGATATACCACAGTTTGAAGCATCTGCAGTACGCTGTTTTAGTACAAGGCTTAGGGGGGTATGGCTGGGTATTCGGTCAGGTAGAGACACAAAACAACTCTTATTTTGAGGTTTTAATGCTTGACGCAAACAAGGGTCCCCGTGATTGTCCATTCCGTGTGTTCGTTGTAGGTCGCAATGTTTGGTAAATGCCCATTGTGAGCGCAGATTACAATAATAAATTCAAAAGAAATAGAATATGAAAATCAATTTTAGAAGAATTAAAGTAAAAACAGCTATTGACGGAGAAATTAAAGAGTTCGACGTAGCTAAAACAGTAGGAAACGCTATTTACTGTAATACACCCGATTTGGGTGAATTGGAGTTTGCCCAACGGATATATAAAGAAGGTGAAGTTGAAGTTGACGAACAAGGTGCAAATATCATTCGAAATTACGTTGATCCGGCTCCGATCCTCGCAGTGGTGAAAACCGCTATTTATAATGAATTAGACAAAGTAATTATTAACTCTCAAAATCAATAAATTATGTTTCAAGAAGAATCAAGAACAGTTCAAGTAAACGGTAAAGCCGTTTCAGGAGATTATCAGTACAATGTAAACTACAGTGTCAATAACGATAATCTCAGTCGTCTTCATTGTGAAATCATTAAAACGGTCACGGAAGAGATTGACACCCCTACAGGCAAGCAGCCCGTAACCTCCGGGCGGTATATCGGGTATTTGCTGTTAGAATCAGGCAGTAAACAAATGTCCCTTCCGGAGTCGGAGAATGTTGCAGCGCACTTTGAAGTATTTGACCAGATCACCAAAGAGGTAAAAGCCACTTTAGAGCCCAAACCGGCATCTAAATCCAAGTAACAAGAATCCGCCCTGTCTTCACAGATGGGGCGGAAAGATGCGGTATGGATGAGGAACGAAAGTTTATACATACCGCATGAAGTGCGTAATTTAATATTAACGCGGCAAATATACGATTAAAGTTTATATATCCAAGAATATGAAAAATTTGAAGATGATTGCATTGATTGCCTTGCCTCTTTCTCCTTTGCTGGAACTCTTTGAGCGCTATGTCTTTGGTGACTGGGAGTTTGTCAAATGGTTGATTGTCCTTGTATGTGTTGATACGGTGCTCGGCTTTGTCAAGCACTGGCTATCCAAAGACATCAGTAGTAAAGCTTATGGTATGATCGGGCGTAAGCTTATCATTTACAGTTGTGTATTAGTCCTGTCGCATGTGATGGGTAATTTCTCGATCGCCGGTCAGGTAGTCGATAGTTTCGTCTGGTTCCGGTATTTCGCTTGTACGGCATTAATGGTACGTGAGGCCTTAAGTATTATTGAGAACGTAGAAGAGATTTGCCCGGGCTTCTTCCCTAAAGCGATCATAAACAAGCTGAAAGGGTTCGATAATGTTTCAGGAAAGAGAGAGTAAGATAAAATCTCCCGTCATTGCACTTAACGACGGGAGGTTGCACACAAACAACACAAACAAGCAAACAAATACAAAGCCTATCTTCCCAGACGGGAGAAAGTATAAAAAGTAAGCGCAAATTTAGCTAAATCTTTTTGTTCACAGTATTAATTTAACATATAGTATGAAGTATTTTACAATCCAAGAACTAAGCCACAGCGATACGGCCGTAGCGCGTGGAATTGATAACTGTCCAACGGCCGAAGCTATTCACAATTTAACGAAGCTGGTAGAAAACGTTCTTGACCCGCTTCGGGAAAAGTACGGCAAGCCTATCCGGGTAAGTTCCGGTTATCGAAGCGCTATTCTCAACCGAAGCGTAAACGGGGCAACATCCAGCCAACACCGATTAGGGGAGGCGGCTGATATTACGGTAGGAAGTAAGGAGGAAAACCGGAAGCTCTTCGAGATCATCCGGCTGGAATTGCCTTTCGATCAATTGATAGACGAACGTGATTTTAGTTGGGTTCACGTGTCATTCCGTGAAGGTAGAAACAGAAAACAAGTGCTGAAGCTATGAAATATCTACCTTATATCGTTATTGCAGTTCTTATCCTGTTTATTGTGTTCCGTCCGGCAAGGGTGGAACACGCACCGGGCGGAGTAATCAGAGACACGATCATTACAAATCGTATTGATACGGTTCGGGACACAGTGCCCGTTCCGGTTTATGAAAGCGTTGTAGATTCGTTCCCGTTCGTTGTTCCCGTCCCTGTACCGGGCGATACGGTTCGGGACACGGTGTATTTGCCTATTACGCAGAAAATCTACAAAGACAGCCTTTATACGGCTTATGTATCGGGCTACCGGGCAAAGTTGGATAGTATAGAGGTGTACAGTAAAACAAGGACTGTGTTTGTCAGAGAGCGGGCAAAGCGGAAGCGGTTCGGGCTGGGTGTGCAGGCCGGATACGGTTTTTGGGGGAATAAGGTAAGTCCCTATGTTGGAGTTGGGGTGAGTTGTAATTTGTGGGAGTGGTAAATGATATTATCTTTTCATTTGCAGTTTTTTTATTGAGTAGTTGATTTCTTCTTACAATGATTGTTAAATGAAAAGTTGGTTGATTCAAATTTGAATTATATATTTGCGCCGTTAAATAAAAGATTAAATAACTTAAAACATTTAATTATGAGAAAAAGTATTTTGTTTCTTCTATTCATTTTTATTTCAGTAACTGGTTTCTCACAGATCAACAGTTGGAATATCAAGGCAGGTATGAATATTAGCAATTATACCGGTGATGCAGATATGAATGCAAAAGTTGGTTTTAAGATTGGTGGTGGGTTTGAGTATGGTTTTAATGATACTTGGTCCCTGCAACCTTCTTTGATGTTCTCTACCAAAGGCGCCAAGCTGGATGCTGAAACAGTGAATGCCATGTATTTGGAGTTACCTATTATGGCTGCCGCTCGTTTTAATGTGGCTAATAATACTAATATTGTAATAAGTGCTGGACCATATTTGGCTTGTGGTGTTGGTGGAAAATCTACGGTTGAGTTGGACTCAGGTGCAGAAATGAGTGTGAAAACATTTGGTGATAACGGTTTGAACTTGAAGCGTTTCGATGCTGGTCTTGGTTTAGGTGTTGCCGCAGAATTTGGGCAGATCATAGCTGGTCTTGAAGGACAATTTGGTCTTGTGGATGTTCAGAAACTTGGTAATCCTAAGAATCTAAACTTTTCTATTAACTTAGGATATAAGTTTTAGTATATAATAATTGATATTGAGTGTGACATTTGGAGCGCCGTTAATATAGAATTAGTTTCTGAATAGATAAATCCACATTGTCACTCTATCTTCGCACTGTGTAGAAGCATCTTATCATTAAGTTGCTGGCCTCGGTTCTTAGGAGTCGGGGCTTTTTCATTTAAGAGAAGTCTTCTTGTATTTGAAAGCTTGATTTCTCCTATCTCGCAAATTTATGATTGCTTCTGATTCTTTTATATTTATAGATTTTAATATTAATGAATTTTAAAAGCTTGGAAGTGTGAAGTCTATTTGTTACGGCCAAAGCAGGAAGAACCAGAAAGAGGATAGGGGGATTGGCAAATAACTTGAGTTCCTATGTTCTGGGGAGTAAGTTGTAATATATATGGTAAAATATTGTAGAACTCCACTGATTTTATGTTTTTAAACATATGTATAGGGAAATGACTGCTTTTAGCTTTTATTATCTTTATCTTATTAATATCAAGCGCTTGTATTAAAATTTGTAGTATTAATTAATGATTTGTTTTATATGAGAATAAAAAGGTTATTGTATGCTATTGCTACGATACTTCCCTTTCTGTCTCTCTGTTCGTGTTATGAAGAGCAAGAACTCCAACAGGAGAAACAGGATAAGGAAAAATGGACAATGCAGGTTGCTGGTAATCAGT
>ERZ857982.3621-NODE-3621-length-10227-cov-2.331400_pt1 | contig 10227 bp, 10 predicted proteins | sample MGYA00519955_ERZ857982 | MGnify/ENA primary metagenome ERZ857982 (study PRJEB31778, sample SAMEA3449416) | human gut metagenome | biome: human gut; feature: human-associated habitat; material: faeces | place: United Kingdom | collected 2010/2012 ... | reverse complement strand
TTTTTGAACTGACGATCACATGCAGGGCGTTATTTCTGATATTTAAGGATTCCGGCGAGGTGGATGCCGGGACAGCGGATGTGCTGGTGGATGGGGAATTCCGGTTCACAGCAGATCCACATGTCAATAACTGGCTGCACTGTAATGCGGTGCTCGTATTTCAGGAGAAGGAAACGGCAGCACATACCGTGAGAATCCAGATGAGCGGTGAGAATCTGGATAAGAAATTTACGATTCTCGGATTTGGATATGTGGAGTAGGGGGGAAAAGCTATGGTTACAGTTAAGAATCCGATTTTGACGGGATTTTATCCGGACCCGTCGATCTGCCGGGTAGGAGAAGATTTCTATCTGGTAACATCCAGTTTTGCATATGCACCAGGTGTTCCGCTGTTTCACAGCAGGGATCTGGCACATTGGGAGCAAATCGGAAATATTCTGCAGAGAAAAGGGCAGCTTGCTGTTGGGGGAGAGGAGATTTCCAGGGGAATCTATGCGCCGACCATCCGATACCATAAGGGTATTTATTATATGATTACCACAAATGTCAGCTATGGAGGTAATTTTATTGTGACGGCGGAGCACCCGGAGGGACCGTGGTCAGATCCCTGTTATCTGGGAGAAGAAGCAGCCGGGATTGATCCCAGCCTGTTTTTTGATGAGGATGGCAGGTGCTATTATTGCGGAACCAGACCGAATCCCGACGGAGTAAGGTACAATGGGGACTGGGAGATCTGGGTGCAGGAACTGGATCTGACGACGAAGAAGCTGGTCGGAGAGAGCATGGCAATCTGGAAAGGGGCTGTGAGAGGGGCAATCTGGCCGGAGGGACCACATCTGTACAAAAAAGACGGCTATTATTATCTGCTGCATGCAGAAGGAGGAACCGGACCGGAACACAGCATCAGTGTGGCGAGAAGCCGAAAGCTGTTTCAATGGTTTGAGGGATGCCCGCGCAATCCGATCTTTACACATCGGAATCTTGGGGCGGATTATCCTGTGGTCTATGCTGGGCATGGGGATCTGGTGGAGGATCAAAACGGGAACTGGTATGTGGTGATGCTCGCCACGAGACGCTGTAAGAACCATGGAAGTATGGGGCGCGAGACTTTTCTGGCAAAAGTTGTATGGCAGGATGGATGGCCGGTAATTGCTGCCGGAACCGGACGTCTGGAGAAGACACTGGAAGTGCCGCTAAAAGAGTACCGGTTTCCGGAAGAAACAGGAACGTGCGATACCCTGTGTTTCTGGGAGACGAGACCGGATCAGAGGCTGCTTGGGATCGGGGGAAGAAATGAGGCATCCTATTCGCTGACAGAAAAACGCGGTGTATTCCGCTTATACTGTGGAAAACAGACGATCGGTGAAAAAGGATGCAGCAGTTATTTCGGACTCCGGCAGAAAAGCTATCATTTCCATGCAGCGGTCAGATTCCGCAAAGGTACAGAAAGTAACCCGTACCGCAGCGTGCTATCTGTTAGCTGTGTTTATTACGTTGTTTGCTTTTGTGGGAATACTTTCCTGGTATCTGAACAGGGATCTGCAGCTGGTTTTCACCATTATGGGATTTGCAGCTGTGGGAGCGGGCGCGTTTATTTTGATCCGTTATCAGGATTCCACAAGAGAGATCCGTCAGGCGGATGTCAACCGCAATCAGGCGATTACTTTGGAGAACCGGGTAAAGATCCGCTATGTCAATACGAAAAACGCGGTGGATTTCATCTGTGAAAAATATCATGTCCGCAATGCGAAAGAACTGGAATTTTTATATGGACAGTATCAGGAGGAAGCGCGGGAAAAGGAAACATTCCGTAAAACCAGTGATGATCTGGATTATTATACGCAAAATCTTCTGCAGTATCTGACACGGCTGCGGATGTATGATACCCGTGTATGGCTGACACATGCAAATGCGCTGGTCGACAGCCGGGAGATGGTAGAGCTGAAGCATGAACTGCTGACAAGGCGTCAGAAACTGCGGGCACGTATGGAGTACAGTGTGGGAAGTATCCATGAGATGAAGGGTGAGGCTCTCAAAAATATGAGCAAGCTCGGAAACAATGCTTATCAGCTGGAGCAGATCATCCGCAAGATTGAGGCGATGAATCCGGTATTTAAGTAAAAATAATAGTGATTTATAGCGTTTTCTTTTGAGATAGCCGCCCAGTGTGAAAGGGGCGGCTATCTTTTGTCCTATCGTGTAGTGTTTTGCATACAGTCAAAATTGGGATTGAAAGCATAGTAGTTTTTGTTGTCCAGTTCTTCCTGCAGCAGACGAAGAGCCTCGCCAAAACGCTGGAAATGCACAATTTCACGCTCGCGCAAAAAGCGGATCGGATCAGCAACTTCCTGATCTTTTGCCAGACGCAGTATATTGTCATACGTTTTTCTTGCTTTTTGTTCTGCTGCCATATCTTCCACCAGATCAGCAATGGCATCACCACTTGACTGAAATTCGGTAGCGGAAAATGGAACTCCACCCGCAGCCTGCGGCCAGACACCTGCGGTGTGATCAATATAATATGGTGCAAATCCGGAAGCTTCCAGTTCTTTGGCGGAAAGTCCGCGCGTCAGCTGGCGGACAATCGCACCAATCATTTCGAGGTGAGCAAGTTCCTCGGTTCCGATGTCAGTAAGTACACCGGCAATCCGCGGATTTGCAAAAGAAAACCGCTGGGCCAGATAGCGCATGGAAGCTCCCATTTCGCCATCGGGACCACCGTACTGACTTATAATAAAAGATGCCATCTTAGCATTTGGTGTTGAAATGGAAATCGGATATTGCAGTCTTTTTTCATAATTCCACATAGCTTATTTCACTCCTTCCCATGGCATTGGACCGTCATTCCAGTCCCAGTCCTCCAGCGGCTGGCTGCCAAATGCGGACAACGGTTCGAAACGTTCCTCGTATGTCTTTTTAGCTGAATTGTATAATTCGTTGCACTGATTGTAATAAGAGAGTGCCTGTGCGTCATCCGGATGGGTGTCCAGATAAAGAAGCATATCATATGCACAAAAGCCCAGTGCCATAACCCAGCGGTACAATTCCGACCGGTTCATTGGCTGAGAAGATGGTCTTGTCATCGCCGCCGCCCTCCCTGCATCATATTCATATTGCATTTTCCGGTAAATGGTTTATCCAGTTCCGGAAAAATTGTGCCTGCGGCAAGCCCGCGCATAGGATCGTAGGTTTTGCCGAATGTCTGCCAGGGAACGTAGCACATGCCAGGTACCTGATGGCTGCCATTGTCTGTTTCCGGCATCGTATTAATAGTTGCATTCATGGATTTCTTTTTCCTTTCTGATCAGCATATACTGTATGATATGTTTCGTTTGCGTTATGTGTGTATTTGTTATATAATAGAACACATGACAGAATAAGGAGAGAAACGCAATGAGTAAAGTAAGAACAAGATTTGCACCAAGTCCGACAGGAAGAATGCATGTGGGAAATCTTCGTACGGCATTGTATGCATACCTCGTAGCAAAGCATGAGGGCGGAGATTTCATCTTAAGAATAGAAGATACCGATCAGGAGCGTTATGTGGAAGGCGCTGTAGATATTATTTACCGCACCCTGCAGAAAACAGGCCTGATCCATGATGAGGGACCGGACAAGGATGGCGGCTGTGGACCATATGTACAGAGTGAGCGCCAGGCACAGGGCATTTATTTAAAATACGCCAAAGAGCTGATCGATAAAGGTGAGGCCTATTATTGTTTCTGTGACAAGGAACGCTTAGAGGGACTCAAAAAAGTAGTTGCAGGAAAAGAAATTCATGTATATGACAAGCACTGTCTGCATCTTTCCAAGGAAGAAGTAGAAGAAAAACTTGCCGCAGGCGTACCGTATGTCATCCGCCAGAATAACCCGACGGAGGGAACGACAACGTTCGAGGATGAGATTTACGGGGATATTACCGTTGACAATGCGGAGCTGGACGATATGATTCTGATCAAGTCCGATGGATATCCGACTTACAATTTTGCAAATGTGGTAGACGATCATCTGATGGGAATTACCCATGTTGTCCGTGGAAACGAGTATCTTTCCTCTTCCCCGAAGTACAATCGTCTGTATGAGGCATTTGGCTGGGAAGTACCGGTATATATCCATTGTCCGCTGATTACGGATGAAAATCATCAGAAGCTGTCAAAACGATGCGGACATTCTTCGTTTGAAGATCTGGTAGAGCAGGGATTTCTGACAGAGGCGATCGTGAACTTTGTTGCATTGCTTGGATGGAGCCCGGCAGATAACCAGGAGATCATGACACTCGAAGAACTGGTAGAAAAGTTTGATTACCATCATATGAATAAATCACCGGCAGTCTTTGACTATACCAAGTTAAAATGGATGAACGGGGAATACATCAAAAAAATGGACTTTGACAAGTTCTACGAGATGGCACTTCCGTATATCAAAGAAGTGATCACCAAAGATTATGATCTGAAGAAGATTGCACATATGGTACAGACCCGTATCGAGATCTTCCCGGATATCAGGGATCACATTGATTTCTTTGAGGAACTTCCGGAATATGATGTGGCAATGTACACGCACAAGAAAATGAAGACAAATGCACAGACTTCTCTTGAAGTGTTGCAGGAGATCCTTCCGGTCTTAGAGGCTCAGGAAGATTACAGCAACGATGCATTGTATCAGACACTTCTTAAGTATGTAGAGCAGAAAGGCTGCAAGAACGGATATGTTATGTGGCCGATCCGTACGGCAGTATCCGGCAAGCAGATGACACCGGGCGGTGCCACCGAGCTTATGGAGGTTCTTGGAAAAGAAGAGTCTCTTGCCCGTATCCGTAAAGGAATCGAGCTCCTTTCTCAGGCACAGTAGAACATTCTCACGGGAGAACGAATGAACTATAATAAATCCCAGCAGCAGGCCATCCGCCATAAGGATGGCCCGATGCTTGTTCTGGCAGGTCCCGGTTCCGGGAAAACTGCGGTAATTACCCAAAGAACGAAACAGTTAATTGAATATGAGAACATAGATCCGTCCAATATTCTTGTGATTACATTTACGCGAGCGGCGGCACAGGAGATGAAGCAGCGTTTTCTTGCATTGACAGGAGAAGAGAGAACGAAAGTGACCTTCGGTACGTTCCACGCCATATTTTTCATGGTGCTGAAGCTGGCGTATCATTTTGATTCCGGAAATATTATATCGGAGGAGCAGCGATATCAGTTTATGCGGGAGATTCTGTCTTATCATCATCTGGAATACCGGGATGAAGGGGAATTTATTGGGGATGTTTTAACGGAGATCAGCCGTGTGAAAAATGAGCAGATTCCGCTGGAACATTTTTATTCTTCCAGCTGTGGGGAGGAGATTTTCCGGAAGATTTACCGGGAATATGATGAGCGGCTCAAAAGAAACCGCCTGATAGATTTTGATGATATGCTGACATACACATATGACCTGTTTTCCCAGCGGAAGGATATTCTTTCGGCATGGCAGAAAAAGTACCGTTATATTCTGATTGATGAGTTTCAGGATATCAATCTGATCCAGTGGAAGATCATGTGTATGCTTGCCGCACCGGAAAATAATCTCTTTGTAGTGGGAGATGATGACCAGTCCATCTATCGGTTCCGCGGTTCGAAGCCGGAAATTATGCTGGGATTTCAAAAGATATACCCGCAGGCAAAGATTGTGAATCTTGAAGTAAATTACCGGTGTGAGCCGCCGATTGTGGAGGCAGCTATGCGCCTGATCGCACACAATGAAGAACGTTTTCCGAAAAAGATCTGTGCCGGAAAATCCGGGAAACAGAAGGTGCGTTTTCAGTATTTTGAGGACTGCTATAAAGAGAATGCATTTTTGGCAGAAGATATCCGGCAGACTGTGCAAAATGGGGTTCCGCTTTCGGAAATCGCAGTACTGTTTCGGACAAACATGCAGCCGCGTGCCCTGATGGAATATATGGTTTCTGCCAATCTGGCATTTCAGACGAAAGACCGGATTCCGGATATCTATGAGCACTGGATTGCCCGTGATTTTTTCACTTATATCCGCATCGCACAGGGAAGTGACAGCAGGGCCGATTTCCTTTCTATTATGAACCGGCCGAAGCGGTATATCGGCAGGGACAGCCTGCCCGATGAAACGGTATGTTTTGATGAGTGGATGAAATTATACGAGGAGCAGCCGTGGATCGCGGAGCGGATCGAAAAGCTGTGGTATGATCTGAAACATTTGTCCCGTCTGAGCCCTTATGCGGCAATCAACTATATCCGGCGGGGAATCGGGTACGATGATTATCTGGCAGAGTATGCCGAATACCGGAATGCGAATAAAGAAGATTTTTATGAAGTGGCAGATGAAATCCTTGCGAGTGCCAAAGGGTACCGTACATTTGAGGAATGGTTTGCACATATAGAAGAATACCGGCAGGAGTTAAAGAGACTGGCGCAGGAAAAGCGCAGGAATCAGAATGCTGTGACATTTGCAACACTGCACAGCGCCAAGGGGCTGGAATTTACAAAAGTGTATCTGATTGACGTCAACGAGGGCGTAATGCCTTATAAGAAAGCAGTATTAAAGCAGGATGTCGAGGAAGAACGGCGTTTGTTTTATGTGGGAATGACCAGAGCAAAGGAATCCCTGACAATCTGTTCGGTAAAAAAAATGCGTGGCAAAGAGGTGGAACTGTCGCGTTTTATCAAAGAAGCCGGTAAAGAGCCGTAAAAAACCTGCATCGGGTATTCGATGCAGGTTTTTATAAAAGTTATTCCTCGTCTCCGAGTGCGTTGAAGTAGTCATCATCGAGCATTTCATCGAAGCGGTCAGCAGCGGCTTCGTACTCGTCGTCATCCGTGATGCTGTCGATCTGTGGAATGCCATCCTCATCCTCCGCATAGCGGTAGAGATAAACGGTGCCTTCATCCGGATCGGAGCCGTCCGGATTGAGTGGCATCAGTGCGATGTAGTCCTGTTTGTTTACCTCAAAAATAGTGAGAATTTTACATTCTACTTCGCCTTCATCCAAATCAAGTGTTACACGGATATCTTCAATCTCATCCGGGGTAACGGGTGTTGCTTTTTCTTTATCTTCCATAAGATACCTCTTTTCTTAATCGTTTTTGTGTCTTTTATCATTATAAGCGAGGAGTAAGGAGCTTGTCAATTCGAAAAAGTGATATACAAAGTTTTTTAAAAAGGGTATAATGAAAAACATGAAAATACGAGATACGAAAAAACGAACAGACAATAGAAGGATCAGAGAAGGAGATTACGCAAAACCGGGAGTGACGATTCAGGGAGAATGGACCACTTTTACGTTTGATGCGGAAAAAGAGGACAGCTGTTTTGTGGTACTTAAGGATATACAGACCGAAAAAGAAGAAAAGATAGCTGTTCCGGCAGAATACTGCATGGGATCGGTGCGCTCTATCGCAGTGGCAGATCTGCATCTCGAACATCTGATTTACGATTTTAAGATCAATGGAAAAAAGGTAATGGATCCGTGCGCACACGCCATCATGGGGCGGCAGGTCTGGAATGACAGTTCACGCAGCCGGCAGCAGTATGAGGTGCATGGGGCATTTGATGTGCAGGAGTTTGACTGGGGGGAGGATGTATGTCCGGAAATACCGAGAGAACAGATGATTATGTACAAGCTGCATGTGCGTGGTTTTACGATGGATTCCGGTACCAGAAGTGTTCCGGGGACATTTCGTGCGCTTATGAACCGGATTCCTTATCTGAAGAAACTCGGTGTGACAACAGTTGAACTTATGCCGGTGTATGAGTTTGAGGAACTGATCTTAAAGGAGAAGGCGGTATTGCCGGAATATATCAGCTGGCAGGTGCGGAAAGAGGATCAGATCAAGCCGGAAGCATGTGCGATGCCGGAGCGTGTGAACCTGTGGGGATATGCGCCCGCCAATTATTTTGCGGTAAAGGCGTCCTACGCGAAAGGGCAGGATGCGGCCGTCGAATGGAAAAAACTCATCCGCGCGCTCCATGAGAATCACATGGAATGTGTGATGGAGATGTATTTTCCTGAGAATGTCAATCAGAATCTGATCTTAGATGCGCTGCGTTACTGGGTCAGGGAGTATCATGTGGATGGCTTCCATCTGCTGGGGGAGAATCTGCCCGTTACGCAGATTGCACAGGATGCGTGGCTTAGACGGACGAAGATTTTTGGTGCCGTTTTCGAGAATGCTGTGCTCTGGCACCCGTGCCGTTATCCGCATCTGTATGTATACAATGACGAATATCTGTATCCCGTCCGGGCACTGCTCAATCACAAAAACGGCGGTATGGATGCATTTGCATGCCAGCAGCGAAAGCAGCATCAGTATCACGGATTTGTCAATTACATTTCGGATAATAACGGGTTTTCCCTGCGGGATCTCTTCTGTTATGAGCAGAAACACAATGAAGAGAACGGGGAGGAGAACCGGGATGGAAGTGACTGGAATATGAGTGCCAACTACGGCGTGGAGGGACGAAGCCGCAAGCAGCGGATCGTAAGAATCCGTGAACGGCAGATGTGCAATGCGGTGGCGGTGCTTTTCCTCGCACAGGGAGTCCCACTTTTGTATGAGGGGGACGAGACGGGAGATTCCCAGAACGGCAACAACAATGTATACTGTCAGGACAATCCGACCGGCTGGGTGAACTGGAAGAAAGATGAGCGCTACGCGTGGTTCCGGGAGTTTGTGGCGCGGATGGCAGCGTTTCGCAGGGAGCATCCCGTGCTCGCCGCGGATATGCCAAAACAGCTTTCCGATGCAAAAGGAACGGGGTATCCCGATTTGTCCTATCATGGAGAGAATGCGTGGATTTCAGATCTTTCCGGCGAGAGACAGTCTTTGGGCATGCTCTACTGCGGAAAAGAGGATGGCGATGGAACAGAGGGGGAGGAATTCCTTTATGTCGGCTGCAATTTTCACATGGGTCCTACCAGATTGGCGCTTCCGAAGCTTCCCGGGAAGAAAAAGTGGTATCTGCTGATGGACACCGCCAGAGAGCGGGCACCGTTCCTAAAAGAGGAGGAGCGGGTGGATGCGCCGCGGATCGAACTTTGCGGTCAGTCTGTCGTTATATTAACAGGAAAATAAGGTTACATTATTATGAAAGCATGGAAACATTTTTGCACGATCAACCATCACAAGCATTTGGTCATGAAAGGCTGTTTTGCGGTGGGGTTATACAAACAGGGATTATTACATGATCTGTCGAAATATACGCCGACAGAATTTCTGGTGGGCTGTAAATATTATCAGGGAACAAGAAGTCCCAACAACGCAGAACGTGAGGCAACCGGCGTATCCATGTCCTGGCTGCACCATAAGGGAAGAAACAGACACCATTTTGAACATTGGGTAGACTATTCCCTTGACGGTGAGCATGTAATCATGGGAGCCAGAATGCCCAGAAAATATGTGGCGGAAATGGTCATGGACCGGATCAGTGCATCCAGAAACTATCTGGGAGAGGAATATACTTATCATGAACCATTGCAGTATTTTCTGAAAAGCAAGGAGAAGCTGTGGTTTATCCACCCACAGACAAAGAAAGAGCTGGAGGGACTTCTCCGGATCCTGGATAAATACGGAGAGGATAAGGCTCTGTGGTATATCCGCAATGTATATCTTCATGATAACCGTGGAAAAAGAGTGAAAAGCCCCGGGAAAAAGCTTCGAAATCACAGATAGGGGTGTATTTTTGGCAGGTTGTCTGATATAATATTCAGATATCAGGAGGAAGAATGAATGGATACACCAACAATTGCGAAATACTATAGAGAGAAAGATCCCATGGAGCGTCTGAAACTTCTGGAGCAGTCCATTGCAGCAGGAGAAGAACCAGAAGAAAACAGGATCCGCAAGGAACTCTGGGAGATCCGTTACAGTGATAAATCTGAGACTGGTGATACCAGGGCAGACGGTTATCTCGGTCTCTGGATGACCATGGAGTTTAACCGGAATTCCGCTTCCAGATTCTTTGGTACAAGAAGTGCGAAGAAAGAGATAGGCAAGTATCTTAAGAAGCTGAAATTCCAGGAGATCCAGGAAAAGGGCGGTCTTTATGAGGAGCTTCTTTATCGGGAATGCTGTCATCTGGTTCTGGTTTACATGGATCTCTGTCAGACAGATAAATCCTATAACACAACGATTTTCGGCCTGATCCACATCAAGGAGGACAGTGCGAAGGCCAAGGTCCAGAGAGACATCAGGGAAACAGCTGTGGAGCTTC
>ERZ857982.3619-NODE-3619-length-10229-cov-5.476214_pt1 | contig 10229 bp, 8 predicted proteins | sample MGYA00519955_ERZ857982 | MGnify/ENA primary metagenome ERZ857982 (study PRJEB31778, sample SAMEA3449416) | human gut metagenome | biome: human gut; feature: human-associated habitat; material: faeces | place: United Kingdom | collected 2010/2012 ... | reverse complement strand
CCACTGCATGGCACACGCTGGGTTTTGACACCTCCATGTGCCGGGCCACATCTACAGAGCGCACCATGCCTTTCTGCCTTTGGAGCACCAGAATGGCCTCCAGGTAATCCTCTCCAGATGCGTGGAGTTTCATGGCGTCCTCCCCTCAGGCGGATATTTTTTGCTCTGCCTGCCACATGGCCGCGTACTTCCCGTTCTTGGCCAGCAGCTCCTCATGGGTACCGGCCTCTGCGATCTTCCCGTCTGCTACCACCAGGATCTGGTCTGCATTCTTGACAATGGACAGGGTATGGGCAATCATCACCACAGTCTTTTTCTCCTTGAGCAGATTGGCAATGGCCTGTTTCACCGCCAGCTCGTTCTCGATGTCCAGGGACGCCGTGGCCTCGTCCAGCAGCAGAATGGGACTGTTCTTCAAAATGGCCCGGGCAATGGAGATGCGCTGGCGCTCACCGCCGGAGAGCAGATTGCCATTCTCCCCTGTGGGGGTATCATAGCCCTTCTCCATGCTGCGGATAAAGCCGTCGCAGTTGGCCTCCCGGCAAGCCGCCTCGATTTCCCCATCGGTGGCATCAGGGCGTGCGTGGCGGATATTGTCCCGGATGGTGTCATCAAAGAGGAACACATCCTGATCCACCATAGAGATCTGTTCCAGCACCCGCTCCGCCGCCACATGGCCTGTGGACCTGCCGCCGATGGAGATGGTGCCGCCGGTTGGTTCATAGTATTTGGCAATCAGGTTCAGGATGGTGGACTTACCGGAGCCGGAGTCCCCCACGATGGCAGTGAGTTTCTGGTCTGGCACCGTAAATGTGGCTTGTTTCAGCACAGGCTCTCCGGGGACATAGGAGAAGTCCACATGGTCAAAGGTGATCTCGTGGGTATCCGTCTGGAACGGCTCCATGCTCCCGCTCTCCTCCGGCTCTTCCATGACGCCCAGGATTTTATTTTTGGAAATCATCAGGTTTTTGTAACTGGTTAGATCCACAAAGATGGTGTTGGCCAGTTTCGCGCAGAACAGGGGCAGCATACAGATCAGCAGGTAGGACACGGTATCCAGCGCCCCCGCCGCCCAGGGCGTGTACGCTGTCCAGATGACCAGTGGACAGGCCAGCCAGATCAGGATGCCCAGCCCAGCGCCTACCGGAAGCACCTTGGCCTCATACACATAACTGATGCGGCAGAATTCCCGCATGGCGTCAATGACGGTTTTATTCTTCAGACCCCCCACGCCGTAGGCCCGGAAGGTCTGGATACCGGATACATACTCCACGATGCTGCTGACGTTCTCCGCGCAGATGTCGTTCTTCTCCTGGCCGTATTTCCGCACCATCCGGAAGGAAAGCCACAGCCCGGGGATCAGCAGTAGATCCGCTGCCAGCAGGATCAGCCCGGCAGGGACGTAGACGGTCATGACAAACACGATCAGCATGAGGGACAGGGCGAAACTCTTTGCCAGGTCCCCAATCTTGTGGGTCAGGATCTTTTCATAATTGTTGACATCACTGGTAATGGTGTTGATGTAGTCGCCGGTCTGCCCCTGGGTAAAGCGGGACAGCGGGATGCGCTTGAGGTGGTCGCCCATGAAGAGCCGGATGTTTTTGCTGACCTCCGCGCCGCCGATCTGGGCCTTGGTGTAGCCATAACTGTAAATCAGGATACGGAGCAGGAAGATCCCTGCAATCAACCCGGTCAGCACCAGGGCCCGGTTCATGTCGAACCGACCAGCCCACAAGAACTGCATCACCGCATAGAGCAGCATGAAGAGGCTGCCGGAGAACAGGCCCTCCAGCACAGTCCCCGCAACGCCGATATAGAAATTCCGATTCTTCTTCAATACCTCGTGGCCCAGGCCACCCTCTCCGGCTCCTTCGGAACTATTCACCTTGTACTCACCCATTGCTCTCGCCCCCTTCCAGCTGATAGGTGATGTTCCGGGCCTTTTCATAGTCCTCCCAGGCCTTCCGGTAGTAAGCGTTCTTTCGGCGAACTTCCTCATGGGTGCCCACGCTGGTAATGGTGTGGTTCTCCACCACAGCCACCCGGTCGCACAGTTTCAGGGCGCTGAGCCGATGGGCCACCACAATGACGGTCTTGCCCTCGCAGAGATTTTGGATGGCTTTGTCGATCTCCATTTGATTTTCCGGGTCGGAGGCACTGGTGGCCTCGTCCAAAATCAGGATCGGGGCATTTTTCAGAATGGCCCGGGCGATGGCAATACGCTGCTTCTCGCCGCCGGAGAAGCGGGAGCCGAAACTGCCCACCTTGGTGTCGTAGCCGTCCGGCAGGGACATGATAAAGTCGTCGATCTGTGCCTCTTTCGCGGCCGCCCGCACCTCCTCCAGACTGGCGCTGCTCCCCATGCGGATGTTTTCCAAAACGCTGTCCCGGGTCAGGAAGGTCTTTTGGAACACGATGGCCACGTTTTTCAAAATGGTGTCGTAGTCTAGTTCTTTCACATTTTTCCCGCCAATCAGCACCTCGCCCTCCTGCACATCATAGAACCGGGAGACCAGTTCAATGATGGTGCTCTTGCCGGCGCCGGACCGCCCCACCAGGGCCATACGCTCCCCGTCCTTGATCTTCAGGTTGACGCCCTGCAGCACGTCGGTCTTGCCGTCATAGGAAAACCGCACATTCCGCAGTTCAATGTCGTGGCTTTCGGGGAAGTCGCTCCCGCCCTGATAGACAGGGATGTCCAGGATCTCCTTTGCCTTGGTGACTGCGCCCAGCACATTGGCGAAGTTTGTCCCCAGCTCTTGCAGGGGCCGAATCTCGGTCAGGTACAGGGAACCCACATAGAGGAACAGCAGAAAGGCGCTGGCCGTCAGGGAGCCTCTCAGGAAAAACATCCCGCCCAGGGGCACCATCAGCAGCATGCCGCACTCGATAATGACCACAAAGGACGCATAGGGCGGCCCCATCCGCCGGGAGGTCTCATTCCACATGGCGTTTTCCTCGTGGATGGCGGAGGAAAACTTTTGAAAGGACTTGCTCCCCATGTTATAGGCTTTGATCAGCTTCATGCCGTTGATATACTCGATCATGACGGAGTTCAGGGTGCTGATGGAGCGGTTGGCCCGGTCCATCAGGTCATCCGTATTGCGGAACATGACCCCCATCACAGCGACGGCCAGGATCAGCGGCACCAGAGAGACCAGCGCCAGGGGGATATTGACGGTCATCAGGTAGGCAAAGACCACCACCGGTCCTACCAGATAGCACACCAGATCCGGCAGGTTGTGGGCCAGGAACAGTTCCAGTTTCTCAATATCCTCGTTCAGCACCGTCTTAATGTCCCCGGTGCGCCGCTCATTCAGCGCCCCCAGGGGCGCCCGGGCCATGTGCTCCGCCACCATGCAGCGCACCTTGAACAGCGCCCCGTAGGCGCCCTTGTGGGCCGCCACCCCGGAGCCGCCGAACAGCACAAAGCGCAGAGTCACCGCCGCCGCGATCATTGCCACGATCCGCACCACCAGTTCCCTGGTGCAGGTTCCGTTGAAGGCGGCGTCCATCAGCTGATAGATCCCCATATAGGGGACAACTATGCACAGCCCGCCGGCCGCTGACAAAAAGACTGCCAGAAACAGCCAGACCTTCTGCTCCCCCGCCCAATGGAGCAGCAGGGCCACGCGGTTGACTTTTTTCTGTTTCATCGGTCACCTCTCCTTTCCATTTGAAACTGAAACAGAGAACAGCTCTCTCAATTTCGGGAGGGCTTCCATGGCAACAGGGACATCATCGGGCATCTCCCCCTCGTCAAAATGCAGGACCCGGGAGCAGGTGCGGCAAACAAATTCAAAGTCGTGGGTGACGATGAAGATGACCTTTCCCATATCAGACAAGCGGCGGATCAGCCCTGCCACCTGGGCCATGCTGTCAAAGTCCAGGCCGCTGGTGGGTTCATCGAATACCAGCAGGTCTTTCCCGCAGATCATGCTGACGGCCACGGCCACCCGCTGTTTCTGCCCGCCGGACAGGGTATTGGGGTGGCGCTCCCGGTATGGGGCCAGCCCCAGTTCCTCCAGGGTAGCGTCTACCAAGGCTCTGTCCGGGTTCCGGATGCCGAAGGAGCACTCCGCCTCCACGCTCTCGGCGAACAACTCGTAGTTCACATCCTGCATCACCATGTAGGATTGCTTGAGCCGATCCCTGCGCTCCATTGGCCCGCCATCCCACTGGAACTGACCGTCACAGTCCTTGTGGAGCCCGCACAGGGCCCAGGAGAATGTGGTCTTTCCGGCCCCGTTGTGGCCCACTACGCCGATGACTTCTCCCCTTCCGGCGGAAAGGCCGATTCCGTGAAGGATGGTACGCCTCTTATAGCGCAGGGAGACATCGTTCAACGACAGCACCGATCCCCGGATCGGGGCATGACCGGGCGGTGGGAGGACGTCCATCAGATCCGTTGCCCGCAGCCCCATCTGTTCCCGCTGTGCCTGGGACAGCCGACGGAACTCTTCCGGTGTGAAGATCCCTTTGATCTCTCCCCGGTCCAGATACACGATCCGGTCCGCAATGTCCATCAGGTAATAGAGCCGGTGCTCTGCAATCAGGATGGTCTTGCCCTGGCCCTTGACCAGCCGCAGATGCTCCCGCAATTCTTGGATGGAGGTCATGTCCAGATTGGAGGACGGTTCATCCAGCAGATAGATCTCCGGGTTCATGGCGTAGACGGATGCGAATGCGATCTTCTGCTTTTCCCCGCCGGACAGCTCGAAGATATTGCGGCCGCGAAGACCCTGGATGCGCAGATCCTCCGTCGTCTGCTCAACCCGCTCCGCCAGTTCCCGGGGCGGCCGGGCCTCATTCTCGATGCCGAAGGCGATCTCGCTGTCCGTGTCCACGTTGAAAAACTGCGTTCTGGGATTCTGGAACACAGAGCCCACCTTGGCGGCAATCTGGTACATGGTAAGGCCGCTGATCTCCTGGCCATCCACCCGCACGCTGCCGGTCAACTCGCCTGCGTAGAATTGGGGGATTAGCCCGTTCACCAGCCTTGTGATGGTGGTCTTGCCGCACCCGCTGCGCCCGCAGAACAGGACACATTCCCCGTCCGCAATGGTCAGGTCAATGTCCCGTAGGCCATCATGCTCCTGCCCCTGATAGGTGAAGGATACCTGTTTCAGTTCGATCATCCAAACACCCCTTTCCCATAAAGGCCCGCCGCGAAAAAAGCGCCAAAACAGAGGATTGCCAGCACATCCGCTGGCCCCATACGGATCTGCACCAGGCAGGTCCTGGGTTTTGGGTTCTCAATCCCCCGGGTGATGGAGGCGATGGACAGCTCATCCGCCGCCTTGGATGCCGCCATCATCAGCGGGACATAGATGCACTCTACGGTCATGCCGGGATGGGTCAATAGCCCTTTCAGGGAAGGCGACACGTCCCGCAGCCGCATGGCGTCCTTGATGAACCGCCAGTCCTCCTGAATGGTGGGGATATAGCGGAGCATGACCGCCAGCGGGATCACCAGCTTTTTCGGCGCATGGACACGGTTCATGGCTGACAAAAACTCGCTGACCTTAGTGGTGGAGATGACGATGCCTGACAGCATCCCGCAGGGGTACACCTTGTGGAACAGGCCAAGGAATGCGATGAACATGGTGCGCCAGGTCCCGGTCATGGTGTCCATGATCCAGAAAGTGAGCAGGACAATCAGCCCGTAGAACGCCGCGCCCTTCCAGGCGTACTTCCACTTTCCGCAGCAGGCGCCAAACAGCCCAATCAGCACCACGAGTCCCAGCTCATAGTACAGAGACGGGGCCATCATGGCGGAGAGGATGCAGAGCAGGAGCAGCAGGATTTTCGTCCTTGGATCCAGCCAGAGTCTTTGCCGTGGAGATGTTCCGCCGTTCATGCGGTGATCCCAGCCTTCTCGAACTGTTTCTTCAGCATCTTGCCGCCGACCCACCCGCTGAAGGCCGCGATGACCAGCGTGCCGACGACGATGACCGCCAGCAGCCAGGAGGGCGCGGAGGCGCTCATGGTGTCAATGTAGGACTGCTCCGTGCCGTTCTCCAGCATGGTGCTGGCCCAGCCCTCCGGGTCAATAAAGAATACCACATAGGTGTAGATGCCGCCCAGGGAGATCAGCATGTAGGACAGCAGGTTGATGGCCTTGTTGCGGTAGTGGCCGGCGCCGGCCACAAGGTCCGCAATGATCCCCATGCCGATGTACCCCAGAGAGAACGCCCAGTGCATCCCCGTGGCAAACCAGATGATTCCCATGATGATGCCGAGGATGGTGACGCTCCAGCGTTTCTGCACCTTAGCGACCATCAGCAGATAGATGGGGCCGCACAGCAGCGCCGCACCCATGGGCATGTAAAAGGTCAGAACCGGGTTTGGCGCAAAGGGCAGACCGCCAATCAACGTAAAGACAAAAAAGATGGCGCTGAAAATGCCAGTGGTCACAAGGTCCTTGACCGTAAGGCCCTTCTTCAGTGAATTGGCTTGGTTGCTCATAGTTTTCCTCCTGTTTCATAACGTGTTGACTTTTCATAGGCGATGTGCTACCATTCGGTTAGATGCCGCTAACCATCGCCTATACACTACACGCGGTCTGGACATCTTGCAAGGGTTTGAGACGAGGTTCGTCTCTTCGTTGCAAAAGTTCGTCCAATCGTTGTAAAGAGTCTGCAAATAAAAAGTCAATAGGGAGATGAAGAAAAATTAAGGATGGGAAAAGGGCATAACAAAAGCGGCCAGCGGGTAGAGTGCGCTGGCCGGACAGGAAAATATGTAGCCGAGGGAGTTATTCCTGAGGCAGGATAATAGTTGCTTTGGAGAAGTCTTTCCAATCCAAGCATTGTCCGCAGCGATCACAGTAAGGTTGGTATTCCCGTTCGAGGGTTCTCCCGCATTGAGGGCAGACTGGGAAACCAGTAAGGCCGTAGATGGAGTGAAAGCAGCGGATTTGAGTCACTGACATTGGCTTGCGGAAAGACATTTCTCTCCAGATGTCTGAGGGGATCAGAAAGTCATTTGGCGTCAGATCAAAACCGACGCAGAGTTTTTCCAAGGTCAGGATCGTTGGGGCGGTTTTGCCTCTGGCAATGCTGCCGAAGTATCTGGAACTGAGGTCACATCGTTCCGAGGCAGTTTCATAACTGAGCTTGTGAGCATCGCATAATCTGAGGACGGAGGTGGATAAATTGTCTAAAAACATCTTAATCTCTCTTTCTGTCATAAGATGCTTTTAGCGTAAATGCAGTATCGTTCTCCAACAAGGAAGGATGCTTCCTTAATTTTCCTCCAAGGTTGCCAGGTATTCTTTTACCCGGCCATAGTAGATGCGCAGGAACTTGTTGGCTCCGGCTGTCATGTAGACCAGATAGGGCTTGCCTTCTGAACGTTTCTTGTCCATGAAGCGGTACACCGGGTCGTCTTTCGGCTGTGTTTTCAGCAGGCAGTCCATAACCAGAAACAGGGCGCGGCGCAGCTCTGGCGGCCCGCTTTTGGAAGTGTGGTTGCTTTTGGCCTCGTGGGCGCCGGACTGGTCAGCACCCGGGTCAACACCGGCAAAGGCGGTAATGGCTCCCCGGTGCGTGAATCGGGTCACATCTCCAATCTCCGCCATGAGTTGGGGGCCAAGGGAATCCCCCACACCGCGCATAGCCATGACAACAGGGTATTCCGGCAGCTTGGCGGCCAGAGTACGCATCTCGGCTTTGAGCTGCTCCAGAGATTTGGAAACAGCGTTCAATGCGTCAATGGCCTGCCGGATCATGGTTTTGGTCAAGGCGTCCTTGGGGAGCATGGCGATCAGGTCTTGCGCCTCCATGTGAATCTCAACGGCCCGGCTCTGGCTGAAGTTGTAGCCATGCCGTTTGCACCACTTGCGGTAACGCTCAGTAAAAGCAGTGAGGCTCATGGCCCGCACACAGTCCACATGCCAAAAGGTCGTGGCAAAGTCCACCCACTTCTGGCTGCCGTCCTCACGGACAGGGCTGTCAAACAGGGCGTTGACGCCGGGATAGGTCTGGTCCAGGAGGGCGATGATGTTGTTTTTCATCATCGTCTTAGTCTTGGAGTACAGTCCCTGCTGCCGGTTCAGCGTTTTCAGCTGCATACGAATCGTGTCCATAGGTGTATGTTGGCGCAATTCCACCCAGTTGTCAAGCCCATAGCGGGCGATCTTCCGGGCATCCGCCTTGTCTGTTTTTACTTTGCGCAGGGTGTTGTTCCCGTAATCTTTAATGAGCTTCGGGTTGACCGCACTGACAAAAATCCCTTCCTCATGGAGAAAGCGGGCTACTGGCTCATAGTACCGCCCCGTGTGCTCCATGACTACCCGGGTTTCACCGTCCAGGCTTTTCAAGTAGTCTGCCAGCTCCTTGAGTTCACTGCCGGTGTGACCAACAGGAAATGACTTTGCCACCACTTCCCCAAAGGGACGGAGGACAGATACTATGCTCTTTCCCTTGGAAACATCGATTCCTGCCACATTGTTCATGCGAATCGCTCCTCATCGTAGATTTGTCTTTGGCGACCAGCCATTTCATCATTGCCGGTACAATCTATTTGATGACACGGACGCACCGATGTGGCGGCACAATCTGCATAAATCGAACGCCGCGAATGAGAGGCTGGCTGACGGACTCTTTTACGGACGCTACGGTCCTTGGAGGCGCACATCAGGCCAAGACTCTCTCATTCTAACAGCTTTGGCAACGATGCGGAAAAAGACACGGCTGGCTGCTGTGCCTTAATCCGTAAATACATTGTAATAGGAGGCGAGTCTTTTGTTATGCCCGAAATGACGGAGCCATACTATGTATCCATGCTGAAGGGCCACGGTTTTACCCCCGACCCCGACGATCACCAGTATGGGGCCTTGGGCCTCTGCTGGAAAATCTCCCAGGAAATCGGGGAGGGTTCCTACTGGACCTATGGACAGAAGGACCTCTACGACATTAAGATCCACAACTTTTCCTTTCATAAGGACTCCCTGCTGGAGTTCTCCCTGCCGGAGTGCCTGAGCATTACTCGCTATGACTCCATCTCCGGGGAAGAGCTGTCGCCCTACCGCCGGCTGTCCGCCGGGTGCATCAAGACCTATATCGGCGGGTATGAACCGTATCAGGTTCTGATCCACAAGAACATCCCCATCCGCTCCATCGGCATCGAGATCATGCCGGCCTACTATGAGGACTACCTCAAGAAGCAATACCCGGAAGAATACCGAAACCCAGTGGAGGCGTTCCGCAAAATCGACCAGACCACTGATTTCCCGGAGATGTCCCGGCTCCTTTCTGATCTCCAGAATTATCGCGGGGATGGGATCGCCGCCAAACTGTTCTATGAGAGCAAGGTGGCGGAGGCCCTGTCCCTGGTGGTGGAGTACCAGAAAAAACGTCCAGCGGCCCCCAGCAAACTGTCTCAGGCGGATCTGGAGCGCATCCAGACCGTGGCCGCCTATCTGAGCGACCACTATGCCGCAGAGATCCCCATGGAGCGGCTGACGCAGATTGCCTGCATGGGAACCACGAAACTCAAGAGCAGTTTCAAAAAGGTTTACGACTGCACCATCACAGAGTACATCCAGCAGCGCCGCATGAGCCAGGCGGAGTACCTGCTGACCAACACAGACTTATCCATCGGCCAGATCGCTCAGACCGTTGGCTACTCCACCTCCAGCCGCTTTGCGGAGCTGTTCCGAAAGAGTACAGGGCTATTGCCGGGGGAGTTTCGGAAAGTCGGCCGTGTTAGCCGGCGTATTAGGAAATAAAACTAAGCGGTAATCAGGTAAAGCCTCGATTGCCGCTTAATTTTATTCGTATATTGCTCCCAAGTTCTCTTTCCTGAGAGCCACCGCTGCATGGCACACACCGGACTTGGATACCTTCAGAAGCCAGGCAGCATCTATGGAGTGCGCCATACCCTTCCGCGTCTGAGGAACCAAAAGGGCTTCCAAATCGTCCCCACCAGAGGCATGGAGCAACCTTGGCAATCGTTTCTTTCTACATGAATCATGCCAGTTTCCAACTGGATGCCTCTTGGCGGACGCCCACGAAGTCAGCATATAAGCCTGGCTGCTTGATGAGTTCCGAATGAGTTCCCTTTTGAACGATGCGTCCCTGATCTACAACCAGGATTTGGTCGGCACCCCGAACCGTTTTCAGCCGGTGAGCGATCATCAGAACGGTCTTTTCCCGGGTCAGGGCTTCCATGGCTTTCTGCAACTGGTCCTCGTTCTCCGGGTCCACATTGGCAGTGGCCTCGTC
>ERZ857982.3617-NODE-3617-length-10231-cov-3.310928_pt1 | contig 10231 bp, 10 predicted proteins | sample MGYA00519955_ERZ857982 | MGnify/ENA primary metagenome ERZ857982 (study PRJEB31778, sample SAMEA3449416) | human gut metagenome | biome: human gut; feature: human-associated habitat; material: faeces | place: United Kingdom | collected 2010/2012 ... | reverse complement strand
ATCCCGCCCAAGGAGATCCAGAACGCCATGGAAAAGCAGATGAAGGCGGAGCGGGAGCGCCGTGAATCCATCCTTCAGGCCGAGGGCCAGAAGCAGAGTCAGATTCTGGTGGCAGAGGGCGAGAAGCAGTCTGCCATCCTGCGGGCCGACGCCGCCAAGCAGGCGAAGATCATGGAGGCCGAGGCGGAAAAGACCGCGAAAATTCTGGCGGCCGAGGCAGAGAGCGAGGCCATCATGAAGGTCCAGCAGGCCACGGCGGATGCCCTGAAGCTGCTGAACGAGGCTGCGCCCAACGATCAGGTGGTGAAACTGAAGGCATTGGAGACCATGACCAAGGTGGCGGACGGCAAGGCCACCAAGATCATCATCCCCAGCGAATTGCAGGGCTTGGCGGGTTTGGCGGCCAGCGCCAAGACCGTGTTCGAGTCCGAAGAACCCAAGGCATAAACAGTGAAGCAAAGCAGTCCCGCGGCCCAAAAGCCGCGGGACTGCTCTTGTCAAAACTGACCTTATCAAATTTATAAGAACTGGCATTTGCCACAAAGTCAATTACATGCTATGATAGCTTCAACAAACAACTTAGGAGTGCTTTTTATGAATCGGAATGAGAAGAATGTCAATAAGCTGACCATGCTGGGCATGATGACGGCGTTGGTGTTTGTCAGCAACTATCTGCGGATCACCATGCCTATCGCCATCGGAGGCCGCACCTCCTTTACTCTGGCCAACATCATGTGCTGCCTGTCCGGCTTGCTGCTGGGGCCTGTGGGCGGTTTTGCCTCCGGCTTGGGTTCCGCCATCTATGACCTGACCAACCCGGCATACGCTCCGGAGTGCTGGATCACCTTCCTCACCAAGGGCGTTATGGGTATGGTAGCCGGTCTGGCCATGAAGGACCGGGAGACGCCTGCTTACGGGCGCTGCACCGTCTCCGCGGCTCTGGGCTGTGTGGCTTACTACATTCTCTATTTCTTCAAGTCCTTTGCGTATGACGGCCTGCTGATGGGTGGTCTCACCGCTTCCGTGGCGGCGGCGGCTCTGCCTCTGAAGATCCCCGCTTCCCTGTTCAACGGCGCAGTGGCCATCATTCTGGCGCCCCCGCTGTGCGTGGCTCTGCGGCGGTCCCTGAAGCGGACGCATATTCAGCTTCCCTGATTTTCGGCCTTCCTTGTCCCGGTCCCTTTGTGAAGTATCACATGGGGGCCGGGCTTGTTTTTTTACGCAGAGAGAGTATAATAAAATTCCGATTTGATGTTGGAAAGAGGAGAAGTGAATGAACGAATATCTGGATTTGTTCGGAACCTTTGCCAAGGTGGGCGTGATGACCTTCGGCGGAGGATATGCCATGCTGCCCATTCTCCAACGGGAGGTGGTGGAGCATAAGGGCTGGGCTACAGAGGAGGAACTGATGGATTACTTCGCCATCGGCCAGTGCACCCCCGGCGTCATCGCCGTCAACACCGCCACCTTTATCGGTCAGAAGCACCGGGGCTGGTTAGGAGGCATCGTGGCCACGCTGGGCGTGGTGTTTCCTTCTTTGGTCATTATTTCGATCCTGGCGGGATTGATCACGAATTTCTCCCATTTGGCCTGGGTACAGAACGCCTTTGCCGGGATCCAGGTATGCGTGTGTGTCCTGATCTTCAACGCCGTGCTGAAGCTGCTGAAAAAATCTGTGGTGGATAAGCGGACGGCGGCCATTTTCCTGATCGTCATGGCGGGAAGCTTGTTCCTGCATATTTCTCCGGTGTGGTTTGTGGTGGTCTCCGCTGTGGTGGGGATTTTGCTGAAAAACCTGGAAGGGAGGGCTGCGAAATGACCTATCTGCGTCTTTTCTGGGAATTTTTCAAGACGGGGCTGTTCGCCGTGGGCGGCGGTATGGCCACCGTGCCCTTCCTGAAGGACATTGGCACCGCTACCGGCTGGTACACCCAAACAGATCTCATGAATATGCTGGCGGTCTCCGAGTCCACTCCCGGCCCCATCGGCATCAACATGGCCACCTATGTGGGCTTCACCGTGGCGGGCATCCCCGGAGCGGTCATCGCCACCATCGGTGAGGTGACGCCCTCTATCATCGTCATCTTGATCGTGGCGGCCATGCTGACCAAGTTCAGGAACAGTAACTATGTGGAGAACGCCTTTTACGGCCTGCGGCCCGCCTCCAGCGGCCTGATCGGTGCGGCTTGTGCCGGCGTTGTTTTGCAGGTGCTTCTGCGCGTCACCAGCACTGCAGTCCCGGATTCTCTTTTTATGCGGTTTTCCTGGGACGGTACGGTAAGCTGGATGGGTCTGGCGCTGGCGGCGGTGCTGCTGGTGCTGACTAACTGGGTGAAGCTTACGAAAAAGTGGCATCCCATTGTGTTCATCGGCCTTTCCGCAGCGGTAGGCGTGGTGTTCCGGTTCGGCGGTGCGTAAAAGATGAAAAAAGTGCCTGAGATCTCAAATCTCAGGCACTTTTTTGCGTTCTTTGTTCAGAGCGGCTGCGCGGACAGACCGCACAGATCCCGCAGGACCTCCACCGCCTCATCCATGATCTGGGAGAGGGTCAGGTCCCGGACGCCGACCACGATCTTGCCGCAGTTGGAATTCACCGGCAGCAGTACCTTCTGGGCCCGGCTCTGGCCCACGGCCACCGCCATAGCAGGGGTGATCTCCCCCATGAGGGCATCCGCCATCAGAATACCGATGGGACCGGCGATGATGGCCGCATCCCGGCAGGCCACCAGAACCGGGTTTTCTCCGGTGGCGCCCCGCTGGGCCCCAGCCTTCATCATGGCGGCAGTGGCGATGGCATTGGTGCCTACCGCCAACAGTTCCAAGGGAAGTCCCGCTGCACGGACCCGTTCTATCAGCAGCGCACCTGTGCGGCCGCTCTGGCCGTCGATCACAACGAGCTTCATCGTGTTTCCTCCTTTAAAGCCAGCGTACAGCGGCCCTTGGTATCTGTTTCGTGAAAATAGATCTGCTCCAGAGGGATCCAGCGGTCAAAAAACTGCTGACCCCACTCCGGACCGTTGCGCTTCAGTATCCGGCTCCGCTGGGTTTCCGGGGAAATGTCCAAAAAGACGGACAGATCGTAATAACGGGCCAATTCCGGGTGAAAGCTGTAGCTGCCTTCCACGATATTCAGCCGCCCCGGCAGGACGGTTACCGGCTCCCGGAGGGACAGGGTGCGGCAGTTGAAGGGACGGTAAACGGCGGCTTTGTTCCGACTGATAGGAATCAGAATCTCCGATTCCAACCGCTCCCGGTCCAGATTGCCGCCGGGCTGGGCGTAGCGCGCGGCGGTCCGTTGCTCCGGACGAAGGAAGAAATCGTCAGCGTGGAACAGCACCGTATCGGGATAAATCGCTGTCAGCAGATCTGCCAGAGTGCTTTTGCCGCTGGCGGCGCCGCCCTCAATGGCCAGTAGGACCCGAGGGTTTTCCGCCAAGGCCCGGTCAATGGCCGCCAGAAGCGGCAGCAGGCGGACATAAGTGCGGTGCAGCACCCGGTAAGCTGGACGGTAGGCGGCCCGGTATTCCTCGGAGTGGCGGCAGGCGGGAAAACCGTTTTTTCGCCAGTCATCCAGTTCCGCATCGGCCTCTGCCGGGGAATAGGGCAGAGCGCCGGAGTGGATCAGCCGCCGCAGGACCGTCAGCTTTTCCTGCAAGGCATCCGCATCCCCATGGGGCATAGCGGCAGACCGGGCAAACATGCGAGATAGCGTTTCGGGGGTCAGGCCGTCTGCCAGAACGCCCAGATGCACCCGGGACCAGGGACCGTCCAGTGCTTCAATCCCCCGGCTGCACGGTCCGGCTTCCGCGGCCTCCCTCCGGATACCTTCTGCGGCGGCAGAGGTATCCGTGATCAGGTGTCCGCAGCCAAAGACGCTTTGGTAGAGGGCTTTGCGCAGATCCTGAAGCTGGGACGCGGGATGCCCGATATATTGTTCCAAAAGGAATTGTTCGGTAGACGCAGGACTCATAAGTGCCTCCTTGCACGATCGTTTGCCCTATTATCATAGCATCCGACATCTGGACCTGCAACCGATTTTTGGGATAAGCTTCCGCTTGCTTGGGAAAATAATGCTCTTTGATGACAAAAAAATATATCTCTTCGACAAAATGCGACATAAAAGCAGCCGGAAATTTTGTATGATAGAGCCGTATTCCGAAATTGCAATTCATTCGGAAAAGAAAGGATACTATATGAACCATACACTGACGAAAGAATACCTGCTTCTGTTCAACGCATTGACAGATACCGAAGAAACGCTCCGACAGCTCCGGGAGGACCTGATCGCCGTTCAGCGGCAGGCGGAGGAACTGTTTCTGTCCGATACGCCGCAGGACGGTGAGATAGAGTCGGAGACTCCGTAAATAAGATCCGTGACAGGCGGCAGCCGATGTGCTATAATGAAGAAACTATTTTTCGGGAGGTTTCTATGCTGCACATCGGCTGTCATTTATCATCCTCCAAGGGCTTTCTGGCTATGGGCCGGCAGGCGTTGGAATTGGGGGCGGACACCTTTCAGTTTTTCACCCGGAATCCCAGAGGGAGCAAGGCCAAGGAACTGGACCCGGCGGACGTGGCTGCGCTGGCGGCGCTCATGAAGGAGCACTGCTTCGCACCGATCATCGCCCATGCCCCGTACACCCTGAATCTCTGCGGCGCGGAGGAACAAAACCGTCTTTTCGCACGGGACACCATGGCGGACGATCTGCGCCGTATGGAGCACATACCGGGGCAGCTTTACAATTTCCACCCCGGCAGCCATGTGGGACAGGGGATCGAAGCCGGGATCACCTATATCGCGGAAGGACTCAACGCCATCCTGACCCCGGAACAGTCTACAACGGTATTGCTGGAGACCATGGCCGGGAAGGGCAGCGAGGTAGGCGGACGCTTTGAGGAACTGAGGGAGATTCTGGACCGGGTGGAACTGACGGAGAAGATGGGGGTCTGTCTGGACACCTGCCACGTTTCCGACGCCGGGTATGACATCATTCACGATCTGGACGGCGTTTTGACGGAATTTGACCGGGTCATCGGACTGGAGCGGCTGCGGGCCATTCATTTGAATGACAGTCTGAATCCCTGCGGCGCCCACAAGGACCGCCACGCCCGGATCGGGGAGGGCTGCATTGGACAGGAGGCGCTGGCCCGGGTGGTGAACCATCCGGCGCTGAGAAATCTGCCCTTCTGTCTGGAAACGCCCAATGAACTGCCTGGCTATGCCAAAGAGATCGCCCTGATGCGAAGCCTCGCGGAATGAATTTGGATAAATGGTATTGAGATAGAGGAACGTCCGGCACAAATGTGTCGGGCGGTTTTTCATTGGATGGTCATTTTTTTGATTTGTGGCGCATAAGGTTGTCCCAAGAGGTGAGGTGAATGGAACGAAAGATGTTTGCAAGGCTCTCTCAGCGGTTGGGCGCGCTGCTGCTGGCGGGTGTGACACTGTGGACCGTCTATGCCACGGCGGGCAGCGTTGACGCCGCCGGAGCGTGGATGGCCGTGAAGAGGGAATTGCCGCTGGCGCTGCTCCAGTGGCAGTTAGGGGACATGGGGCAGAGGGACGGCCTTTCGGCGCCGTCCGTGCTGATGCTGAGTCAGGCGCCGATCTTGCTTTCCGCCCGCGGGGAGATCTCCGACCTGCGGCGTCAGGCGGCGGAGGAACCGGAGGACGAACGCCCCGCCCCTGTGACCCAGCCGGTGCGGGAGGAGTCCCAGCCCGCTCCGGTGACAGCTGGGGCAGACAACGGCGTGACGGCAAAGACCCTGATCCCCACAGACCCCAGCGGCTACACCGTCTGCGGGAAGGTCTACATCCGAAACACCACCCAATATACCCTCTCCAACGAGGAGCTGCTGAAGCCCTTCGCGGCGGAGCTGACCGGCGAAGCGCCGCAGATCCTGATTCTGCACAGCCACGGCAGCGAGGGCTATACTCCGGCGGTGGATGACGGCATCGTCTGGTCCGGGGACCACCGCACCACGGATTCCCGGTACAATGTGGTTCGCATGGGGGACGCCATGGCAGAGGTATTTGCTCAGGCGGGGATCTCCGTGCTCCATGACCGGACCCTGTATGACTATCCGGAGTACGCCGGGGCCTATGACCGCTCTCTGGCGGGGATCGACCGGTATTTGAAGGAGTATCCTTCCATCCGCTTCGTGCTGGATGTCCACCGGGACGCCATCGAGACGTCCGACGGCAGTCAGGTGAAGGTGGTGTCGGAGATCGAGGGACAGGGAACGGCGGCGCAGCTCTCCCTCATCATGGGCAGCGACGGCGGTGGACTGAGCCATCCCGACTGGATGGAGAATCTGCGGCTGGCGGTGGCGGTGCAGGAGCAGGCGCTGACGGACTATCCCACGCTGATGCGGCCTCTGCTTCTGCGGAATTCCCGGTACAATCAACACGCCACCACAGGTTCTCTGCTGGTGGAGGTGGGGACCGCCGGAAACGCCCCGGAGGAGGCGGAGCTGGCCGCCCGCCTGTTTGCGGCAGAGCTGGCAAAAACGCTGGAGGAACGAAGCAAATAGGAAACTGCCCGGCTGTGCCGGGCAGTTTTTGCGGAAAAGCAAGGGCAGAGTACAGCACTTTTTCCATATATTGTTAATAATTTGAAAAGATTCAGACAAAAAGTTGCGATGCTAAGGTGAAAAATGGTATGATAAATCCATCAAGTGATCATCAGAGAAGGAGGCGGTGCGTTTGTTTGCAGGACTGCGGAAGAAGTGGCGGGACCAGATCGGCCAGACGAAAACGATATTGGGTGAAAAGGTGAGGGAGGCGCTGGCCTCCGTGGTGCCCATTACCCTGATCGTGCTGATCTTGTGTTTTACCGCGGCTCCGGTCCCAACGGACGTGCTGCTGGCGTTCTTGGTAGGCGCCGTGCTGCTGATTGTGGGTATGGGCCTGTTTACTCTGGGCGCGGATACCGCCATGCTCCCCATTGGTGAGCGGGTGGGCGCACAGATGACCAAATCCCGGAAGCTGTGGGTGGTGGTGTGCGTCAGCTTGCTTATCGGCATCATCGTCACTATTTCCGAGCCGGATCTTCAGGTTTTGGCGGGGCAGGTGCCGGGGATCCCCAACGCCGTCCTGATCGGGGCGGTGGCCGTGGGCGTGGGGATCTTTCTGGTGATAGCACTGCTGCGTATCCTGTTTCAGATCCCGTTGAACGGCCTGCTCATCGCGTCCTACATCGTGATCTTCACCTTGGCGGCCTTTGCCCCCAAGGATTTTCTGGCGGTGGCCTTTGACTCCGGCGGTGTGACCACCGGGCCTATGACCGTGCCTTTCATCATGGCGCTGGGCTTGGGCGTGTCCTCCACCCGAAGCGACGGCAAGGCTGGCGAGGACAGCTTCGGTCTGGTGGCGCTGTGCTCTGTGGGGCCGGTGTTGGCGGTGCTGACGCTGGCACTGGCGTACCCGGCAGCGGGAAGCTATGTGCCCTCCGTAGTGCCGGAGGCCGGGGACAGCCGGGAGCTGTGGCGGCTGTTCGCTCAGGGCCTTCCGGTCTACGCAAAGGAAATGGGGGCGGCGCTGGCGCCTATTGCGGCCTTTTTCGCCGTGTTTCAGGTGACGTCTCTGCATTTGTCTCGAAAAAATGTGTTGAAAATCACTGTGGGACTCCTGTATACTTATATCGGTTTGGTTTTGTTTATGACCGGTGTGAATGTGGGCTTTTTACCTGCCGGCAGCTATTTGGGCCGCCAGATCGCGGCTTTGGAGCAAAGCTGGGTCCTGATCCCCATCGGTATGCTGATGGGCTGGTTCATCGTGCAGGCGGAGCCTGCCGTCCATGTGCTGAACCGGCAGGTGGAGGAGCTGACCTCCGGGGCCATCCCCGGCAAGGCCATGAGCACCAGCCTGTCCATCGGCGTGGCGGTGTCCATTGGTCTCGCCATGCTGCGTGTCCTGACGGGCATTTCTATTTTTGTCCTGCTGGTGCCGGGATACCTGTGCGCCATCGGCTTGTCCTTTGTGGTGCCGAAGATCTTCACCGCCATCGCCTTCGACTCCGGCGGCGTGGCCTCTGGTCCCATGACGGCCACGTTTCTGCTGCCCTTTGCTATGGGGGCCTGTGAGACCCTGGGCGGCAATGTGGTAACAGACGCTTTCGGCGTAGTGGCCATGGTGGCCATGACGCCGCTTATCACCATCCAACTGCTGGGCCTTGTCTATCAGCTTAAGCTGAAGAAGGCCGCGGCGGAAGCACCTGCCGCGCCTGCACCGGAGATGCCGGCGGCGGACGACGAGATCATCGAACTGTAAGGGGGGGGAGTTATATGTCTGCTGATCTGATCCTTACCATCACGGACCGGAGCCGGGGCGGAGACTTCTCCGCTTGGTTCCGGGAACAGGGGGCAACGCTGGTGCTCACGGCTCTGGGCCGTGGCACCGCCACCACTGAGGTTTTAGACTGTCTGGGGCTGGAAGCTACGGAAAAGGCAGTGCTGCTGTGTATGCTGCCCAGCCGGAAGGGGCTGCTCCGGAAAGCTGCCAAGGACCTCTGGCTGGATGTTCCGGGCCGAGGCGTTATGATGGCGGTGCCGGTGTCCAGCATCGGCGGCGCGTCTGCCAAAAATTATTTGTTACAGGGGGAGGCGGAGGACCGCATGGAAAAGAAATTGACCCACGAGCTGATCGTTGTGATCGCCAATCAGGGCGCTACGGATCAGGTTATGGACGCAGCCCGGGCGGCTGGGGCTACCGGCGGCACGGCGGTCCACGCAAAGGGGACCGGAACGGAGCTGGCGAAGAAATTCTTCGGTGTCTCGCTGGCGTCGGAGAAGGAACTGATCTTTATTCTCGCCTCGGCGGAGACCCGGAAGCCCATCATGAAGGCCATTATGGAAAAGGCCGGAATGCAGACCGAGGCCCAGGCGCTGGCGTTCTCTCTGCCGGTCACAGACCTGGCGGGCCTGCGGCAGTTCAACGTGGAATAAGCGCTGAAAGGGAGTTGCCTGTCGGAAAAATTTGCCGACATAAAGCACCTTGGAAAACTTTTTGAGAAAAAACGAAAAAAGGCTTGACAAAGCGGCGGAACTCATGTAATATATACACGTTCCGCTTCGGACGATTAGCTCAGCTGGCTAGAGCACCTGCTTGACGTGCAGGGGGTCACAGGTTCGAGTCCTGTATCGTCCACCATCGAAAGTTCCGCTTTCTGTTGAAAGCGGAACTTTTTTATAATTTTTTCGCAATTTTCATGCGTGTTATGTAACCTTATTTTATCCCTGACCACTCAACCAGCCACAGTCAGGAAAAATACGGGCCTCCGAGAGCAGTTCGCCCTGGGAGGCCCGTTTGTTCAACCTGCCAGTTCTGCCTGCTTCCGCCGCTTTTTCTCGGCGGCGATCTCCGCGATCAGCCGGGCCAACTTCTCCTTGCACGCCGCCTCTGTATGGACGGAGACGTTGGTGCCATTCGTTTCCCGTTCACTTTCGGGGAGTAGAGAGGCTGGGACGCTCCAGTTCCCAGAAAAACCGCTGGTGCAGGGCCTTCATGTAGTCGTTCATACGTGTCGCCTCCCTTGTTCAGCAACACAACATACCACAGAAACAGAGAATAGCCAGGGCTCCGGCGCACCGGGCCGCGGACTCCGCTTTCTTCCAGGAGACTAATAGCGGAACCCGTAATCGTCTTATTTCTCAGACACCTGCACTCGGCTCTCCGCTCCCCCACTCACCTCCAGAAATGCGCGGAGGGACTGCTTGCTTATCGTGTAATACTTGGGCGGGTCCAAGAACAGAAACAGAATCCGGATGGCAGTCTCCTCGCCGGTGTCGGGGTCGATGATCTCGGCGATGAAGTGGTCCTCGTTGATGTGCATCCCTCTCTGGGCGGAGCACTCGAAGGAGACGCCGGGGCCGGACAGCTCGGTCAGGCCGTAGATGTCGTAGGCCTTGATTCCCATGACCTTCTGGATGTCCTGGCGCATCTCCTCGGTCCAGGCCTCGGCGCCGAAGATGCCCGCCTTCAGGGGAATCTGCTCGGGGGTCAGGCCCATGTCCCGCATGGTCTCGCCCAGGTAGGCAGCGTAGGAGGGGGTGCAGCACAGGATGGTGGCGCTCAGGTCCCGGATGAACATGATCTGCCGCTCGGTGTTGCCCGAGGAGGTGGGGATGGTCAGGCAGCCCACCTTGTGGGAGCCGCCGTTCAGGCCGGGTCCGCCGGTGAACAGACCGTAGCCGTAGGACACCTGGCACACATCCTCATCGGTGCCGCCGG
>ERZ857982.3603-NODE-3603-length-10262-cov-3.349270_pt1 | contig 10262 bp, 9 predicted proteins | sample MGYA00519955_ERZ857982 | MGnify/ENA primary metagenome ERZ857982 (study PRJEB31778, sample SAMEA3449416) | human gut metagenome | biome: human gut; feature: human-associated habitat; material: faeces | place: United Kingdom | collected 2010/2012 ... | reverse complement strand
GGGGGGCCTTGCCCTTGCGGAAGCCGGGCACGCTGATCTTGCCGCGCTGCTTCAGGTAAGCCTTGTTGATGGCGGCCTCAAAGGCGGCGGCGTCTGCTTCGATGGTCAGTGCGACCTTGCTCTTGTCCAGTTTTTCACAGGATTTTACACTCATTTTGATTTTTCCTCCGTTCAGCATTAAATCGTATCAATGCAATTCTATATAATAGCAGAAAACAATTTCAATTTCCACACTTTTTTGCTCTAATCACAAATTTTTTTAGGATGGAAGCCCAAATAATCCCCGGAGACCATGCAAAACGCGGTTCCGCCCCGGTCTCCCTGCAGGGCCCGGCGGTGAGAAGCACCGTGGAGATGGCCGTAGCAGCACACCTTCACGCCGTATTCCCGCAGCAGCCGCAGGATCTCCGGGCACTGGTACCCCTGATACAGCGGCGGATAATGGAGGAAGCACAGCTTCTCGCGGTCGCCTGCCGCCTTCAGGGAGGTTTCCAGCCGCCCTACCTCCCGCAGCAGCACCTTTTCGTTGTGGGTGCCCTGGTTGTCCAGCTCATAGAACCACCCCCGGGTGCCGCACAGGGCCACGTCCCCGTAAAAGCGGCAGTTGTTGTGGAGGATCTCCATGGTGGTCAGGCCGTTTTCCGCAAAGAACCGCTCCATTTTGGCGGCGGTGTTCCACCAGTAGTCGTGGTTGCCCTTGAGCAGGTATTTCTTCCCCGGCAGGGCGTCGATGAATCGGAAATCCTCCAGGGATTCCTCCAGGCTCATGCCCCAGGACAGATCGCCGCACAGCACGGTGACATCGTCCTCCGTCAGCACGGAGAATCCCTCCCGGATGCGGGCCACATAATCCCGCCACCCGTCCCCGAAGATCTCCATGGGCTTGTTGGAGCGCAGAGACAGATGCAGGTCGCCAATGGCATACAGCGCCATACGGCACCTCCTTTCTTGGTAATTTTAATGCTTTTAAAGGTCAAAAAGTAAACCATCAGCATCGCCGCCACAGCTCGACTCCGTGGTCATCCTGCGCAGAGCAAATCCGTTTTGGCAGCTCTGCGTCCCGCAGATTGAAATGGCGACGGTTTTTGCAGGTCACATAAGGGACGTTCATACATAGACGCAGGTCTCCGTCGGAAACATCCATGCCCAAATTCAAAACCTTCAGATTTGGCATATTGCAAAGAAAAGATAGGTTTGGCAAGATGTTATTTCCTTGTAACTCCAGATATTCCAGCGCCGATAAAGCGGACAGAGCAGAAAAATCCGTGATATGAGAGCAGTGGTCAAGGCACAGCTGGAATAAGGTACTCTTTACGTTTACCAGGGCGGAGATATCCGTCAGATTTCGCTGATAACACAAGGAAAGCGACTTCAAGGATTTTGCCTTGTGCAAGCCATTTAGCAAGTGAATTTTGCCCTGCGTCAGCGATAGCCAGTCTAAGCTTTCTCCCCCGATAACATCTGCAAGGTCATTTCCTTGATATGCGCAGAGATTAAGGGATTGTAGGTCCTGCGCATTGGCGAAACCATACTCGTACTTCGTATGTGATACATACAGGCACCGCAGACCAGGAACCTTCCCGTAGTCTATTTCACTGTGCAGTTTTCCGGCTATACCATAGGCCGTTTGACAGCGAAGCCATTTAACGCACGGCATATGATACAGCGGCGAAAAATCGAATCCGTCTGCCGCAGAGTCTGATGGAATGACCCACAAGAACTGAAGCGACGGGCATTGAGACAGCCAACCGATCTCGTCTGAAATGACGATTGCCTTTTCAAGCCCCTCTGACTGTATTAGTGCCAGATGTTCCGCAAAACTTCTGGAAGGATGCGGGAGCTGCGGCATTATACAGCCTGCGCTTTGCGGAGCATGAACGACAATCGCGTCATGCACATTGGTCGGATCGGTCAGCGCCGTAAAGATGAAGCCATTCCGATTTGTATATCCCTGCCGCAATTCGGCATAGGTTGCCTTTGTAAAAATCATGATTTACCTCTGTCCACGTCAATCCGTTGGCAGTACAGACGGAAGCGAATGTGATTTGTTAAAAGAACGCTTAACACCACCACACCATCCTCCGCAGATTGTTCCAGAACAGGTCCTCCAGCAGGGCCTGGGGATAGCCCCGGGCTGCCAGGGCCTGCCACAGGCGGGGCATGTCCTGGACGCCCCGCATTCCGGCGGCCAGGGTCCCGCAGCCGTCCAGATCGCCGCCCAGGCACAGAGCTTTCTCCCCGCCCAGCTCCAGAAAATGCTCCACATGGGCCACCAGCTCCTCCATGGTGCCCGCCGGACCCACAAACGGCCGGTACAGGTTCAGCCCCACCACACCGCCGGTGTCCCGGATGGCCCGGAACATGTCGTCGGTGAGATTGCGCCGGTGGGGGCACAGGGCCCGGCTGTTGGAGTGGGTGGCCACCACCGGCCCCCGGGCCAGGCGCACCACGTCCCAGAACCCCGGGTCGCTGATGTGGGACACGTCGGGGCAGATATGGCACGCCTCCAGCTGCCGCAGGAAGTCGGCGCCAAGAGGGGAGAGGCCCCGATCCGTGTCCCGGCAGTTGGTGCCGGACAGAACATTGGGCCAATTCCACACGGGGTTGAGAAACCGCACGCCCCATTCCGCCGCCGTCTCCACCTGTCCCGGGTCGCAGCCTATGAGCTCGGCCCCCTCTATGGAGAGAATCGCCGCCATTTTCCCGTCTGCTGCGGCCCGGTCCACCTCTGCGCCGGTGCGGCAGGGGACAATGACGTCCCGGTTCTGCTCCATCTCCCGCAGGAACTTCTGATGCAGGAGTTGTCCCTCCCGGACCATGGTGCTGCCCTGGGGAACCTCCTCCGGGTCCTGGTACAGGGCGAACACCTGGGCGAACCGCCCGAAGGCCGATGCCCGGCGCAGATCCAGATGACCGTCGTTTTCCCGCAGCTGCGCTCCGGTCCGCAGGCAGCGGTAAATGGTATCGCAGTGCGCGTCAAAATAGGGGATATGTTCCATATGTCACCTCAAAATGCGTTTTCAATGTACTCTATGCGGGCGGCCTTCTGGGGGTGCGGTCCGTCGGCGTACACCTCCGCCACGTCGAAGCGGGCGGGGCAGTCCAGGTCCTTCACCATCAGATACCACGCCGCCGTTTTCCGCAGCCGCTGCTGCTTCTGGGGCGTCACGTACTCCCGGGGCAGGCCGCAGGACAGATTGGTCCGGGTCTTGACCTCCACGAAGCACAGCACCCCGTTCTTTCGGGCGATCAGATCGATCTCCCCGAACCGGCAGTGAAAGCCGTGGGCCAGCAGGGTATACCCCCGGCGGCGCAGATAGTTGGCCACCTCCGCCTCGCCCCAGGTGCCCTCCGCCCGGCTCATGACCGGTGCTCCTTCCACTTGACCAGGAACGACTGCCGGTGCTCCGGGCAGGGGCCGTATTGGTCCAGCATGGCATAGTGCAGCTTGGTGCCGTAGCCCTTGTGCTGGGCGAAGTGATATTGGGGGTACTCCTTGTCCAGCACCTCCGTCACATACCGGTCCCGGGTGACCTTGGCCAGGATGGACGCTGCTGCAATGGAGATGCTGCGCCCGTCGCCGCCTACCACCGTCTCATGGGGGAGGTCGATGGAGGCGCACCGCCCATGGTCCCGGTTGCCGTCGATGAGGGCATAGTCCGGGGACAGGGAAAGGGCCTCGATGGCCAGTTCCATGGCCTTGATGCGGGCGCTTAAAATGTCCGTGGCATCGATCTGCGCCGCACTGACGGAGGCCACGGCCCAGGCAATGGCCCTTTCGGTGATGACACCGTACAGGGCCTCGCGCTTTTTCTCCGTCAGCTTCTTGGAGTCGTCCAGTCCCGGGATATCGCACCCCTCCGGCAGGATCACAGCACCCGCGCACACCGGCCCCATCAGGGGCCCGGCTCCCGCCTCGTCGCAGCCGCACACCAGGGCATAGCCCCGCTTTCGGGCCGCCTGTTCCAGGGAATCATCCGGTCTCATTGGGCATCCTCCACCGTTTCCAGGGTGAACCGCCCCAGCTTGCCGCCCCGGAACTCGTCCAGCAGGACCCGGGCCATGCGCTGGGTGTCCACCTGGGCTCCCCGCATGAGAAAGCCCCGCTTCCGCCCGGCCTTTTCCAGCAGGTCATATCCGCTGTCCTCCGGCTCCACCTCAATTTTGTACCGCTCCGCCAGCACCGGCGCGTATCGCTGGGACAGGTAGTCCATCAGGCAGCAGGCCAGCTCCTCCATGTCCACCACATCGTCCTTGATGGCGCCGGTGAAGGCCAGGCGCTTGCCTACCTCCGGGTCGTCGAACCGGGGCCACAGGATCCCCGGGGTGTCCAGCAGCTCCAGAGTGCTGTCCACCGGCACCCACTGCTTGCTGCGGGTGACGCCGGGCCGGTCCTCGGCCCGGGCGGTCTTGCGATGGGCCACCTTGTTGATAAAGGTGGATTTGCCCACGTTGGGGATGCCCAGCACCATGATCCGCACGGTGCGGCCCACCTGGCCCCGATCGGCCCAGGCCGCCAGCTTGTCCCGCAGCAGCTCCCGGACGGCGGCGGCAAACTGGGCGGTGCCTGCACCGCCCTTGGCATTGGCCTCCAGGACGGCATAGCCCTTTCCCCGGAAATACGCCGCCCAGCGGCGGGTCTCGCCGGGGTCTGCCTGGTCTACCCGGTTCAGCACCACCAGGCGGGGCTTCCCCGCCGTCAGTTCGTCCACATCCGGGTTCCGGCTGGACAGGGGAATGCGCGCATCCAGAATTTCGCACACCGCATCCATATTCTTGATTTCTGCCGTGATCATCCGCCGGGTCTTGGTCATGTGCCCGGGGAACCAGCTGAGATTGTCTACCTGCATATTTATCACCTCTTACGCATACTTCATAACCATACAATTATATCATATTCCAGGCCCCTTGGCAAAAGAAAAAACGCCCGCACACAGCAGGCGTTCGTTCTTTTTTCGGGGGATACGGCTTACAGCTTCTCCTTGACCTTGGCAGCCTTACCGACGCGGTCGCGCAGGTAGTACAGCTTGGCGCGGCGCACGAAGCCGTGACGGACCACCTCGATGGTGGCGATGGAGGGGGAGTGAACGGGGAATACCTTCTCCACGCCCACGCCGTAGGAGATACGGCGGACGGTGATGGTCTCCTCGATACCGCCGTGCTTCTTGGCAATGACGGTGCCCTCAAAGACCTGGATACGCTCGCGGGCGCCTTCCTTGACCTTCACGTGCACGCGGACGGTATCGCCCACCTGCACCTGGGGGACTTCCTTCTCCAGCTGCTCCTTGTTCAGTGCTTTGATCAGATCCATGGATATTTCCTCCTGTTTATATAGGCGTTCGTGCCGTCATGTGTGCGGCGCTCACTCCATTCCGGAGCGCCGGCGGCAGAGGACCGCCCTTTTTACGCCATGATAGGATATCATATCCCATCCCATTTTGCAAGTATTTTTTTCAAATCATGGGGCCTTTTTGAAAACCAGCCGCGCTCACCGGGAAAACGGCAGGCGCGGCTGGTCAATGCTCAGGTCATACGGTGCCCGTTACCGTCAGGATGCTCTGACCTGGTGTGACGGTCCAGGAGCCGTCGGCGTTCTGGGTAAACGCGGCCTCCGGCACCGTCAGTTTCCCGGCCACGGTGGCAAACGCGCCGGTGGCGGCGTCGTAGGTGTAATCCTCCGGCGACGTCCAGGCTGCACCGTTAAAGGTGACGCCGGTGATGGTCAGGGTGGGTTCAAAGGTATCGGTGATCACCGCGCCCTCCTGGCCGGTCAGGGCAGTGCTGCCGGTGTTTTGAACGGTAAAGGTATAGGTCAGGGGCCCATTGCCGGTGACCACAGCGGGGCACAGCGCCTTGCTGATGCTCAGCTCCGGTGCGGCCTGCGCCGCCGTGGTGGCCGTGGCCGTCAGGGGAGCCGCCAGCCCGCCGCCGGTAACGGTGACGGTGTTGCGGATCTCGCCCTCCACCCCCGGCGGGGCGAACTCCGTGACCCGTGCCTGATACACCAGGGTGACGTTGCCTCCGGCGGGGATAGTCACGCCGGTAACGGTCATCGGCGGCCCCGCCGTCACTGCCGGGGCGGTCTGCTCCGTGCCGCCGGTGTAATAGTGGAGGGTGCCCGCCTCATAGGCCAGGGGATACACCGTCTGGCCCCCGGCGGTATAGCCGCCCAGGTCGTCGGTCAGGGTCAGCCCGGTCAGCGCCGTGCCGGTGTTGGTCAGGGTCACCACATACGTTACCGTGTCCCCGGGCCGGTAGCTGCCGGACACCGCCGTCTTGGTAACGGTCAGGGCGTCCAGCAGCTCGCCGGTGACCACGTTGGAATTGATCTGGCTGCCGTTATAGGATAACGTTGCCATATTGGTAAAGGAAGCCATAGAACTCCTCCCGGAAAACGGATGGATTTTCCCGCGCTGCCGCGGGAGCCGTTTCCGCATTCCAGTGTATGCGCCATGGCCTGCCGCCGTCAGCCCTGCTTGTTCAGGGATGCCTGCACAAAGCCCACGAACAGGGGATGGGGCCGGTTGGGGCGGCTCTTGAACTCCGGGTGGAACTGAACGCCCACAAACCAGGTGTTCCCGGGTTCCTCCACGATCTCCACCAGGTGGCCGTCCGGAGACAGCCCCGCCAGCCGCAGCCCGGCATCCTGGAGCTCTTGCCGGAACTGGTTGTTGAATTCATACCGGTGCCGGTGCCGCTCGGAGATCTCGGCGGTACCGTAGGCGTTCCGGGCCAGGGTACCATCTGCCAGCACGCAGGGGTATTTGCCCAGCCGCATGGTGCCGCCCTTGGCGGTGACGCCTACCTGATCGAGCATCAGTGCGATGACGGGATGGGCGGTAAGGCCGGAAAATTCAGCGCTGTGGGCGTCGGCCCACCCGGCCACATGCCGGGCATATTCAATGACGGCGATCTGCATGCCCAGGCAGATGCCGAAATACGGCACGTCGTTCTCCCGGGCGTACTGTGCTGCCAGGATCATGCCCTCGATACCCCGGTCGCCGAAGCCGCCGGGCACCAGAACGCCGGAGCAATCTCCCAGCACCCGGCCAACGTTTTCCGCCGTCAGGCCCTCGGAGTCCACCCATTTGATATTTACCTTGGCGTCGCAGGCCGTCCCCGCATGGAACAGGGACTCGACCACGCTGAGATAGGCGTCGTGGAGGCCGGTATATTTGCCCACCAGGGCGATCTGCACGGTCTTGTGTACGCCGTTGATGCGGCGGACCAGCGCTGTCCATTCCGCCAGATCCGGCTCCCGCTGGGGCAGGCCCAGCTTCCGGCAGGCCACCCGGCACAGGCCCTCCTTCTCCAGCAGCAGCGGCACCTCATACAGAGTGGAGGCCGTCAGGTTCTGGATAACGCAGTCCTCCTCCATGTTGCAGAACAGGGCAATCTTCCGCCGCAGGTCCTCCGGCAGGGGACTGTCGGTGCGGCACACCAGAATATCCGGCTGAATGCCCACGGACAGCAGCTCCTTCACGGAGTGCTGGGTGGGCTTGCTTTTCAGCTCACCGGTGCCGGGGATGGACACCACCAGGGGCACATGGATATACAGCACGTTTTCCCGGCCCTTTTCTGCCGCCACCTGGCGGATGGCCTCCAGATAGGGCTGGCTCTCAATATCGCCCACGGTGCCGCCTACCTCAGTAATGATGATGTCGGTCTGACCGTCGTCCATGGCATAGATGCGGCGCTTGATCTCGTCGGTAACATGGGGGATGATCTGGACGGTGCCGCCCAGATAGCCGCCCTGGCGTTCCCGGTTCAGCACATTCCAGAACACCTTGCCCGAGGACACCGACGCGTTCCCCGTCAGGGATTCGTCCACGAAGCGCTCATAGTGGCCCAGGTCCAGGTCCGTCTCCGCGCCGTCATCGGTGACAAACACCTCGCCGTGCTGGAAGGGGCTCATGGTGCCGGGATCCACATTAAAATAGGGGTCAAACTTCTGATTTTTCACCCGGAAGCCCCGCTGCTTCAGCAGCCGCCCCAGGGATGCCGCGCAGATGCCCTTTCCCAACCCGGACACCACGCCGCCGGTAACAAAGATATGCTTCATCGTGACCACTCCTTACCCGCAGAATACCACGTTAAAATACTTTCAAATTCTACTGCCGCGGTATTTCCTCGTCAAGACGGAATATTTATCAAAATAAAGAATCATTCTGCCGCCATCCCTGCACAAACAGCCAAAATTGCAAAATATGCGGAACTTTTCCTTGCATTCTATCCGCCTGCGTGGTATGGTAGGTTTGGTCCCGCCCTTTCCGGCGGGATTTTTTGCGCCTGCTTTCAATTTGTTTAAGCGCCTTTACCGTCCGTCTGCCCCTGGTCCGTGACGATCGGTATGTCGCAGAAAGAATCGCAAGAGCCCCCGGAGGTCTCCCGATCGGTAGACCCCGGGGGCTTTCTGTGTATTTACACGGAGAACAGAATGTCTGCGTAGGTGGGGTAGGGCCAGTATTTCGCAGCGGTCAGGGACTCCATCTGATCGATGGACTGGCGGGCCTCCTCCATGCGGCGGACGATCTCCTCCCGGTAATACCGGGCTGCGTCGATGCCGCCCTCGGCATCGGGGGCCTTGTCCATGGCCTCGTTTATGGCCGCCATGGTGTCGTACAGACTGCCGGTAAGGGCGGACAGCTTTTGCAGCAGGTCCTCCTCTACCCGGCAGGGGACCACCAGCTCCCGCTTGTGCAGGATGGCCTGGGTCAGGTCCGCCGTATAGCGGTTCACTGCCGGCAGGATGCCCCGCAGGACCATGTCCCGCAGAGTGGACGCCTCAATGGCCGTGACCTTGCAGTAATTTTCCAGGTGGATCTCGTACCGGGCGCGCATTTCCGTCTCGCTGAGAATATTGTGTCCGGCGAACAGACGGATGTTCTTGGGGTCAATATAGGCGGGCATGCAGTCCACGGTGTCCCGCAGGTTGCTGAGCCCCCGGCGCTGGGCCTCCTGCACCCAATCCTCCCCATAGCCGTTGCCGTTGAAGATGATGCGCTGGTGAGCCTTGAAGGTGTCGTGCAGCAGATTCTGCAGGTCCGCCTGGAAGTCGTTGGACTGCTCCAGGACGTCCGCAAATTCCTCCAGCTCCTGGGCCATGATGGTGTTGAGCACCACGTTGGGGCTGGCGATGGACTGGGAGGAGCCCAGCATACGGAACTCGAACTTGTTGCCGGTAAAGGCCAGGGGAGAGGTGCGGTTCCGGTCTGTGGTGTCCTGGGGGATCTCCGGCAGGGTGTCCACGCCGATGGCCAGCTTGCGCTTGGCCTTGTCCACGTACTCCTGGCCGCTGATGATGGAATCCAGAATGGCCGTCAGCTCATCGCCCAGGAACACGGAGATGATGGCCGGAGGGGCCTCGTTGCCGCCCAGACGGTGATCGTTGCCGGGATAGGACACGCAGCAGCGCAGCATATCCTGGTATTCGTCCACGCCCTTGATAAACGCCGCCAGGAACAGCAGGAACTGGGCATTCTGGCTGGGAGTTTTGCCGGGCTTGAGCAGATTCTCGCCGGTATCCGTGGCCAGGGACCAGTTATCGTGCTTGCCGCTGCCGTTGATGCCGGCAAAGGGCTTCTCGTGCAGCAGACAAACCAGACCGTGGCGGTCGGCCACCTTCTTCAGGAACTCCATGGTCAGCTGATTGTGGTCGCAGCTGCTGTTGGCGTCAGAGTAGACCTGGGCTACCTCATGCTGGGCCGGGGCTACCTCGTTGTGCTCCGTCTTGGCGGGGACACCCACCTTCCACAGCTCCTGATCCAGCTCATGCATGAACTCCGCCACCCGGGGCTTGATGGCCCCGTAATAGTGGTCGTCCAGCTCCTGGCCCTTGGGGGGCTTGGCGCCGAACAGCGTACGGCCGCACAGCACCAGATCCTCCCGGCGGCGGTACATCTCCTTATCGATGAGGAAGTATTCCTGCTCGGGGCCCACCTGTGCGGTGACGTGCTGGGCCTGGGTGTTGCCGAACAGCCGCAGAATGCGGATGCTCTGGGTGTCCAGCAGCTTCATGGACCGCAGCAGCGGCGTTTTCTTATCCAGAGTCTCGCCGCCGTAGGAGCAGAAGATGGTGGGGATATACAGGGTCTTATCCTTGACAAAGGCATAGGCAGTGGGGTCCCAGGCGGTGTAGCCCCGGGCCTCGAAGGTGGCCCGCAGGCCGCCGGAGGGGAAGCTGGAGGCGTCGGCCTCGCCACGGGACAGCTCCTTGCCGGACAGCTCCATCAGCACGCCGGTGGGGCCGTGGGGGGTGATGA
>ERZ857982.3601-NODE-3601-length-10268-cov-3.691961_pt1 | contig 10268 bp, 7 predicted proteins | sample MGYA00519955_ERZ857982 | MGnify/ENA primary metagenome ERZ857982 (study PRJEB31778, sample SAMEA3449416) | human gut metagenome | biome: human gut; feature: human-associated habitat; material: faeces | place: United Kingdom | collected 2010/2012 ... | reverse complement strand
TCATGTACCTCACGGGCATCCAGAACATCCGTGACGTGCTGCCCTTCCCCCGCACGGCTTACGGATTCTAAGATAGAGCATACTATGACCGGACTGCTGCCTTTCGCAGCGGCCCGGTTTTTGGTTGGCGGGCTTGCCCTCTCAGTCACCTTCGGTGACAGCTCTCCCAGAGGGAGAGCCTTCTGCCTCTCCTTTTGGGAGAGGTGGCGCGGCGATAGCCGCGACGGAGAGGGCAAGCTGCCTTCGCATTTTCAACAAGGAGGCCCAAACAAGTGGAAAACATCGCCCCGGCCCTGCTGGAATGGTTTTACCGGAACCAGCGCATCCTGCCCTTCCGCACCGACCCCAGCCCTTACCACGTCTGGCTGAGCGAGATCATGCTGCAGCAGACCCGCGTCTCGGCGGCGCTGCCGTATTACGAGCGCTTTCTGGCGGCGCTGCCGGACATCCCGGCGCTGGCGGCCTGTGAGGAAGAAAAGCTGCACAAGCTCTGGGAGGGTCTGGGCTACTACAGCCGGGTGCGCAACCTCCAGAAAGCCGCCCGCATCGTCTGCGAGGAGTACGGCGGCGAGCTTCCGGCCGACTACGACGCCCTCCGCGCCCTGCCCGGCATCGGAGACTACACGGCGGGAGCCATCGCGTCTATCAGCTTCGGACTGGCCGTGCCTGCCGTGGACGGAAATGTGCTGCGGGTGTTTTCCAGATTGTATAATGATCCGGGCGTTATTACAGAACCGGGGGTAAAAAAGGCCTTTACAGCCCGGGTCATGGAGCATCAGCCCCCGGAAAAGGCGGGCGACTACAATCAGGCCCTGATGGAGCTGGGGGCGCTGGTCTGCCTGCCGAACGGTGCGCCGCTGTGCGGACAATGCCCGCTGGCAGCGCTGTGCGCCGCCCGGGCGGCAGGCACGGCGCTGGAACTGCCCCGCAAGGCCGCGCCCAAAGCCCGGCGGGTGGAGCCGGTGACGGTGGTGCTGGCCGAGAATGCCGAGGGACGGTTCCTCTTACAGCAGCGGCCCGGGAAGGGCCTGCTGGCCGGGCTGTGGCAGCCCCTTTTATGGGAGGGCGAGGCCCTCAGCGCCGGGGAAACGCTCGCCCGTCTGGAAGGACTGGGCCTCGGCTGCGCGGGTGCCGAAGCCCTGCCGGAGGCAAAGCACATCTTCAGCCACATCGAGTGGCGGATGAAGGGATATGCCGTCCGCGTCGGCGCAGTTTATGCCCCGGCAGGCTGCGTCTGGGCCAGTCGGGAACAGATGCAGGACGAATATACCCTGCCCGGCGCATTCAAGGCCTACAAAAAGCGGATGGGACTCTGAAAAAGCAAAATTTTGCCTTTTTGGTTGTAATTTTCGCGCAGTACGGGTATAATAGTTGCAGAATAGACCGAGTCTGTGCCGCGGAATGACCGCTGAGAATGGCTGGACCGCTGGTTCGACCAAAAAGGAGTGTGCTGAACCTATGAAGAAATCTTGTCTGATCGCTGTTGTTGCCGCAACGCTGGCCGCTGTAGCGGGTGCGCTGACCGCTGTGGCTGTTTATCTGCGCCGCCGTGAGAAGGAGCTGGACGAGTACGAGCGCCTGCTGTTCGGCGAGGATACCGCCGCCCCCGCTGAGGAAGAGCCTGCCGAGGCCGAAGAAGAGGCAGCTCCCGCTGAGGATACTGCCGAATAACGCGGGCCGAAACAGAACAAAACACCAGAGGGCGCACCGGCAGTCTGTAACAGGGCTGTGTCGATGCGCCCTTTTTGATTGCTATAACAGGAAAGCGGGCTTGCCCTCTCCGTCTGCTCCCGCTGGTCGCATCCACCTTTCCCAAAGGGAGAGGCAGAAGTTTACCGGCAGGCCAAAGGCTCTCCCCTTGGGAGAGCTGGCGCGTAAGCGCCTGAGAGGGCAAGCCCGTTATAGGAGGAACGCAAATGAAGCGGCTATTATTATGGCTCATCGGCGTGGCGCTGGGCGTCGCGGTGCTGCTGGCGGCGGTGATGAGCGTGAGCTACTCGTTCACCTCGGAGGGGGCGAAGCCTGCCTCTGCGGTGCAGTTCGCCGGGCAGGAGCTGGAACCCAACGGCTGGTGCTGGCAGGTGCCGCTGCTGGGCGGTCAGCTGGACAAGGTATTCGCCAGCCCCCGCACCCTCACGGTGCAGAAGCTGGGCGTCCTCTACGACGCCCATCCGGCCTTCACCCTGCCCGACTGGTTCAGCTACGGCCCTCTGACCATCACCGACAGCGCGGGCAATGTGGTCTTCACGGGCACGGTGTCCGCCTACGAGGACTTCCTCTTCCCGGCCAACGGAGACTACAAGGCTGAGCTGACGCTCTGGCGGATGCCGGAGACGATGCTGGCCACCCAGTTCGAGGGCGGCAGCACCGGCCAGCTCCGGCGAAATCCCCGGCTGGAGAAGCCCGCAAAGCCCACAGGCTGGTACTATTACTCCTTCCGGTTCACCTTGCAGGCCAGCGCCGGAGTGGAGCTTTCTGCCGACCGGGTGGAGCAGGGCGGCACGGTAGCGGCGGCCTTCACCGGCATGGTGGGCGACACCGCCCCTGCCGTGGAAACAGACCTCGGCAGCGTGCAGGCCGTCCGCTTGGGCAGCGGGTGGCGTGCCTACATCCCGGCGGCCTACAACGCCTCCGCCGGTGCCCACGAAGTGACCTTTACGGTGGGCGGCGAGACGGTGACGAAGAACATCACCGTCATCCCGAAGGATTTCGGCACCGTCGAGGTGGAGGCCGGGCCAGAGGCCTCCGAGGAGGCCAACGCCGAGTTCCGCAACATCGTCTGGCCTCTCTACGAGCAGCCCGCCCGCGAAAAGCTGTGGAGCGGCGGCTTCGTCTGCCCGGCGGAGAACTACATGACCCTCGTGGATTTCGGGCAGGTGAAAGTCACCGGCGGCAAGCAGGGCAGCAGGTCCAACTCCACAAAACTCTACACCATCCCGGGCGAACCCTGCCGCGCCCCGGCGGCGGGCGTCGTGGTGCTGACGAAATATCTCGCCCTCACCGGAAACACCGTCGTCATCGACCACGGCTGCGGGCTGCGCAGCTACCTCTACGGGCTGGACGCCCTCTCGGTCAGCGCTGGCCAGAGCGTCGAGCGGGGGCAGGCTGTGGGCACGCTGGGCGAGGAGATGACGATGGACTTCAAGCTCGGCAGCAAGAGCGTGAACCCGTGGCCCCTGTTCCAGACCAGCGGGGGGCTGTTCTGGAAAGAGAACGGATGAAAAAATACAAAAGGGACTGTTGCAGCGCAGCAGTCCCTTCTGTTATAGAAAAGCTTCAGGAGATGGCGTCCACGTCCCACTTCATCTGGACGGCGTCGGCGCCTTCCAGCGTGATGTGGAGCGCACCGGCGTTGTCGATGGCCTGCTCGGGCGTCCGTGCACCGCACAGGACGTGCAGGCCGGGGATCATCCGGGCCGTCAGGGCGATGACCAGCTGCGCCTTGGTGCAGTGGTACTTCTCGCAGAGGTCGCCCCAGCTGTCCAGCAGGTGGATGGCCTGTGCCCGGCGGGCAGGCTGGAAGCAGGGGTTCGTGTTCCGGGTGCTGCCCTCGGGATAGGTGGTGTCCATCGTCACCTTGCCGGTGAGCAGGCCCTGCTCCAAGGGAGAGTAGGCCTGAATGGACACGCCCAGCTCCTTGCAGGTGGGCAGCAGCTGCTTTTCGATGCGGCGGGTCAGCAGGCTGTACTTTTCCTGAATGACATCCAGCTGGCCGTACTTGCAGTAGCCGCGGATGAGGTCGGCGGTGGTGTTGGATGCGCCGATGGCCCGGATCTTGCCCTGCTCTTTGAGCTTCATCATGGCCTCGACAGTCTCTTCCAGCGGGAAGATGGAGAGGTCCGGCGTCTGCCAGTGGGTGTACAGCACGTCCAGATGGTCGGTGCCGAGGCGGCGCAGGCTGTCTTCCACATCCTCGATGATGCTCTTGGCGGAGAGGTCGCGGTAGGTCTGCACACCATCCACGACCTTGTGGAGAACAGGGCTTTCGTGCCGCCACTCGAGGCCGCACTTGGTGGAGAGGATGACCTTGTCCCGGTCGATGTGGCGCAAAGCCTCGCCCACCACCTCTTCGCTGTGGTAAAGGCCGTAGATGGGGGCAGTGTCGATCCAGACGATGCCCTGCTCCACGGCAGTCTCGATGGCCTTTACCGACAGGGCATCGTCATTGTCGCCCCACCAGCGTCCGCCGCCGATGGCCCATGTGCCCAGCCCCAGAAAGGGGGAAGAAAGGCCGCTTTTGCCAATATTACGTTTTTCCATAGATCCATTACCTTCTTTGCCAGCGGTGCCTCCGAGAGGGGACTGCTGGTACTCATTGTTGTATTTCTGCTGTATTCCAAAAAGAGCTGCTGCGCAGGTGCTCTGCACAGCAGCTCTTGGAAACCTGTAACTTAAATATTGCCAAATTCGCTCAGCTTTAACGTCTCATTGTGCGTCTCAGCCCAGCGGATGGCCCAATCGGAGGTGAACAGGAGCAGGCGGTTGCCCTTCATGTCCTCCACGGCCTTGGTGTCGCTGGTGAGGTCGAGGTCGCGCAGGACGTAGGTGTCGGGGTCGTTCTGGATCCAGCGCAGCTGCTCAAAGGGGAGCTGCTGCATCCGGATCTCCACGTTGTACTCGGTGTTCAGACGGTACTCCAGCACTTCCAGCTGCAGCACGCCCACCACGCCGACAACGACCTCCTCCATGCCGGAGCCAAGGTCGCGGAAGATCTGGATAGCGCCCTCCTGGGCGATCTGCTCCATGCCCTTCACGAACTGCTTGCGCTTCATGGTGTCCTTCTGCTCGATGCGGGCAAAGTGCTCGGGAGAGAAGGTGGGGATACCGGCGAACTCGACCTTCTTCTTGCCGGTGCACAGGGTGTCGCCGATGGAGAAGATGCCCGGGTCGAACAGGCCGATGATATCGCCCGCGTAAGCCTCGCTGACAATAGCGCGGTCGTCGGCCATCAGGCTGGTGCCGGTGGCGAGCTTGATATTCTTGCCTTCCTGCACATGGAAAGCCTCCATGCCGCGCTCAAACTTGCCGGAGCAGATGCGCAAGAATGCGATGCGGTCGCGATGGTTCTTGTTCATGTTGGCCTGAATCTTGAAGATAAAGCCGCTGAACTGGTCGCTGCACGGCTCTACCAGCTCGCCGCCCACGGCGTCCTTGCGGGGCAGCGGGGTGGGGGTCAGGCGCAGGAACTCCTTCAAAAACGGCTCCACGCCAAAGTTGGTCAGTGCCGAGCCGAAGAACACGGGGCTCAGCTCGCCGTGCTGCACAGCGTTCAGGTCAAATTCTTCCGCTGCACCGTCCAAAAGTTCAATATCCTCAGCCAGCTTGGCGTGGTTGGCAGCGCCGATCAGGTCGTCCAGGCGGGGGTCGCCCAGCTCGGCCTCGATCTCGTCCACCATCTTCACGCCGTTGGCGCGGCCGTCGCTCTCAAACGCCAGTACGCGGCGCGCGGTGCGGTCGTACACGCCCTTAAAATCCTTGCCGCAGCTGATGGGCCAGTTCATCGGGTAGGTCTTGATGCCCAAAATTTCCTCGATGTTCTCCATCAGTTCAAACGGGTCGCGGGCTTCGCGGTCCATCTTGTTGACGAAGGTAAAGATGGGGATGTGGCGCAGGGTGCAGACCTTGAACAGCTTGATGGTTTGTGCCTCAACGCCCTTGGCCGCGTCGATGACCATGACGGCGCAGTCGGCGGCCATCAGGGTGCGGTAGGTATCCTCGGAGAAGTCCTGGTGGCCGGGGGTGTCCAGGATGTTGATGCACTTACCCTGGTAGTTGAACTGCAAAACAGACGATGTAACGCTGATTCCGCGCTGTTTCTCAATGTCCATCCAGTCCGAGACAGCGTGTTTGGCGCTCTGCTTGCCCTTCACGGAGCCAGCGGTCTGGATGGCCCCACCGTAGAGCAGGAGTTTTTCGGTCAGTGTAGTTTTACCGGCGTCGGGGTGCGAGATGATCGCAAACGTGCGCCGGGATTCAATTTCTTCGCGCAATGATGCCATTGGTTGCTCCTTTTTGGTTTGGCTGCGCCAGCGGCTGGCGGCCCTATATAATAAGGTAGATGGTTTCTGGTTGTTCGCAAGCAGTTACACGGGGGCACACTCCTCTATGATAATACCGTACACTATCATACACGGAATCGGGGGAAAATGCAATATTTTATTGCGATTTTTTGTGGTTTTTAGGCCGCGCCCCTCCGGCCCCGCCTACCTTGCGGCAGGGCCTTTTATAACGGCTTCTCATCCAAGGCCTTCCTTTTTTGTGACCAAAAAAGGAAGGCCTAAAAACAGTATGCTGTTATATAGAAAGAGGGACCGCATGGTGGTCCCTCTTGAAGGCTGCTATTAAAATCAAATCAATCCAATTCAAAATCCCCCGGCAGCAGCAGCGCCAGATCCGCGTCAGCATCAGCAATAAGCCGTTTTGCCTGGTTCAAAATGGCCTTTTCCAAAACATTCCGGGCCATACGTCCGTTGCCGTTGGTCGCCGCATCCGCCGCCTGCTGCGCATCATACCATTTAATCAGCGCATCCCGGCAGCTTTCGTCCAAATTATACCCCTTGCTCTTGGCAATCGACAAGGTAATGCGGTACAGCTCCTCGCCGGTGTAATCCGGGAACTCGATCTGGTTCGGGAACCGGCTCGCCAAACCCGAGTTGGCCGACAAAAACAGCTGCATCTCCTTGGTATACCCGGCCAAAATCACGACCAGGTCGCCCCGGTTATCCTCAATGCCTTTCACAAGGGTATCAATGGCTTCCAGCCCGAAGCTATCCTCGCCCCCGCGGTACAAACTGTACGCTTCATCGATGAAAAGCACACCGCCCAGCGCACTCTGTATCACGGTGTTGGTCAGGGGCGCGGTGTGCCCCACATACCGGCCCACCAGGTCCGCACGGGTCACTTCCACCAGCTGGCCGCCGCGCAGCGCACCGATGGCCTTGAGATATTTCGCCAAAATGCGGGCGATGGTGGTTTTGCCGGTGCCGGGGTTGCCGGTAAAGATCATGTGCATGTTGACCTCGGCCACCTTGAGGCCCTGGGCCTTGCGGCGCTGCTGGGCCTGCACATTTTTGGCGATGTCACGCACATAATTTTTCACTTCAGCCAAACCGACGATCTCGTCCAGCTCGGCCTCCACGGCATCCACGTCACCGCGGTACTGCTGGGGCAGCAGGGCCAGCAGGTCAAAGGGCTCGCCGCCATTTACGCTAAGCAACAATTTTCCATCTGCAGCGGTCAACACGGCGGGTGTGCCGTCGGCGGGCGGCTCCTCCGCGTCCAGCACGTACTCGGCCAGGGCGCGGTAGGCGTTCTCGCAGTAATCCCGCATGGCCTGCATGCCGGTAGTCTTGCCGTACTGGGCGGCCAGCAGGTCGCGCACGTCGGCCCCCATGGACAGCGCCAGACCACATTGTTTGCGCACACGCTGCGCAAGCCAGTTCAGCTCGCGGGCGGCCACGGCGGCCAGCGCCTCGGGGGTAAAGGCCTGGGTGCGGCAGACGTCCCCGGCCAGTGCATCCACGAACCGCGCCCCAAAGGTATCGGCCAGCGCGGCCTCGTCCTTGTTGGAGAAAAACACAAAATATTTACCGCCGGCCGTCAATTCTCCGATGGCTCCGGGCGCCAGCGCGGTGCCCACGTCCACCAGGATGCCCCGCTGCAGCACGTAGCGGCTGCTCAGCGAAAGCGTCCCCTCGATGGCCAGTGTCGACAACATATTTAAATAATTGGCCGCGCAGCCCTCGTAGTGGTCAAAGGCCAAAACCTCGGCATCGGACTGCAGCGCCGCATACAGATCCTGTAAAAATAATTTTTCCTGGGCCGGGCCGGGATAGAGCGATAAATCCATCCGCTCAATGGCCGCGCTGCGCAAGATCCCCCGGCTGGCCAGCTCCTCCACCGCGCAGGTCAGCGCGTAGTGGCGGCCGGTGCCGTTGGGGCCGCACAGCAGCATCAGGTTGCGGGCGCGGCCGGTGTCCCCCGCCGTGCCCATCACAAAGGGGCGGCGGAACGCCTTGACCAGCGCCGACACAAAGGCGTCCTGCCCCAACACCTGCGCTTTAATTTTATCCGCTGCACCGCTAAAATCCGTGTTCACGGGCTTGTCCGCGTTTTTCGGTTCGGCAGCCGGTGCGGCAGTGGTCCCGCCCAGCAGCCCGTCCTGATGCAGCGATCTCGTCAGCTCGCTGCTCATTTTCCGCACGCTCTCGGCGGTGGCAGCGCCCGCTTTTTGCACAGCATCCAGCGCCGAGCCTGCCGCACTCTGCCGCTTTTGGGCCGCGGTCAGCGCATCCAGGCTTGCCTGCATCTGCTGCACGGCGTCGTTGGCATCCTCGGCCTGTTTCGACGTAGCGGCGTATTTTTTACCGCCCATCAGGCCGCGCACCCAGGCATCGTACTGATCTTCCAGGCTCATTGGTCATCCTCCCGGCCCGCCTTATGGGGCAGTTTGTACGTGTAAAAATCTTTTGCAGTACATCCAGCACGGCCGCCGCCCGCACAGGCGCAGGCACACGCGCAGCTGGAAGCACAGGCGCAGGCGCAGCTGGAAGCGCACCCGCTGTTGTGCCGCCCCACGCCGCCGCCGCGGGAAGAACCGCCGCCGGTATGGTAATTTTTCGGCGGGTCGGTGCGGGTGTAGCCCTTGGGGGGCGGGGCGGTGCGGGCCACATGGATGGTGTGTACGCCGTTGGTGTACCAGAACCAGTCGTCCGGGTCCAGCCCGCTGCCGAAGCCGCCGCCCCAGTCCGGTGTCATCGAGCCGACAACAATAATCAGTGCTGCGGCAAAAATCAGCAGCCCGATCACCACCGTCAGGATGCCGATCATCTCGTCGGCGGTCATGCCGCCGTCGTCGTAATCCGCCGCCGTCAGCTGGGCGTCGGGGTCAAAGGTCTCGGCCGTCGTCACCGGCACGGTCACGTGGATGTTGGCGCTCTGGCCGTGGCCCATGGGGCCAAAATCCCAAATCAGGTAGCCGTCTTCCTCGCTGGTGTTGTCGGCCACAAAGCCGTCGCCGCTGCGCCAGCGCACCTGCATGTGCTCCACCACCAGGTCGTCAAACCAGCCGGGCGTGAACTCAAATGTCGCTGTACCGTCACTATTCAAGGAAAACAGGTGGCTCTGATGCACCGAGAACGCGAACCGCACCCGGCTTTCGCCGCCGTTTTGGGCGGCCACCTCGGGCGAGTAATACCGCCGTGCAAACACAACCTTGGCGTAGCTGCCGCCGTCGCCGGTGTACTGCAAATCGGAGATGGTGTCGGTCAGCGGGGTCAGGTCCTCGGCGTAGGCGTTGGGCAGGCCGATCTTGACCCAGGAGAGGTAGTCGGTCTGGTCGCCGTCGATGACCTGCCAGGTGATGTCGTAGACAATGTCCGCCGAGCCATCCTCCCGCAGGTCCACCGTGACGAAGTAGTCGGGAATATAATCCAGATCCCCATCGTCCGCATACGGCGCCAGCCCGTCCAAATCCGCCTGCCCGCTCTCCGCCTGGGCAGACAGCGGGAACAGCAGGGACGCTGCAACAAAAATCAATAACAGAAAACTGCATACGAAGCCGCGTGGAACTTTCCCCACACCGCCCCAGCGCTTACGCTGAAACATTTAAAAACCCTCCTGCATCGGGGTATCCCCCAGCTGGCACAGCCGCTTCATCCGGGCGCTCTCCATCCGGATCGCGCAGCACTCCGGGCTTCGCCAGATGCGGTTCCACGGGGTGCGCAAAATATGGCCCAAGCCGTGGCCGGTCAGCCAGCTCTGGCAGGGCAGCACGGTGCCGTCGGGCGCCACCGCCATGTTGCTCAGGCACGCGCCGCAGCTGGGGATCTGGGTAAATCCCAGCCCGGTCAGGGTGTCCTCGTCCAGCCAGCCGGGGCTGGTAAAGTTCACTTCCATGCCGTGAGAAAGCGCAAAATCCATCGCAGGGCGCAGCACCTCGGTCAGCGCCTCGGGGGTCAGCCGCACGCTTTTGCTGGCCGACTCCGCCGCGTTGCCGGCCGGGATCAGCCCGCTGCAAGTCAGGTATCGGATGCCCAGGTCGTAAGCAAATTCCACGGTAGCACGATAATCTTTGTTCAGGCTGCAGAGCGGCGTGTTCAAACTCACGTTCAGGCCGGCGGCCAGTGCGTTCTTAATGCCGTTCACGGTGTCGGTGTAACCGTCCACGCCCACCAGCTCGTTGTGCACGGCCTCGTCGGCAGAATAGAACGTAATTTGCACTGCGTCCAGGCTGGCAGCGCGCAGGTCATTGCACAGGGCGCTGGTCA
>ERZ857982.3589-NODE-3589-length-10296-cov-3.528757_pt1 | contig 10296 bp, 7 predicted proteins | sample MGYA00519955_ERZ857982 | MGnify/ENA primary metagenome ERZ857982 (study PRJEB31778, sample SAMEA3449416) | human gut metagenome | biome: human gut; feature: human-associated habitat; material: faeces | place: United Kingdom | collected 2010/2012 ... | reverse complement strand
TTGTGCTGTCCTGGATCACAACATCGGTTCCGATCTGGTTATTCTTAAATCCAACAAACTGCAGTGGTACAATATCGGTTCCCTGATGCAGTAACTGATAGAAGGAATGCTGTCCGTTTGTTCCAGGCTCACCGAAAATGACAGGACCTGTCGGGTAATTTACAGGCTCTCCAAAACGGTTTACGGATTTACCATTGGACTCCATATCTACCTGCTGTAAATGTGCCGGGAAACGATTGAGTGCCTGTGAATATGGAAGCACAGCAGTGCTCGGATATCCCAGTACGTTACGCTCATACACACCGATCAGTGCATCCAGCATCTCAGGGTTCTTCAATACGTCTTTTTCTGCGGAGAGTTTATCCTCTGCTGCGGCGCCATCCAGGAACTGTGCAAATACATCCGGTCCGAATGCCAGGGATAATACAGCTCCACCAACGGCTGATGTAGAAGAATAACGTCCTCCGATGTAATCATCCATAAAGAATGCTGCCAGATAATCATCACTCTTTGCCAGCGGAGAAGTCTCACTGGTAACTGCGATCATATGCTTAGAAGCATCCAGGCCTGCTTTCTTTAATGCGTCCTTAACGAAAGACTCATTGGTCAGTGTCTCAAGTGTAGTACCTGATTTGGAAACAAGTACGAAAATAGAATGGGCAACATCTACAGAATTCAATACAGCGGCTGCATCATCCGGATCTACATTACTGATGAATTTTGCTTCCATCTTAAATGTGTTGTTTTTCTTTGCCCAATTCTCAAGTGCTAAATACATAGCGCGAGGGCCCAGGTCACTTCCACCGATACCGATCTGGACAACTGTTGTGAATTTTTCACCAGCAGCGTTTGTAATCTCACCAGCGTGTACCTTATTGGCAAAATCAGCAATTCTCTGCTGCTGCTCCACATAGAATTTACGCTTATCCACACCATCTGCCACAACAGCTTTTCCAAGCTGTCCACGGGTCAGCTGATGAAGAACCAGACGGTTCTCTCCGGTGTTAATGACTGCACCGTTGTAAAGCTCCTCAAATTTTTCGGAAAGCTGTGCTTCTTCTGCTAATTTTACCAGAGCTGCCAGCACATCATCATCCACCTGCTTTGCAGCATAGTTGTACACCAATCCCTCTGCCATTGGAATACTGTAATTTTTCACACGCTCTGCCCCGTTCTCGCCAGACATAACTTTTTTCAGATCTATGCGACCTGTTTTTGAAAGGTTCTGAAAAGAAGCAAGGGTATCCAAGTTGTCCCAAGTAACCATAATAGATTCCTCCTATATGTTCTTTGTTATTTTATTCCTCAACCTTACTGATTATACAATGTAATTTCCATGAATTCAAGTATGGATAGTATGTGAAAAATGCGCTTTTCTTTTTCTTATACTGTGATATAATTCTTATAGATGTTTTGGAACGGCATATGTTTATTGGGGGATTACATATGATTCATAAAAAAATAGGGGCGTTTATAGTTCAGGATGTACAAAATCCAAATGAGACAAAAACCACTGCTGTGACCCTGCGTCTGTATGCACTGATTCTCAGCGTTTATTTTCTTGTCCTTTTTTGTGTCTGCTGCTTTCTTCGGGATGTTCCTTCCTCCCTGCTGACACTCATCTGTAGCATTTTATATGTATTTGCTTTCCGGATTACCTATCTGAACCACACACATTTTGCTTCCATTTTTTCACAATTGCTGACGTTATTGTGGATTACGGTATTTATACAGAGATTCGGGTGGGACTGCGGTGTACAGCACTTCCTGTTTGTACTTCTTGTATTAAATTTTGCTGTCAGTTTCCACCGCATACGCACTAAAATTTTTGTTGGAATCTGCACATGTGCTTACCGCCTGCTTTTGTATTCCTATACACGGTATCATCTGCCGGTCTTCCAGCTTTCCACAGATAGCAGTATCTGCATACAGACCATAGACACTTTGTTTATTTTTGCAGAACTGATCACCGTTATGATTATTTTCACCCAGAATTCCCAGCAGATGGAACATAAGCTGATGCGCTATAATCTGGAACTGGAACATATTGCATCCACTGATCCTCTGACCGGACTTTTTAACCGCTGGCAAATGTGTAAATATCTTGAAAAATCCATTTCTCAATATTCCCAGCACAAAATACAGTCTCTTACGGTTGCCATGGGTGATATTGACTTTTTCAAACATGTAAATGATACTTACGGACATGACGCCGGGGATGAAGTCCTTCGCACACTCTCCCGGCTGTTTCGCACGATTATGGACGAAAAAGGGTACGTCTGCCGCTGGGGCGGAGAAGAATTCCTGTTTTTATTTCCCGACATGGATATGGACGAGGTTCAGCTTTTGATGTCTGACCTTCTGGATGATATCCGGCACACTCCTGTATTATACGAACGCAAACTGATTCATGTAACCATGACATTCGGAGTCGAAGAATTTGGCAGAAATCATACCATGGAATCTGTCATTCAGGAAGCCGACCGCAAGCTTTATCTCGGCAAAGAGAGTGGGCGGAACCGGGTGATCTACTGATTTTATGCCATCTCACCCACCCGGTGGATTTCCGTTCTTTTTCTGAGGAAATCCAAAAATCTGTCACATACGACGGTATATACAGATCCCATCACATTGAATATAATTCGCAGCGTCACTGCCGTACCTGCACCGAATAACCCCGATGCAATCGACAGTGCGCCAAACGTATTAAATACGGTCTGCCATGCATATCCTGCAGAATAACCCACACCAATTCCACCGATCATCCCGATATACGGATACATGGATTCTGGTAACACATGATACAAAATAAGGAAGATCATGCACCCCACAATATTAAACGGTCCCCTGCGTTTTGCACGCTCCACACTGTCCTCATGAAATGGAAGACATACAGACATGCAGGCGATTCCCGCCCACATGGCACGCGGCCATCCGAGCAGTGACACGATCAGCAGTGCCGAAGAAACAATCAGTGTCAGCTTAATATACCACCAGTTCCGCGCGGAACGTACATCAAATTCCCGGAACAGATCCAGGAACGTCCGGCGGTATGGACGGTTTTTCTGATTCTTATAAAATACAGCCATACAGATTCCCATACCAATCAGCAGACTGATCACACGTAGCACATAGGCATGTCCACTCACATCATACCCCTGCAAAAGCAGATATCCAAGGACAAACGTGGACTGGTTTGACATGATCACATTGTGGCATCCGAAAATCATGAGAATCAGAATACATGCCATATTCACAAAAAATGCCGGAACCGGATGCATCATATTGGTAATTCTCGGTCCTGCGATTAAAATCCCAAAAATTCCCGCAATACAGAGCAGCCCATGACTGGTACGCACCCCGAAATCTGCCTGCCGGAGCACAAGTACTGCCAGCAGCACAACCACTCCCGGTACGCTGTTATCTGCACCGAATATTTTACTGAACAATGTAACCACAGCGACGCAGAATGCCATAACAAGATAGACTTTAAAATTATAGATCAGGATATGTCTGCGTTTTTCTTTTTTGTCTGTTGTGTTTTTGATCAGCTGTTTTGAGCCGACGGAACTCAGCTGTAATTCCTGGTAAAAAGTCATCGTCTGATTCCCCCTCGTTTTTTTAATAAAAAAGTACGCTGGCTTTGTGGTGCAACGATATCACAAAGCGTAGCGTACTATACCTCGATTTTTAAAAAACGTCAAGGATACGTCCTGTTTTTTTTAGATTTTGTTTAGAATTATTTTAGATTTTTCCCATCTGAAAAAGCATTTCCCACTTTTTCGCCCAGCACATAATACTCATTGTTGAACGGATCAAATGTGATCGGCTGTACTTTTGCCACATCTACTTTTCCGTCGGTCATTGCAGCTTCATCCACACTGACATTGACAATCTCCGCTACCAGTCTGCAGCTTTCCGGATCATAACTTTTTACTTTGCACTCTGCACAGACTGCCAGTTCATTGATGATCGGAGCGTCTACATTTGCACTCTTTGTCACGGTAAAACCTGCTTTGTCCAGTTTTCCTGCCACATTGTTTGCAGATTCGATTCCCACATAATCACAGGCTGCCACATGCTTTGCATCTGCCATGCTTACGGTAAATGCCCCGGTTCTCTGGAAATTCTTTGTTGTCTTATGTCCGGCACTGATGCAGAAAGAAATCTCGTTTCCTTCACTGATTCCGCCCCATGCTGCGTTCATTGCATTCGCCGTGCCGTCCTCATTGTATGTTGCGAGAATAAATACCGGCTGTGGATAGGTGTATGGTTTTGCTCCAAAATCTTTTCTTGCCATATTAATTCACTCCTTTTCGTGCTCTGTTTTGAATTATTTGGAAGGATGAACTCCTTCCTCTGTTTTATACCTCACATTTTTGCAGGAATCAAGAGGGGGCAGGACATATACAGGTTTTTTGTGGGATTATGTCCCACGGCTTTTGCTTCTTGGGACATATGTAGATTTTGTGAGCAATTATGTCCCATAACTTCTGGTGTCTGGGATATATAGAAGATTTTTCCGGAGCTATGTCCCTCTTTCTTGGACACACGGGACTTTTTCTCCTGCTTTTTCGCTATATGTCCCTCTTCTTTAGATTCGCGGGACTTTCTCCCCTGCTTTTTTATATATGTCCCATCTAGGTTCTGCAATAGCATGAAATGAAGGTGATATACTTTTATATGCCCCAAAATTATATAGCTAAATACAGTTCTCACTCCAAAATTTCACACAGGCAAAAATGGCATTTTATATAATTATATCTCTGCACATACTTTGCCAAGTTTTTTTGCATATTCATAAAGCTGCCGGTTTTTCTCATTATAAGGGCCAAATTCTGTCAATGCACAAATACAGGTTTTGCAACTGCCCAGCATTTGTTTTGCCCGCAAAAAGGTTTCTTCCGAAACCGGAAAGAATGCTTTTTCCGAAAAAACACAAGCGGCAAGTGCAGATGCCGCTGCATACTCCACATCATTTTCCTGCAGAATGCCCGCTGCAAACGGAATGTTCTGCCGCTGCAGGCGGTTATAAACCGCAAGCCCTGTTCCACCGCCGCCAATCACAAATACCTCCGGTTCCCCTTCCGGTCTTTCCAGAAATGCCTGTCCGGTCTGCGGATCAAACTGCCGGGACTTGACGCCGTACAACTGCTGCACGTAGTCCCCGGAAAAAATTTCCTCCGGTGTCCCGACCCAGTCAATACGGTCCCCTTTCACACACGCAATGGTGTCCGAAATTTTCTGTGCCAGATCCAGTTCATGCAATGACATGATAACTGCCAGGTTTTTCTTCCGTGCCAACATGCGGATGGTTGTAAGAATATCCAGTTTAAATCCCATATCCAGATAGGAAGTCGGTTCATCAAGAATCAGAACCTGTGTGTCCTGGCAGATCGCCCGCGCCAGCATAAGTCTCTGCCTCTGCCCATCACTGATTCTCCGGAAATCCTGCTGCTGCACTTCCCCGGCATGCACCAGGGCAATCGCCTCGTCCACCTTTTTCCAGTCCTGTTGTGAGAGGATACCAAGCCTCCCCGTGTACGGGTAGCGCCCGGTTGCCACCACATCCCTGCCGCTTAACAGTTCCGTGTGGATGCGCTCCGTCATGACCATCGAAAGATGTCTGGAAATTTCACTGTCCGTCAGTTCCCTCATGGATTCTTTTCCCAGAAAAACGCTGCCGCCAATGGTTTTAAGCTGTTTGGTGATGGTCTTTAAAATTGTCGATTTTCCGGAGCCGTTTGGTCCGATCAGTGTGAGGATTTCCCCTGGCCGGACACCCAGATTGATATTTTTAATCAGGGGAATCCGGTCGTATCCTACGGTCAGATCACGCATCGTAAGCTGCTCGTCATCGTTTGGTATATCTTGCGTTGGAAACTGCCCTGTCTCTTTTAGCATATTCTGCCCATTATGTTGTTTTCCATTTTCTTCTTTCATCACTTTCCAATTATTTTCCATCTGCATTTTTGTGTCTGCTCATAGTAACTTTCTTCCTACCTTTGCGTCCTTATCCGTTTTGGCTTTCTGTCTGCACATTATTTGTCTTCCACGATTCATCACATCCGCTGCTTTCGCAACATTGCCGCAATTACCACCGGCACTAAAAATACCGCCGTCACCGAACTGATACTGATCTCCGTTGGTGCAAACACGGTCCGCGCAATCCCGTCACAGAACAGCGTAATCACTGCGCCGCCGAGAAAACATCCCGGAATTAGAATAATCGGTTTTGCCGTGTGGGTTGCCAGTTTAATCAGATGTGGCACCGCAATTCCGACAAACGAAATCGGTCCGGCAAACGCGGTCACACATGCCGACAGCAGACTTGACAGTAAAATCAGTGCAATGCGCAGCACTTTTACATTTACGCCCATATTTCTGGCATAAGATTCTCCCATCTGATAAGCACTGATTGGTTTTGCAAGCCCGAAGGTAATCACAACCGTGATTCCAACAATTATGACCATGATGCGGATGTGCTCCCAGCTCATACCGGAAAAACTTCCCATCGACCAGTTGTGAAGATTGACAATATTGGAATCGTCCGCAAACGTCACACAAAAATCCGTAATCGCCGAACAGATATAACCAATCAGGATACCGCACACTACAAGCAGCGACATATTCGATACCCGAAACGAAATCAGAAGGACAAATCCCATGGCAAGCAGTGAACCGGCAAATGCAGCTACCACCATTCCAAGGGAACTGACCATAATCCCTTTTTCCAGAAGAAAGATCATAGTCAGTGCCACGACAAGTTTGGCTCCGGAGGAAATCCCAAGCACATACGGTCCTGCAATCGGATTCTGGAAAAAACTCTGCAGAAGGAAACCGGATACGGAAAGTGCCCCTCCGAGCAGAACTGCAGCAATGATACGGGGCAGACGGATTTTCCAGACAATCTGATACAGTGTGGAATCCGGCTGATGTTTTGTCAGCACGCCCAGAAAATCAAAAAAAGACATTTCCACACTTCCGACACCGATATTCCAGAAAAACAAAACGACCAGCAATCCCATGATCACAAGAAAAGAAACCAGATAGCGGAGCGTTCTGTTTGTTTCTGTCCCGGAATTATTCTTTTTTTCTTTTATTTGTGATCTCATGTTCTGCTCCTCATGCATTACGACAATTGTTATTATTTGTACATCCGTACGCTCCGGCTCACTGCAATTTCTTCAGAAACCGGTATGTTCCATCCCCTTCTCCCGTCAGGATCTGATTCAGATCCTCGATAAAATCACAGGTTCCGGTAGACTGCTGGTAAAAATTGCTTCCCGTTGTGTATACCTGTCCGCTTTTTACCGCCTGAAAATCCGCAAACAGGCTGTTTTTCTTTACCAGCTCATCGATGGACGTCAATTCCCCCTCAATGGTTCCGTTGTAGATCAGCACATCCGCATCAACCTCCGCAGAATAAAAATCTTCCATCTGCATTTTCATCGTGGAAAGTGCATTTTTTTCTTCATCCGTATAATTTCCGAGTGAATAGGTACCGCCTGCAAGTCCGATCATCGCAGAGACATAGTCGTTTGGCTTGCGCACAGTGATCGTCCCGTCCGAGGAAACTGCAAAAAATGCCACCTTTTTCCCGGTACTCTTTTTTTCCATAATCGGTTTCACACGTTTTACCTGTTTATTAAAATAGTCATCTGCCTGCTGTTGTTTTCCAAACAGAATACCGAACAATTTGATCCATTCCAGCCGTCCCAGCGGATGCTTTTCATAACTGGAACGCTCGACCATCACCCGGATGCCAAGTTCTTCGAGTTTTTCCTTTACTTCCGGATTGTGCGTGACCATCGTATTTTCAATGGCAAATGTGCAGCCCCCCTGCAACAGCTGTTCGTAATCCGGCGCACTGTATTTTCCGGCATAAACCAAAGAACCGTCTGCCATGGCATCCTTCGCCTGCTGCACATACCAGTCGTCTTCCTTCAATGCGGTGTATGCAACGTGTGACAGCCCGCCGGTCTGACAGATCAGATCCATCACCGCAGACGATACAAGGTACACATGGTTTAACGGCTGCTGTAAAACGGTTACATCCTCCGGTACATCCGCTGGCACCGGAACCCCTTTCGGAATAAGCAAAAAACGACCGTTGTCCACGATCGTAATCAGCTTATAATTTCCATATTCATCGATCTGAAACTGATCGGCATAGGACAATTTTACCTGCCCGGTCTGTTTCAGCTCTTTAAAACTTACATCTTTTGCAAAAGAAAATGTCAAGGTGTAATCAATCTCATGCGGCTGGCTCATGGCTGTAGTGTCTCCTACTACATCCATCGTACACGGAACTCCGGCAATTGGAAATGTAAACGTTGAATTCCCGCCCTCGTTCTCATTTGTATATTTTTTTCCATCGACCAGCATGTAATCGTAATAGGTACTGCTCCAGACTATGGTTGCATATGCCTGTCCGTCCGTCACTTTTACTTTTGCTTCAGAATCTACGGAAGCTCTGCCGCTTCCGCCTTCCAGTTCTACATTTACGGTGTATTCTCCGTCTTCCAGCGATGTGTCCGGTTCCGCTTCGGCAGTCTGCGTTTCCGCGGCATGCTGCACCTGTTCTTTTTCTGCCGTAGAACCACAGCCGGACAAAACCGACACACACATACAAAGGGACACGATAATTACCGTTAATTTCCTGCTTTTCATACTTTTTCTCTTTGACCGGATGATTTCTCCGATCCATCCTATCTGTTTTCCTGTAACTTCTGACACATGTACATCATTTTCAAATACGATGTACCGGAATTGCCGCCGTCTGGCAGACAACTCACATTTTATTTTTTCTGTGCATCTGATACACTGACTTTATGATCATACCAGGTTCCCTTGGTTCCAAGAATTGCAAGGTCAAACTCTTTTCCAAGTTCTTCTACCGGCACGTCAAATCCGTAAACTTCCTCTGTCGTTCCATCGCTGTATTTTACTTTATCTGTCGTTGGCTGTAACAATTCTGCACCGTCTTTTTCTGCATCTTTTGCGCTTCCCAGAAACAGATTTACGATTTTCTTGGATACCAGACGGATGTGAATGGTCATCTTTTTGTCTTTTACGGTAAGGGTTCCACATCCATTGTCTGCTTCATTGACATGAAACATCCCACTGTCGGTATTAAACTTTGCGGTATAAGTGCCGTCCTCCAGCGCGGATACCGCGCTGGAAGAAGCAGACTTGGAAACTTTTCCAAGTGACTCAATTGCTTTTTTTGTATGCTCTACATAAAGTTTCTGGACAGCTTCAATCTCACCAAGTCCGGCAATCTGTGTGTCAACACTGTCGAAATTGCCGCTTGCAGTGAACTGGCTCTTCCAGGAATCGTCATCGTCGCCTGCCATGTCGTTGTTTGCGTGGTCGCCTGCAACTACCATCAGCGGCTCAAGGACTACCTTCTTGTATTCTCCTGCCTTTACAGCGGCAATTATGTCGTCAAGGGAGGGAGAAGCTTCAACGGTGCCAACGAAGTAGTTGGTGTGTCCGCCGCTGGTCAGCAGATCCTGCATCTTCTGGTAAACCGCGTTAGACTCAGCCTCGGTGCCGTGACCCATGAATACGATAGCGGTCTCGCCGTCGTCGTAGTCCTTTGTCCAGTCAACGATAGCGTCCGCAACGGTCTGGAAATCCTCGTCGGTGGTGAGCAGCGGGTCGCCGATAACAACCTTCTCGAATGCGTCGGAATAATCCGCGATCTTGCCGCAGAGCTCGTCGTACTCAAGACCGTTCATCAGATGAGTGGGCTGTACTACGAGGTTCTTTACGCCGTTTGCTGCTGCTCTGTCGAGGGATTCGCCGATGTCGTCGATCTTCTCGCCGTCACGTCTGTTTACGTGGTCGATTACGATATTGGCGGTGAAGCCTCTTCTTACGGAGTAATCCGGGAATGCGGTCTCGAGATCGTTCTCAATGGCGCCGATGGTCAGGCGGCGGCTGTCGTTGAAGCTGGTGCCGAAGCTCAGCACGAGCAGCTCGTTATCGCCGATGCCGTCCTGGTTTCTCGGATTATCGAGGGAAGCGTCGCCGGTGTTGTAGTCCTCGTCGTCCTCTGCCTCTGCGGTCGCAGCGGCTGTGCCAGCTTCAGCGGTAGCAGCTGCCTGCGCGGTGGAAGCGGTGGAGTCCTCTGCGGGAACGCTCTCAGCGGTGGAAGCAGCGGAGGAATTAACGGACTCGGAAGCGCTGCTCTCGGAGGAAGTTGTGTTTGCAGAGCAGCCGGTGAGCGCGGTAGCAGCAGCGAGAACTGCCGCAAGAATGAGCTTAGATGATTTCATGTTGTGTTCC